>Ga0208772_100155_pt1 | contig 12452 bp, 12 predicted proteins | sample AntDeeMetVIREN14_FD_184782 | JGI IMG/M metagenome (GOLD analysis project Ga0208772, IMG submission 184782) | Saline lake microbial communities from Deep Lake, Antarctica, in enrichment culture - Antarctic Deep Lake Metagenome VIREN14 (SPAdes)... ... | reverse complement strand
GTCGGTGTAAGAAATTGGCAGAGGAGGGACTGGTCAAAGATCTCGGAAACGGCGTCTACATCATCACCGACGACGGCGAGGCCTACCTCGACGGTCGACTCGACACCGAAAACGACGAGCCACTCAAGGTAATCATCAACCAAGACTACACTGCTCGGATCGATGAACTCCGAGACGAAGCAGCAGACGACACAAGCGACTAGGGATAACACCCATCAGTCTCCGAACCCGCTCAGCACGCTAGCACGGCGCGAGAAATGCCCGCCAAATGTTGGGTGCCTCTCTACTCAGCCGCGACATCGTCGAGCCACCCGACGAACTTCTCGATCACCCACTCGCCCACGAGGTCGTAGGCCGCCCGCCCGGCACCGAGCGCGTCGCCGACGATCTCCGAGACCGGCGGGTCCCAGTAGCCGAGCGCGACGAGCAGCACGAGGACGCCGAACACGGCCACCGCGACCGTCGCCACCGACGACACCGCACCGACCGCGGCCGCCGACACCGCCCGGTACCGACGGAATCGCAGGAGCACGATCGCGCCGATCGCGGCGACGAACAGCGACTGATTCAGGTGGCTGCCGAGGAACCCGAACATCAGTTCCCACCACCGGGAAGGATCGCCCGAATCACCGTGTCCGGCGAGTTCCGGCTCCGGATCCAACCGAGGACCGCGAAGGCTATGATGCCGAGACCGGCGATCCACACCAGCGGTCCAACCTCCTCGAGGCCAGCCGCCAGCGGATCGCTCAACGTGCCTGGCGCGATCTCCTCCATGACCCACACCGTTGCGAGTACGCCCACCACCGCGATCACCGGCCGCGGGAGATCCCGCTCGGTCCGCCAGTCGAGGAACACTAACCCGATGATAATCGACGATCCGACGATCAAGGCGAACAGCGGGCTCGACGACCCTATGAGATCCGGCGCGATCGACGATCCCACCCACGCGAGCACTGCCGCGGCGACCAAGCCGTACACTGCCGTCGGGAGATCCCGCTCGATGCGGTTGTCGACCGACCATAGAGCAACCAGCGACGAACTCCCCACGAGTGTCGAGACAAGCGGTCCGCTGTCGGTCAACAGGTTTGTACCGATCAACGCAATCAGCGGTTCGCTGGTCACGACCTCGATTACCCCGACGACCGCCAAGATCAACGCCGCGGCCGTCACTCGACTGCTGAGATCGAGTCGACGTGAGAGGATCCCAACGCCCACGATCAAAACGACTCCGCCGACAAGCACGATGGGTTCACTGGGACGAATCCCGTCGTTTCTGTTGATAGGTGGGGCGATTATCTCGTCGTCCGATCTCGACGTCGTCGATCCGTCGTAGAGATCAACGACCCACGTCGTATCCCCGTCACTGACATCGAAGTAAACCGGGCTGTTGGCCGTCTGTGGTCCGACTGTCGCATCATTAGAGACGTCCCGGAGGACGTACTCCTTCCCCGAGGTCGTATCCGTGTAGCCGATGGTCAGCGAGTCGCCCGCATCGGCTCCGGGATCAATACTAAACCGCGGCTCGTCGACGTTATCGAGATTCACGACCGCGTCCCCGGTCGACATCTCGACGGTGATCGGAGCCGTCGTAATCGTCGCTGTCCCGCCGGTCGACGCCGACGGGAGTTCTAATTTCTGAGTGCCGTCGCTCGCAAATCGAGCCTGATCCGTTGCGGCCCACGAGCTCGATCCGACATAGTGCAGCAGTTTGCCGTCGACGGTCCCGCCGACCTCGATCTCGACGGGCTCGGCTCCTGCATCGTCATCAATCGAGATCTCGCTGTCGAGGACGTTGCCCTCAATCGTCGGCTCGGTGATCGAGATCGATCCGCTCGGGACCGACACTTTGCGTCCGTGAGCGACGACTCGATAGTGATCTCCGGCCGTGATCGAGCCGAGATTGACCACGAGATCCGAGTCCTCCGACCAACTATAGCTGTCGGGACTCGTCTCTGTCCAACTGCCGGATTCGTTAATGTAGACTGTCAGCTCGTCAATGCCGATAATCCGGTCGGAGGCCCACGGGATCCGGAGCTGTCCGTTGTCTGCATCCTGAGACCACTCTTTGTCGACATCATATCGCTCGGACCACGTCTCGGATGCGTAGTCGACCGACTGTTGGTCGACGGCTGTGTGCTGATACGAGATCCCGACTCGACCCGAGGGAGACGAGACTCCAGGAGCGACCGAGACCTCAAGCGTTTGGGTCTCTCCCGAGTAGTATGAGCTTTGGACCTGATCCGAGATGTCGACCGTCTCCCCGTCCGAGAGCGTCCCGGCATAGCTGACTGAGTTGCCATTAATCGAGATGCTCGGATCTTTGGATCGGGTCGTCTCGGTCCATGTCATCGAGACGTCCATTCCTGCGGAGTTAGCCGCCGAGACGTCTCCGGAGTACGATCCGGGAGCAACGCTCACAGTGTCGATTTTGGCATCTCCAGATCCTAACATGCCGTTATACGAGATTGTGGTCCCGTCGAGCGTTACCGACGGATCCTCGATTGCAGTTGCAGTTGTGAAACGCTCGACAGTCGATACCGGGCCCGATCCATCATTGCCTCCGATTGCATAGACACCGCCCGCTGTCGTAGCTGCTGAGGTCCGGCGGGCGTTTTGCATCGAGGAGAAGTTCGTCCAACTATCGGTCCCCGGATCGTATCGCTCGACGCTTGAGATATATCTCCATCCGTCGTTGCCTCCGATAGTGAGTAAGTCGCCGTTGAACGATGCTAAGCTGACACTATGTCTGGCGGTCGACAGCGAGGAGACGGTCGTCCAACTATCGCTCCCCGGATCGTATCGCTCGACGCTCGATCGCGTCTTAGCTGAGCTTTTACCGCCGACCGCATAGATCGAGCCATCGACAGCCGCGACTCCGAGATCGATCCGAGCGGTCGACAGCGAGGAGACGGTCGTCCAACTATCGCTCCCCGGATCGTATCGCTCGACGCTCGATCCGTCGCCGACCGCGTATACCTCGCCGTTGAGCGTTGCAGCACCCATAAGGCTCTTGGCCGTCGGCATCGAGGAGACGGTCGTCCAACTATCACTCCCCGGATCGTATCGCTCGACGACAGACAGACGATCCGATCCGTCGTATCCTCCCATCGCGTAGATCATCCCGTCGACGACCGCCACAGCGTGCCCGCTCCGGGGGGTTGGCATCGAGGAGACGGTCGTCCAACTATCGCTCCCCGGATCGTATCGCTCGACGACAGACAGACGATCCGATCCGTCGTGTCCTCCCATCGCGTAGATCATCCCGTCGACGACCGCCACAGCGTGCTCGCGAGTGGGGGTTGGCATCGGGCTAAACCCTCCCGACCATTCTCTCGGATCGGGGCGGTTGCCCTCCATCGTAATTTGGACGTCAGTCGAGTCGGTCCCGTCGACCGAGATCGGGATCGAGTCGCCGTTTTGCTGATCGGCTGCACTTGTCGACTGATCGAGTGTCGAGGTGTTGCCGGTCAGTTCAAGCGAAACGTTCTCGATATCGCCGCTATCGATGTTGTACGTGTTCGTATCGCCGTCTGAGGCCGGAGTCGCTGTCCACGAGTACGACCCCGAGAACGTGATTGTGTTAGTCGAGAAGTGCGGGACAGTGACAATAAACGAGCCGTCAGAGATCCGGACCTCTGAGGTCCATCGGCCCGTTTCTGAGTTGTAGCCTGTGATCTGGTCGGGGATCTCGTCGACTGTCTGCTTGACCGCATCGAGCGAGACCGAGACCTCTCGGCCCTCGTCGTTTTGATCGTCCGTCACTCGGATGCTGTTGAGATTGCCCTCGCTATCGAGGACGATCTTCGCGTCCATTGTGTCCGCGTGGTTGCTCGCTGAGAGTCCCCACGCATTAGCTTGAGACAGAGGACCGCCGCCTCCGCTGACGTCGACCGAGTTGGCTGCCGCGTGATCCGGCGGCCCGGCATGTGACGGAGGTCCGCCTGCTCCTTGCCCCGGAGGTCCGCCTGCTCCTTGCCCCGGAGGTCCGCCTGCTCCTTGCCCCTGCTGTGCAACCGCGCCGATCGGGACCGCCATCATCGAGCTGATCAGCAAGCACGACAGTAAGATCGCGCGGAGCCTCACTGTCGACCGCCTCCGTTAGCCAGCTCTCTCACGCGCTCGAGCGTCCGTCCGTCACACACATGCGGGGGGACCCCTGTGTGCACATCAGATACGCGCGCGCGTATCTGTCGAGTCGCGGCCGCGCCCGGACCGGCGCGGACGGGTGTTAGAGTCGATCGACCCCTGGTCTCCTCGAGCGTCTCGTCGTTGATTTTGTTTTTAAAAGTCAGAAACATCAGCGTACCTCCGGCGCGATCTTCAGTTTGTACGAGCTCGGGCTCGGCATGTCGTCCCACTCGAAGCTCTCGAAACTGCTCTCCGTGTACATGAGCGCCTCGCCCACGTCGTATCGCGAGGTCATGTCGTGTTTCATCCGAATCGATTCGAATCCGACCACGTCGCTCGCTTTGGTCGGATTCGCCGTCTCTGGCATCTGCACGCGCCAGCGAAGCTTTCGGCGAATCATCTGATGCCCGTCCGTCTCGCTGTGAGCGAATGCGAACGTACTGAGCCCGAACTTCCGGGCGTCGACCCACGTGTCTTTCAATAGTTCGACTTTCTGGTAGGTTCCGAACGTGTCTTTGCTCGCTGACTGCGGACACACGTCCCCGATCTCGTCGAAGATCAGCGAGGTCCAATGGTGCGGCCCGTGCTCGACCCGAGCGAGGAACCACGCGAACCACCAGTGGTTCGCCGGGTCTTCCTCAGAGAACAGCGTCTCGCGCTTCGGCGGCGTGTCGTACTGTTTCTCCGGGCTCTGTTCGTATACCTCCTGGCACCCGCGCATCCGTGGGTCCGGGTACACGACGTGAAGCGAGCCCTCGTCGAGCGTCTGGTTCAGCTCCCGCGGGTCCGAGTACCGTCGCACCTCGCGGACGATCTCGGCAAGCTCGTCGACGTCGATGTCCACCGGATCGTTCGTCGGGTCCCTCGGCTCAAGCCGGACCGACATGTTCACGCCAGCCGGCAGGTAGAGCGTCGTCCACGGCGCCAGTGGCAGCCACTCCGACCGGCTGCTCGACCCGCGCCACACGACTTTTTCGTTGTTGATCTCGAGGAGTCGAACGACCAGGTAGTTCGCTAGCGTCGACTTTCCCGTCCCCGGTTTCCCTCGAGCGAGCCAGTCGGTCCCACCGTCAACTTCGTTCGACGGCGAGTCCCAGCTGTGTTCAAGGCAATTCGGGATCACACTCGGCCAGTCGAACACCTCGCGGTCCCACGCTCCCATCCCGAACTCCTCCCGCATCGAGCGCGAGTCTGACCACCGCGTCAGGGAGATCGGGTCGCGGAACTCGTCGAGAACCTCCTGCTTTGTCTCTTCTCTCGTCATGTGTTGTATCGTACTCATAGCTTCGCTGTCTGTCGTTCCTCGCGCTGTTCGTCCGCCTGTTCCTTCGCACGGCCTGCGAGATCGCGCACGCCTCGGTTGAACACCGGTATCAGGTAGTGCGCCGCGAACAGCTCACGACCGCGCCTGTCGCCGCTGTCGTCGCTCGTGAGGAGCCGTCGTGTCGACCGCTCGCCGTAGCACCGCGTGACGAACGTCTCGTCAATCTCCCCGTGGGTCGCGAGCTCGAGGTCGTGTCCCCAGCCGAGGATCGACTCGCGATCCTCGAAGCCGTCCAAGGCCCGCTTAAGCGTCCGCTGCTGGTTCTCGTGGAGCTCGTGAATCGCCGGCCGCATGGCGACGTATTGCTGTTTCCCCGGTGCGTGCTGGTCTTCGCTCCCGTCGTCGACGTACTCGCCAGCGTCCGCCCGAAGCTCCCGGAACGCCCGGTGTGCCGCCGGCCGGATCGTCCGCGCCGACAGCTGGCGACGGAACTCGCGCGCCTGGGCCTCCGCGAGGTCGCGGGTGCGGTACTGCGGCCGCAGGAGCGCGGAAACGAGCGTCCGTTCGTGTGCGCTCGCGGGCACGCCGCGGAACTGCCGGGCTATCTGGTAAAACCAGTCCTGCGGCATCTCCCCGAGCGTCCGGACCGCCAGTTCCTGTGTCCACAGGAGGATCGCCCGTCGTGACGAGAACCCCGAGAGGAGCTGGCGCTCGCTGTCGCGAACGTCCTCTACGAGTTTCACCAACGCTGGCCGGTACGACCCCTCTGCGAGGTCGCCGTCGCCCGGAGCGAAGTCGCGCGACCCCTCAGTCGTCGCCACTCGCAGCACCTCCGTTGCCCGAGAGATCGTCCTCGTCCTCGTCGATGCTAAACATCTCGTCGACGAGCGTGCCGTCGCGCTTGTCGACCGCGTCCATCTTCTCCTTCTCGGTCGTGATCTCCGAGCGGATCCGCTTCTCGCGCTCCGCTTCGATCGTCTCGCCGTTGTCCGTCTCCTCTGCGAGATGGAACGCGGTTGCCCGGGCACTCCGGTAGTGGATCGGCGCCGCCCAAACACGCGCGTACCCCTCTCGCGGCCGGAGACCGATCCACAGAGCGCCGGCAATCACTACGGACACCGGAACGAGACCAACCGACAGATGCCAGCTGACCGCCGCGGCCGTTAGCGTGAGCGCGAGCTTCGAAACCAGCTGGACGTAGTCGTCGGTATCGGAGAGCTCGGGCATCGAGAAGTCCCACCCCTCGGGCTCGTAGTCAACCACCTTCGGGGACTTCGGGTGGACGAACGCACGCATGTCCACGTTGCCCTGTCGGACCTCGCTCTGACAGCGTAGTGGGTCTTTCCAGGTGTCGGTCTCCCCGTGTTTGTCCGCCTCCTCGTGGCCCGGGTCGACGGTTCGGAGTCGCGCAGCATCGCCCGTCACTGCCCGGGCGAGGAACGCCATCAGGCCATCCGAGGCGACCTTGCTGGGCTCGTTCGGCTTATCGATGATCGTCAGCGTTCGCTCATCGGAGCCGAGGACGTCGACACCGACGTCGTCGGAGGGCATCGTCGTCTCCTGCAGTTCGTCCCGCTCGAACCGAACGCGCTTGGTGTGCTGCTCGAACGTTTCGAGCATCAGCGCGAAGAGGTACGAGAGGACGTACAGGACCATCATCCACGGGTATTCGACGAGGAGGTTGGCGATGTTGCCCCAGAACGAGGCGACGATGAACGCGCCGACTACCGCGAAGATTGCCGTCCACGCGCCGTAGCCCCAGCCGATCCCCTTCGCCGTCCTGTCGATGATCCGCTTCGAGCCCGCGAGCTCGATAACGCCGCCGACCCCGAGCGGAATGACGAAGATGAGCATCGACCACTGGAGCAGGCCGCCCCACGAGTCGAACGGGAGCCCCTGCGTCGTCGCGACCGACTCGTGTTCGAACGTCCACCGGAGCTCATCGCTCGGATTTCCACGATCGGTCTGGACCCACACCGCGACCTGATCGCGGCCGTCGGACTGACCGAGCTCGATCTCCTCCATCGCCCAGCCGCGGTTGATCGTGACGTTGTGGTCCTTCGTCGTGACGTTCGTCGCGTACTGCTCGGTGCGCGTCGTGTTCGTCCGGTCGTTGTAGACCTCGCGCTCAGCGACGTCGTACTTAGCGACGGTGACGGTGAGGTCCTTCGCCGAGTCAGTGTTGATCGACCGGAGCCACACCGAGTTCCGGTCGACAACGGTGTCGGGCGACAGGTACTGCCAGTAGTCGTCGTCAGGGTTGCCCGGGTTCCCGGAGATCCCGGCCGGCCAGTGGACCAGCCAGTACATCTCGCTGCCGGAGAGACGTACGGAATCGGGCGAGTTCGCGTAGCTCGTGCCATCCTGCTGGAGTTCCGAGAGTGTGTAATCTGTACCGTTCTCGGCGTCGGTCTGCGCGGTCGCGACGAGGCCAGCGCTGGCAAACACGGCGAGCGCGACGACCGCGACGAGTACCCATCGCCGAGACATCTACGCGCTCACCTCTCGGAGCCGCCGGTCAGCCGTGTGCATGTTCAAGAGGAGCAGTCCAGTGAAGACCGCGAGGTACGCCACGAAGTACGCTGGCACGGTCGATGGGTCCTCGAAGTAAGCAGGCGCAAGCCCGAGCGCCATCGCGGTCAAGATCGTCAGGATGAGGCCGAGAAGCGCCCGGCGGTCTCCGAACGCATCCCGGAGTCGGTAGGGTGCCGTCATCAGTTTCCCCTCCCGATGAGCGCTTGTCTGAAGTTCTGTGACCGGAACGACAGACCGACGATAATGACGAGACCGCAGAACCCGACCCATCCGGCAGGGGACACAGAGCGCGCCCACGCGGGAATGAACGAATCGATCAGTGGGACCGACCCCCCGAAGGAGATCCAGCCGCCGATCGTCGTCACGACAGCGGCGCCGAAGCCGGGCTCGGCCGCGAACGCACCGAACACGAACCCGAGGATATCGCCCGAGACCGCCGCGAGCGTCGAGAGGCCGACCAACGCCGTGATCAGCACCGTCGAGATGATGCCGCCGACAGCGAGCATCGGGCGCGTGACGCGCTCTCGGAGCGTGTCGACCATGTCTCGGCGGTTGTCGACCTCGCCCGAGGTCTGCTGCCAGATGTAGCCAGCCCACGTGACGAACGCGATACCGATCCAGATTCGGCCCTGACCGGATACGATCCACTGCGCGACGCCGGCGACGTCCGACGCCGAGTAGGACAGGTAGGCGACGAGCGAGACCATCGCCAGCGTGAGCCCCCACGCCATCGATTCGAGCCGATTCGGCGCCGAACCCTCTTCACGGGCCATTCGAAGCCCGATCACTGCGACTACCGAGACGACGAGGAGTCCCCAGAGCAGCGGGGACATCTCGACGCCGAATAGCGACATTCCAGTTAGCACGGTCCGCCACCTCCGGGGGACCGCAGATGTTTGTGCAGCTCCTCGAGGAGCCGCGAACAGTTCTCTGTTCGTTCCGTTGTGTTGTTGTTACTCATCAGAATCTCCGTTTCTGAACCGCTGTATCCGCTGGATAATCAGGTTCGACACGTACAGCGCCGCGACGAACACCATGATCGGCTGGAGTGCATCTTGCGAGAGCCAGTCGACGTTCGGCGCGAGGGTGCCGAACGTCACCGCGAGCGGCGTGAAGACGACCTCTGAGAACGCGAACAACAGGTCTGCGCTGTTGAATAGGCCGTCGACGATGACGGCGCTCGCTCCGCTACCGAAGATCGCCTCTCGAACTTCGCTCACGACGACTCACCTCGGAAGGCCGACTTGACCGACTCGAACGCTCCCGAGAGAGACTCGATCGGGAGGTACGTCTCGAGGAACCCCCAGAGGATCTGGAAGAGCGCCGCCACGATCACGGCCGTGACGAGCCACGATATCGCGATCGCGAACGGCGCACCGATCCCGAGTGTCATCAACCCGCCGGTGGTCCACATCTGTAGCTCACCGAGTGCGCCGTAGATCGCCGTCCCGCCGAGCGTGAACCCGTCACGGATCGGGATTGCAATCCCCTCGACGAGCCCCAGTCGCAGCCCCTCGAAGATGTTCGCGAGCACGTTATCGAGGAACCAGGCCCACGCGATGAGGATACCCTCAACGAGCCGGTACTGGAGTAGCTCGACCACGTATCCTGTCGGGTCTTGGCCGAAATCGACGAGTTCGTCACCCACCTCTGCGAGGTCCACGAGCACGCCACCAAGTCCGAGACTCGACACCGTGAGGGCCCAGCGCGGCAGCAAACCGCCGTCGTCACCGGTCTGTTCGGCACTCATGGTGTCACCCCGTCGATCAGCGTTCGCAGCGCCCGGGAGATCAGCAAGAAGAACGCCGCGACGACGAGTACCGAAACGAACCACGCGGCCAACCCGAAGCCGCCTGCGAGCGATCGCCCGGCGGCGAGCCACGCTGCATCGAAGAGTTCGGCCCAGCCTCGGAACAGGAGCCCGAACACGCTCCCGTACGCACTGAAAGCCGTCTCGACTGCCGACGAGAGTAGTCCGAACACCAGTTCGATGATGCCGGCCACCAGCGCGCCGAGTCTGAGCCAAAAGCTCGCGAACAGCTGCCCACCGAGCGTCCGCCACTGAACGCTGCCATCGACGATGAAGTCGTCTGCCGTCGCTTCGGGCGTTCCGCCGCCACCCTCGAGCTCCGAGTTCATCGTACCCTCCGCGGGACGACGTCGTCACTCTCGTCCACCGCGGACGCGACGGTATGCGGCGTTCCCGTCATGATCAGGAGAGCGGGTTGAGCGCGCTCACGATCGGGATATCGCCGCCCCAGATGAGGTCGACGACAACGAGACCGAGCGCGATGCTGGACATCACGACCGGAATCGCCAGTATGCCGAACTGTTGTGAGGAGACGCCTGTCGCTCGGGACGCCATCTCCAGCGCGGTGACCGGTTCGGTGAAGAACGCGCCGATGAGTGTGCGGACGTCGCCGAAGACGTTGAAGAGGTCCGAGACTGAGCGGAGGCCAGACCCGATCAGCATCGCGATCCCGGAGCCGAACGCGAGGATCGGGGCGAGGATCGCGCGCATGATCCCCTCGTCGATACTGGTCCCCTCCGCGCGGCCGATCCAGTCTGACCCGCCAGAACTGGACATCTACGACCCCCGGAAGTAGTTCGCGATGCCGGCGAGCCCCAGCGCAGAGAGCACGGTGCCGACCGGGCCAAAGATGCGTGAGATCCATCCGCCGCCCTCGCGACCGGTCGGTCCCATCGCCGCAGCCGACGTCGCCTGTTCTTCCTCCTCGCCACGGTATAGTACGTCTCCGTGGAGCGTGAGAACCGAGTCCGACGACGGCGTTCCCGAAAGTTCGATCTCGTCGCCCTCGCTGCCGCCGGTGTACGTCGAGGTCCGCGACGTCCACTCCACGTCGTCTGTCTCGTCGAGAGCAAACTGCTCGCTGAGGCCAGTCGCGACCTCCATCGACATGTAGCGGTCCGACGGGTACTGGAAGGCCACCTCGTCGTACCAGGTGTTGAGCGTGATGTCCAGCGAGTAGGCGTCGGCGAACTCGAAGTTGTAGACGTACCGCATCCGGCGGCTGTAGTCGTCTCGACCGGAATCCTCGAACTCGTATTCGACGTAGCTGCTCGGGAGTTCGGAGACGCGGAAGGCCGCATCGTACCGAACCTCCTCGAGGACCGCGTTCGCGAAGCGGTCGGTGTCGTACAGCGTCGAGAGGTCGGTGATGCCGAACCAGCCCGTCTGTTCGTAGACGGTCTCGGTGACAAGTTCCTCGTCGGTGTTCACGCGCTCCCGGTCGCCGAACTGCCAGCGAGAGGAGCTTTCGAGGTTGAACCCGTGGAGGGTCACGTCCGCGTCGGCCTCGGCGACGTCGACGACGACCTCTTCGATCGTGTCGAGATCAGGACCGCCAGGGAGATCTCCGAGTTGCTGCTGGAAGATAATTCCCGAGCCCTGCTCTGTCGCGATCACGTCGTCGGCGCCGGCGTCGGCTGACGAGTCGATCGTGGCGACGACCTCGTTGCCCGTCGCGTCGACGACGCGCACGGAGACGACTGCGTCTGCAGCCAGCTTGTTGATGTTCGCGACCACCTGGAGGACGCGCCGCTGCTCGCCGTCATCGATGGTGAAATCCGTAAAGGTCGCGGTCGCTGTGTCGCCGGTGGCCTGTCCGGTCGCGGCGATGTTGAGCGCGTCGTCGTCCTCAGTGACGGAGATCGTCCCCGCGCTGCCGGACTCGTCGGTGGTCCAGAACTCGGCATCGAGCGCGGACGCGTCGACCTCCTCATCGTCCGAGTTCGTGGTCGTGAGTTCCGCCGGGAAGCGACGGTAGTCGTCGATGTCGATGAGGTCCGCCCGGATGCGGTTCGGGTTGTGCGGCGTCTCGTCGTCCTCGCGGTCGGCGAGAGTCGCGCCGGCGAGCGACTGGAACGACTCGTCGTCGGCGATGTAGTCGAACGCCTCGAAGTCGGGCTCGTGAGTCTCGACGGTCACGTCCGCGGTGATCCACGGGTCAGAAAGCAGGTCGAAGCCGAAGTTCAGCCGGCCACCGCCGCTCTGTGCGGCCGCGGTGCCGGCCATGCCGGCGGCGAGGGTCGCGCCCGCGGCCGCCATGAACGCCCGTCGCCCAACATCGCGAGAGAGCGTCGAGCGGTTCGGCACGAGGAAGGTCCACGCCACCGCGTCCGGGCTCGCGTAGTAGGCCGCCTCGAGATGTACGTCGTCGTAGTTCTGTGCGTCGCTGTCGGTGTCGTCGGTGTCAGTCATCGGTTGAAAAGAGCCGTTTCCGGCGGCTAGTCCGTGGTTTAGGTATCGATCGTCTCGCGGGAAGCGGCGCCGAAACGCGGTCAGGTAGTCCCGAGCGGCCTCGCTCACGTGGATCCCGTCCGGGTCCCACGTCACGCGTCAGCCCTCTGGAAAACCGTTCGCCAGCCAGTTCTCTGCCGATCCTCCGCTCGGCCGTCGTCGTCGTCGTCACCGTCGGCGACGCCGCTCACCCGCAGACGTCACCTCCGATGGTAGACACCAGATCCATGGTGCGCGTCGAATGCGGAGCGTTACCGGGTTATA
>Ga0208772_100132_pt1 | contig 15703 bp, 19 predicted proteins | sample AntDeeMetVIREN14_FD_184782 | JGI IMG/M metagenome (GOLD analysis project Ga0208772, IMG submission 184782) | Saline lake microbial communities from Deep Lake, Antarctica, in enrichment culture - Antarctic Deep Lake Metagenome VIREN14 (SPAdes)... ... | reverse complement strand
GCCGCCACGATCTCCCGCATACTCGCCGCCCCCTGTTCTTTGAGGAGGCGTCGCGCGGCGTGTACTGCGTCCCCACACGCGTCGAGGTTTTTTCCCGACGGAAAGTCAACATCAGCGAGTGTGTGAACCGGCGTCTCGTCGCTGTCGACGCCTGCTCCCGCCTCGGTACCGGTGTCTTCGACCGGTCGGTCGTCGTTCACCGTTGGCGGTGTCTGGCGGGATCCTCGGGCCTCTTGCAAAGGCTGTGTATCACCGACGCCGTGCACTTCTCCCGCCTGATCGCGACCGGTGCATACAGCCGCCTCCAAGTCGTCGAGCAGCTCGGGTGCGTGCTCGGTCAACACCTCGATGTCCGTTTCCAACTTCTCGATACGACGGCCGAGATACGACCGTGTTTTGTACCGGTAGCTGTCAGAGAGTTCGCCAGCGATTGCTTCACGTTCTGTCTCGGTGAGTAGGCCGCGTCCCTCGCTCATGGTCTTGGTCACGTGGATTCACAAAAGGAAATCGAAAATATCTACGAACACCACGAAGACCTTATATGGGCAGCAAACCAACACTTCGTCATTCCGGCCTATATCCGAAACGAACTGTCAGTCGCGGTTGAGCGGGACTGGGAAAACATTATCGAAGACCTCAATCGGAGATACGGAGAACTGTGATCCACCTAACCATAATTTCCGATGAGTTCAAGGGAATCGGAAGTGCAACAATCGATGGCCATGATGTCACCATCGACCTTTTCGGTGATGATCTTGAGGATGGATTAGCCGAGTTGGCAGCCGATTTCAACGAGTCGAAGATCGACTTGATGATTGATCCAGAAGTGTGGGAAGATCCGTCTACACCGGAATATTTCACCGAAGATAAAATCGAAACCCGAGTCAACTGGTGGTTTCGGGAGTTCGACTCGTTTTTCGGAACCGTTCGCACTGATCAATAGCTGATTTTTATGCCAGATAGCAACCCCGAGATAGACGCATTAGTAGCCCGCTATGGCGAGGACACGGTTCGTGCGGCATTTGCTATCGCCCAGTCAATCGGTGACAATGGTTTCGATGGCATTCATTTCAAACGCGCAGCAGAAGGCCGAATGCGACAAACAGCGAGCTTAACCATTCGGTCGAAAGTCGAATCGCGGATACGCCAGCGAATGCGGTCATAACAAATGAATCAAAAACAAGCACTTAACTCCCTCGTGAGTTACCTCTCCGGCCAGCTTTCAGTTCCGGTGTTCGTTAAAGGAACGCGGAACGAGCGGCCTACCCCCGCGGTAGTCATTGAAAATTGGTCAACCACCGAGTTTACCTACCACAATGACGACTACGTGGGGCTATTCGATGACCCCGCCGACGGTGTGCAGAAAGAATACTACCGATTCTACTGGGGTATGCGCGTTGAACTGCTCATTCGTCACACTGACGACGTTGAGGGGGTTGGACTGGACGATGATGTCATTCGGAGTTTGCGATTGCTTCGAACCAAGCCAACTACCCTCCACGATCATACGCGAACTGTCTCACTCAGTAATGGTGGTGGAATCGACCACCAGTTTGTCGAAACCCCAGAGGCCGAACTCAATCAGGCGCTTACGATCAATGGATTGCACGATCTGAAAATCGGTCCAGCAAACAGTCAGCACGAAACGCTCGAAGAAATCAAAAACGACATCACTTACACAGACTAACACATGGCAAACGAATACGGCAGCTACGACGAACCCGGAATTATCACCGAAGAGGTTTCGGATAATTCTTTCAGTAACACTACCGAAGCACCAACTGATGTTGGTGTTGTCGGGCAAGCAAACCTTTCTGCGGCAGAAACCCCAGCAGACCCCAACACGGTCTACGAAATTTCTCGTGTTCGCACAGCCGAAAAGCGGTTTGGGCCACGAGAAACAAGCCTGCTGACGACCGCCCTCATCGATTTGCTGAACGAAGGTGCATCCCCGCTGTATGCAACCGCGCCAGAATCGATGGATGTGGTCGAAGAGGATCATTCGGACGAGGCAACCACGTCGGTTACTCTCGATAACGAATCCCTATCCGAGAACACTGACGACATTACTGTTACCCTCGATGGGACAGTTCAAAATGTCACGGTGGTCTACGAGAACGCAAGCAACTTCAGCCCCGATGAAGGGGATGTCGTTCTCGACCCAGTTAATGGCGAACTCGAACTGTTCGAAGCGCCATCGGCCTCACTCGACGTGTCGTACACCTATTACGACTACGTAGCAGCCCTCGATGCAATCGAAGCCAACGCCGAGGCTGCCGAGGCTATCGACTTCCTGCACGCTCTGTCGGAAGCCGATACCGTTCAGGGCAAAGTCGATTCGGTTGTTGACTCGCTGGCATCCGAGAAAAACTACTGCATCGCACTTCTCGCAGCCGGACTGGAAATCACCCCAGTGGATTACGAGCAGGTGTACAACTCGTCTCGTATTCAAGTTCTGTACTCCACTCGATTCGAAGATGGGAGTTCGGCACTGGCAGCCTATGCAGGCAAGCGGGCCGATCTCGGTCTTGATCGAACGTCGGTCAACGCTCCACTCGAAACCGAGAAGCAACTCTACACCAAGCTCGACAGAATCGAGCGCGGGCAGCTAATCGATGAAAACGTTGTTCCGCTGCAAAACACGGCGTCTGGACCAGTCATCAAGGACGACCCAACGGCTGTAATGCCAGACAACAGCGACGAGCAAAACATCGATTATGGCTTCAAGCGGCTGGCACTCGACTACGTGTATGCCGTCGCCGAAGCCAACGAGCAACCATTCATTGGGCTACTCAACCGCCTGCCGGTTCGAAATGCGCTTGAGGAGGTAATCAATGATCAGATGCTGTCGCTGCAAAAGTCGAACATCGTTCAGGGGTACGAAGTCAACGTTATTCCAGAATCGGCATCACGGGCACGACTTGAACTCTCGGTTACTGCCCCAAGCCCACTTCGCTTCATCATCAACGATGTGAGCATCGGAAACTGATCTCGATAGTTCAAACAATTTATTCTACAGAGTTAAATCATGGCTAAGCAAACTCCTAACGGAATCGACCGCATCGAATCTGCCGCCAACATCAGCCTCGTTGTTACACAGAGTAGCAGTTCGGGCGATGACAAAAAGGCGAAAGTCGCAGAAGTCCCCATTTCCCGTCTCGATACCACCAAGGATATTGAGATCGAGGAAATCCGAGAGTCTTCGCTCAAGGCGACTGGCTACAGCATTACCGCGATCTCCTATTCGGGGACGATGATGTTCAAAGGCAGTACGCTGACTCGTTCTTTCGGTGACGTGCAGAGCATCAACAACGTGGTCTACGACAAAAACGGCGTTCCTACTCCGGTTTCTATTACAATCACTCACGATAGGAACGGCCAACCCGACAGTTATCAGACGGTCCTCGTGACCAGTGACAGCTACGAAGTTCGCAACGAGGAAGTCACCGAGACTGCCTTCGATTGGGTCGCTATGGACCGTACCAGCGATCAGCCGGATGAAGGGGAAGAAACTGACGACGGCACTGACGGCGAAGGGCAGTAGAACAGTCCAATAACCACTTTTCAATACACCATTCATGACTGAACAAATCGAAGCAGAAGCCGATACCGAAGCCGAAGAATCCAGCGTTAACCTCTCGAAACTCCGCGAGATGGCCCTTCGTGGCGACGAGTATCGTGAGTGTATCGAGGACTTCACGTACTACGGCCTGAGTGGCGACCTGTATTTTCGCCCGCTTACTGACCCCGAGTTCCTGCCGATTGCAGCATTCCTCGAAGATCGGCTGGACATCGACGCGGGCGAAGCCCAAGAGATGCTGGAAGAAGAAAAAGACGTGGAGGAGGGGGAAATCGACGCCACGCAGTTCGATGAAGAGTTCGTCTACATCATGGCCCAAGCCGCGGTCAAAGGCATCGACCGCACACAGGGAATCGCTCAAGGCGAAACCGAAGAGGGTATCCGCGAAATCTTCGGCGTGGCCGGAAACAGCGGTCAAGAAGGCATGGGGCTACAGGGCGGCAAAACCCTGTTCATCGCCGAGCGCGTTCTCTCCATTAGTTCGGACGCGGAGAGTGCGGAATCCTTTCGCCGAGACGGGGGCGGCGAGTAGCTTCGTTTTCCTACTCGAAGACTACGACATGGGGTTCCACGGGTCGGATTCACAACTCACACTGACGCCCCTACAGCGACAGATTATCGAAGCTGAAAAATCGAGACAAGCAGAACAGCAAGAAGAAAGAATGCCAGATGACGGGCCGTCCTCGAATCAACCCTCGCCATCTCGACCCCTTAACAGCAAAGGTTCTGCTGGGGGTGGCGGTAACAAAACCAGTCAGCAAGAAACTGTTCGCTACGTCAACACCAGCGAAAACCCGGATTACGATAGCTAATGTCAGTTGATATTAACCTCGACCTTGACGCCAAAGCGTTCTACGCTGAGTTAGCACAGGTCGAAACGCTCATGCGATCTATCGGGAAGGATCTCGATGGCATCGACTTTGGGACTGACATCGAGGGTATCAGCGGCGAGATTCAGAAACTCACGTCGGAACTCGAAGACGCCGAAGACCGGATGCAGCGCATCTCTCGTGAGATGAAAGAGAGTGCCGACGCATGGGATGACGTTGACGTTGGTGGCTCACCGCAGAACTTTAACAATAAGCGCAGCGAAGACGGTGGGCCAAAAACCGGACCCCCCAACGGGGGCATCGGGTCGTCCGCTCGCGGTGATGGCCGGGGGTCAAGCCCCACAGCTATCGCACGAAGGATTGAAAATCGCTTCAGCCTGAAAGACGGAAAGATCAACGCTGATACAATTCGGGGGATGACGATCAAAGAGGTCAACTCCGAAATTGCCGATTCGCTATTCGAGGAGCGCGGTGTTGGATACCCAGCCCGTAACTTCGGAGCCGGATGGAACGGCTTTGACGAGGTTGATATGCTCAACTCCGACGGTCGGTTCCACAGCCCACGAGAACCCTCGTCGGGGAGTCTATCGGCATCTATTAGTCGTGGTCGATCACGGGGCGGTCGTGGAAAGAACGTTCCGATGATGGGTTTGCGGAAAGACGTGAAGTTGTCGAAGATCAGAAAGCGGATTGGAAAAATCCGAAGAGCGACCAATAAATTCGGCAGTGCCGTTGCCCGCCTCAAGCCAGATATGACCTTCTGGTACAACATCTTGGCGGCCATGATTCCGATGCTGGCGGCATTCGCCGTTCACGCATTCGGTGTGGCAGCCGCGATGGGGGCACTCGCTGTCGCCGGAGCAGCAGTCGTCGGACTGGGCCTGATTGGCTACGGCGAGGACATGGACGCAGCGTGGCAAAACGCGACAAGCACGTTAGCTGACTTCAAGAAAGAACTATTCCAAGTCTTCCAACCATCGGCCCAGCAGCTTGCTTCGATCAGTGACGAGTTCTTCGATTTCGCACCCGAAGCAATGCGACCGATTGCGGAGTCGATTGCTGAACTCGCCGTGTTCGAAGACGCGATCTTCGCGGCATTCGAGGGTGGGAGTCAGTTTATCGCTGACTTTTTTACCAAGATTGCTGACTACGAGGGGATAATCACGCAGCTTGCGATGCGATTCGGCGACATCCTCGGAACGGAAATCATCGATCTGTTCATCTGGCTAACTCAAGAAGCATACGCGAATCAGGAAACGTTGATCGCACTAAGTAGAAGTGCCAAATACGTTGGTTTGGCGTTCTACGAGGTCGCACTCATGATTGCGAAGTTCGTTGCCACACTTGAGCCGTTGTGGGTACTGCTGTACAAGATGTCCACGCTGCTCGGTAACAAGTTCGCCGCTGCAATGATAATTGCTACGGCACTTCTACTCGGGTTGCTGTTCGTCTTCGCCAAAATTGCAATCGGTGCGATGAACCTGATGCTCGCCTTGCAAACACTTGGTATAGTCGGCAGTGCTTCAATCGCTGGGCTGGCGACCAGTGCTATGACGTGGTTAGGCGGAATGCAAGCCGCGATCATGAACACCATTCGGTCGCTGACGGCACTCAAGCTGGCGTTGATTTCAACCGGTCTTGGTATGCTGCTCGTCGGTGGGGGGATGATTCTCTCAGCCGCGTATAGCTCCGCTAACGAGTTTGACGGTCCAGACGATGGTGGCCCCTCGTGGCCCGGCGGGAGCGGCCCATCACCGTCTGCTGGCGGCAGTAGTAGTCCAAGCCCATCCAACAGTGGAACAACGAACAACTACTACAACTACGAGTTCAACAGCGGTGGCGGCGAGATGAACAGCGACGAACAGCAGCGATGGCGGTCGCATCTCTCAGAAATGGAAAGTGAAAATAAGGCGGTCAACCCACCGAGTCCGGGTAATTCCACCAGTACGTCTACAAGTTCGAGCGATGGTGGTAACTGATGATCGCTGGACCGGACGAGCTAGTATACGACAGTCAGATCCCCAGCGATCCGAACAAGCCACTTCCATTCGGGATGCAACCCCGCGAAGACAATTGGGAGTTCTTCCCTGAATACTTCCCTGACCGTCTGCCTCAAACCAAAGACAAGAAGCTCAACCGCGAATCGGTGCAATGTGCTGGCGAAGACGTGACTATCGAGACGATCAAAAACCGAGAAGTCCACGTCAGCGGCGTCGTCCTCGCGTCGGAAATTGATATTTTCCAAACGCTAACTGACTACGACAAACCCATCGATCTCTACACCCCACTGCTGCCGTATGGTGGCATGGAGTGTATTATCAAAAACACCGAAATCGACGCCAACCCCGATGGCTTTGACGCGTATTTCCGCCAGTGGCGGTTCTCCTACACGATTGATCTCGTGAGTACCGGCTACGACGAATACGACACGGGCGACAACGAGATTGTCAGTGCGATTATTGACGAGTAACCCATGAGATGTCAAAGTATGTGGACTATCCGGTGGCCCGAGGTTGCCGGAACAAACGGGCCGTTGGAGCTTACCCCACGTAATCTCACGTTTAAATCCGAAAACCGAAAATACGACTACTGCAAAGCCAAGTTCTCAACTGAGATTGGCGAAATGTTGAAACCCGAAACCGGTGGTAGAACCGGGCAGTTGCGCGATCCCCAGCCCGTCGAGTTGCTACTCGATAACGAGCGGATTGCGGCACTGTATTTCAAGCCCGATTCAGTTCGCTACACCGACGGTGGCACGCACATCGAGTTCTACGACCTACAAGAATCGATGGACAGTGGGGTTGTTGACATGCAGTGGAACGAAGTTAAACTCCGCGACATCTACGAGTACGTCTTTGAGAAGCGTGAAAACGATCTGATCAAAGAAATCAAGTTCGCACTACCGGATGAAGCTCCCGGCGGTACGAAGTTCAAAACGGAGACAATAACAATAGACCGGCGCGGCAGTTTTGAAAAACTGTTCGGTCCCGAGCGGATCGAAGCCTATGAAACTAAAAAGATGATCGAGAGTACGTATCTGTTCGACACCGAAAACACCTCGCCGATTGAAGCCATTTGGGAACTCAACGAGCTGTTCCAAATCCAAACGTGGGTTGACAAAGACTACACCATGTGGGTCGGCGTTCCCGAAACCCTCGGTGTCGGCCACGTTGCAGCCCCGGATGACAGTCGCGCACTTCGGTACTCGAATGTCAACGTCAGCCACCCCCGCGAGCCAATCGCAATGGTTGTGGTCGAGGGGTCGTGGGTTGACACACCCGGCATTGGTGCTGACGCTGGTTCGTTCTTCAACCCATGGTCGAAAGACGGGGTTGGCAACAGCGGCGATGTCCGCGCTGAGGGCTTCGTGAAAAATCCTTTGGTAGACATCGAACGGGGTCAAACGTTCAAGGTCAGCGTTGAACAGGCCAAAAAAGAGGCACTCCCCACAATCGCGTGGAACTATTACTCCGAGAAGATGAAAGAAGCCTACAACGGGTCGGTGCGCCTCAATCCCGAACTATCGGGTAACAGCTTCACGGACATCGAGGACATCAAAGTTGGGGACTACCTCTACGTTGTTCCCGACGATGATCTATTCGATGACCCCGCCGCCTCGTCGGGTCAACTCGGTTTCGGCCCGGACAAAAACGATTACTGCGGTCAGTTCGTTCACAACGAGATTTACATCGTTACCGGTGTCACACACAGTGTCACCGGCAGTGAATGGACGGTCACGGTCGATATATCCATGGTTCCCGACATGATCGGGCAAGACGACATGGGGCTTCGCTACTTTGACCCCCGGTCGGACGACTATCTCACCGAAGAAGACGTGTTCAGTGGGCCTCGATTGTTCGAGGAGTTCTGATCACCCCCCTCAGTATATAAACCGATTACCTTTCATAGTTATGGAACACGGGATTATCACCGCGACGTATTACGAGAATGGCGTTGTAAAATGTGACGTGCAAGCGCTTCGAGTTGATACCGAGTACGACAAAGTACCGGTACTCAGGTCGGCTGCCGCGCTCACCGTAATGCCTGCTATCAAGCAGAAAGTGACGATGGAAAAACTGGGCGGTGAGCGGTTCATCACAAACGTCATGGCGGCGTTGGAACCGGATTCGCGGCCCGATGAAATAGACAGCAACGAGTTTGCACTTCAGTTCGACGCCGATACTAAACTGACGTTCACCAAAAACGATAGCGGCGATTACGACATCGACATTCAAGCCAGCGGTGATGTGACGATCAACGGGATTTCATTCAGCGATCACGTCCTTTCATTCAACAATCACGTCCACAGCACGGATACTGGCACCACTGGTACACCCGAATAATGGATTACGCACTAAACAAAGAGTTGGACATTTTCACCAACGAATGGGGCAAGTTTGTCACCGTTGAGGGCCAAGCCGAGTTCGAACAATCGGTGACAGTCGATCTCCACGACCGTCAGTCGGAACTGATTGGAAGTGGATTTGATTTGCCGGACCTTCGCCAGAAAATCAAGCTGATAATCAGTCGTCTCGCCAAAGAGTACGCGGTTATCGATGCAATAAGCGAGCTATCAATTCGAAGATCAGCGTCCGCGGACGACACCCTCAGAGTATCAATCGTGTATGACACCGGAGACGAATTTACGGAAACGATTTAATGCCACTCACAGAAGACGGGTACGTACCCCTCAACACGGATCAAATCTACCGCCGCCTGAAAAACGACTTTCAGGACCGGTTTGACCAAACAGTTCAACCGGGGAGTATAGTCAATGACCAACTCATGGCCGAAGCCGAGACACTGGCTGAAAACCAAGAAAAATCTATTCAGCGGGTCTATGAGTCGGCCTATATTGAGGATGCAACAGGCAAGAACCTTGAAAAGCTGGTCAAACGCATTGGACTAACGCGACGTGAGGCTTCACGGGCGGCCGGCGTCATCGAGTTTCGACGCGAGGAGGTCGCCGAAACAAACTACGTTATTCCCCGAAACGAAGTTGTCCAAACACGGGGCAAAAACCCCATCGAGTTCACCACCCGAGAAATGGTGGAAATCCAACCCGTCTCTGATTTCGAGAACGACCTCGAAGATTGGACGGGGGATGAAGCCGATTTCGCCATCGAAACGACAACCCCACTTGATGGTGATAAATCGTTGGTTGTTCCGGCAACGGTTGGTTCTCGCATTGTCACAACTGACGAGGAGTTCGGCATTGGAACTACATTCGACCTTTCGCTTCGACAGGGCGCAGATGCGTCCACAGCGATTCAATTCGGTGTGAACGGTCCAGACAACTACCACGAGGTAGAAATCGATCAGGGAGCCAGTGACCTGCGTCTGCGCTCGGTTGTGGATGGTGTCGAAGATGGGTTGAAGACCGAGACGGTTACAACCGCCGCCGATACCACCTATCACATCGAGATTGACTGGTCGATTTTCGGCCAGTTGGTCGTAACTGTGTATGGTAGCCAGTCAAAAGAGACGGTTTTCGGAACCGTGTCACTCGATTACGAACCCGACTGGACTGAAGGCGCGATTGCAATCGTTTCTCGTGATTCGTCTGCAACGGCATTGGCTGACACGATTTACACGTCGGCTGTAACAGCTAACATCCGAGCGAAAACTGGTGGGGTAGACGGCAACGTTGGCCCGAATCAGATCGCCGTTTCGCGGGATGGACTAACAGGCGTCACTGACATTACAAACCCAGTTGCGACTGGTGACAGTTCGTATTTGGATACCAACCTATCGCCGTTGACTCTCGGGCAGAAACGCGAGGACGATGCCGCTCTCCGCCAACGAGCATTCGAAAACTCGTCTATCGGCGGGGCGGCGTCTCGCAGTGCGCTTGAGGCGGCGATGAGTCAACTCGATTCGCTACAGTCGGTCAACACGAAACGGAACCGCTCGGATGAAGTCGTTGATGGTCTTCCACCCCACTCTTACGAACTCATTATCTACGGGGGCGATGCGGCCAAGATCGCCGAGATGATGGATCAGACGGCATCTATCGACTCACAAGATGTGGGGGGTATTCATGGCACCGAAGTTACCTACGATGTCGAATCCGATGTAACTGGTTCGGCTGACACCTACCACTGGTCGTCGCCAGCCGAGATTAACCTCGATATAACCATCGATCTGATTGTTGATGGCACCTACATTGGCGATTCAGCCATTCGGTCGTTGATCGTCAACTACATTGGTGGAACTGACAACGATGGCTCGCAAGTTGCGGGCTTAAGTAACGGCGAGGATGTCTATCTCTCGGTTCTCAAAACCAAGCTCATCAACCCGGACGAAACGGGAGTGTGGGAAGTTGACGCACTCACAGTAGACGACAACGCCGATGGCACAGACGACACGGTCGAACTTGCCAACGGAGCGAATGTCTACTCAATCAGCGACGAAGAGGTTGCGATTACGAACGCACGGGACGGTTCGATCACCGTCAACACGGTAATGAAATAACATGGCGGAACTCACATCAGACGCATACCAGAGTATCAGAGACTTCGTGAACAGTTCGACGGGAGTTCCAAACGACTGGGACTACATCGAACTGTACGACGATGCAAGCAACGCAGTCACCCGCGTTTCGATCACTGGCGATGGCCGGTGTCAATGGCTCGATGTAGACGGTGACAAAACACTACAGATCGAGTTCGACGTGACCGGCAGTGACAGCGATATTCCCATTCCAACGACACTTAAGTATTCGGCAGTATGGGATTCGGCGAGCGGGGGGCGACAGATCACGGTCAAAGAGCAGTTCGCAGAAGCGGTCATCAACCAAAGTGGTGACAACGTGGTCATCACTCACAGTATCGACATTCCACAGTAACCCGGTAGTACATTTATAGATGGCATCACCACCACCACCACCAGAGAACGTTGTTGCGACGGTTAATGCCAACGACAGTATTTCACTCGAATGGACGTTTGACCCAACGTGGTTCGCGTTCGATGGCACAGACGATTCACTCGGTGGTTTCAACGAGGGGATGTGGTACTCGTCGGACGGCGGCTTCCGAGTTCACCAAAAATCCGATTCATCATCTTGGCAACAACAGGCAGACTTAGCTCCCGAGTACCACCTCGATCTAAGTCGAACTGAAGTACCACTCACCACTGATAAAACTCTCAGTGCAACTGGGGGAACATTCCTCGTAGAGTTTGAACTGGACTCACCAAATTCGGGGATCATTGGTGGAAAATATGGAGCTAAAAGTATGATCGAAATCGGTGGTGATGGTGGTCTAAACTGTGAAACTGATGCAAGCGGGAATTCCTTTGTACCTGATGAAGATCCTAAAATCCCAACTGGTGAACGCGTCTGGCTTGCTGTACGCTTCGATAACAGGGAAGCAGACTGGTTCATCAACGGAGATTACTATGATGTCAGCAACTATGGTTTTGATCCCATTACTGATGAAACGAGAACTGAAATTGATGCAGACTTAAATGTAGATGCACTTGGTGGAAGCGGCTATGAAAATCCCATGGATGGGAGATTCATTCGAGCTACGTGGTATGATAGAGCGTTAACTGAAGCCGAAATACTACACTGGTCTGGTGGCGGTAAACCGTCAACCCCATCTGTCAACTACGATCTCAACGAAGGTTCTGGCGATACGATCACCGACAGTGTAAGTGATGAAGTAAGCACGACGGCTGACCCAGCTTCAACTTCATGGAACGGTCCTTTCACACCAACATTCACTGCAACAAGTCTGACTCAGAACACCAGCTACGACTTCTACGTTGAAACCTACACCGAACACGCTGCTTCATCCAGCAGCACATCCTCGGCTGAAACATTCCTCAACGAACTACGGTCGGCAGCCAGTCACTCGGCGATTAGTACTTCGTCAGCAAAGCGAGTGTTGAGCATTTCTGAGTCGGTAACTTCGAGTAGTAACTCGATGACCTCGCAGAGCCGCAGAGTTCTCAACCTGCTCGAAACCGTGTCATCGGCCCTGTCGGGTGGATCTTCGCAGTCCGACAGAGGCCCATTCACCGGAGTTCGAGCCAACGGTTCCCACAGCAACCAACTGTCGTCGGACTCGATCAGAGTCACATCGCTGTTTGAATCGGTCGGCTCTCACAGCAATGCGCTCAGAAGCAGCAGCAAGCGCGTGGTGAGCTTGCTCGAAACCGCGTCATCGGCCCTGTCAGGTGGTTCGTCGCGGTCTGACAGAGGCCCATTCACCGGAGTTCGAGCGGGGAGTTCCCACAGTCGAGGATCGTTCACCACCGTGTTCAACGACCGAACGTCACTCGAACTGCTTGATTACCCACTTGAGTGGGACGACGGAGAAGTCGCGTGGTACACCGATTGGTTTTCTGAATCTAAGATCCTCGGTAGTGAGGACACATTAGCCATTCGTGGGATGGTCGTGCCGAGTGCGAAAGAACCAGCCGCTACGGTCTACGTGGAATACGACGCTGATGGCAACGGCAACCCCGACGCGGTCAGTGATCCAGTTGATACTGGGCACAATGAAGCGATACACATTGTCGAGGGTATTCCCCTCGACGAAGGCGGTTGGTACCGGCTGAAAATCACCAATCACAGTGGGTACAACGAACTGTACTCGCTGGATCTCGGGATGGTACACTAAATGTACGGCACAACTGAAACGCAAAGCGACGACATTATTGACAACTGGGATGGCCCAGTATCACTTGAACCGGGCGATAACCTGTATAAACTACTACAGGTGGTTGGCAGTGAAAACCGCCGACTCGATCTCGAACTGGAATCACTGTACGACAACCGATTTGTTGATACGGCAACTGGCAGAGAACTCGAAAAACTCGGTAGATACGTCGGTGTCACTCGAAAAACCGACGAGAAGGACGACAAGCTCCGAATTCGAATTAATGCTGCGTTCGCCTCACAGGCATCGGACACAACGCGTGATTCATTTGCGACAGTCGCGCTGGTTGTTCTCGATGCCGACGCAGAGTCGGTTTCATTCAGTTCACCACCCGAGACAGAACCCAAAACGGTTGAACTGACGGTTGACGGCAGTATTATCGACGCAAGTCCATTGACTATAGACGAAATCCAAGTCCTACTCAACGGGGCACTCAGCGTTGATGCACAGGCGGTAATCATTTCGGGCGGCGGCTTCGCGTTTGCAGGCGATGACGCCTCGCTCGAAGGGTTCAACGAAGGTACGTGGTCATCCACGGTTAACTAACTATGGCACGAGACAACATTGACTACAGTCACGGCGACAGCGGCACCGAACCACCATCCGATCATGACTTTCAGCATAATCAGCGGCCCGACGCACAGAATTTCGACTGGTTTTGGTCAACGGTAATCAACCGGATCAACGGGATTATCTCCGAGTTCAACCGAATCGATAGCAACGACGATGGGAAGGTTGACGCGGCTGATCAGGCGGACAACGCAGATACGCTCGATGGTGAACACGCCGATGCGTTTGCCGATGCTGGTCACGATCACCCTAAGAGCTACATCAACGGCTATCAATCGAACACTCTGAGCGATGTAGACTTTGGCACGCTCGCTAACTGTTGGGAGGCTATCGAAGTCAACAGCGGCGATTTCACGATAGTCGATAACAACACCATTGAGGTCAATGAAGCCGGGGTGTACTCGGTTGACTACACCTGTAGCTTTCATCGGCCGGATGGCAACGACCGAGCTATCATGCACGCCAGAGTTCTCATTAACGGCAACGGCAACTTCGAGCAGACTGGCACGCGTTGTTACATTCGGCGTTCAGATATGAATGGAGACAGAAACAGCGTCTCAAACCACTCGATGCACAGTCTCAACGCTGGAGACACCATTGAAGTCCGCGTGAATCGTGGCAGTGGGGTTGATGACCACGAACTCACCGAAGCAAGCTGTGTTGTTCAAAAAATCGCATGAACCTCGGCGCTAACGTCGCCTTCGACTGCTCGAAGGGTTCAACGAAGGTACGCGGTCATCCACGGTTAACTAACTATGGCACGAGACAACATTAACTACAGTCACGGCGACAACGGCATCGAACCGTCATCCGCTCTTGACTTTCAGCGGAATCAACGGCCCGACGCACAGAAATTCGACTGGTTTTGGTCAACGGTAATCGACCGGATCAACGGGATTAACTCCGAGTTCAACCGACTCGATAGCAACGACGATGGGAAGGTTGACGCGGCTGATCGGGCGGACAACGCAGATACGCTCGATGGTGAACACGCCGGGGCGTTTGCCGATGCTGGTCACGATCACAACCACGATGAACTGACCAACGTCGGTTCGAGCGATCACCACAGTCGGTACACTGACAGTGAAGCGGTTGCGGCAGTCAATGGCGAAACATCGCTAACGGTAGACATCGCAGGAGATGCAAACTCAGTTGACGGCCTCGATTCAACTGATTTTGCTCGCCTGTATGATGGCGTTCAACTTCCAACGTTTGCTACGACTGGCGACGTTCCGGCAATGAGCAAGGGTGAAGCAGTGTTCGTTGATGGTGACGGACTTTACATCGAGGATGGTACATAAATATGGTATTGGAAAAAATTCCAACGTTCAGTGAAGTACAAACATGGGCCAACAATAATCTCGTTTCAAGTGTTAACGGCAACACTGGTGACGTTACTGTTGGTGGTAAGGGCTACATCAACGGCTATCAATCGAACACTCAGAGAGATGTAGACGGTGGCACGGTCGCTAACTGTTGGGAGACTATAGAAGTCAACAGCGGCGATTTCACGATAGTCGATAACAACACCATTGAGGTCAATGAAGCTGGGGTGTACTCGGTTGACTACTACTGTGGCTTTCGTCAGAGGAGTGGCGATGATCGAGCTACCATGCTCGGCAGGGTTCTCATTAACGGCACAGGCAGCTTCTCCCATACTGGCTCGTTTTGTTACATTCGGGGGACACAAGACGGTGAAGACAGAAACAGCGTCTCAAACCACTCGATGCACAGTCTCAACGCCGGAGACACCATTGAAGTCCACGTGGATCATGGCAGTGGGGTTACTGGACACAACCTCACCGGAGCAAGCTGTGCTGTTCAAAAACTCGCATGAATGTCGGCACAGTAGTTAATGTTCGAGCAATCGAACTCAACGGCTCAAAAGCAGTTTCATCTGATTCCATCAAAGTCGATGTAATCTAAAAATGGTCGAACAATTACTTGGTGCAGACGACGACTGGCAAGAGCCTGTCGCGAGCTATCTGTATCCGAAACTTCATCAGTATCTCGTCTGGCTCGGCGGCCTCATCGGAGTACCACTCTATGCTATTGGC
>Ga0208772_100125_pt1 | contig 16842 bp, 18 predicted proteins | sample AntDeeMetVIREN14_FD_184782 | JGI IMG/M metagenome (GOLD analysis project Ga0208772, IMG submission 184782) | Saline lake microbial communities from Deep Lake, Antarctica, in enrichment culture - Antarctic Deep Lake Metagenome VIREN14 (SPAdes)... ... | reverse complement strand
GGGTAAATCTGGCATAACGGTAAATTGGTCAGACCAAAAGATGCGGTTATTCTAAATCATTTAACTGCTGAGCCCAAATTTTTCTCAGCTGGTACTACCTCTAGCTGACCCAGCCTGTCAATGTCAGTACGGCAATAACACAAACCCAGAATATCTGTTGTCGCCGCATCAGCCGCAACTGGCAGGCAGCATGTTCGGTTCGGTCATCCGGGTGTTGCGGGTTGTCTTCTGCTTTACTGGCAACACTAAACAGAAGCTTATCCGGATCGGCCTGTGGGTTCAGGCTTTGTTGCAACCACTCGGGAAGTGCCCGTGAGAAGTGACCAACTATCAATAAGCCAAACGCTGCCAGCCTTACCGGAACCCAGTCAGCAAACCACACTAATTGCTGCCAGAGGCTAACAGATTCTTCCTCGCGCTGCTGGGTTTCAGCGTAGCGCAGAGTGGCGTAAACCAAGGCACCAAAGCTACCAAACAACACAAAGTAAAACATCACGGCGATATATTGCCGGTAATTGATCCAGATTAAAGAGTCGCTAATTTGTTTGGGCTGATGACGCCCGGCAAATTCAGTCAAAGCCTGTTGATGTTCAATAACGCTTGGTTCGTCTCCTCTATTGGCTGCTTTTAAGTATTCCTTGTAGTTTTTCCGGGCAGGTTCACAGTTAAAAGCCAACAGCAGCGCAAGAATACTGACGATAAAAGTCACCATCAGGTTGTCCAGTAACACCACCAACAGACCAACACCCAGTGCTGGTATCAACAAACGCACAAGCTGTAAGGGCTCGCTTTCCCATTTTTCATCCTGCAGACGGGCTGAGCTCCAACGTTGCCAACGCTCCATATAAAAAGCCCAGTGCAAAAATGCCGGGCTGTGGTACAAACGTTCAGCGCTTAGTGCTATCAGCAACGCAATGAGGACCATTCATGACTCCTTATAAGGCATTTAAATAGGTTTGCCAGTCAAATTCACTGCCAGGGTCGGTCTTGCGGCCTGGAGCGATATCCTGATGGCCGACAATACGACGACGGTTTAATTTTGGGTAAGTGGCGATAAGTGCCTCGGTTACCGTAATTAGTTGTTGATACTGTTGTTCAGTATAGGCCGTGTGATCGGTTCCTTCGAGTTCAATACCTATACTGAAATCGTTGCACCGCCTGCGCCCACAATACTGTGACTGACCAGCATGCCACGCACGCTTATCAAAAGGAACGTATTGTTCCAGCGTACCGTCGCGGCGGATAACACAATGCGCGGACACTCTAAGTCCCTGCAGTATAGAAAAGTCCGGGTGCACATCGGTTTCCAGCTCGCCCATAAACAATTGACGCACGTATGGCGTACCGTATTGCCCCTCGGGCAGGCTGATGCAATGAATAACCAACAGACTGATCTCGTCGGTCTGTGGACGCTCATCGTAGTGTGCCGACGGGTATTGAACTGCCGTTGTTATTTTATGATTTTTTATCGGGTCGCTTTTCACAGGCTCAACAAAACGGTAAAGTTTGCCCCTAGTATCCGTATTGTCTGCTAAAAGGTAAAGCCATCTATGAGTCAGCCCGAGCTGCAACTTGCCATTCAGGAAGGCGTAAGCGCCGCACTAAAGGAAGATTTATCCGGCGAAGACGCCAGCCATGATATTACTGCGCAATTGATTCTGGAACAGAGTCAGTCCCGTGCCAGCATTATTACCCGGGAAGAAGCGGTGGTTTGTGGCTGTGGCTGGGTCGATCAAGTATTCCGCCAGCTTGGGCAACAAGTGGATATTGAATGGCTGGTGAAAGACGGCGATAAGGTGGCAGCGAACACGGAGCTGTGTCGTCTGAAAGGACCGAGTCGCATCTTGCTGACCGGCGAGCGCACAGCACTTAATTTTCTGCAGACCTTGTCCGCAACCGCCACCACCACTTATCAGTACAGTCAACTTCTGAATGACTACAAAACGCAGCTGCTGGATACGCGTAAGACCTTACCGGGTATGCGATTAGCACAGAAATACGCAGTGCGTTGCGGCGGCGGTGTGAACCATCGTATCGGTTTATTTGACGCCTACCTGATCAAAGAGAATCACATTTTTGCCTGCGGCGGCATAGATCAGGCCGTTAAAGCAGCAAAACAACTGAACCCGGGTAAAACAGTGGAAGTTGAAGTTGAAAACCTGGATGAATTCTCACAGGCGTTAGCTGCAGAAGCCGACATCATTATGCTGGATAACTTCAGTATCGCTGATATCGAGCAGGCCGTGCAGCAGAACCAAAATAACTCTTCACATCAGGCTAAATTAGAGGTTTCCGGTAATGTCACCGATGAACGTTTGCAAGAGTTAGCGGCTACCGGCGTGGATTTCATTTCTTCCGGCGCTTTGACTAAAAACATTCAAGCCATTGATTTATCAATGAGAATTTCTCAAGATAGTGAATAACTTACAGAGAAATAGAATTTACTAATTGGCCGGGGTAAGCCACAGTTTCGCTGTTTTTAACAGGGAGCTGTCTAATGCAGGATGCACATTCTTACCGTTTACCCGTGGCCGGTTTTAGCTTAATTGAAATGATGGTCGTGGTGGCCATCATTGCCATTCTCTCCGCTATTGCGGTTCCGTCATATACCTACTATACGCAGCAGGCTAAAGTCAGTAAGGCGCTGGCTCATGCTCAACCATTGCAGCTGGGTATTGCCCTATGCTGGCAAATTGAGGGACAGTTAAACCAGTGCAATCAAGCCGGAAGCCAGGGCATTCCTGCGGTTCCGTCACCACTGCCTGAGGAGCTCAACGATTTGAGCCTGACACAGGCGGCTTCAGTGCGACTGACCCTGAACTCTGTCAGTATTAATAACCAACCTCTGCAAATTGAACTGACACCCAATGCGGCTAATACGCACTTAGACTGGGGTATCGCCTGCTCAGACTATAATGAACCTCGCAGTGTGGTACAAAACTGTAAGCAGCAGGTAAGTTACTAATGTCTGTTATTGGTTGCTGCTCACTGGCTCACCTCAAGCAGGTATCAGGTAACACAGGCGATCCGTTTCTTAAGCAACACGGTTTGCAACCTTTTGCCAGTACTCAACACTGGGAGCTACTAGTGCAGCAGCCCGGTTTCCCTACAGTAGATGCCGTGCTTTTGAGCTTTTACAGCGATAAAAAAGTGATGGTACTTCGGGGAGAAGGTCAACTTCCGGGAGTTCAGATAAGCCACGACTCGGTCGTCAATTACGTTGATCAACTTTTATTGTATTGCGCTGCCGAAGGCTTATCGGACATTCATATACAACCTCACGAAAATGGCATTATTGTGAGAGGCCGCTTAGCCGGCGAACTCTCTCGCTTAGATGTGCTGCCCCCAGACTTTGGACAACAGGTTTACTCCCGAATTAAGGTACTGGCTAATCTCGATCTGACCGAATTACGTCAGCCCCAAGACGGTCGTTTGTCGGTGCGTGCTGAAAATAACCACCAACATGAGTTTCGCTTAAGCTGTTGCCCCGTCATTGGCGGTGAAAAGCTGGTACTAAGATGCCTGAAGCCAACTCAGAGTATTACGCCACTGCAGCAAACAGGATTGCTGCAGGCGCAATACCAATGGTTTGCCCGTTGTCTGAGTCAACCACAAGGGTTAATTTTGGTTACCGGCCCGACCGGTAGTGGCAAAACCTCGACCTTATACAGCGCCATAAGCCAGTTAGACACAGAGCGATGTAATATCTGCAGTGTTGAGGACCCAGTTGAAGTCCCTCTGCAAGGTAGCAGTCAGGTGATGGTCAATCATAAACAAGGGCTCACCTTTGCGTCTGTACTCCGGGCTCTGCTAAGGCAGGATCCGGATGTCATACTGATTGGAGAGATTCGGGATTCTGAAACAGCAAAAATTGCAGTGCAGGCAGCGCAGACCGGGCATCTGGTTCTAACCTCGATGCATACGAACAGCTGTCTCGACAGCTTAAAGCGCTTACAGTCTCTTGGCATCAACCCACTGGACATTCGCAGTTCACTCAGTCTTATTGTCAGTCAACGGTTATTTCCGGTACCCGCAACTGTTGAAAATAAGCGTCAAGCAGTGTTTGAGGTCGTACCCTGGCTGGATCAGGCAGAGAAATTCATCAACCTGAAGCCAAATACAGCGGATCTGCGTCGTTATCTGAAGTCATTGCAGCTGCCTGATTTTTCTCAAGCTTTACAGCATTACATTGACGCAGGCCAAATCAATCACAAAGAAAAAGAACGGTTTGCCTATGATGCCGATTAATCATTGCTGGTACTGGCAAGTGGGTAAGCAGTGCGGGTTTATTCATGCCGACTCGACACTCCAGGCAAAGCAACTGTTAGCGCAGCACAAAATAAACAATGCAGAAGTAAAACGCTTGTCGGCCCACAAACTAAAAGGCTATAAACCCCGTTTATCGCTTTGGTATGAGTTCCTGCAGCAAGTATCTGACTTACTCAGCAGTGGATTACCACTTTCTGAAGCATTACGACACAGTGTCTGCGAGAGCCCATCCAGAGGGTTGCGCTGGATGGTTGAAGACTGCATCCGTTGTATTGAGCAGGGTCTTGCTTTTAGCCGGGCGTTGCAACTTTACCAAAAATGGTTGCCGGAAGAAGACATCATCGCCATAGCCTGGGCGGAGCAAACCGGCCAGCTTGCTCACACCCTGCACCAGTTGCATCAGGTTGCCAAACGCCAACTGCTGCTCAAAAAGCAAATGAGCAAGGCGCTTCGCTATCCGGTTATAGTACTTTTAGTTGCGGGCGCCGTTTGCTTCATGATGATGGGTTGGGTGCTGCCAAGTTTCGCACCGTTATTTAGTGAAGGGGAACTCCCGTGGCTGACCCGGACTTTACTTAAAGCTTCGGATTTCCTGCGAAAGCAAACCGTGTCGCTTCTTGGCCTTATTCTCATCCTCTCTGCCTTGCTATACATTCTTAGGAAAAAAGCCCCTTTATTCTGGCAACGAACCCTGTCCCAACTGCCTTTTATCGGGCAGTTGCTTGAGGACATTAAACTGCAACAGCTTTTTCACCGTCTGGCTGTTGCCCTGAAGGCTGGTATTGAAACGCGTCAGGCTCTTAACAGCACCGCGCATTCTTTGACCTGGCTACCTCACCGCCATGCATTACGCTCTGTTCAACAAAGTGTCGAACAGGGAAAAGGCTGGGTAGACAGTTTCAGAGCAAGCCCTTTAAGTGAGCCTCGCACACTGAGCTTTCTCAAAGTTGCCGAACAAAACGGCAACGTCGATCAGGCCTTTGCCACGCTTGCTGATATTCGCCAACATCGCTTTGAGCAAAACTGTGAGCGTCTGATTGGTCTGGCAGAGCCCTTGCTGATGGTGGTTTTAGGCGGCATTATAGGCACTCTGCTGGTCGCAATGTATTTACCGCTGTTTTCTATGGGGCAGCAATTTTAACCACGAAGGAACAGAAGTATGGAACACTTGCTCACTGCTGAGTCGATACCAACCCTGATGTTGGCTCTGATACTTGGAGCTGTTATTGGTAGCTTTTTGAATGTTGTTATTAGTCGGTTACCCATTCAGCTGCAGCGACAGTGGCAGCGTGAATGTGCAGAAATGAACGGCACTCCATTAAAAGAGCTCGATCACTTTTCTATTGCGGTTCCCGGCTCACACTGCCCTGAATGTAAAGCCTCCATAGCCTGGTACGACAATATACCACTGCTGAGCTATTTGGTTTTACGTGCCCGTTGTCGCCACTGCCAGACCCATATTCCACTAACCTACTGGCTGGTTGAGCTTATCAGCTGTCTGGCCTTTGGACTGGTCGCCTGGAACTTTGGCTTTAGTCTTACAGCCCTGGTTTATGTCGCGGTATTTTCGCTGCTTATCTGCCTGTTTGTTATTGACTGGCACCATCAACTATTGCCCGATCAACTCACTTATCCGCTGCTTTGGATTGCCTTACTCTGGTCATTGTCACCAGCAAGTGAATTCTCACCTGACTCTGCCATTATAGGCGCAGTAGCAGGATACCTGAGTCTATGGAGTATTTATTGGGCGTTCAAACTTGTTACCGGGAAGGAAGGAATGGGTTATGGCGATTTTAAGCTGCTGGCCGGCATTACCGCTTTTACCGGTGCAACTTTGTTGCCGGTTACCATTCTTGCCAGTTCAGTTTGCGGTGCCATAGTGGGTTTAGCCATGATACGCGGCAAAGGCCGGTCACAGCCAATACCCTTTGGCCCATTTTTAATTGGCGGCGGCATACTCAGCTACTTCTTTGGAACAGATTTACTCTTTAGTTACTGGCGCTGGCTAGGAGGCGTTTAAAATGAGCTATGTTGTCGGTGTAACCGGAGGTATTGGTAGCGGCAAATCTGCAGCTACAGCTGAATTCGAAAAGCTGGGTATTACCGTTGTCGATGCGGATGTCGTTGCCCGTCAGGTTGTTATGCCAGGAACTCCGTGCCTGCAGGCTATTGCAGAACACTTTGGAAACCAATTATTGACTGAAGGTGGTGAACTTAACCGCAAGGCATTACGCCAAAGAGTCTTCTCTAACCCCGAGGAAAAGGAATGGCTGAATAAATTACTCCACCCCGCGATAAGACAAGAGCTCATCTCTCAGCTTGAACAAGCCGACTCTCCCTACGTGATTTTGTCAGCTCCCTTGTTGTTGGAAAACGGTCTGGAAAAATACTGCCAGCGAGTGCTTGTCGTTGATGTTCCTGAATCTTTGCAAATATCGCGAACTATTCAGCGCGATAACAGTCCTAAAAGCGAAGTGGAAGCTATTATGAAAGCACAGCTAAGTCGCGACGAGCGGCTAAAAAGAGCAAACGATGTGCTCAACAATGATGGCAGCCTGGAACAGCTGGAACAGCAGGTACTTCAGTTACATCAACGCTACCTGGCAGCAACCGTTGCACAGGAAAAGTAATACGCTATTATAGGAACAGAGTTCACCAATCGGCAATCGCATGGCATCGACTGATAACGACAACATTCTCTACGAATACCCTCTTCAGGAGCGCATGCGAACCTATTTGCGATTGGAGCACGGCTTTGAGCAGCTAAAAGCCAGTCAACTGTGTTTTGAAGAACAGGCTGAACCTTTCTTTAATGCATTATTCGCCGTTACCGAGCTACTGGAACGCTTTGATATTCGAACCGAACTCAGTAAAGATTTAGATCTCGATAAACAACGTTTGCAAAAATGGGAAGCGCATCCTGACGTTGACCGCGAAGCGTTGCGCAATACCATTGTCGAAATTGAGCAGTGTCTGAACCAGTTACAGGATATTCCAAAATACCTGCGACAACTTAAAGACGATGCCCTGCTAGCCAGTATCAGGCAACGTTTTAGCCAACCCGGCATGAGTGGTTTTTTTGAATTACCACAATTACAGCTTTGGTTAAGCCAGTCCGCTGAAGACAAAGCCAAACAATGCGAAGAGTGGCGCAAGACCTTAGCTTTTGTGGAGTTAGCTATCACACTGAAGCTGACACTGTTACGCGAGCAATCTGTTTTTGTTCCCATGCAGCTACAAAATGGTTTCTTACAGGAAAGTTCGGATCAGCTACTGGCAATGTTGCGCATTAAAGTTCCTCGCTCAGCCAATATTTACCCCGTCATTAGTGGGCACAGACAACGTTTTACGGTACGATTCATGCCCTTACCGGGGGAGAGTAATGAAACCTCCCTTCAAGACATTGAATTCGAAATCGCAAGGTGTAGTCCATGAGTGTTAGCGTTAACTGCCCAACCTGCCAAAAACAAGTTGAATGGTCAGAAAAATCACCCGCCCGCCCCTTTTGCAGTGAGCGTTGTAAACTGATTGATTTAGGTGAGTGGGCTAACGAAGAGAAAAGTATTCCTGGCGAGCCTGTTGTCATTGCTAATGATGATTACAACAACGACGAACAGGATTATTAGTAAGCGTTTAAAGACTGCATAATGCATTCAACAATGGGCTGGTTAGCTTCAGGAAACTGAAATGCGTCAAGTTGGTTTTTATCAACCCAACACCAGTCCTGACCTTCTAACTGACGAACTTCACCGTCGTAAGCAAGTACCCACCAGACATCGAGTAAGACCCGTTTATCTTTATACTGATGCTCGATAACCGTTAGTGGTGCCATATCGGTCACATCAATACCGCACTCTTCTTTTAGTTCGCGTTGAAGCGCTTGCTGGACATTCTCTTCGGCTTCGACTTTACCGCCCGGGAATTCCCATTTCCCACCCTGATGTTGTTCAGGGTGACGTTGGGCTATAAAAATTTCACCCTGTTCATTTTCAATCACGCCCACTGCAACATGTACAGCAGGCGATGCTTCGGTTTTCATAGTAACCTACAGTTTACCGTGACAATGTTTATATTTTTTACCAGAACCACAAGGACAAGGCTCATTACGACCCACTTTGGCACCTTTACGAACGGGTTGCCCCTGTGCGTCAGCATCGTTTTGCTGCGTTGGCTCTTCTGCAGCAGGTCCACTTTGCTCATGACGGAACTCACGAGGTGCACTATCCGCTGCCTTACGTTGTTCATCAACCGCATCGACGTCTTCCGGAGCTCGAACCTTAACCTTACTTAAAACGGTTACCACGTCGAGTTTCAATGCCTCCAGCATATCCGTAAAGAGCGCAAAGGCTTCTTTCTTGTATTCTTGCTGAGGGTTTTTCTGTGCATAGCCTCGCAGGTGAATCCCCTGACGCAAGTGATCCATTGCCGCCAGGTGCTCTTTCCAGTGTTGGTCGAGACTTTGCAGCATAATAGACTTTTCGAAACGGCGTAAAACTTCCGGCCCGACCATCTCTTCTTTTTCCTGATAGGATTCAATCAGTTTTTCAAGAACACGTTCACGCAGGACTTCCTCGTGGAAATGCTCTTCCTCTTCCAACCATTTTTGTAATGGTACGTCTATGTGGAAGTCACCGCGCAGGCGCTCTTCCAAACCTTTTAAGTCCCATAACTCGGCTAAAGACTGAGGCGGAACGTACTCGCTAATAACGCTGTTGATAACATCTTCGCGAATAGCAACGATGGTCTCAGAAATATCGCCTTCATCGAGCAATTCGTTGCGCTGTTCATAGACAACGCTGCGCTGATCATTGGCAACGTCATCGTACTCCAACAATTGCTTACGCACGTCAAAGTTACGGCCTTCCACTTTACGTTGAGCATTTTCAATAGCACGAGTTACCCAAGGGTGTTCGATTGCTTCGCCTTCTTTCATGCCTAAACGCTTCATCATAGTCGCCATTCGCTCTGAAGCGAAAATGCGCATAAGCGAATCTTCTAACGACAGGTAGAAACGCGACGAACCCGGGTCACCCTGGCGACCGGCACGACCGCGCAACTGGTTATCGATACGACGTGATTCATGACGCTCAGTACCGATAATATGCAAACCACCGGCTTCAATAACAGCATCATGCAGTTTTTGCCAGTCTTGCTTTATCTTTTCAATTTTCTCGTTGGTAGGCTCATCCAGCTTTTCAACTTCAGCCATCCAGCTACCACCTAACACGATATCGGTACCGCGACCGGCCATGTTGGTCGCGATAGTCACGGTGCCCGGGCGACCTGCCTGAGCGATGATATCGGCTTCCTTTTCGTGGAATTTAGCGTTCAATACCGCGTGAGGAATTTTCTTTTTCTTCAGCAGATTCGACAACAGTTCAGAGTTTTCGATAGATACCGTACCCACCAATACCGGTCGTTTCTGCTTACGGCACTCTTCTATATCTTCAGCGATCGCTTCATATTTCTCCAACGTAGTCAGATAGATAAGGTCGGCTCTGTCGTCGCGGATCATCGGTTTGTTGGTTGGCAGTACGATAGTTTCCAAGCCGTAAATAGACTGGAACTCAAAAGCTTCAGTATCGGCTGTACCTGTCATACCCGCCAGTTTGTTATACAAACGGAAGTAATTCTGGAAAGTAATAGAAGCTAAGGTCTGGTTTTCATTCTGAATTGGAACGCCTTCTTTGGCTTCGACAGCCTGATGCAGCCCTTCGGACCAGCGGCGACCTTCCATAGTACGTCCTGTATGTTCATCAACAATAACGATTTTGTCGTCTTTAATGATGTAATCAACGTCTTTCTGAAACAGGTGATGCGCACGTAAAGCGGCATTAATGTGGTGCAGTAAACTGATGTTGGTCGCCGAATACAGCGAATCGTCCGCTTCCAGCATGCCTTTCTCTTTCAGCAGCTCTTCAATATGCTCTTGTCCGTGTTCGGTCAAATGCAGCTGCTTAGCTTTTTCATCGATAGTGAAATCGCCGTCGCCTTTCTCTTCTTCCGTATCTTCTTTTTCCTGACGAACCAAATGAGGAACCAGTTCATTCATTTTACGGTACATTTCCGAGCTGTCTTCAGCGGGTCCGGAAATAATAAGCGGTGTACGGGCTTCATCAATTAGAATTGAGTCAACTTCATCGACCAAAGCATAATTTAATTCGCGCTGGACTCTGTCCTGCGGAGCAAATGCCATGTTGTCACGAAGGTAGTCGAAGCCAAACTCGTTGTTGGTGCCGTAGGTAATGTCTGCCTGATAAGCTGCTTTTTTATCTTCCGGTGCCATGCCCGGAATATTAAAGGCTACCGTCAGCCCCAGAAAGTCGAATAACGGCTGATTGAACTCAGCGTCACGCTTTGCCAGATAGTCGTTCACGGTAATAATATGAACGCCTTTACCGGGCAACGCATTTAAATAAGCTGGCAGGGTTGCCGTTAAGGTTTTACCTTCACCGGTTTTCATCTCAGCAATGCGGTTATCATTAAGTACCATACCGCCAATAAGCTGCACGTCAAAATGACGCATACCAAAGACGCGCTTGCTGGCTTCACGAACCGTTGCAAAAGCTTCTGGTAAAATTTGATCTAAACGCTCGCCGTCATTCAGGCGCTTTCGAAATTCCGTTGTTCTCTCTTTTAGCTCGGCATCACTTAACGCTTCAAACTCGGGTTCCAGCGAGTTGATTCGCTCAACGTCTTTCTTCATGGTTTTTAGAATGCGATCGTTGCGACTACCAAATACTTTTCGAAACAGACTGCCTAGCATGAGATTGATTTATCCTGTGTTACTTTCCTGAACAACAAAAGCGGTACCGAAGTACCGCCTACGTTCTAAATTAATTTACCGAGTTATTTTGAGTCAGCTTTGCGATACACAAATTGGTTCGGGTCAATTTGACGACCATTACGCAAAACTTCGTAATGAACGTGCGGACCGGTAGAACGACCGCTACTACCCATTTCAGCAATTTGCTGACCACGGGTGACAACATCCCCTACTGATACCGACAACTTATCGTTATGTCCGTAGCGCGTTTTTAAACCACCACCATGGTCAATTTCGACCAACATACCGTAACCATATCGATCACCCGCCCAGGTCACTACACCTGCGCCGGTAGCAATAATTTTGACGTCTTCATTATAACTGGCAAAGTCTAACCCTTTGTGCATGGCTGGTGTGCCATTAAAAGGGTCCTTACGCACACCATACTGCGACGACAACCAACCATCGGAGATTGGTCGCCCGGCAATGTAGGCATCATTATTAAGTTGGTGATTCATCATCACAGATTCAAGTAGCGATAGCTGTTTTTGTTTGTCAGAGATTTGCGACAACATATCTTCAATTTCGCGAATAACGTCAGTACCGGAGCTTTGCGGCAATTCAGCGACTTCAACTTCTGGACCGCCAATGGGCAGTTCCTGGTTAAAGTTGAATTCGCCGTTATCTAAATTCGCGACACCAGCTAAACGCTCACCCAGAGCATCCAGACGACGCATCTGGGCTCTTAATTCACCCAGGTATATAGTCATTGCACCCAAACGTTTTTGGGTGTCTTCTTTCAGGTCTTTTAATGCTTGCTCTTGTAATACAAGCTTTTTCTGCTCTTCAGAAATTTTTGATTGCGCCAGTTTAGGATCAATTCCCTGATACTGCCATGGCTGCCAACTGGCAAGTCCGATAAAAGCAGCAATGCCAACATAGGACAAAAACCGACGTCGACTTAACCGAATACGAAAACGTACTTTGGAGCCTCGATAAAAGACTGATAAACTCATCTGAACTCTCTTATTATTTGCCTACTACGCAATTATGTCACGACACCCGAAAACCCCATCAGAATGGCTCCGTTCCGGACAACGGACTTTGTCGACAACATTACGACACTATGCACAGTTTGCCGCCCAACTTTCGCATTGGCAACAATTGTTTCAACAATGCGTTGATAAAAACACCAACCAACACTGCCAATTGCTGAATATCCGTGATGGTCAAATGATCATTCAAGTGGATAACGGTAGTTGGGCAACCCGGCTAAAACTTCAGCAAGCGGCCATTATAACGCATTTTCGTGACAATGCGACGGTCCCGGTACAGAGCCTTTCTATTAAGGTGTCTCCGTCAATGAACAGTTTCCAGAAAAGCATTACAAATCAGAAGGATTCAAGCAGTGCGGAGCGTTTGCTAACCATGGCGGAAGGCTGCGACGAGCCGTTGAAATCGGAGTTAAAAGCGTTGGCGGCAAAGTTTACCGCCAACGATAAAGACTAAGCTGTGGTTGTTGCTGGTGACCAAAAAGCGATAGGCGCCTTTTCCTGCTCACCGTCAAAGGTCACAAATTCCCACGCAGATTCTTGCGCTAATAAAGCCTGAAGTAACTGGTTGTTCAGTGCATGCCCTGACTTATAAGCACGCAGGTGACCCAGAATACTGTGTCCCCCCATGTACAAGTCACCAATAGCATCCAACATTTTGTGTTTTACGAATTCATCGTCGTAACGTAAGCCGTCACTGTTGAGAATGCGGAATTCATCCAGCACAACGGCGTTATCAAAACTGCCGCCCAGTGCCAGGTTGTTTTCCCGTAAAAATTCAATGTCTTTCATGAAGCCAAAGGTACGGGCACGACTAATTTCCTTTATAAAGGCATTAGCACTAAAGTCGATACTGACTGCTTGCCCTGTGTCTGCAATAGCCGGGTGTTCAAAGTCGATAGCAAAGTCGATACGGAAACCATCGTGGGGTAGCAGTTCCGCCCACTTATCACCGTCTTCGACACGCACCGGCTGTTTGATCCGGATGAACTTTTTCGCTGCTGACTGCTCTTCAATACCCGCGCTTTGTAGCAGGTAAACAAACGGGTGCGAGCTGCCGTCCATAATTGGAATTTCATGCGAGTCGACTTCGATTATCGCGTTATCAATTCCAACGCCGGCCAGCGCAGCGAGCAAATGCTCGACGGTAGAGATGCGAACGTTCTCTTCGTTGATAAGACAGGTACACAGCTGCGTATCACGCACCCAATCGGCCCGTGCTGGAATATCCACCACAGGATCAAGGTCCACACGACGGAATATCAAACCGGTATTAGCCGGCGCAGGACGTAAAGTAAGGTTTACTTTATTGCCTTTGTGCAGCCCAACACCCGTGGTTGATATTGCTTGCTGTAATGTACGTTGCTTAATCATGGTACTTGTTCACCTACCTTTTCTATTCGGTTCGCCCTGGCTGACGCCAAAGCGGCCGCATATTATACGACATTTGTCATGGTTCGATCAAATTTTACGCATACTTACACAGAGTTACGCCAAACTAGTCGACCTGTTTTCGTAAAAATGCCGGAATATCCAGGTAATCGAGCTCTTTATCCTGTTTAGCTTTGGCAGCAGGCTGACGTTTTGGTTCAGCTTTTGCTTCCGCTTGAACTTCTTCCTGCTCTTCGTAACGAGGAGCCGCCGCACCACGGTCTATATCACTGCTACGGTATGCCGTCTGAGGTTCGCGCTTAGGCGCAGCCTGGCTGGTATTGTTCACCAGCGAAATATCCGGTTTACGCTCAGCACCGATGCCTGTTGCAACAACAGTAACGCGCAGCTCGTCGGACATTTCGGTATCGATAACAGTACCAACTATCACTGTGGCGTTATCTGATGCGAAGGCTTTTACCGTATTACCGACGGTATCGAGCTCTTCAATACTCATGTCCATGCCAGCAGTAACGTTAATTAATACGCCACGAGCACCCGACAAGTCGATGTCTTCCAGTAACGGGCTGTTAATAGCCATTTCTGCAGCTTCCTGTGCACGGTCTTCACCGCTGGCAACACCGGTACCCATCATGGCCGTACCCATTTCCTTCATAACCGCACGAACGTCGGCAAAGTCAACGTTGATAAGACCCGGACGAGTAATCAGCTCGGCAATACCCTGAACCGCACCCAACAATACGTTGTTTGCTGCGCTGAAGGCATCCAGCAAGCTGGTTCCACGGCCCATAACCTTAAGCAACTTCTCGTTTGGAATGGTAATTAACGAGTCGACACTTTGTGCCAGTGCGTTAATACCTTCGTCGGCTACGGCCATGCGCTTTTTCCCTTCAAACGGGAAAGGTTTGGTCACAACGGCAACCGTCAGAATGCCCAGTTCTTTGGCAACTTCAGCAACCACAGGTGCTGCACCGGTTCCGGTACCACCGCCCATGCCAGCTGCAATAAAGACCATATCAGCGCCTTCTAAGTGGACTTTGATGTTCTCGCGGTCCTCTTCTGCCGATTGGCGACCCACTTCAGGGTTGGCGCCAGCACCAAGACCTTTAGTAATGTCCTGCCCTAATTGAATCGTGACATCTGCCGTATGATTACGCAGAGCCTGCGCATCGGTATTGGCTGCAATAAACTGCACACCTTCAATTGATTCTTTTACCATGTGCTGGACAGCGTTTCCGCCACCACCACCGACGCCAATCACCTTAATGACGGCTTCGCTTTCATAATTGTCCATCAGTTCGAACATAATAATTCTCCCTACCTGCTTTTAACGTGCTACCCCAAGTTAAAACTCACCTTTGAACCAACTCTGCACTTTTTGCCAGAGTCCGATCACGTCAGTTTTAGAGCTTTCTTTTTGTGACACAGCGGCATCTTCCTGCCCATACCGTAACAGTCCCACCGCTGTGGCATAAACCGGATCTTCGACGTAATCCCGCAGGCCTTTCATGCCCAGAGGAACGCCAATACGAACCGGCATTTGAAAAATTTCTTCAGCAAAGTCAACGCAACCTTCCATTTTGGCGCTACCGCCTGTGATAACTACACCGGCTGCTATTTGCTCATCTAACCCACTTTGCTGGATCTCGTCCCTGACCAGCTCAAACAATTCCTGATAACGTGGCTCTACCACTTCCGACAAGGTATGACGTGACATCACACGTGACGGACGCCCCCCCACCGACGGTACTTCAATGGTGTCTTCCATACTGACCATTTGTCGCAGCGCACAAGCGTGTTTGGTTTTAATTTCTTCTGCATGGTTGGTCGGTGTACGGAAAATTTTGGCAATGTCACTGGTGACCTGGTTACCCGCCGCCGGAATGACTGCGGTGTGACGCAATACACCGCCCGCGTAAATACAAATATCAATGGTACCGCCGCCCAGGTCGACCAGCGCCACGCCTAAGTCTTTTTCGTCATCGGTCAATACCGATATGCTGGATGCCAGCGCTGAGAAAATCAGTTTGTCCACCGACAAACCGCAGCGCTCAACCGCTTTTATAATGTTCTTAGCCATGTCATTGGCACAGGTAATAATGTGCACTTTGGACTCCATGCGAACACCCGACATACCAATTGGGCTGCGAATGCTTTCTTGTGAGTCAATGACATACTCCTGTGGCAGTACGTGCAGAATACGACGCTCTTTGGCAATAGGTACTGACTGTGCGGCGTGAATCACGCTGTCGACATCGTCCTGCGTTACTTCGGCTTCGTTAATTGGCACCATGCCACTTTCGTTCTGACAGGAAATATGACGACCTGAAATGTTCAGGTACACCGATGCCACTCGACAGTCAGCCATCAGTTCGGCTTCATCAACAGCACGCTGGACCGACTGAACAACCAGGTTAAGGTCATTCACACCGCCTTTGTCCATACCACGCGAGGTCGCTGTACCAACGCCAACAACGCTGATCTCGTTATCTGGCAGCAATTCGCCAATAAGCGCTGTCACTTTGCTGGTACCTATATCCAGACCTACAACCATATTGTGTTCCGATGTTTTCGACATAACCGTCTAACTCTCACTTTTTGCTTCACGCCAGGCCACTGCAGCCCCGGTGTCATATCGTAAATCCACAGTATCGATTTCGTTGTTTTTACTTTTTTCATGTTCAACGATGCTGGGAAACACATCGATAAACCGTTTAATTCTCTCTAACGTTGCTTCTCGCCCTAGCTTCACTTCAATTCCCTGAGCCAGAACGATGCTGACGGCAAATCGCTCTGTTAACCTTAATGCCCTTACCTGAAAGCCATTAACTGCCAACATTTGCTGTACCCGGTTAAATTCTTCCCAGGTTTCCGCTACGGCATTTTCCGGTCCAAACAACTGCGGCAAAGCCGTATCAACCTGTTCTATATTGGCCCGAAAAACTTCACTTTGCTCATTTATCAGGCGATCACCATTCCACATAGCTACCGGTTTGTGTTCCGTCACATAGACCGATAACTTGTCAGGCCAGACTTTGCGAATGGAGACTTTTTGTATCCAGGGCAACTGTTCTACCCGGCGCCTTAATTCGTTCACATCTGCCGTAAAAAAGCTTCCCAACGGCTCTGCCGTTAAGGCCTTTCTGACCTCTTCGTTAGCGGTATACTGCAACTCGCCTTGTATATTTAATTCAGCTAAAGGCACTTGCCGTTCGTCAGTAAGCACCTGGTTTAACTGATAAATACCAACCAGTGCACCCGCTATGGTCAGGCATAGTACCGTCACACCCGACCAAAAGTTGACAGAACGCAGGCGCTGTTCAGCTGCCATCATCAGCGCTCCAGTGTTTGCGCTAAAATGCG
>Ga0208772_100124_pt1 | contig 16952 bp, 21 predicted proteins | sample AntDeeMetVIREN14_FD_184782 | JGI IMG/M metagenome (GOLD analysis project Ga0208772, IMG submission 184782) | Saline lake microbial communities from Deep Lake, Antarctica, in enrichment culture - Antarctic Deep Lake Metagenome VIREN14 (SPAdes)... ... | reverse complement strand
CAAGGCGGTTGACGAGAAAGTTAAGAAGCTGGTCCTCGTGGATCTCACCGTCTGCTTGTTTGGTTTTAGACACACCTTCAGCAAGCAGACGTTCTAACTAAGCGGCTTTGTGAAGTACTGAGACTGATTTTGGCGTCTTCAACACTGATGAGAACCGCCGGTCTGTACTACAAAAAACAGTTGCCTCATTGGCTGGTGTTGCTGGGTTCGGTGGGCTGTCCGGAATGGCTGCCGGGAGTAAAGGATCGACCGAGCCGAAATCCCGAGCATCTGACGACCCCGACTTCGAAGCAACTGATGTCGAAGTACGTGCGGGTGACGAGGTTCCCCGAGCGACCGCTATGGCGCTGAATAATCCGGAAATCAACAAGCTCAAAGCTGCGATGCGATCCGAAGGGAAGATGCAGCCCTCTGGCATAGTTTCCGTCGATGTTGAGACAACCGATCCTGATCTGAACGATATAGATCCTCGGGTAGTGATCGTTCCTTTTGAACCCGTTGGCAACCGTCCGGTCGATCCTCGGGACACAACTGGACAGACCGATCCAGCGAACGTCGGTGCATTGTTTGCCGTCACCGTCGTACAAGAAGGCGAGCGTCAAGCGGCAACCGCATTCGGGGTTGCTTCTCACCCAACACAGTCAGGAGCAAAAACCATCGAAAGAGTTGACAACGGTGCTTCAGACGCTGGGCAGTTCCAGGCCAAGCTGATGACGTTCGGCCAAGATCAGGCCGGCGAAGAGCCAGCAATGGTCGGATCCCAGACGACCAAACTTCCCATCCGAAATGCTCGTCGCCCGAACCAGGACCAGAACAGTTCCAGTTCGTTGAACTCGGTAGGGACAGGCTCCGGGGCTCTCTCCACGGCGCAGGTATCCGAAAGCTCGATACTCTCCTGTTTCCAATGTACTACGCTGGTCGGTATCCTGTGCAAACTCGGAGGGGGTCGCCTCAGCCAAAGTACCTGTCTAGTGCGGTGTCTGCCTCTGATTACTACTATCGGGGGCTATCTGATCTGTTCCGGGGGCTGTCTGTTGGTCGTCGAGGCGATTTCACGTGTCGGCTGTGGACTTGGCTCAGGGTACGTCTGTATTGTCGCAGGGTACTGTAACTGAACTCTTATCTTTCTCCTTGCGTATTATAAATCATGACTCAAACAAACACGGATTCCGTTCGATTTCGTACTCGAATCGCCCTTTCTGTCGTCGGTGTGGTGGGTGCTGCCGCCCTCGGTTACCTCCTCCGAGGGCCAGAAGTCGCGTTAGCTATCGGCGCCGGCGTAGCTGTCGTGGAACTCTCTGTTGCGCTGTATCAACGCGTTCGGACAACGTGACTCCAGTGCCCCGGGCTCCGGAGTGGATGTCGATCCGCTGGTCGCTCGCTTTTCAAGCTGATTGCGCTTTCAGTACTGCTTTTCTTGGGCGTTGTGTAGCCGCCTGTATTCGCAGCTGGTCAAACGACGCAGCGGCGGCGTATTCAGCCGGCAGTAGTTTCCTCGGCTGGCTGGTGTGGTACTCAACTGCTCGCACCGCTCGCCGCATTCCGCCCTCCGCGTCGCTCGCGACCGACCATTCCGGGCTGCCTGCCTGCAGTAGCGGGCGGGCTGCCGGGCTAAAGTGAATGTGCCCTCGACGCCAGCGGGTAACCGCGGGGGGTTGCGCGGCGTGGCTGCTCACCCCCCACGCTTACTCCGCTGGACGCTCGCTCCGGGCGGGTCGACGCGCGGTGCTGGTTGGGTGGCCTCCCTATGGGGCGCTCGCGAAGGCGCGAGCGAGAGCGCGCAGATGGTTCTGTCGGTCGGTGTCGTCGTTGAGAAATCCGCGATGTAGAGGCATCGCGGTGTCGGGCGCTGAGCGCCTTCGGAACTGAGTTGAGTTCCAATGTCAAGTAAGAACGTCACTACGGATGTAGTTTCGGTCGATGAACAGGCTTTCGAGAAACACGATGAAGTCGAGGTCGACGAGGATGGATTCGAGGTCGTCGACGAGACTCCGGAGTTCCGGGCGACGGTCGACATGGAAGTGCAGGCGAAAGTCGATTCAAACCATCCAGACGCGCGGGTCGAGGAAGGCCCGGATCACCTGTTCGGGAAGACCCTCGAACAGGAGGAACGCATCGAGGCGCGGGAGGCTGAGCTGGAGCACATCAGTGCACAGGCGGAACTGGGAACGCAGGACGGTCGGGAGAAACGGACGCGAGATATCGCGGCGGAGCGGAGCGCTGAGCGGCGTGTGGAGTTCCAAAAGCGGGCGGCGAGCGTGAACCCGATGGCTGACCCGGAGCGAGGCGATCCTCGTGCAGAGCTCACGCAGGAGCAGTTGGCGGCGGTGAACACGCAGTCGATGCGATTGGCGAAGAAGCTGGATGGCTGGTCGCGAGCAGCGATTGGCCGGCGGCTGGGTGAAGCCGTCGTCGGTGGGAAAGACCTGATGAGTGCGGTCGTCGGGGTGTTCGAGGAGTTGCAGACGGCGCCGGGACAAGTGATTCCCATCGGGAAGCTCGAGGACGTCAATCGCAAGGAGGTGAGCATCGAGGGTCAGGTCGAGGTGCTCTGGGATGCGGATTCGCCGGCCATCGCCCAGGTGGGGCTGATCGCGGACGACAGTGGGAAAACGAAGGTGACGATCTTGGAGAAATCAGATGCACCGTGGATCGAAGAGGGCGAGCAGGTGCGCATTCACAAGGTGGCTCGGAACTGGTACGAGGGACGTGTCTCACTGGCCGTGACCGGGTGGTCGACCCTTCATTTCCCCGAGCGCGGTCAGTGGTGGGAATAGCCGGAGCGGAGCCCCCTTTTTTGCTGGTGTGTACGCAGTCACCGCCACCTCCCACCACCTCCACGGTCCGGGCTGCTCACGGCGCTCCAGCGCCGTTTCGCGGCCGGGCTTTCGCCACAGCATACTACCGAATCGCTCCCGTACCGCTGGGTGTTTGTCTGCCCCCTGACGGGTGAGGGGCACTCTGAGAGACGCGACCTGCGTGGTCCCTCGTGCGTATTCATGGCAACCAGAGACATCTACGAAACGACGTTCGACGAAGACGTCCAGGCCGGCTCCAGCGCGAACCAGTGTCCCGAGTGCAACGGCCGGGTCACCACCAATGCAGTCGAAACCGTCTGCGAGGAGTGTGGGCTCGTCGTCGACGAGCAACGGATCGACCACGGGCCTGAATGGCGAGCGTTCGACGAGGACGAACGTGAACGGACGGGTGCACCACTGACTGCGGCGCGACACGACCGGGGCTTGTCGACAGAGATCGGCCGCCGGACCGACGCGAACGGGAACACACTCTCCGGCCAGAAGCGACGGCGACTGGCTCGAATGCGACGTGAACAGTCTCGTGGGCGGTTTCAGTCGAAAGCTGAGCGCAACCTCGCCCACGGGCTCGGTGAAGTCCGTCGAATCGTGAGCGCGCTCGAGTTGTCAGAGGCGATCCGTGATCAGGCGTGCCAGCTCTTCCGGAGCGCCCAGAACGAGGATCTGCTTCGTGGCAGGTCCATCGAGGCCATCGCCGCGGCCAGCGTGTACGGGGCGTGTCGGTGCAACGGGCTCTCCCGGTTGCTGGACGAGGTCAGCGAGATGGCCCGCGTCGAGGAGTCCCGAGTGGCAAACGCGTACAAAACGCTGAACGAAGAGCTGGGCCTCCCCGCTGAGCCCGTCTCCCCCAGCATGTTCGTGCCGCGACTCGCCTCGGACCTCGAGTGTCCGGACGAGACCCGACAACGGGCCCGAACCCTCGCGGAACAGGCTGAAGAGCGCGGCGTCACGACGGGCGTCCATCCAGCTGGGTTCGCAGCGGCCTGCCTCTACAAAGCAGGGCAAGAACAGGGGAAGTGGGTGACGCAAAGTGATGTTGCAGCGGTCGGGAACGTCACGCCAACGACCATCCGGACGCACCACGAGACGCTCGATTAACTAGCGGTCTAGACCGGCCAGGTAGGAAGCGAGGGCGTCCCATTCTCCCAGTGAATTGCCTTCACTGCCGACGGGAGTTGCTGCAGTCGATCATCGAGGGCGGCGAGTGGATGCGCATCGAGAAACGTCGCGCTATGCCGATCGACCGGCGTGTCTTCGTGATTAAGTTGGATGTGGCAGGGCCCAAGATCCGGATGGTCAGCGTCCTGGTGGAAGCCGAGAATCAGGTTCCGCTCCGGTTCGACCCAGTTGATGCGGTAGTATTCGTGGTCGACGCCGGCAGGGTACCAGAAGCGAAACTCCAGTCTTGCGGTCTCTGCGCCGTAAGAATCACTCAGGAACGTCGTCGGGTCAACATCCGCAATGACGTACCGAGGGCGTCGTCGAGACGGGCGATACCGCACGTCCTCACACCCCGCTTGGTTCGTCAATCGGTCGTGAACGTCGCGGAGGAGGGTCCGCTGTGTATAGCGGTCGCGACCGGCAAGAAAGATCATTCTGTGAGAGAGGAGGATTAGCTTGTGGCGCGGTCGGCCACGTCGGTCATCTGTTCGCGGGCGGCTTCCACATCCGAGTAGAGTTCCAGTGCGTGCTTGATGAGTCGGCGATCCTCCTCGTTCTCGCGCCAGAACGCGATGACGTCACGGCGTTCTCGGAGCTCAGCACTTGCGAGGGCGCCGTCGGCGAGCGACTGTTCGAGCTCCTCCCACGTCTCGATATCGTAGGTCGCCTGCCACTCCTCGATCTCCTCGGTGATCGCGGCCAATTCGTTCCGCAACTCCTCGCGCGTGTTCTCCTCGATGAGCGTGCGGATCTCCTCGAAGAGCTGGCGCGTGTAGTCCGGCTGGTAGCGCGTGGTCTCGCCGGACGCGACGCGGCGCAGCTGGCCCTGGTCGGCGAGCGTCTGGAGTTCCTCGTTGGTCGTGCTCCAGGCGGCGTCGGCCTGTTCGCTGATCCAGTTGACCGACCGCGGTTCGCGCAGCGTCTCGGCGACTGCTCGAATACGGTCGCGGGCGCTCATCGACTCAGTCCACGACTGGACCCCATCTCGCGAGGATTCGGACATGCTTGGCACCTCTTGATACAGTGTTGGCGCTGTACTCCCAAATATGTTTGTACTCTCTTGGATAATCGAGAGTTCGTTGCGAGCGAGGGCGTCCGGACGTTGAAATGCGAAACCGACAGAAGCTATGAGCCAACCGATGCACAACAGATATTCAGACTTTGAGGAACTGCGGCCAACCGGCGAGGCGTCCCATATTCCAGACGAGAAGCTCAACAACGGGTGTGAGGGTGCCCCCCGGCGGCAACGCATCGCGACGAACTCTGGTGGCTACCCTGATGCGCCGACGGTAACCGACGGCGAGTGCCGGTCCTGTGGGGCGTCAGTCCCAGACGGGCAGACGAAATGCCGGTTCTGTCTCACCAACCATCTCGGGAGTGATGCGACTGGCACGGACGAGTCAGCGTCGACGACGTTCCTCGGCATCGTCCACCTGATCGTCGAATCGACCACGTTCTACGGCGCCGTCGCGAAGGGCGGCGCCGCGGCGAACCTCCTCTCCGCCAACGGGGCGAAAACGGCCGTCGACGACTACACACTCCTCTACGACCTCGACGAGGCGCCGGCGCGCCAGCTGGCCGAGCAATGGCCCTCACTCCCCGACGCTGTACAGGTGCCGTCAGAGGAGGGAGAGCAGCTTCTCAGAGGCGCCCGTGACCGGACAGGGTGGCACGGTCAGGAAGCGTCGGAGCGTCAGGAGCAGCCCCCGACGCGGCTCTACGACCAGCGTGGGGACGGCATCCGCGACGCGTCACGGCTCGACGCGGTCCTCGACGACGCCGACGCGGTGTGGCTGATCCCAGCGATAGCGCTGACTGAATCCGCTGGCGAGGCTGCGGCTGATCGCCAGGTGTCGTCGGTACCGACGACGCAGGAACTCGACTGTCAAAACTGTGGACGGGCGACCGACCATCGGTTCAAGACACACGAGTCGGCCCCGGATGAGGCGTGGACGGGGCAACCGATCTGGGAATGCCGGGTGTGTGGCTCGGCTCGCTACGGACCCAGTCTCGAGTAGGGTCAGTTCTGGGCGGCGATTAACCAACAGTCTGCGAGTAGCGTCGAGATTCGTTGGTTAAGTCCGCGAGCTCCTGCAAGCCCGACGCCAGTCTCGATGAGGAGTCTTTCCGCGCCGGCGAGCGGTGAGGCGCTTCCGATGGAGCAAGAGTTCAAACAAGGCTACCGGATGCATCGTGTACTCAGCAATCTCAACCGACTTGACGTCGACCGGTTGGACGACGCGGATCGAGAGCGAGTCGAGACCGCGAGTAAACCGTACACGGAAGCGGCATTCTTCCACTTCAAGGCGACGGGGTCACTCCAACGTCACCGCGCCTACCACGCCGCCTACGAGTCGGATGCGTTCACAGTTGTGTTCGAGGCAGACTACGCAACCGGATACCAGACGATCACCGTCGAGGACGTGAGTGAATCGGAGCGAGACGATGGCTAGCGAGCGCTGCTTCCGGCAGTGTTTATCGAGCGCCGGCGATGGGTGCCGGCGCACCCCGGAGTGAGGCACCGTGCAGTCAGGGGGCGTCGGCAGCCCGAGGTGACACCCAATGCACATGGTCATTTACACGCTCGTAGAGGCATCGACAGAAGACGACGCACTCGCCACCGGAAAGACGGTGTTCGACCGACTCGTCGGCGCCGTGCCACACGCCGGCGCTGTCTTCGACTACTACGTCACGTTCGATGAAGAAGAGACATCGGTCGCCGGCTCGGTCCGATGGGGCGACTTACCGGTTGCGGCACCGGTGGACTCCGATGAAGGGGGAGAGCTACTTGAACGCGGCTGGGAGGCAACCGAAGACGAGTTCCAGCGGAATCTCGACCGCGTGAAGGAAGCTCTCGATGAGCTCAGCGACGAAGAAATCATGCGTGACGAAGATCTCGCCCGACACGCCTTCCACCAAGTCGGCGCCTACGACGGCCCCTCCGTGTTCCTGTACGACGAACACGGGAGCGCGATTCGGCATCGCGGCCAGCTGGACCGAATCCTCGAGGAGAGCGAGGAGCTCTGGATCGTGCCCGCCGACGTCCACTTCTAACTACAACCCCCGATTCCCAACAGGTAGCGCGAGAACCACCCGCCCACACTCAAACTCAAGTGCCGGAATACTGGGACAGGAGCACGAGCGGTTCTACACCGTGACCCGGACTCGTATAGATGTCACCGGAGTCCGTCCTCTAACGTGACCTTATACTGCCGATAGAGTTTTTAGGATTCCGCGGAAATTAGAATGTATGACAGAATCCGCTCTCTCACATTCACACCCACTTGATACGATGCTGGCCGTCTCCGACGTGATTCGGAACGACCGGCTCGCCCAGCTCTATACCTGTGTGCTCGAACATGACTCTCCAACTGTTGAGGAACTGGCCGAGGGCATCGAGAGCTCGACGACAACCGTCTACGAGGATGTCAAACATCTCGTCGATATTGGCCTCCTAGAGCGTGTCACGGAGACGCAGCCCCACCGCTATCGAGCGAGTCGCGTCGATATGACGATCCAGGCCGGCGGGGAAACCTTCCAGATCACTCCGACGCTCCTGGTCGCCCTCGCCGAACGCCAGTCGAACGAGAATATCAGTCTCTACATCGACCGCCACGGTGTCAGCGGACTCGCAACGGCGATCGAATACGCTCGAGCGTACACACAGTCGGAAATGAACGCCCGGATCATGGCCCGTGAACAGGATATCCCTGTTCTCGAAGCGGAAACCATCCTCCAAGAACTCCAGGAAATCATTTTGGAGACCGAACCCGATACCGCTACGAGCCTCGATATCGAGGAGCTTGATGCTGCCGTCGATGAACGTCTGGACGAGTAGTAACCGTGTCAGCGCAACTATTTCCGTCTGTCGAGAGCCATATCATCGACGCGAACCTCTTCATCCGGTTCGAGCGCCACGACACCGTCGACCTGCTTGAGCGGGCTGTCACCGAGCAGAATGTCGTTCTCCTCCTGCCCACACGAGTATACGAAGAACTCACGCCCGAATCCTATCCCTACGGGACCCCGCCGATAGAGGATGCAATCGAAGCTAGCTGGGTTCAGCTTCTTGAGGAGGTCGACTATTCTAACCCGGTCGTTTCAGCGACGATGGATATGGTTCGCCAGTATATCTCTGCCGCTACCGACCGTCCCGAGCACACGATAGAGCAAGCAGATGCGGAAGTTGCTGGGGCGGCAGCAACACTCCTCGAACAGAAGCAGACAGAGTCGATCGCCATCTACACGAATGACTTACCGGCGTTCCGCGGAATTGAGCGAGCACTCTCACAGCACGGCTATGAGGATTCAGTTCAGCTCGTCAAGGCCTTCGACTTTGTCAAGTCTGTCGAAAATCGGTACCAGTTTTCTGGATAACCGCTTCCCCTATACCTTCGAAATTGAGGGGTAGGACCTGTTGGCGCTGACAGATTTCACAGTATCGGTGACGTTTATTTCTGGGCCGGAATGGGTGGCCCGTCTCAATCGGGCCAAGTTCACAGATGAGTTTGGAAATCATCGACCGCCACAGCGAAGCACTGTTCGAGTTCCTCTGGTGTCCGGTCTGCGGGCACGAGGTATTCAGTCACATCCCGTTCGAGGGCGTGTTCTGCAGGAACTGCAACACGCAGGTCGAACTCCAAGAGTCCCGAGAGACCCGCGGCTACGAGGAGGCCGTCCTCGCCTGCTTCGACACCCACTCAACGTGGAACCTCCACGTCGACGAGAAACTGCGTCGCGACCTGCCCGACGGGTCGGCGCGGGTGAAAGTCTTCGGCGCACCGGGCGCCTACGAGGTCGACTGGTGGAGTCCAAAACCCGACGACGATTGGGAGCCGGTCGAACGAGGCGAGTTCGACGACATCGACGAACCGGCAGAGATCTCCCACCTCGCGTAGGAGGAACGCAGTCACCGTGGCTGTTTGTCGCCCCCTGAGGGGTGCGGGGGTGCTCGAACGAGCATCGCCCGAACAGACCGATGAGTAGAACCAACGACACACACTCGACCGAACAGCCACTCCCGACAAGCGACCGCGACGTCGTCTACGTCGGGTATCGGCAGAGCGGGCAGGCTATCGTGGAGAAACGCCCTGGAAACGAACGGCTCACGACAGTGCGGAGTTTCACGCTGGTGAACCACAGTCCCTCGGGCTTCGAATGGGGATATGGTGGCAGCGGCCCGGCGCAACTCGCCTGTGCGCTCCTCCTCGATTACACCGACAACGAGAGCGTCGCCCACCAGCACTACATTACGTTCCGAAATGAAGTGGTGAGTCAGCTCTCGTGCGATGGCCCGGCTGACTGCTGGCATCTCACCGGTGACGACATCGAAGCTGCACTCGCCGAGTTCCAAGACCACCACGCTCTCGCGCCAGACGGTGGCGACCCGTCGCCGTCGCTGCCGGCGAACTGGAGTGCCGTGAGCCGGACAGATCGGACGGTCTTCCAGCGCCGGGACATCGATCACTACGTCGTCCTCGGCGAAGGGAGCGAGGAGTGGCTGCTTCTGCTCTGTGCGCAGGGCGACCGCGCGTATCCCGTCCCGCTCGATCATCGGACCCTTCCCGTCAAGAACGACCCGGCTCCCGCTGTACAGGAACTCGTCGCCGAGAGCAACGATCTCGTTGAGCCGGAAGAGGAGGATCCCTGATGAAAAACGTCCGACTCTCGCGAACCACGTTTCAGCTCATCGAACGCGCCGTCGAGGCGCTGGAGCGCATCGGTCGGGAACTCGAACGATACAACGACCGGTACGAGCGAACAGCGGAGGGACGGCGCAGACGAACTAGATCGCAATGGATCGTGATTAGCATCCAGTATCGTGAGACGGCCTGTGGTACCGGCTGGCGGGCCCTATGACTCACGAGACAACGCTCGAGCAGAGGGTGAGACTGCTGCCGTCACTGCGTAGGCAACCTCAATGATCATCCCGACTATCGAAATTTGCCGTGCGTTATCGGACGATCCTACTGGCGAAGAGTCGGGTCGCTTCCGCCCCGGAGAAAGATCGGGTCGGCATCCTGTTTCGCCCGCTCGTACTGGTTTGTCGCCCAGGTGAGCGCGTCGTCGGTATCGTTCATGAGGATTCCACGTATCCCTTGCTCGGTGAAGATGATGATGCCTGCTTCCTCCGAATCAACGATCCAGAGCCCGAAGCTGAACGGAATCGAGGTACGGCACAGATGCACGTTCGGATACCCATCAACTCACTCGTGAGCGTTGGAAACATTGCATTGACCCGTTCAAACACCTCGGATGGAACGACCATCTCCAGCGAGTAATCGTCGCCGGTGCGGACGCACTCGTAGAAGGCTTCAGCGACGCCGGTCACGACGACCGGTGTCACGACGTGTATCTCTCTCGCTCGTTCGGCACAGTTGAGGAGTGTCTGCATGACCGCGTCCGGCATCGAGTAATAACTCATTAGTAGCGGATTCGGGGACCGCTCACGGCGTGGGGGAGGGGGTCAGCTCGTGGGGAGTGGGGGGTATAGATTGGGAGGGATACAATCAATTGGGGTCACCCCCCATCGCATGAAGAATTCATCAGTCGGTGAGATGAATCCAATTGCCGATTATGTGCTGGGTGTGGTGCAACACCATGCCAGACATCAACCGCAGAAAACTCCTCAAGAGCATCGGGGCAGCAGCTGGTGCTAGTGCTTTCGGATTAGGCACTGCACAGGCGAAGACAGACGATCAAAGCACGAACGAGGACATTCTCCTCACATTCGATCCAGAGAATCAGAAGGAAGTTCGAAAAGCATACCGCCAACCATTCGTCTTTAGCTAAGACTCACACCTCGGTTGCGTAGCGGTAGCGAGCGTCTCTTGTAATATCGGTCGTTGCTGGTGAATCTTCTGTGCGTCTTCGATCAGCCGCTCCAACAGCGGCGGTGGCGAGTAGCCGAGATACTCGCCGAGTTCGTGGAGGATGAGCTGGGCGTGCGACCGGAAGGTCGCCGCCCAGCGCTCCGGCGGAAACACGATCTCGTCGCCAGCCTGCTCAGTGACCAGTTCCAACAGCTCACGGCTCACCAGCAGTGACAGCAACGCTGCGTACAGTAAGATCTTCACTACGTCCTCGTTGCTTGTGTCGAACTCGTCCAGGTCGTACTGTGTCTTCAACTCACGGAACAGCAACTCAACTTCCCACCGACACCGGTATATCTGCGCTAAGTCTGCCGGAAAGAACTCCTCTCTCGACAGATTTGTCACGTACAGATGGTAGTCGTCGGCGTCCTCGTTGCGGACGCCGACGACGCGGAACCGCTTCGTATCTAGCGACCGCGTCCCGTTGTACGGCCCACGCTTGAACTCGACTTCGACCTCCACATCGATGTACGTCCGCGAGAGGTCATCGAGAACCTCTCGGAGCTGCTTGCCCTCTAAGGGAATGGCGCGCCCGCGCCATTCCCGTAATTCAGCCGTAATCACCGGATTTGCGTTCTGTTTGAGTCGGCTCACGAAGTAGCCGCCGTTCTCGTCAATCCGCGCAAACCGGCGGTACTTGAAGTACGCTAAGTCGAACAACACGAGGCGGTTCTCAAGCCACGACCCTGTCTTGAACAGCGTGCTATCGTGTGTTTTCTCGTCGGTAACATCGATCCGTTCAATCGTTTGGTCAGTAGCATTGTGGAGCAGGTGGAGCTTCGCTCCAGCCTGCTCCTCGTGGCGGGCTTCGTACTTCTCGGAGAGAAACTCGTGTAACCGCAACACCGTTCCATCGGCGATTATCACGTCCCTGAATCGGTTGATATCAGCGTCAACAGCATCGGGAACAGCGACCTCGTCGAGACCATGCTCGACGAGGTCGCGGAGGTACTCCGCGAGCGTCGGCGTCAACCGCTGATAGAACCCACCCGGTGAGATCGACTCGTCAGCTGTCGAGTTGTAGCTGCGTCGAAACCCTGCGAGTGTTCGGCTTTCGCCTGCGGCGAAGCCGAACACGAATGCCCAGATGAAAGCGGGAATCTGGAGCTTGCGGTCGCGTTCGACCACGCCGAGTTCCTCGGCGTGCTCTTCGAGGAACTCGGAGGGAAACAGTGTAGTGAGCCGACGCATAATTCGAGATGAGGAAGTCTGGTTGTACACAGACTCGACTTCCTCATTCCTCTCGAAAAGAAGCCTCGATAAGCTACCGCAGTACAGCGATTCATCTCCTAACTAAAGACGGATGGGTCATCTCTGTTTATTAGCATCCCTTACTGTGGTACTGATTAGCAAGTGGCTACGGTGAACACAATGAGCAACAATATTGGGCGGCGACAGTTTCTCAAGTACGGCGGGGCAGCCGGTGTCGGTCTCACATCGCTGTCTGGCTGTGCGATGGTACAGGGAAGCCAAGACCCGTCTATGGAATTCATGCAGAGTGTCGGGGGGTTGAAGATGTTCAAGGGAGCGCCGGCGAACGACGCCTATCCTGCCCAACCACAGACGATGGACATGGAGGGAATGTCGATGGACGTGGTCACCGTTCGGATGGTGGCCAAGCCCGACGACTCGAACAACTACCACTTCATGCCCCACGTCGCGTGGGTAGAACCCGAAACGAGGGTCGCATGGATGCATGCGGACATCGACGACGTCTCCGAGCCGCGAACGCATTCGGCGACTGCGTTCGGTGCTGACACCTACTTCCCGCGATTCATCCCCGAGGGGTCGGGGGGGTTCGACTCCGGATACATTCCGGGCCTCCACGGGCAAAAGTCGGTGAGTAGTGGAATCGACGAACGGTTCAACGGGGAAATATCGCGCGACCTCAAGAAGCTCGGCAACCCACTCGGTCGTGGCCCGTTCGTCCACGAGTTCACCGAGGAAGGTGTGTATCTATACTACTGCCAGAACCATCACGAGTTCAAGATGGCAGCGGCAGTGGTCGTCGGTGAACTGTGGGGCGAAGACGGTACTGAAGCGGTCGAGAATCCATCCGGTTGGAGCCCTGCGATGACCCGCGACACGAGTGTCATCGAGCAGGTCGACGACATCCACGGCGAGGCGCTTCGAGATCAGGTTACCGAACTCAAAGAGTTCATCCGTAGCGGTGGACAGATGATGGGGGAGATGTAAATCCATGAGTGGAGAACCCGCACACGGCTCAGATCATGAGGGAGCGGAAGTGCACGACCACGAAGAGGGACATCACGGCCCGAGCGGCTGGCGGTACTGGCTGTACACCACCGACCACAAGGTCATCGGTATAATCTACCTCTGGCACGCGCTCGTCGCGTTTGCACTGGGTGGGCTGCTCGCGCTCGTGTTCCGGACGGAGCTGGCAATTAATCCAGACAACGTCATGCTCAGTCTCTCGGGTTACAACGCGGCGGTGTCGATCCACGGCCTAACGATGATCTTTTTGGTGATCCTCCCGCTCCAGGGGGCCTTCTTCAACTATATGATTCCGCTGTTCATCGGGGCCGACGAGATGGCGTGGCCCCGGATGAACGCGCTCGGCGCGTGGGGTATTTCCGCCGCACTCGTACTGATGTACATCCCCTTCATCACGAACCTGCTCGGCCTCACCGGCCTGCCGGACAACGCGGGCTGGTTCGCCTACCCGCCGCTGCGGTCGATGCTGAACACGTCGGGGACTGACTTCGCCATCATGTCCATCTGGGTACTCGGCGTCGCCAGCCTGACGGGTGGCGGTATCAACTTCTTCGTGACGATTATCAACGAGCGCAAGCCGGAACTGGGTTGGTTCGACCTACCAATCTGGATCTGGACGGTGATGTTCACCAACCTCCTCGCCATCTATTCGATTCCGTGGCTCCTCGATGCATGGTCGATGGTGTGGCTCGAACGCAACCTCGGGATGGCGTTCTTCAACGCTCGGATGGGCGGTGATCCCCTCCTGTACCAGTGGATATGGTGGACGTTCGGCCACCCCGAAGTGTACGTGTTAGTGTTGCCCGGAATGGGAATCGCCGCGGAGGTAATCTCCCGATTCTCCGAACGCCCCCTCTACGGCTACAAGCCGCTCCTTGCGGGGCTCACCTTCGTCTCGGTCGCCTCGATCGGCGTCTGGGCGCACCACATGTACGCGACCGGCCTCGCAGCGAGTCGATACGCCTTCATGGTCTTCTCGATGGTCATCGCGCTGGGCTTCGGTATCTACATCTATTCGATGATCGCCACGATGTGGAAGGGCCGGCTCCACCTCACGACCCCGATGTTGTTCTCGATATCCGTCGTGATCGGGCTCGTCTACTCGGGAATGGACGGGTTCTTCTTCGGACAGCCGGCGACCGACCTCGAGTTCCACTCGACGTACTTCGTGGTTGGTCACTTTCACTTCACCATCGTCACCGTTGGCCTGTTCGGCTTACTTGCCGGCCTTTACTACTGGTTCCCGCTGATGACCGGTCGGATGTACAACACGAAGCTCGCGAAGTTCCACGCGTTCTGCACCATCTTCGGCATGTTCGGCTTGTTCTTCATGATGGCTATGCTCGGGGATGGTACCGCCCCGGGTGCCGACGGGACGATGATGATGCGCCGGTACGCGACGTACGTGTACGCACCCAACCTCCAGCTCGGCCATATCCTCGCGACGGGATTCGCGTTCCTCGCCGGCATCGGGCAGGCTGCCTTCTTCGCCAATCTGCTCTGGAGCCTGCGTTCCGGTCCGGAAATCGAGAACCCGTGGGAAGACCTGCTCAGCGGGCAGAACATGCCCTCTCCCGAATGGAACGGCTTTCCCTACCGGCCACCCACTCCGACGTCGGTTCGGGACGCTGCTGCCGACGGTGGACCGAGTGGCGATGATGGCGACGACGCAGTTGCGGCGGACGGTGGGGCTCCAGACGCGCCTGCCGGTGACACGAACGGAGGTGACGACTGATGGCTGTCGATAACGATATCGACACGGTCCTCGACGAACGCGGCGACACCCTCGAGGCGCTGTTCTGGGGTTCCGTGTTCCTGTTCACACTTGCAATGTTCTTCTGGGAGTTCGGGCTCGGTGCGATCGAGGCTGGCGAAGGAGTACTCCAGCCGATCGGTACCATCACTGAGTTCGCTCAAACGATGTGGCTTTCGGGCTTGATCGGTGGTGGTGGCGTGGTCATCCTCATCGTCTACGCCGTGTTTCGCTACAGCTCGGGCGTTCATGAGCGCCCCGCTCCACTCACCCCGGGACAGGGGTCGTTCAAGTTCGCCGTCTTCCTCTTGGCCGTGCTTGCCGTCGTGAGCACGACGATTTTCGTCGGCGCCGGAACGCTCGCGCAGACCGATGAAGCGAGCCCTGCCGACGCTGCCGAGCGATTGGGTGTCGACCGCGAGGTCGAGATGGGGGTTGTAGCTGGCCAGTGGTTCTGGCGGTTCGACGTCGATGGCGTTCCGCCGACGCAGGGCGAACGGGTCGTCCTGCCCGCCGACACCATCATCCAGTTCAAGACCACATCGGCGGACGTGATACACAGCTTCGCCATCAAAGAGCTCGGAATCACCAAGGATGCGATGCCCGGCCAGGTGAACCAGGCGTGGTTCTACGTCGGCGAGATCGAGGGCGAGACGCAGCTGTCGTTCACAACACAGAATGGACAAACCCAGACTGTCGCTGCCGACACGTACCAGGTTCGGTGCGCGGAACTCTGTGGCAAAGGCCACTCAAAGATGATAGCGACCGTGTACATCATTAACCCCGACGACTACGAGAGATGGGTCGAGGCACAGGGCGGTAACCCGGACAACGCGTTCTCGACACCGGATCAAGGTATCCAAATCGGTAACGCAACCGCGCCAGCCGATGGCGGTCACGACGAAGGAGGTGGTCAGTAATGTCTGACTCTCGACAGCCAGCTGGTGAGCCAGTTCGACAGGGTGAGGGGGCTGACGGCTTCCCCCACGGCAGTAAATATCCCCTGTTCGTCGGTGGAGGACTGTTCTTCATCGGCCTCGGCCTGGCGTGGTCCTGGCTGTTCCTCATCATCGGGATTCCGGTCGAGCTATACGGGCTGTGGGGCTGGACCCGCGAGTACACTATCGAAGAGTTCGAACGCGGTGTCGTCCCCGAGCAGAAGCGCCAGCTGCTCGGCGTCGAGACCGGACTACTCGGGATGTATATGCTCATCGTCAGCGAGATCCTCATCTTCGCGGGCTTTTTCGTGGCGTGGTTCTACCTTGACGCCACTCGCGGTCCGTTCCCCCCGGACGGCTATCCCGGGTTGACGGTTTGGCTGGGGGCCACAATGACAGGGTTGCTGCTCCTCGGGAGCCTGACCGCGCGGTACGGTCGGATCGCAGTCGTCGAGGAGGGCGACCGGAGCAAACTCGTGCTGGGATATGCCATGACTGTCGGAATCGGCGTGCTGTTCCTCGCGGTGCTTGCGTTCGAATGGTCGAACCTGCTGGCCGAGGGACTCAGGTGGACAACGGGTCCCTACGGGGCAACCTATTACGCACTGGCAGGACTGCACGCTGGTCACCTCATCGCAGGGCTGGTACTGTTCGGGATCGTCATCTACCGCGCCCGAGTCCGAGACCACTTCAGCGCCAACCGGAATCTGATGGTTCGAACGGCCGAGGCGTACTGGCACTTCCTGACCGCCATCTCGATCGCGATATTCATCTTCATCTACTTCGGCACCACCTAACCAATCAACTCCACCACCTCTTTCGAAGCCATGACCACAGCACCACAGTTGGAACGGAAACTACCGATACCGAATGTGCCGGTCACGAACCTGCTGGCAGCCTCAGCGCTCGGCGTCTATCTTCTCGTCGTTCTCGGAGCGACCACATCCCTCCTCGATGGGGCGGTGGCCTGTCCGACGTGGCCCGCCTGCAACGGCCAGTGGATCGTCTCGCTCTCGGACCCGGCGCTCGCTGCTGCATGGGGACACCGCTTCGTGACGCTCGTGGTCGGGCTGCTCTTGCTTGGCACCATGGTAGTTGCGTGGATTCGCCCCGTCGAAAGCCGGGTCCGCCTCGCGCTTGGCGTCGCAGGGGTACTGTATCCGGGACAAATCGTCCT
>Ga0208772_100114_pt1 | contig 18842 bp, 24 predicted proteins | sample AntDeeMetVIREN14_FD_184782 | JGI IMG/M metagenome (GOLD analysis project Ga0208772, IMG submission 184782) | Saline lake microbial communities from Deep Lake, Antarctica, in enrichment culture - Antarctic Deep Lake Metagenome VIREN14 (SPAdes)... ... | reverse complement strand
GGATTGTGTGTATACTCATACGGATACCCAAAACCGCAACCGGTCGGTGGTGGTACACCGACATTTTCTGGTTGCGGTTTGATCGCTCTTTAGCTGTGACTCTCTCTTGTCGCGCGATTGTTTTATAGCTACTTGTCGGCTCATCGCCACCCCTCCTCGAACTGCCAACTGGCGGGTTCGAAGCCGGCGTGTGCGGTCTCGATCTCGGCTTTGGTTGGAAAGAAGCCGGTCTCCTCGGCAAACGCGAAGCACATCAAATCGCCCCAGAATTGGCGGCTCATCATGCGCGCTCACCATCCGGCGACAGGCCGGTGGAGTTCTTCGAGGACGTCGTCGTCCTGCCAGTCCCGTTCGACGATCTCCTCTCTGGTGAGGTGGCGAAGACTCATCGTTCCTCCTGATGGTCGCCGATCTCCCGCTCGATGAGCTCCAACGCGTGATGCGGGCAGAGCACACGCTCGCCGAAGTCACGAATCTGTGTGAGGAGCAGCTGCTCTCCGCGCGTACATCCGAGCGCAGCACACGCGACAGCCTGCTTGGCGGCCTCGATGGTGATCGACTCGTGGGTCACCTTCGAGTGCCACTCTCCCGGAGCAGCGTCGTTGAACAGGTCGTCGACCTCGATCGTCCGCTTCTCGACGACCGTTGCGACCGCTCGGTTGTCGTCAAGGTCGACTTCCAGATCCGTCTGGCGATCGACGCTCATGCGTCGCCCTCCGCGCAGTCGCGGCAGACAGCGACGCCGCGCTCAGCGTCGAAGCCGTCAGCCGGCGCTGGGCAGAACGCGCAGCCGCCGTCGGTGTTTTCGCTCGGTTCGTCGGTCGTCGCGCAGGGCTTAAACCCCGCAGTTGCCTTCATTGGCATGGTTCTGTGGTCTCAGCACAGAACCCGACCCGGCCGGGTGTTGGAGCACCGCGGCCGGGATTCCTACACTTTCTCACTATCCGAGGTTTCGTCACTCGGGCTCCGTAGTTGCTCCAAAACACCGTGGTAACTTCAATGTAACGGCGGTGCTTAGAAGAGATAAAAGACAGTAATATGGACTAGGGTACATGAAAGTCATATATGAGATATGCGGGTAACTGGATGACTGCGGTAGATGACCGCATTCTAGAGTATCTATCTGAACACGAATCTGGCTCTCCTACCAAAATGAAGCGTGAAGGTCCGATCCGGTACTCCCGACAGCAGGTGCACCGTCGGTGTAAGAAATTGGCAGAGGAGGGACTGGTCAAAGATCTCGGAAACGGCGTCTACATCATCACCGACGACGGCGAGGCCTACCTCGACGGTCGACTCGACACCGAAAACGACGAGCCACTCAGGTAATCATCAACCAAGACTACACTGCTCGGATCGATGAACTCCGAGACGAAGCAGCAGACGACACAAGCGACTAGGGATAACACCCATCATTCTCCGAACCCGCTCAGCACGCTAGCACGGCGCGAGAAATGCCCGCCAAATGTTGGGTGCCTCTCTACTCAGCCGCGACATCGTCGAGCCACCCGACGAATTTCTCGATCAACCACTCGCCGATCGCATCGTAAACGGTCCGGCCCGCCCCGAGCGCATCACCGACGATATCCGATATCGGCGGGTCCCAGTAGCCGAGTGCAACGAGCCCGAACAGCGTCACGATGACGGCGACGCCCACGGTCGCTGCCGAGGAGAACGCACCGACCGCCGCCGCGCCGGCAGCTCGGTAGCGCCGGAACCGGAGCACGACGATGACGCCGAGCAGCGCGACGAACACCGACCCGCTGACGTGGTCCGCGAGCAGCCCCGTCACGAGGACCGGATCAGCTCCCGTCATCGCTCTCCTCCGCGCTGAACACCACGTTCGTCACCTCGTCCGGCGTCGACGCCTCAGCGCGCCACGCCGACAGCGCCCGCCACCCGAGCGCGATCACGCCGACCACGAGGATCACGCCCGTCTCCTGAGCGATCGTCTCGCCGAGCTCGGGCGCGATCGCCTGCAGCCCGAGCACCCCGACGAGCGCCGTCGAGCCGACCCACACCCGGAAGTCGAACGCGTCGAACTGCTGCAACACCAGGAACAGCGCCACCGGCACCGCCCCGAGCGCGACGATCAGCGACGCCTGCTCCGAGAGCACCCCCGACGTGAGCACCCACGCCGCCCCGCCGAGGATCACCACGCCGAAGACGATCTCGTTCGCGAGCAGGCGCTCGACGAGCCCGCCCGTCGTGCCGGCGACGGAACTCGCCGCGCTCGTTGCCGCCTCGGTGCGCTCCTCAGTCACGACGCCGGTCCGCCGCCCGACGACAACGAGTCCGCCGAGCAGCGCGACGCTGATCGCGAGCGTCTGTCCGCTCGGAACGAGGCCGCGAAGCGCGGTGAACCCCCCGCTCGCGGCCTGCATGGGTCCGGGACCGCCGCCGCCAGCGCTCGATCCGGAGCCCGAACCCGATGCGACCCCGTCATCCAACTGGAAGACGAGCGTCTCCTCGGAGTTATCGTCGGTGAGCGTGATCGGCGACGACGCGAGCCCCTCGTCGCGAACGATCCCGTTCGTCTCCGACCAGAGGATGTACGGTGTCGCGTCCGCCGCGTCGACGAACGTGTACTCCACCTCGGCGTTCCCGTCGCCCTCGACGGCGAGGCCGGGCTCGGTCCGGTCGCCCGCGAGCTCGCCCACGGTCATCTGGTCCTGCGCGACCGCGACCTCGATCGGCCACGTCCGCACGGTCGCTTCCGCGCCAGCGGTGGCGTCCGGGAGCGTCACGGTCTGGCCGCCGTCCGCCGTGATCGTCGTGTCGCCGGTCGTCTCGCCCCACGTCGCGCCCTCCGCGTAGTGGACCCGATCGCCGAATATCGTCTCGTCCACTGAGAGCGCGAAGTCGGGGCCGGCATCGTCGACGCGGACACGGGTGTCAAGCGTATCCGACGATGTCGTCGGTTCGAGCACGGTGATCGCCCCGTCCTCGACGCGGACCTTCGAGCCGGTCGCTCGGACCTCGGTGGTCGAGCCGCCGGCCACGTCGCCGAGGTGCACGGTGAGATCGGTCCCGTTGAGCGAGTAGTCGCCCTCGCTGACCGTCTGCCACGTCGTGCCGTTGTACCGGACTTCGACGTTCCGCACGTCAACAACGCGGTCGTTCATCGGGAGCGTCGCCGTCGCGTTCGAGCGCGCAGACGGCCAGGTGTTCGAGACGTTCGTCGTCTGGCTCCACGTCGTTTCCTCGACCGTCGCCGATGTCGTTGTCTCGGCGCCGTGCGAGTACTCAAGTCCGACCAGCGACGCCGGTCCGCTTGACGGCGAAGTCGTCGAGACGTTGACGCGGTTGGTTCCCTCTCGGAGCCATGAGACGTTCGCGTCGAGCGCGACTGTCTCGCCCTCCGCGAGCATTCCGTCAACGCCAGTGTTCTCACCGTTCACTTCCACGACGGGATCGGTTGTTACAGTCTCCGCAGTGTAGTCAAGCTCCCATGTGAAAGGCGCATCCGCATCTTGAGATACTGAGGACCCATCACTCGGATCAAGATTGATAGTTTTGCTATTTGAATTGCTATCGAAGGACACGGACGAAGAACCGCTCGACAAAGTAGCTCCTGAATCAAGAGTCGTCTCGCCCGTTACTTTCACATCGTTGTTGTCTGTTACATATCCAGGATTATCTATGACGTATGCTTCTACTGCTTCGAGTGTAGCCGTGACTGAGCCGCCGGGGTTCGGATTATCTATCTCGCCGGTAAATGTCGGACTTGCCGTGTTGTATTCTGTACCTCCAAATCTTTGACCGTCGATATATAATATGAGATCGTATTTCTGGTCAGGATCTCGCAGTTCAGTCTCTACTTTTGTTATCACATCGCTGTCTGGTAAATTGAATGTATCAAATTCCCAAGTACCAGTACCCCCATTTAAGGTTGAAGTTCCACCGTTCACCGTGCTTATTTCTTTATCATCAAAATCAACTGATATTTGTGCCTCTGTAGGTTGATTACCAGACACAGGATTTGACGCGGCCCCGGTTCCCGAATCGCTCACAGTTTGAGTATTCGAGAGGCCCGTCAAATTGATCGACAGGTCGTCGACACCGCTCGTGTCGTTGAGGTCGTACTCGTACTGCGTCCCGTCGCCAGCCCCGGCGCCGGACAGCGTCACCTCTCCGTCGAACGTGACGGTGTTCGTCGAGAACTCGCGGACGTAGAACGCCGCGCTCTCGCCGCGCACCTGCAGCGGCGCTGCGTACTTGCCGTTCTCCTCGTGGTCGATGTACGCCGCGTCCGGAACCTCACCGATTGCGTCCTCGAACCACGCGGTCTCGATCGACACCCAGCGTCCCGAGTGCGTTCGGTCGTCGTCAAGCACGATCGCGGGCTCGCCGTCGACCACCGCGGTCTCGACCGCCATCGTCTGGCTTCCCGCGGATGCTCGCACCTCTTTAGGCGGATCGGGCGCTTCCGCGCCGCTGCTGAGATACGTCGACGGGAGCGTGTTCAGCGAGACGCCGTTAAGACTCGGTCCGTCGTCGACCGGCTCGAACGTCTCGCCTTCGACCGGCTCCGTCTGCGGTCCGTCGCTCGCGAACGGCGCCGCGGGCATCGCGACGGCCGCGAACAGTAGCACGGCCGCGAGTCCGAGCGGCTTCAGCGCGCTGCGCGGGACGTGGAGGTCGTCGACGGCGCCGCGCAGCTGCGGCGCGATCTCGTCGCTCGCCTGCGCCAGCTGACTCCGCGCCTCGTCGACCGCCGACTTCGTCCGCGGTTTTACCCACGCCCACAGCGCGAGGACCGCGAGTTTCGCTCGCGCCGTGAGCGCCTTCTTGTCGTTCTGTTCGCCGTCGCTTTCGTCGTCAGTAGTGTCCGGATTCTTAGGCATGGGTCACCCCTCCCCTGCGGTTATCTTACGTACGCGCGCGCGTGTCCCCGTCTGTGCGCGGTCGGCAGCGAACCGAACGCGGCCGATCCCGAGGGGATCAGTTCTGTTTGCCGCCGAAAATAGCAGGTTCGAGCCGTCGAACTGCCGGGATTCCGGCGCCTCTGTGTCTCTAAAGGTCATCGAGAGCCACCTCCCGGCGCGGATATCGCACCGATATCTCGCCCCGGAACCCGTAGGTCCGGTACGGGTTCGGCCACTCTACCGGTGCGTAGTGCTGGTTTCGCCAGATAACCGCCTTCCCCGCCCGGTTCGCCATGCGGTTGACATAGCTCATCGACACGGGGACGTTCCCGATCCCCGACAGCGACGAGCTCGGCGGCTCGGTCTTCGGCATCGTGACGTACCACCGAGTTTTCTCTCGGACACCCTCGTCGACGCGGGCGACGCTGTGGGACAGCGTGAGCGTCGAGAGGTTCTTTTTCCGTCCCTTCCCCTGCGAGACCGGGTAGCCCTTCACCTTCCGGTTCTGGTCGTTCTCGTTCGCCTCAGGGTTCAGCGGCACGAGGTCGGAGAACTCGTCGTGGACGATCGTCGTCGGGTGGAGGAACTCGTCGTCCTTCGCTCGCGTCTCCATGAACGCGAAATTAACGTCACGGAGTGGCGTGACTTCGGCCGGTTCCTCGGCCTCGTGAGCCGGAGTGTACGTCGCCTGCGTCAGCTTCTCGCAGCCGCGGAACTGCGGGTCCGGCAGGACTGCGTAGAGCCCGCCGGGGACGATCTTCGTCATGAGGTCCCGCGGATTCCGATACTCGATCGTGTCGCGGAACACGTCGGTCAGAGAGATCTCCGTCGTCGGCAGCGTCGGGTTCCGCGGCTTCGCGTGAACCTCGAGGTCGACGTCGGCCGGGACCGCGACGGTCATGAAGGGTGCGAGCGGGAGACACTCCAACTCGTCGAGCGTGAGCATCCAGAGCAGCGTCTCGTTGTTGATCTCCGGCATCCGAACCCCACCGACGATGTTAGCGAAGCTCGTTTTCCCGCCGCCCGGCTTCGAATGCGCCCAGATATCGGTCCCGCCGTCGCCCATCGCTCGGAGCACGTGCTCGTTCTCAGGCTCCGCGAGCCACTCCAGCACCCGGCGCCGCGGCCGGGGTTGCTCGGCGATTATGTCGTCGTCGGTCCGTCCCTCTTCGAGCGCCCACAGCTCCGCGTCGTCGACGTGGATCAGCGCGTCGAGGTACGCGCTCGGGTACCGATACACCGGGTGCGCGTTCTCGACACCGTTCGCTCGCGCCTGTCGAGAGAGGCTTTTTAGCTTCTTGTGGAACGGTGTGAGGCTCTTGCCGTCACTGTCCGTAAACGCCCGATAAATCCGCTCACCGTCCACGTGGTGGTTACTCAGCCGGTCCCACGACTTCTCGCCGGCGTGGTACCGCGCCTGCCGCGACTCGGTCCACGACCCGAAGTCCTCGTGGAGCTGGTCGAGTACCTCCTGTTTCCCGTTCTCTGCCTTCTGTCGACTGCTGAATGATTTGCTCATGAGTTCCACGCCTCGTGTGTGGTTCCGCTGCTATCCGTCCGCTCGCTCCCGGTGAGAGACCGCGCCGCCGCCACAAACGGCGGCAGTAGCTCGTGAACGGCGAACCGGTACCGAATCCGCTTCGACCCCTCCGACTCCTGGTCGACGAGCGCCTCGAGGAGCGTCGGCGACGAGACGATCGAGTCGAGGAACTGGTCCGGCGTCTCGCCGTGCGTCGACACCGTCAGCGACCGAACCCACCGCCCGACCGCCTGTCGGTCCTCGAACCCGTCCCACAGCTCGATCAGCGCGCCCGCCTGCGACCGGTCGAGCCGCCGGAACGCCGGGCGCATCAGCGGGTTCTGCTCGCTCTCCGGGTCGACGTCTTTCCACGAACTCGCCTGTTCGTCTTCGACGCGCTCGTTCGCTCGCTCCCGAAACTCCCGGTACGCGAGGTCGCACGCGTCGTTCAGCGCCTCAACCACCCGCATCCGAACGTACTCGCCCGCCTGTCCCTGGTCCGCGATCAGGTACTCGAAGAGGTCCGAGAGCGGGAGGATGTGCCGCGGCTCGATCACTCGCTCGACGTGTCCGAGCGTCCGGATACCGGCCGCCTGATACCACGTCAGCACCTCCCAGTGCGACCGGAAGCCGTCCGAGATAGCCCGGATCGGCGGGTCACGGTGCGCGTGTCCGTGGTAGAGTAGCCGGTCCTGGTCGTGGTCGAGAACGTCGAGCGCCGGCCGCGTCGTCCGCGGCTTGTGCGTCTTCGACTCCGCTTCAGTCATCGTCGGCCTCCACGCCCTCAGGTGGGAGATCGGTCTCGAGCGGGAGATCGGGGTTCTCGTCGCTGAGTTCCTCGATGTTCTCGGCGTCGAGGTCCATCCCGATCTCGTCCTCGAGGAAGCTCAGGACGAGGCTCTTGCTCCGGCGCGACTCGATATCGCGCGCCTCTTTGGCCGTCCGCATCCGCTCGTCCCACACGACCTCTTCCATTTCCTCGATCGTCTTCGCGTCGGCGTGCTCGCTCTGCAGGACCGTCAGCGACGCGTCCGCCGTCACGTCGTGTCGCGGCGCCGGCTCGAAGTCGATCGACCCGTCGACGGCCTCGTAGCTCTCTAACGCGAGGAGCAGGAGACCGACTCCAAAGCCGACCGTCGGCGTGTTCATGACCATCCTGCCGACTTGCCACCCGATCAGCGGAGCCGCCACCGTCGCGACCGTGAGGAGCCCGTAGAGGCCGCGCGTCACCCACGACAGACTCTCGCCCTCGTCCGGCTCCGGAAGCCGATGCCACACCGGCATCCGCCGCCTGAGGTGCGCGGGCTTGTGGTCGACCGCGCCCTCCGACTCGGGATCGACGTAGATCTTCTGTGACGCCGACCCGTTCACTCGGACTCGCGTCCGCAGGTCGGAGAGGTCGAGACGAGCAGCGCTCGCGAACAACCGCGCGAAGAAGGGCCGGATGCCCTTCTTCGGGAGGAGACGCCCGCTGTCCGGCGCTCGGATCGTCGGCAGAACCAACAGGTCCTCGTAGAGCTCGTCGTGATAGTCGTCGTCGCCGAACGCGACCGACGAGGACGCCGTCTCACCGCCGTCGGCGGCGACGTCCGGGTCGGCGCCCGTCTCACTCTCGCGACGGAGTGACTTCGAGCTCGTGAGCTCCTTGCGCTCGAACGCGATCTTCTCGATCGCCGGCGCCATTCGGAGCCCGCCGCCGTACGCGATCGGAAGCAGCGAGAGCCCCATCAGCAGCTCGAAGTTCGCGACGACCGTCGCGACCTCGTAGTAGAGCCCGGCGAGCGCGGTCATGACAGCGAACGCCGAGAAGATCCCCCACGTCGCGAGCCCGTACCGCGGACCGCTTCCGGTTCGCCGAAGCGTCCCCTTCGCGGAACTCAGGCCGACCGCGATCGAGGCGACGCCCGGGAGGATCGCCGTCCGGAACGCGTACCACCAGGCATCCGACTGCGTCTCGATCGCGACCTGCTGTGACGCCGGCGCGGACGCGTGCTCGAATCGCCACCTCGCCCCGTCGACGACCTCGCCGTCACGCTCGAGCCACATGGTCGCCTCGACCGACTCGTCGAAGTGACTGTTCAGCTGGATCGGTGCCGACGCGTATCCGCTGTCGACGTCGACCGTCGCGCGCTGCACCTCCTGCTCGCCCGCGAACTGAACCGTCGACCCGTTCACGGCCTCCGTCTTCGGCTTCCAGAAGACGATCACGGCCTCGTACTCGCCGGTGGTCTCTTCGCCGAAGACCGTCGAGTACAGCTCGACCTCGTCGCTGTTTAGCGTCTCTCCGCGCTGCAGGTACAGCGGTTCATTCGACAGCGGGTCCGCCGGCACATGACGGATCGCGATCGCGCCGGTCGTCGTGTCTCCGCCGACGTACCGCACGCTCGGCGGCGCCGCCGAGGGTTGGTTCCCGCCGGTCCGAAGCTCCTCGAGAGAGAACGGCCCGGGCGCATCAAAGCCCGCCTCGCTCGCGTTCTCGACCTGCGGCGACGGACCCGCTTCGGTCGGCGCCACGGCCGCCAGTGCGGGCGTCGCCACCGTCGCAACGAGGAGGACAGCGAGGCTTACCGCGGCGACCGCGGCGCCGCGAGTCATCCACTCGCCTCCATCTCGTCAAGCCGAGTCGCATCGATGCACGCCTCAACGAAACCGACGACCCCAGCGATGATGCCGAGCGGCAGCAAGACAGCCTCAACCGGTCCGACAGTGACTGCGAACGTGCTCGCTGCGAGGTAGACCCCTATGAGTCCCAGCAGCACGAACGCGAGCCACGAGCCGCGGTTTGGACGCTCTGGAAGAACGTCGAAGCCGACAGACTGCATCAGTCGTCACCCCCTCTGAAGACGCCGTATATCACGAGGAACGCGATCAGTCCGATCAGCACGAACTGCACAGCTGTGATGTCGAGGACCCCGGCGGTCCCGAGACCACCGAAGATCCCCGTCACCGCGGCGAGCGTGAAGCCCGGCTCGGCGAGGACCGCGTTGAGCAGTTGGTCGCCGAACTGCAGGCCGAGTCCGGCGCCGGCCACGCCTGCAGCCGCCGTCGACTGCGACGCCCGCTTCGCGCCTGCCCCGGCTTTCGCCGCCGCGCCCTGCGCCCGCTCGACGCCGGCCACGTAGACGATCGCACCGATCGCCACGACCGCCAGCCCGATCGTCGCGACCGACATCAGTCGTCACCTCCGATTACCGCTCGGTTCGCCACCGTATCGTCTGTAGTTGCGTGTTTCATAGTCCTCTCTCGTCGAATTTCTGGTTGATCGTCCGTAGCGAGTAAGCGAGGAACAGCACGCCCGCGCCGACCACGACCCAGTCGGTCGCCGTCTGTGGCGGGAGTACCTGCGGCAGCGTCAACGCGCCCACAGAGGCGACGCTGAACAGCTGCGGCCCCGACGCGAGCAGCGCGTCGAGCGCGACGAACCACACGTCCGGGTTCAACACAGCGAGGATCGCCGCGATACCCCCGCCCACCTTCGCGAACGGACTCATCACCGTCTCTTTGATGGTCATTCTGTCAGCCCTCCGAGTTGGAGCAGATCAGCCGCGACGTACGCCGCGCGCTGCAGCAGCCACAGCACCGCCGTCCCCTCACCGATGATGATCACTATGAGGATGATCGGCGAGAACGGCCCGGCAAACGACGCCGCCTCGAACAGTGGTGCGTTGACCGCCTCGATCCCAGTGATGATCGCCGCTCCGACCGTTCCGCCGACGCCGCCGAGGTTGCTCGCGACGCTCACGGGAATGTCCGCTATCCCGAGCTGCTCGCCCGGCGCGTCGAAGGTCGTCGGCTCCGACCCCGCGATGACGAGCAGAATCGTGTCTATCACTATCGACACGGCGCCGAACACCCACTCAAGGAGCCCCGACAGCACCGCGCCGAGGATGAAGTTCTGCGGGTTCTCGATGAACGTCTGCAGCGTCGAGGGGAGCGAGAGGTCCACCCACCCGCTGATCCCGCTGCTCTCGCTTTCGCTCATCGAAGCACCCCACTGGCGGCGTCAGACGCTTTCTTCGCGGCATATGCCGTCGCGAGAACCGACGCGATACCGACCGGAAGCGCGAGCACGCCGAACTCGTCGACCGAAAACGACCAGACGCCCTCAATCGCAGCGAGTCCGGCGCCGATCGTGACATCGATCAGGCCGTCCGTTTCGACGGTGTAGCCACCGCTTCCGAACGGATAGCGGACGTATCTCGTTCCGCCGGCGATGAACCCCCGGACCCCGTCGATCAGCCCGGCGTACGCCGTCGAAATCGCGTTGATCAGCGTGTTGATCCCGAGCGCGAAGGCGAACCCGATCGATCCGACGATCGCCTTCCCGACACCGCCGACGTCGACGCCCGACGCGGTCGGGAAGCTCAGCCCCGACACGCTCTCGGAGTTCACGAGGAACGACTCGGTCTGCTCCTCAGAGAGCATCCCATCGTCGTCGTCAGCCACCGCTCGTCACCTCCGCTATCTCGTGGTTGGAGCGGCTCGTGGAGCTCATGCTATCAGTTCTCGTCTTCGTTCTCTTCGGTGACGCCGAGCGGGAGGAACCCCGGAGCGTCCCCGAGACCAGGAATCGGCAGTGTATCGCTCGTCTCGGACTGTTCGAGGTACTTCGTGATGGACCAGTACGTCGCCAACACGAGTCCTACCCCGACGAGGATCGAGAACACTCCGAACTGCTCGGACGCTGCTGCCCCCGAGGTATTCGCCGTCGTTTCGATGACCCCCAGCGGTGCGAGGATCAGCGACGCGACCGCCTGATCGACCGTGTTCGCGAGTGCATCCAGCGGCGCAACGACCAGCGCGATGCCACTCTGGATGATGTTGATCCCGCCGGTCGCAAACGACACGAGCGTCCCGAAGATCGCGCCCTGCAGCAGCGTGCCGAGTTGGCCGCCACCGTTCAGGAACGCGATCGTTCCGGTGAGCACCGAGTTCGGAGACGGGCTGTCCCCGCTCGGCAGTGCGTCGGAGGCGGACATCCTACGACCCTCCGCCGGACTTCTTGATACCGAGGATCCCGAGCACCGCCGCCACGATGCCGCCGGGGATCGAGATGATCTTGTCCCACAGACCGCCGTTCCCGGCGTCCATCGGTCCGGCACCGCCGCCGGCCGCGCTCTCGATCGCCGAGACCTCGCCGTTCGTCAGCACCACGTCGTCGTACGAGATCGCGTAGACCGTGCCCGAGCTCACCGTCGAGTCGAGCGTAACTTCGATCGACTCGTAGGAGTCCGTCACGTCGCTCCACGAGTCGATGTCGGAGAAGTCAGTGTCGCCCACGTCTTCGGCGACTTCGACAGTCTTGTAGCGCTCACCGGGCAGGTCCGGCTCGTCGACTAGCTCCACGTTCGCGTAGCTCAGATCGAACGCGGTCGGCAGCTGCATCCGGTAGTCGAAGCTCCCGACAGCGTCCCACTGCGGGTAGTTGTTGTCTTCCGAGAACTCCGCGTTCACGTCCTCAGCGTCCTGCAGATCCGACGCCTGGAACATCGCGTCGACAGTCACGCCGTAGATCGTCGCGTCCAACATGACCTCATCGAGCCCGTCCATGTTCGCGACCGAGTACGCGCCTCGCGGCTCGGTGATCGTCTCGGTTTCGAGCTCGCCGTCGTCGTTCTCGACGAGCCGCTCGCCGAACGCCAGTTCGCGCGTGCGCTCGGTGTCGAGAACCGACACGTCCGCGTCGATGTCGCCGGAGACGGTGATCTCCTCGGTGGAGTCGAACGTGCCGTCGCCGCCGCCCTGCACGGTGAGGTCACCGACCTGCTCCTGCAGGACCATGCCCTCGCCCGTCGAGTTCGCGAGCAGCGTGTCGTTGCTCGCGTCGCCCGTCGCGTCGTGAAGGGTGACCTCGACGTAGTCGCCGTCGCCGTCAGTCAGCTGCAGCGTCGGCGTTCCGGCCGCCGAGTTGATGTCCGCCGCGATCGTCAGGTAGCCCTTCTCACCGTCCTCGACGGTGAAGTTCGAGTGCGTCGCCGAGTCACTCGACGCCGACCCCGCGTAGTTCAGCGCGTCGACGCCCGTCGCGGTCGTCGTCGAGCTCACCGTGGCGCCGCTCGTCGTCCACTCGTCCGCATCGAGCGCCGAGGCGGTATTCTCGCCGTCCTCCTCGCTCTTTCGCGGGAACTCGTCGTTCTGCTCGAACGCGATATCCGTCGCGGTGAGCGTGATCGGATTGTCGTTCGACGCGTTCACCGACGCCGGCAGCTGCGCGGCGTCACCCGAGTCGTCGTAGTACTGCAGCGCTTCGTCGAAGTCCGCACCACTCCACTCGTCGACCGTTACGTCCGCGTTGAACGTCGGGTTCGGTGCCTTCGAGTCTCCGCCCCACCCGATCCCGCCGGCCGCGACGACCGGCGTCGCCACCATCGACGATACGACCAACAGCGCGATGAGCGCGCTAAAACCGACCTTCTTGATGTTCATGCTGTTTCCCCGTAGCTTCCGCTTTCGTGTTTCGTTGTCATCGTCAGAATGGACGTTTTGGCCGTCCGAGGCCGTGGTCCGCAGCTTCTCAACGTACCTTCGGAACCGATCGCTCACGTGGATCCCGTCCGGGTCCCACGTCACGTGTCAGCCCTCTGGAAAACCGTCCGCCAGCCAGTTCTCTGTCGATCCTCCGCTCGGCCGTCGTCGTCGTCGTCACCGTCGGCGACGCCGCTCACCCGCAGACGTCACCTCCGATGGTAGACACCAGATCCATGGTGCGCGTCGAATGCGGAGCGTTACCGGGTTATACCTCCGTCTAAGGACCATTTCGAGGCAAATGCGTGGCAAGTTCGTGGTCACGAGGGGACCACTTTTAGACCACGAGTGAGAAGGGTAGATCGTACCATGCAGCAACTTCAGGCGAAGTCTGGCAGTGGCGTTGTAACGATTCCGAAGGCGAAGTTGCGACAGGACGATCTCCTCGACGACGGCGATATCCCCGACCAGCAGTCCGTGGCGGTGGATCGGATCGGTCGGCGGTCCTACGTCGTTCGCTTCCCGGAGGACGGATATCTCCCCGACCTTTCGGAATGTGAATCAATCCGGCGCGTCGCCGCCGAGCTCGCGCTCGCGAACAGTCAGAACCAGCGCGGCCACCCGGCGGACTAGAACGCGGCGTCGAGCCGGTTCTCCGGTTGGTGATCTGCCTGTACGCGAATCCCTTATTCGGCTACCGATAGCGCCAATCTCACGCTCAAACCGACCCCTCAGACACCAATCCCACACGGTTTTTAGTAGCGTTAGCTCGTTACGCCTACTATGCGACTCGACGACTACCCCGAACGAGACGGGAAGCGGGTCTGGCTTAGCCAGAGCGACGAGAACGACGAGGTCGCAGCACTGATCGACGAGGCCGAATCCCCTGAGCAGGAGATCGCCTTCCGGCTTGGGGCACAGGCCGGGCTCCGTCGCGAAGAGATCGCGAGCGTCACGACCAACGACTTCACTCACGCCCCCGACGGGTTCGTTCGCGTCTGGAACGACTACGCGAAGCGAGGGAAGTACCGTGAAACGCCGATCCCGGAGCAACTCGCCAGCTCTGTTCGGACTCTCGCGTACGAACGTGACCCCGACGAGCCCGTGGTCGGCGTCGAGCCGAACTCGATCTACCGGTGGGTGAAGCGGGCCGGCGAGCGCCGGTACGCTGCGACCGGCGACGAGGGGTGGACCTACCTCGATGTCCACGATCTCCGTCGGACCTGGGGCGGTCACCTTCTGTGGGACTGCGGTGTCCTCCCTGCCGTCGTGATGAGTTTCGGCGGGTGGGAAGACTGGGAGACTTTCAGAGATCACTACCTCGGGGAAATGAGTCCGGCAGCCGCCGAGCGAGAGCGGAAGAAGATCTCGTACGTCTCGGGCGGTGTCGAGTCCGGCCGGGATGCGGGTCCAGTTTTTGAACCAACTGTTCAGTCCAACACACCCTATTAGGTGCCCGGGTTAATCTGAGCGGATTTGAACCACTAGTGGCATTTCATCTTGCGGCCCTCCAGAACCGGGAGAGATCCCCACTCGTCGTCCACGGCTTCACCGAGACACCACCGCCGCCGTACGCCCATATCGTCGCTCCCAGCACGTGCAGCCGAGCTATCGACGCCGCCTCTGGATCAGCCATCGTAATCGACCTCCTCGTGGTCCGCAGCTCGTTCGAGCGTGTCGTCGATCGCGTCACGCAGCGCCTCGAACTGCCCCGGTCGGAAGTTCGTCCGCAACGTCTCTCCGTCGTCACGTCGAATCTGGAGGTGGAACTGCCCGCTTTCCCACGCGGTGACCTTTGAGGCGTCCATATCCGCGTATGGGAAGCCGTTAGTTCCGCGTTCGGCGTGGTCAGTCATCGGCCGGACTTACCCCCGTCGCGAGGCGCGACTGCGGGCCGTCTGTCCGTGGTAGCACTCCACGGCTGTCGACGCCCTCGGCGAGTTCCTCGAAGCAACTCCTCGTCCTCTGGGGGCTGCGGAATCACGTCGAACGTGTTGGCTCGCTTCATCGACTACATATTATATCGTAACACACACAAATGTTCCGTTCATGTGATGCAATATGGTCGCAGTCCGGATCGAATTTGACGACGACGAACAGTACGAACGACTGAAGGAATTGAAGAAGCACCGTGGATTGACGTGGAAGGGCTTACTCCTCGAAGGAGAGAAGAAAGTCAGAGAGGATACCCCTGAATAAGCGTCGAACGTGGTTTGTGCCGTGGAGTGTCGGATTCACGCCCGCCGTGAACGGCGGGACTCTCTCCTTGATTCAGGTAGCCCGACGATGCGCTGATTGACCGCGACCCGAAGACGATCTACCGCTGGGTTGGCCGCGCCGCCGATCGCTGCCGTGCCGAGTCCGGCGAGGATGGCTGGCAGTTCGTGACGCCCCACGATCTCCGCCGGACTTGGGGGACGCAGCTCCTCGAAGCCGGTGTGCTGCCGTCGGTCGTTATGGCCTGGGGGGGCTGGGAGGACTGGCAGACGTTCCGCGACCACTATCTCGGTGAGTTCTCGCCCGAAGCGATCCGCCGAGAGCGCCAGAAAGTCGACTATCTCGCCGATCGGACGGTCGCCCGTTCGGAGCAATCTAGAGCGGGGTTTTCAGCCTTCGAAGCCCGGGGGAAGACCCACCAGAACAGCGCTTCCGAGGAGGATTTCACTCAGACGCGCTGAGCGTTTTCTTTCTCGACAGGATGAATACCCTCTCTCGAAGCGCTCGAAGCGTGTGCCGCCGGTAGATCGCGCGTCGACCACGAGATGTCGGCCGTGAGCGCAAGCAGCGAGCCTCGATCACCAAGCGTGCGAAGTGGTGGCTCTTCGCGAGGTTTTCACCGTTCTCTTGTTTTCTTTCTAACGTTTAGCGGCTGGTGTCACAGGCTGTCACAGGCAGATTTTTTTGCCTGTGACACTCGAAACCGCAAGACGGCACCGGATTTTCAACGGGGTGTCACAGGCGGCACAGGCAAATCCCAATACTACCATATAATATATACAAACGAACGTACCTCTCGCGCGCATGCGATAAGTTGGTAACTGCCTGTGTTGCCTGTGACAATCGGATTTTCCCCGCCGCCGTCTGGCGTTTTTGGTGTCACATGCAGTTTTCGTTTGCCTGTGACAGCCCGTGACACCAGAGATAGTGCCAGATCTATGATACACTACTCGTCGGTGAAAACAGCGAAAAGGAGTCGCGGTGTTACTCGGTCGGCAGGATGCCGTCGGAACTGTCCATGATCCTCCCCTTCTTGGCGAGGTGATCGACGGCACGGCTGGCGGCGGCTTTGCCGATAGGACCAGTCGACCGCCACACAAGCCCCTCACGCGGGACTGGCTGGTTGTCGTTCTGCTCGACCATCGTCCGCAGTTCGACCATCACGATCTCGGCAGCCTGCTCGACGCCGTCGACCTGTGTCTGTTGGTCGTCGTCGGGCTCATCGACACCCAGCACCTGTCGGCCGCGGTTCGACAGTTCGACACCGTTGTAGACACGTTTCCGTTGGTTGTCAACGCGTTTCTGTGCGGTTTCGATGGTCAGATCACGGATGCTCAACAATTGTTCGCCGAACGTGTTTTCGGCGACCACCGGGAGGTCTTCCTCGTCGGCGTAGGCGCGATAACAAGCCCGGACGCGGGATTTCTCAACAAAGCCATCGTCGCCGTCGGCTGGTTTGAGACAGGTGGTTGCGAAGTTGTAGATCGGCTCGGCAGCCTTTTTCATCTTCTCGCGGACCTCTTCGGCGGGCATGGCGTCGGCGAAGAACTGTCCGCCATTCTCATGCCATCGCTGAATCTCTTGCTGGCAGCGCAGCAACAGCGCCTCAAACTGGCTGTCCTGTGTCAAATCAGCCATGAGCTGCTGTTTTGGGACCGGATCTTTCGCGGTCGGGTCCTCGGCGTCGAACGTGTGGGGAAAATCCACGTACACCCACCGTCGCCAGATAGCATGGTTATCCTGCCCGAAGACCGGCATCTCGTTGGTGGCAAACATCAGGCTGGCGAAGTTCTCGAACTTGATCGGCTTCTCGAATTTCACCCGGGCATCGAGCGTGTCACGGCCGGTCAGCTTCTTGAACGTCGTGGTGTCATTCAGCGTCTGTTCGCCGATCTCGGTGGCGAGGTTCGCCAGTTTGCCCTCTAAGTTGTTGGCCGCAAACCCGTCGTCGTCGAAGTCCTGGAGTTCGCGGTGGGTCACATTCCAGTCGCCGATAAACCGTTCTATCACATCGAGGAAGACCGACTTCCCGTTTTCGCCGCCACCGATCAGGATGGCCGCCTTCTCGCCGATGTACTCCTTGTACAGCGTGTGGGCGATCAACCGGTAGAGCGTCGGTACGTCACTCGGTTTGACGATATCATGCAGGAAGTCGTCGACCGCGTCGGGCTCGCCAGCATCCGGGTTCCATGCGATCGGCAGTTTCTGGCGGTGGTACTCAGCCGGTGAGAGTGCGTGCAACTCGCCCGTGTGTAGATCGAGGATGCCGTTGTCGACGACCAACCGCTCGGCGCTGGCCTCGAAGTGACGACCACGTTCGACGCTCATCCGTTCGATCTTCCCGACAACCTCGTTGACAACCTGATTGGTCACGTAGTCGCCAGCAGCGCGTTCGAGGTACTTTTGGACGAACGCATGGCCACGCGCCTCGTAGACACCTTCGTCGGCGTCGTAGACGTACAGCACGTTCCGCCAGCCACGGACCTCTTGTTCGGGGTAGACGAAATGGTAGTGATCGATGAACGCGGTTGCGATTCGGTGGCGCGCCGTCCGCTGTGTCATCTCATCGTCGTCTTTGACCTCGGCTATCGCGGAGCGAACCTGATCTTTGAACTGCTCAAAGGTGTCTGGCGTGGTCGGCTGTGTCGTGTCGTTCGTTTCGGCGGCAGTGCCGTCGTCGGTCTTCGAAACGGCTGTTTCGCCGCCGTCAGCGTCACTGCTACCCCCTTCGTCGGCCACAACGTCGAACTCGTGTTGTGGTCGACCGGGCGACCATCCCGCCTCGGTGGCGTGGTGGATAAGCGTCCCAACGGTGTAGCCGCTGCCTTGAGAAGAGCGGTCCCAAATACTCTCGATCAGCCGCTGGCTTTGGTCGTCCCACCCGCTCGATCCCCGGCTCCAGTCCTCAAAGAGCGATTTCCCTGTGGGTCCTGAATCCCAGTCGTGGACAGCCCACGCGATATTTCGCCACTTTGGATACTCACAATCGGAGTCGACGTGTTCTAGAGCTTCCTCGACCTGCTCTTGAGTGAGGTCGTCGCGGTCCTTGTCGCTGTAGCCACTGTCGTCGCTGTCGAATGAGGGACTCTCGCCGTTGAGTTCCTTGTAGGCGTCGAACAAAAACGGCGCAGGGTTCGTATCGGCAACGTCGGCCCCAGCACAGCCCTCCATAGCATCGCCCGTGAAGGCCACGAACTTGTTAGTGAGGTATTCGACGCCCTCGTGTTCATCCGCGGAGAAATGCGAATCTGACCACCACTCTGGGGCCTGCTGGCCGACCAGTGGGATGTGGATACCCTCGCCGCTGGCCGAGTACTCTGCATACGCGTGGTCTTTCAGGAAGTCTTCGAGCGACGGCAGCCACTCTTTCGGGCCGCCGCCCTCAGCAATCACACCATCGAGGTCGAGACAGCCGTAGAGTCCGCGTGCGTGGTCGTCGTTGTCCAGCGCCATCACGTAGCCGATGCCCCAACTGTCCCGCTTCTTGGCGGTCTCAACGGCCTCCTCAAAGCTATGCCAGTCGTCGGGGTCGGACCAGGAGATCTTGAAGTCCCCGCGCCAGTGTGGCCGTCGGGGCGTGTCGTTCGAGGCGTCCCACAGCAGCCACTGGTCGCGGTCTTTCAGCTCGTCGGGGACGTTGTCGAAGTCGCTCACAGCCGCACCCCCTCAAGAACGAACCCGCAGCGGTCGCACTCCCACAGGTCGAGTGTCGTGCGGCCGTCGGAGTTCACCGTGGTCCCCTCGTCTGCCCACTCGGCGTGCTCGACGTCGCA
>Ga0208772_100113_pt1 | contig 19051 bp, 22 predicted proteins | sample AntDeeMetVIREN14_FD_184782 | JGI IMG/M metagenome (GOLD analysis project Ga0208772, IMG submission 184782) | Saline lake microbial communities from Deep Lake, Antarctica, in enrichment culture - Antarctic Deep Lake Metagenome VIREN14 (SPAdes)... ... | reverse complement strand
CGTGGGTCTGCCACGGCGTGACTGCGAGTCGCAGGGCTTCGAGCCACCTCGGCGAGATACGGTCGCCGAGATCGACCCAACTGCCGACCTCCTGGCGACCATCGGGGAGTTCCTTGTGGGCCGCCAGTGGGCCCAACCTGTACCCCTCCGCTTCGAGTGCGGATTCAAGGGACTCAAGCGAGCCGTGCCAGACGCCGACGGTTTCGGCGTCGGGGTCGATCTCGTAGGTCGTGTAGAACCCACGGTCGCGTGCAGCCGCGTCCACGTAAGGCAGGAGGCCGCGGATGGTCCGCCAGAGCCGTGTGTCCTGTCCGATGCGCCGCGGCATGTACGCCACGGCCACGGCCGCCAGCACGGCCACCAGTGGCGCGAGGATCGTGATCGGATCGTTCGGGTCGACGACGTCGAGCGCCGTGCCGGTCTGTGCAACTCTGCCGATAGCTGTCGCTAATCCCACTTGTATCATATGTAACGGTTTCCGTGGTGTGGGTCGAAGTTTCCATTGCTTCCTCCGTGGGAAGCGCGGTCGGGCGTGTTGTCGCACGTCCCGCAGTGGATCGAGTACGTCCGCGACGCGTGTGGCTGGGTCGACGTCTGGTGGTCGGCCAAAGGCTTCGGCGAGGGGATCGTCCGAGCGATGAAGGCGACGCGGACCGTCGACGAGCTGGTCACCGACGGAGGTGCGCGATCTCGCCGACCCGAAGGCCGAGGCGGCCCCCGGCGAAGACGATGAACATCGCTTCGAGGTTCCACGGCGGCTTCAGGAGTTTCGCCCCGCCTAAAAGACGCTTAAATTCGCTTTCGCTGAGCGCGTCCTCGTGCGAATGGCGGGTCACGCCGAACCCGACTTAGGACGTCGTCGGGCCAGGCTGTTCCCGCACGTACCCGTCGTCGAACGCGACCGCGCCCTCGGTGTCGAGGATGAGGTAGTCGAGGAAACCGAGCGGGTCGTCGATGGCCGCGTCGATGGTTTCGTCCGTGCCGTCGAGCGTACCGCCGCTCGCCTTCGCGTTCTCGAAGACCATCGCGAGGGCGTCCTCAGTCGTCTCGACGACCGTCTCGTCCTCGGCGCTGCTGGAGTAGTCGACGGTCGCGTAGCCTGTTCCTCGGTCGGTGCCGGAGTCGTCCGGTGTGAATAGAAGTTTCATTTTCAGATGAGGTCGATGTCGGCGATGTAGAAGTTGGTATCCGTGCCAACGCCATTCCAGCCGGTGTTGTCGTGGTAGAACTCGACGTCGTGCGTCCCGTTGTACGTCGAGATGTCGAGGCTTCGAGTCGTGTACCCGTGGAGTCCGCCGATCTGGAAGACCTGCGTCCCGTCGATCTTCACCCCGAGTTTCATCCGGTCGTCGCCGTCGCCCTCCGCCTTCTCCTTCAGTTCGAGCGTGTCCGACCCGCTCAGGTCGAGGGAGTAGGTGATGGAGACGTAGTTTTCGGGGTTCGCGCCGTTGATGTCGAAGTACAACTGGTGGGCGGTGGACCCGGGGAGACCGGACGTCGACCCGTCGTCGACGGTGATGTTCGCGTCCCCACCGGGGGTGCTCGTGTTGTGCGGCAGCGACTTGTTTCCGGAGTTCTGGAGAATCGGCTTCGCGCCCGGCTTCGACGCCCAGAGAGAACTCACCGAGTAGTCCGATTTGAAGACTGCGTTGTAGGCGAAGGGGGAAGCGCTCACCGCGTCCATCGCCGTCGAGGACGTGCTCACCGCGTCCATCGCCGTCTGGGAAGCGCTCACCGCGTCCATCGCGACCTGCGTGTTCACGACTCGATCGAGCGCGATATCCTCCGAGGCGATCACTGCGTCCATCGCGGTCTCGGATTCGCTCACCGCATCCATCGCCGTCGACGACGTGCTGACCTCGTCCATCACGACCGACGAGACAGCGATGCTCGTCATCGCTGCGGAGTCCGCGAACTTCGCGAAGTTCTGGTAGTAGGAGTCTCGCGTCGACGCGTCGACCTCCTCGGGGAACAGCGCGAACCGAAGGTCGGTCTTACCGATTGGTCGGAGTGTCATCAGATCACCTCAGGGTTCGTGCCGTCTTCGCCGAAGAACGAGCGCTCCTGCTGCGCGAACACGATCGTCCCCGCGGGCAGGTCCGCCGGGATGTCCGCCTTCGAGGCGTACACCGGCACCCGGAGGACGTCCTGGGCGCGCAGCTGCTCGGGCGTCGCGGTCGACCCGAGATCCCGCTCGTCGACGACGCTGGTGACGCCGGCGCCGTCGGTGTCGAACGTCCAGAGCGGGACCTTCGGGTCGAGGTCCTGGAACGCTGCCTCGAGGCCGACGATCACCGTGTCCGCCGCGTCCCGGTTCGCGTGCTCGTTCTCGCTGTAGACCGCGGAGACATCCCAGCCAGCGAACACCGTCTGGCCGTTCGTCGACGCTGCGAGGTCGACGTCGGTGCTGGTGTCCCTGGCGAGCCAGCCGTCGACGAACGCCTCGCCGGGGTCGATGGTGACCGTCAGGGAGTCCGCGGCGGACGTCTCCGCGAACGCGTTCAGCGCCGCCTCGTCGATGCTGGTCTCGCCGCGGGCGGGCCGCGAGGGCTGCGTCGACGGGACGATCCAGCCGTCGGAGAACTGGCCCCAGGCGGCGCCGGCCTCGAGGTTGTGCGTGAGGCTGCCCTTCGCGCCGGGTTGTGCTCGGTCCATCACTCAGTCCTCACGGGTTGCTGAACGACAGCGACGCGTCGATGGTCGCCGTCGACTCGTTGTCCTTCTCGATGTCCGAGATCAGGGCGTGGTTCAGCAGGATGTCGCTCCCGCCAGCGTCCGAGGTGACCAGGCCCGCCTCGAGGAGGTTGTAGCCGTTCGCCTCCGTCGAGTCCAGGAACGTCGACGTGAACAGCTCGTTCCCGCGGTCGGTCGAGTCGGTCACCGCGACGCGGTACACCTCGGTGGTCAGCTGGGTGTCCCCCGAGGAGGGCGCCGTGTCGCCGGTGCCGACCGCGATGTGACTGGCGGCCTCGTCGACGGCCTGCTCGGTGTGGAGCAGGTCGACGATGAGTTCGTGGAGGCCGGTCGTCGTGACGTTCGAGCTCTCGACGACGCGCTCGGGTTCGACGCTGCGGGCGCGCTCGAGCTTCTCCTGTTTCGAGAGCGAGTCCCAGCTGGGGAAGCGCTCCCGGAGGTCTCCGACGTCGTGGAGACTGATCCGGACGTTGTCGATGCCACTGATCTCTGGTGAAAGCTGTCTGGTGTCGTGCATAATCGAGGATGGTCGGGAGGGGTCAGTCCCAGTAGTCTTCGCCCCACGCGCTGCCGTCGTCCCAGGTCGCTTGCTCGACCGCGCCCGTGGTCGTGCCGGTCGCGTCGCTGGCGCTGGTGTCATCGCTGACGACCGCCGACGGCCCCGTCGCGACGGTGTCCGTCGCCTCGGTCTCGTCGACGACCTCCGCGTCGGGGCCGGTCTCGACCGTGTCAGCAGCGACCGTCGGCTCGGTGACGCGGCGGAGCATCCGCAGCACGCCGCCCGCCCGACTCCCCGACTTCAGCCGCTCGACGTCGCTGCGGAGGCCGCGGAGGCGCTTCACCGCCTCCCGGAGTGGGTCGTCGCTCACACTGATCGCGCCTCCTGGAGGGAGAGGTCGGTCGTCAGCATCGTCGCCTCCGCGTCGATCGTCGTGGAGCGCTCGGTGACCAGGTACGACCCGGTGACGGGCGCGCCCTGCCAGTCGCCGGCGGACGTGTCGACGACGTCGCCCGGCTGGAGGCGATGCGCCCGCAGCGACTCGGCCTCGCCGCCCACGCTCCGCGACGGCCGGTTGTGGTGCTCGAGGAACGAGCGTGCGGAGTCACGGACGGCGGCGAACGTCCCGAGGGTGTCGTCCCGGATGCGGTGGTCGCGGCGCCGGAACTCCTGGGCAGCGCCCTCGTCGCGGGCCCGAGTGAGCAGCGGGTACGGGAACTCGGCCTGGAACGTGAGGTTCCCGTTGCTGTCGGTGCCGACGAGGTGGCCGGTGTCGCCGGTCGCCTCGACGATCACCCACGGGTCGTCGCCCGGCGCGAGCGTGTGGTCCGGGAGGAGGAACGTGGTCAGCCCGCCGTGCTCGAGGAACTCCGGACTCAGCTGCTTCGACGCGATGTCGGACTCCGTCGACGCGACGTTCACGGGCGCGCCGTCGCGGTCGGACTGCAGCCGCACCGCGAGCTTGTCCGGGCTCGAGTCGTCGGGCTGCGTCCACACCTGGACGCGGTCGATCTCGGACTTCCGGGTCTGGACCTGCGTCATCACCCGGTCGGTCTGGGTGACGCGCGTCGTCGTGGTCTGGGTGAGCTGCTCGTCGTCGGCGTCGTGCGCGGTGCCGCCGTCGACGCGGACGAGCGTCGAGAGCTCGTCGTCGCTCCCCGAGACGTCGATGCTCCCGCGGAAGTCCTCGGGCGTCAGCGAGTGCTTGACGTCGACGTCATGGAGCTGCTCGAAGACGAGCGCGGTGCCGTCCTGGGCGATGATCGCGCCGGCGACCGGCGCCAGGTCCTCGACGATGACCGTCCGCAGGTCGCGGCCGTTGACGAACGTGTCCGTCTCCCGCTCGACGACGCCGATCTGGGAGCGGTCGAGTTCCGGCGCCTGCTCGCGCAGCAGCGTGTTCACGATGCTGTCGGTGGTGCCGGCGATCTGCTGGTTCTCGAAGTCCTGGAACGCCTGCCGCCAGGAGAGCACCGCCGTCACGAAGTCGCGCGCCCCGATCTCGATGCTGCGGCGGCTGCCGCCCTCGAGGGCGAACGACGGCGGCTTCGCGACCGCCGTCCAGTACGGCGAGAGGGCGTCCTCGCCGGCGAGCTGCAGGTGGAGTTCGAGGCGGTCGCCGGACGTGATGTCGACGTCGTCGTAGACGCCGGTGTGGTTCGGGATCTGGAACGAGCCCTGGTCGATCTCGCCCTGGCCGCGCTCGCTGATCTCGACACCCGAGAGGTCGCTGCCGGGGACGACCGCGTACGGGTCGGCGACGTTCGGCTTGTACATGCGGAGCTCCGCGTTGGCGATTCGTCGAGACATGTTAGACGTCGAGGGCGTCGAGTTCGTTCCGGAGCGCGCGACCAGCAGCGCGGCCCTCCTCGCGGCCACTGGCCTCGATGCGTTCGATCACCACGGTCGTCCCGCCACCGCCGCCGTCGCGTTCGCGGGTGACTTCCGCAGCGGGGACGACCTCCTCGCCTTCGTGGATAATGGCACGCCCGGTCGATTCGACGTGGCCGCCAGTGTCGAGAAGCGGACCTAATCTACGGATCCTCATCGGAACGCCACCATCCTCATCGCCGCCACCACCCCCATCGCCGCCACCGCCGCCCCCTCCAGGTCGTCTGGGCCAATCGATGTCGTCTCCTAACGTTCCGTTAGCTGCTTTCTTGACGATTGTCGGCGGTTCTGGCCAGTCGATATTCACTTCCAGAGCCTTCGTGATCGCATCGGCGACAGCGCTGAAGGCATCACTGAAGAGCGATTTTCCAGTGCCCTCGAGCCAACTCGCGATCGATCCGAAGATGCCCTTGACGTCCCCGATGAGTGTCCCCTCTCCAGTCCCAACCAGGTAATCAAGCGCTGTCTTGACACCGCCAATTAGGATCGATATCGCGGCCTTGATCGCCGCGAGCGCGTCGTTCTTCAAGAAGCTCGTGATTCGATTCCACGAGCGCTTGAGGTAGCCGACGATGAGATCCCAGGCCCCATCCCAGTCGCCGCGAATCAACGCCAGCACCACGCGGATCGTCGTCAGGACGGCATCCATCGCCAGGGTGACAATCAACTCAATCGCACCGAAGACCGCCTTGACGATCGTCATGATCTCGTCGCCCCACTTGTCCCATGCTAATCGAATCCTGTTCAGTATGGGTCGAACGACGTTCTTCCAGATGAACGTGACATATTTCTTGATCGCATTGTAGACTGTCTTCCACGTCTTCTGCGCCTCAGAAACGAGCGCACTCCCATGCCGATCCCACAGCTGCATGATCGAGTTGAGTATCGGCTTTAAGACGTTCTTCCAGATGAACGTGACATATTTCTTGATCGCAGTTTGGATCGTTTTGTAGGCCTTCGTGACAGCCGCGACAATCTCATCCCCATGGGAGTCCCACCATGCAGAGACGTTATCGAGGAAGACACCGATGATCTTCTGAAGACGCCCGACAACCCGCCTCGTGACATCACGAATCCCGAAGAGGTTCATCTTCCACGCGCCGGCGAGCAGCGCGATCGCGGCGATGGCGATCCCGATCGGGCCAGTCAGTACCGTCAGAGCTCCACCGACAGCGCCGAGGATCGCCGACATCCCGCCGAGGGCCGATACTGCGGAGGCGGCTGCAACTGCGAAGCCGCCGAGCGCAGTTGCCACGAGGCCAATTGTCCCGACCATTCCGTCCGATTTGTTGTTCCACTCGCTGAACGCCGAGATGGCACTGTTCACATGCCTAAGGAACTCCGAGGCGACGGGGAGAACGTTCTCCCCGATCTGGATAGCAACGTTCCGAAGCCGATTCTTCGTGACCGTTAATTGGCTGTTGAACGTGCTCGAGGCTGCGTCGTATTCCTCTTGGAGAGACGTCCCATCCTTCATCTGCTGGTTGGCCGTCTCCTGGGCCGACGCCAGCCCCTCCATGTTCTGCGAGAGGGCCGTCAGCGCCTGCTGGGAGGTCGTCGACAGCGACGAGCGGAGATCATCGGACGCGTCGCCGCCTTCGCCCATCGTCTGAGCCATCTTCCGGAACAGCGCCGTGGGGTCCTCAGATCGCATCCGTTCGAACTCCTCGACGTTCATCCCGAGGGCGCCCGCGAGATCTTCGACTTTCTTCGGGTCCTGAACCTCCTGGGCCATCCGCCGTAGCCGTGTGCCGGCGCGTTCCGCGCTTTCGGAGGCCTCGTTCATCGCCGCGTTGAGCGAGAGGATGTCCTCGCTCGAGGCGCCCATCTGCGAGAGCGTCCCGCTCGAGCGCAGCGCTGCGTCGGTGATCTCGCTCGAGGACGTCGCCATCGTGTTCGAGAGCTCGTTGATGACGTTGCCCATGTCGCCGACGCGCTCGATCGGGACGTCCATCAGCGTCGAGAGCCGAGCGAAGGACTCGCCGGCCTGTTGAGTCGAGAGGTCTGTCGCGACGGACATCTTTGCGACCGTCTCGGTGAAGTTCTCGATGTTCTCGCTCCCTTCGATCCCGAACCGGCCAGCCTGTGCGGTGATGTTCGCGAGTTCCCTCTGGGCGACGGGCATCCGAGAGGCCATCTCTTGAATCGCATCGCCCATCTCGCGGGCAGTCTCTGGGTCGGTGACCTTCTCGACTTCAACCATCTCCTCCTCGAACGCAGCAGCGGCCGACGTCGCTTTGGCGAGCCCGCCGACGGCGAGCGCTCCGAGAGCGGCCCCAGCAAGCCCAGCGGCATACTTGACGTTTCCGAGCGCTTCGGTTGCAGTCTCGGTCGCCTCGTGAAGGCCGGAGGCGTCGCCACCGATCGCTACCTGGACCTCTTCAGATGCACCTGTGATTGCCATATATCGTGGTTTGGGGCGGCTATTCGCCGCTGAAGTCGTCGTTTATCTCGTCGAGAAGTCGATTCCGCTCTGCCTGCTGGCCAGCCTCCAGCTCCTGCTTTTGCGAGGCGACGTTCGACGACGTCTGCCCGCGTTTCTGCTGGCGTTGTTCGTTACGGTAGTTGACGCCCTCAGCGAAGCGGCGGATCTCGCCAGCATGCAACTGTGGGATCGAGAAATAGTCGTAGCCGCCTTTCTCGTGGAGTGCGACCTCAACCGCAGCCTGTTCGCTCAGGGACTGTCCTCGTCTTCGCCCGCGGCCTCGAGCGCCTTCTCCATCAGCTGGTCGCCCGCCCCGCCGACTGCCTCGAGAGCCGCCGCGTTCTCTCTCATCTGCTGCTGCTCCACCGCCGAGTGAGCTGTAAACCCCGACGAATTCTTCACCGCCTGGATCAACGCCGAGACGAGATAGTCCGGGACGTTCTCGAGGTCGCCCGAGGAGCCGACGCCTTCGGCGATGAACTCCTCGAAGAACTCTTCGACGCGCTCGTCATCGGCACGGTCGCTGTTGAGGACATCGTCGTAGCGCTCGGCAGCGCCACCAACCAGGGGTTTGACCTTGACTGCGAGGTCGGTTCCTGGGATCCGTTGCTTCTGCGGGACGAGCTCACCGTTGTCGTCACGACGAACGCCGAAGTCTTCCGGCGCCGCGATCTCGAGATCCTCATCCTCTCCGTCTGCGAATCGTGTTTCTCGTTCGGTCATTCTTTAGTTGGCCTCCAGTTCGATTGCGGGCTCGCCTGATGCTTCGAACGTCTCCGAGATGGCGGCGGTCGCCTGCCCGGATGCCTCACGCTCCCGCGAGCCGGGCGACTGAACGACCGTCTGTTTGAACCGGACAATGCCACCGGAAAGTTCGTGTTCGATGTCGTTCTGGGACTTCTGCAGTGACTCCATCATGGAGTCATGCGAGACGGTCGGGCCGCCGACGTCGGCGTCGACGGTGACCGTTCGGTTCGAGGCGTCCACGGTAGGCGCTCGAGTCGAATGGAGCGACGCTGTCGAGAGGTCGTTTTCGACAGTCCACGAGCCCGAGTTGAGGCGGGGACGGACCGGGGAGCCAACGGGCCGCTCCACACGATCACCGACGAAGTGTTCGAAGGACGTCCCGATCGGATCGGCGTGGGAACCAGCGCCGAGTGCCGGAACGCCACGGTCGCCGTCGACGGGTTGGTCGTCGTCCGAGTACGTCAGTCCGCCGGCGAGCTCACAGATGGTTGTTCCGTTGCCGTCGGTGACCGTGATGTCGCCGGTTGGCTCATCGGAGAGCCAGATAGCATCGGGAGACGCAAATGACTCGGTTGTCGTGACCGCAGTCGTCCCGTCGAGCGAAATCGTCTCTGAGGTCGACGCGTCTTCGCTCTCGATCGTCACGTCCATCGTGTCGCTATCATCGTCGGAGACGATCTCGAACGTCGATGCAGAGCTAAGCTGATGGATGGCGTAGCTCCGGACCTTTCGGGGCTGGAACCCGAGTTCCATCAGAATCGGCTGTTCGCTCGAGGGGTCCAGTGTCGGCTCTACGCTATTCACCTCGGCGCCACGGACGACCGAGAACAAACGGATCCCAGCATCGTCGTTGCCGCCGGGGATCTCGGTGCGCTCGACCATCAGCAGCGAGCCGAGCAGCTGGTTGAACTCGTCGCGGAGAATGCCGTATCCGCTGGGATCAACCGGGTCTCCGCTGGGGTCGACCGGGAACCGCTGGAGGTCGTAGCCAATGTCGGCGCTCGGCTCCTCCGTGCCGCGGTTGTGATCGACGGCGTCGGCGGTCCCGATCGCGTCTTGCCGGGCGTACGAGACACCCGATTCAGCGCTGAACGATCGGATGACGTCTGAGAAGCGGTTCCACTCGGGGTCTGTCGGGACGCTCATCGGGCCGTCGGGCTCGAGTGCCCATTCGTAGCGGCCGGGAAGCGTCCCGCTCTCTGGCGTGTCGTGTGCTTGTGCTTGAGACATGAGTTACTTGCGTTGGATGGTTTCGTAGTGGTCACACATCGCCGCCGCGACATTCTCTGGCACTTGCGCTGTCCCGGTGTCGTTAAACTCGACGGGATTGTCCATGATGTCGTCATTAAACAGGCGACGTGTGGCAGTGTTCGTATTGTAGATCCACATCGTCAGGGTGCCTCCGTGTGCTTCATCCGGCCGATGACAAACCGTCGGTAGTGCGTCGGCGAGCGCTTCGTGTCGTTGTTCTCGACCGGTGGCTCCGCGTTGACCCACTCGTAACCGTCCGGAACCGGCGGGCCCTCGTCGGACTCGTCGGCCCCGAACAGCACGCTGTGAGTCTCTCGAGCGAGGGCGTTCGCGACGACGTCCGGATGCGCCCCTTCCGACTGGTAGATGTCCGCGTCGTGCGGCCCGCCCCAGCAGTCGATCTGGACGCTGGTGACGACGTCCTGGATGCCGCCCTTGCCGCCGGCGTCGATGCCGGTCATCTGCGTCTGGCCGCCGCCGGGGACGACGGGGTCCTCAGAGACGATCGCCACTTGCGGGTAGTCGTTCGCGCCGTCGTAGTCCGCGAACCGGACGCCCTCGACGGTCGTCGGATCCGCCGGGTCGCCGGCCTCGAAGGTGACCGGGATCTCGCTCTCGTCGAAGTGCGTCCGAAGGAACGCGACGAGGTCGGACTTGATGTCTCGTGCCATCGGTCAGTCCTCCACGACGGTCAGCACCGTCACGCCGCCGTCCTCTTCGTGCACGTCGAGGAGACGGTACTCCGCGCCGGTCGGGTGCTCGAGCAGCGTCGGGTAGCCATCGTTGCTACCTGCTGGCCGCAGCTGAGTCCCATCGTCAGGAACAGCGCGGATCTCGAGATCGGTCTCGACCTCCGTGCCAGACGAGTCGGTCGCGGTCTGTGGCCGCTCTCGACGCTCGAGGACGCCGACGATCGTGCCGCCGTCCGAGTAGCTCGGGGTATCTCGTCCGCCGCCACCGCTGGCGTTCTGGAGCTGGTGCTCCTTGCCCTGAGACTGAATCAGCCGTGCGATAGCACCGTGCATCTTAGCTCACCTTTTCGATCCGGATCGATGCGATCAGGTTACCGGTGTCGCGGATGTCCTTTTGATCGGCGATCCGTTTCATCCGGTCCTGAACGGCCAGTGCGGCACAGCGGATGATGTTCTCCTCGTTGCTCAGCGGGATGCCTTGGGATGACGAGATCCGACGGACCTCGGTCGCCGTGTTCGTCTGGACGCGTTCCGCAGCTGGGCGAGCGAACGGTCGGGCTTCCATTTTAGAGGTCCCGTACTCGTGGTGAATAGCATAATCTACCGTCGGCCCCGCGATGTAGGTGGCATCGCCGTCGAAGTCGGTCGTGATCTGATCGAACATGTCGGTCGCAGCGTCGAACCCAGCAAGCGACACGCCCCAGCTCACGAGTTACCCCCGCTCGAGGAGATGTGGCGGTCGGAGTCCCAGATCACCGAGCTCGGCTGCCCGAACTCGTCGCCTGGATCGAGGCTTCGGACACGCTGTCGCAGGTTGTCGATCTCGGCGGTTTCGTACGTCCTGCTCGAGCGTCCAGACGTGACCGACTCGGCCCGCCGGTCGATACCCTCGGCGATTCGCAGCGCCGTCAGCGTCGCTTCGAAGTCGACGCGGTGCTGGGTGTCGTCGAAGGTGACGCTTGGGTCGTCGTCATAGGCGCGGTCGATCTCCCGCTCGATGCGCTCGAGCAGCGAGGAGATCTTCGTGTTCTTAAGAACCGTGTCGGTCTCGACCTTGACATCGGCGGGCCCGGTTCCTGCGCTCGTTGCCATCGGAAGTCACTCTCTCCGTTCGCTGACAGCGTCTTGGACGCCTTCGCGATCGGCGGCCTCCTTTATCGCCTCGAGGTGGTCGTCGTAGTCGCCGGACTCGATGTCGTCGACGACGTCGTCCATCGGCGTCCGATCGACGAACTCGGCAGCGTCGAACTCGGCTTGGTCCGGATCGTAGGTGACGCCCTCGCGGTCGGGGGCATTGTCTGTCGGCGGGGCTTCAGTCCCAGACTCGCTCTCGGCCTCAGACCCACCGCCGCCATCGGGCCCGTGGCCGCCACGCTCGATGTGGCGGTGCATCGCCAGCAGCTTGTCGGCGACCGCGGGGTCCTCGACGAACGCGTAGCCGTCCTCGTCGAACTCGAGCGGAGACCGATCCCCGAGGATCTGCGAGTTTCGGAGTTCGCCTGCCCCGCCGGACTCGTGTTTGAGGTAGGGCATGGGTGGTTACGTGTCGATCGCGATGTTCGCCGACGGCTGGGTAGCCGCGAAGCCGACCCGCTCGTCGATCTGCCAGACGGTGGACTCGATCGACTCGTCGTAGTAGCTCGAGACGTCGAGTGCGCGTCGAGTCGATTCCCAGCCGAAGTTCGTGGGGTCGACCAGGTAGGCCTCGCCCTCGGAGTAGTTGCCGGTGTTGTCGAGGAAGACCGGGACGTCGCCGGCGACGCCGAGGAACGCCTGCTGGCCGACGAGGTTGCCGCCGGGCAGGATCCCCATCTCGACGACGGAGTCGCCGAGTTCGGACGCCTGCGTGAACTTGTCCATGTTCAGCAGGGCGTTCATGTTCTGGCCGCCGGTGAGCAGCCGCAGCTCGCCCATGTCGAGCTCGTCCTGGAAGGCCCGCTGGCGGGCGAGGGTGATGTCCTCGTACTCGAAGACACCTGCCGTTTCGTTGCCGGCGTCGATCGGGCCGGCGCTGTTGGTGTTGTTCGAGAGGATGTTGTACGCGATCCCGTCGACGCGGGTCTCCTCGGCGCGGACCAGATCCTCCTCCTGGTCCATCGTGATGTCGATGACGTTGTCCTCGACGTCCTCGTCCGGGATGACGATCTCGAGTCCGTACTTCGTGTGGGCGACCTGAACCGTGTCGTAGTCCTTCGTCGCCCGCGGGAACTCGCTTCCCGGCGGGACTTCGGCGACGTCACCGTCGAAGTCGCCGTCGGAGATCGGGAACTCCACCGAGTTGGAGTCGTTGTTGGTGGCGTCGTAGTCCTTGAAGGCGGTACGACTCTGGTACTTCTTGTTGCGGATCTTTTCGACGATCGACCGGACGTCGTCGTCGCTGATGATGTCGGATGCTTTCTGAGCCATGTGTGATCAGGATGAGTCGGCAGGTAGTCGTCGGCGCATTACAGCAGGACCCACGCGTAGCCAGCCGGTGCGTCCTGGTTGCGCCAGGAGCCGCCAGCGTCCGAGAGGGCGTGGGCGGGCCCGCCTGATACCGTCTCGAGTTCGCCGTCAGCGCCGGTGGTCCCGAAGTCGAGATCGTCGCCCTCGGAGACCGAGCCTTCGACGGCCGCCACGGTGGGGCCGCCGACGTGGACCGGCGCGATGCCGCTGTTCTCGGTAGGTCGGCCTCGAGCCCGCACACCGAGCAGATTCTCGGTATCGGTCCCGGGCTCGATCTCACCGCCGGTGATGCCGACCGCGTCGCCGGCCTCGGTCGTGTCGCTCGCATCGGAGTAGCCGATGGTACTGGTACTGTCGCCGCCGTTCTGTCCGGGTTCGGATGCCATGTTTAGAGCACCTCCAGCGCGCCGTCGTAGTCGTCGGCATCCGCGAGGTCAGCCGCCTCGTCGCGGAGCGCTTCGACACGTTCGTCGGGCAGCGCGTTGCCGACCGACGAGAGCTTCTCGTCGATCTCCTCGATGCGCTGCTTGTCCCCGTCCGTCGGGCCGCTCGAGCCGCCACCACTGCCACCGGTCGGGCCGCTGCCCGACTCCGGCATCTGGGTGAGCGCCTCGACGTCGAGGTCGCCCTCGTCGGTCTCGAACTCCGCAGCCATCGCGTCGAAGCTCATCGCCTCGACGGTGGCGTCGCGAAGTCCCTTCTCCTCGGTGAGCGCCTCGGCCATCATGCCCTCCACGATGTCGACGCGCTCGCGCATCGCTTCGGCCGTCTCGGCGTCCATGACTTCGGGGTCGTCGACGCCGGAAGCCTCTTCGATGAGGTCTTCGTGTTCGTCTGCCTGTTCCTCGAGTTCGGTGAGCCGATCGCGCACCTCGGCCTCGACGACCGTCGGGTCGTCCTTCTGCCGGGCTGCTGCGACAAGCTCCTGCTCTTTATCTGTTAGATCCATGATTAGTGGGTCGTCTTTGGCCGGGGTGCTCTGGCCGTCGCCGCCGTTGTGGCCGTCATCGCCGCCCGGGTGATCGTTCGCCAGTGCTTCGACATCGACGCCGTAGTGAGCCGACAAGGCCTCCGCGGCCTGGTGCCCGATCGCCGTCGACGGGCCGACGTTGATCTCGTTCGACGGGACGGCACCGTCGGCGACCAGCGCCACGTCTCGAGCGCTCTGGACGTCGGTCACCTCATACAGTGCGTCCGGGTCGCCCTCATCGCCCTCGACGAGTTCGGATTCCCGGATCACGACCGGTGAGATCTGGGCGAGGCCAGTCTCGACCGTTTCCTCGGCCTCCCAGTCGGCGACGAACCCCTCGAAAAGGAGTCCGGTGTCGGGGTCGAACGTCGTCGCCGTGATCTCGCCGACCTTCTCGTCCATCGAGACCGCGCCGGTCAGTGCTGGCCCATCGTCGGTCATCGTGACGCCGACGTGTTGTTCGGGATCCAGCGAGTCGGCCATCGTCAGCGGCTTCCCCTCGAAGACGCCGTCCTCGGCCATCTGCTCGAGGATGTCCGCCGGCCAGCGCGTTCGCTGACCGGTGAGGCCGGTCGTGACGTCGTCGGGCCCGAAGAGCACGCCATGTACCGGAAGCTGGTTGTCGGTCGGTTCGGCTGCGACGGCAGCGACGCCCGCGCCGTCGCTCAAGATCTCGTAGGTCATGATGTGGGTGTGAAAAGTCCATGCCGGGAGGGCCTCGCCCCGGCGGGGTCATCGGTAGTCGGTCAGTCTCCTGTCCAGACCGTGTGGGTGCATCTACAGTTCGGGTGCTGCGGCAGGTTGCCGTAGGCTTCCGACGCCTCGTGGGGAGCTCCGGCAGCGTAGGCCTGGCACTGCGGGCAGGCGTCGTTCGCCAGCAGGACGTCGACTTTCTTGACGCCGGCTCGCTCCCACTCCTTGAGCCGTCCCCAGTTGTGGGAGTTCATCAGCTCCGTCCGGGAAATCATCGTCGCCCGGTTCATCGCCGCTCGAGGCGTGCCATCCTCGACCTTTCCGAGGACATCCGAGACGCCGCGGGCGATATTGCGAGGTCCGTCACCGCTCGCGAGGCCGTCGGTCAGCTCTCGGCGGACGTCCCTGGCGATGTCGTCGGTCAGCCCACGGAGTTCCTCGAGGTTCCGTGAGTAGAGCTGCTCGAGTTGTTCCTGGTGGACGGGCATTCGCATCGACGCGCCGGCCGCCGCCTCACCGCTGCCGACGTTTAGTGCCCCGAGCTCACGTTGGGCGTCCTCGAGGCCCTTAAGGTAGGACCGTTCGATGTACTGGTTCTCGCCGCCGTACTCGGTGAGGACCTCATTCTCAAGTTGCTTCTCGAGCCAGCGCTGCGCCGCGTCGACCTTCTGCGGGTCAGTAGTGAACTCGAACTGCCGCGTCGTGGGCGCGTCGACGAGCGCCTCAGTCTGCAGTCCGAGTGCGTCGTTCTCAACGATCCCCGTTCGGAGCGCCGAGCGGATGTCTGCCAGCCGCCCCCGGAGCTTCTGGGCGTAGCGCTGCCGGATGGACTTCGTCCGAGACGGTTCGTCCCGGTTCCGGGCCCGCTCGAGGTAGCGCTCGTGGGCCGACGTCTGCTCTGGGACGCCGGCGTCGGCGCTGGCGGCGGCACTCATCAGTCGTCAGCCTCCCCGGCGGCCTCGTCGGGCATGTTGCCGACCATGTCCTGGATGTCCGGGGCCGACTCGTCGACGTCGACCTCGCCGTCGACGAAGACGTCCTCGGGAAGATCCATCGTCGTCTGCAAGAACTGCTCGAGGTCGAGGACGGCGTCGATCGGGACGTTGCCGAGTCCCTCGTTCAGCGCCGTCATGAACTGCTCCATCTTCTCGATCTCGGCGTCGTCCAGCGTCGCGATCGGGTTGTCGCTCTCCTTCGGCGCGATCTTTACCTCGAGGCCGGACGGCTCCAGCTTGGGATGGCGCTCGGCGACCGCACGGAACGCTTGGGTCCAGTCGCGTTCGGCGTCGCGACGCTCCTCGACGATCGTGTCCTGATAGGCGTTCTCCTGACGGTCGGAGACGTGGTTAGCGATACTCTCGCCGAAGGCCGTCGCGTACTTCGGTGCCGGCAGCGGCGCGAGGATATCCGCGACATAGTGTTCGAGTGGGCCGTCGAGTTCGGGGATCGTTGGCTCCCACTGGTCGAGCGTGATCGAGCCGTCGTGGCCGATGATCCCGCCGGCCTCGAGGCCGTCGACGTTGTTGACCCACTCGTCCTGCTCGTCGTTGGTCCACGTCTCGACGATTGTCTCGTTGCTGCCCGGGATCTCGGTGACGTCGGTATCGAACTGGGCTTTCCATACGCCGTAGGCAGTCTTTCGGATAGCCTCGGCGCGGTCCCGCTTGATCTCTCGGTACTCCTCGGCGTCGTCGGCACACGCCTCGAGAGCCGATGTCCCGAAGATCCCCTCTTCGGTCGCGTCGTCGCCGCCGATGTCCGGATCAAGCGTGCGCTTGAGGACATCGTTCTGGGAGAGGCGGACCTCGTCCTCATCCATCCCGCCGTTGCGCTGGCCGACGATCGACTGGTCGTCGAACTGGACGTAGGCCGCGGCCTCGTCCCGCTTTGTGACCTCGTCCTCTTCGGCCGTCTCGGTGTCCTCGGGATCCAGCAGGACGTTCTGGTTGGCGTAGGTCCGCGCGGAGACCGTCTCCGGGCGGATGTGCTTGAAGCCGGTGATCCGGCCGTCGGGTTCGGTGACCTCGTCGTCGGCCTTGAGGTACTCGTTGAGCGTCGTCCCTTTGGTCCACTTCTGGACGATGTCGACCTTCAGGTACGGATAGAACGGCTGGTGTTTCTCGCCGGCGATCACCGCACAGTTCTCGAGGAAGCCACCCTCGGGCGCGAAGTCGGGGACCTCTTGGGCGTCTTCAGGCGCTTCGCCCATGAAGTACGCCTGCGTGGTGTCGTCGTCGGCTTCGATCCGTACGCCGGGCTTGACGACGTCTCGAGTGAACTTGTTGAGGTTCGCCCGGATGATCCCGATCTGGCGGTAGAGGTCGTGGTACTCGTCGATGTCCTCGGGCGGGTTGAGGTCGTCGACGTCGCCGGACTCGATGTGGATGCGGGAGTTCCGCGTGACCGTCTCGATGGTCTGGGTGATGCGTTCGGCGAGCGCCTCGACGCGGCCTTTGATCGGACCTGAAGATGGTGTCGTAGACATGATTATCGAATACTCCCGTTGCTGGGCATCGAGCCCGACTTAAAGCGGATCTGAACCGTGTCCTGGGTCTCGTGAGTGAAGATCGCGTACCGGAGCGCGTCCATGATGTGGTCGTTCTCCTTCTTCGGCTTCTCCGACTCCCGGCCGTCCTTGTACTGGTAGGCGTGGAACTCGTTGATCGTCTCCTGGCAGAGATCGTGGACGCGGAGTTCGTCGCGCTTCGCCGCCACCGCCTTGATGCCCTCTTCGACCGACTTGTCCGACTTCCGAGCGTCGAAGCCGTTCTCGTTCAGCGCCTCGATCGACTTCGGTTCGGCGCTGTCACAGTAGACCGGGCCCGAACCGTAGTCGTCTTCCATCTGCTCGAGCTCGGCAGCGATGTCGTTGTTACCCATCCGCCGGGACTTGCGCTCCTCGACGACGTACCAGCGATCACCGTGGATCAGGATGGCAACGATCGCCGCGTGGTTCGAGAAGCCCCAGTCGACGCCGAAGATCGTCTCGTCCCAGCTGTCCGGGAGGTCCTCGGACTTGCGGATGTGTTCATCGCGATCGAACCAGGGATAGACGAGACCCTCGAACTGCGTGAACGAGCCCTCGACCTCCTGTTCGTAGTAAGAGCCGCTATACTCGTCTTTCAGCCGCTCGATGTAGTCGTCCGGGTTGTGCGGGTTGAGCCAGGACGGGACACCGAAGACGCCACGGACTCGGTCGGACTCACGAATCTCGTAGACGTCGTCGTGGACGATCTCGGCGTCGTCCTCGTAGAAGCGATCGTAGACCCAGTTGAAACCTCGAGGCGTCCCGGTCAGGAACGCGTTCCGGTAGTTTCCGACGCGGAGACGTCCGGAGAGGACTTCCCAAGCGCGCTCTGCCAGTGACGCCGGTTCGTCTATCCCAACCCATGCGAGGTTCGGGCCACGAAGACGGCGGATTTTGCGCTCGTTAGACGCCGTCTGCAAGATGATGCGGGAGCCGCTGGGTGTGTGGACACCGGGCTCTTCGCCACCGGGTCCGACGTAGTCGCAGACCTCGAGGAGACCGAACTCCCGCATCGTCGGGAGGATGGCGTTCTTGATCGTCGGCCAGTCCGGGGCGATGATCGCGCCGAGCTCGCCACGGTTCCAGCGCTCGGCGTTCGCCCAGGCCCGCATGATGAGCGTCGTCGTCTTCCCGGCGCCGAGGCCCGAGATGATGACGTGGTTCGAGGCGTCCGACGAGATCGCGGCGTCGCCCTCGGGCCCAGCGAGGAAGTCCTCCTGGGGAGCAAGCCCGGTGTCCGGGTGGACGTACGGCCGGACCTCTCGAGAGTCCCGTTGCCGGTCGAAGACCGTGTAGCTCGGCTCGGGAAATTCGTCGGTATACGACGTCGTCGATCTGGTAGAGCTCACAGATCAGTCCTTCTCCGATGTGAGGTAGACTTCGACGCTGCCGGAGCCAGCGTCATCGTCATCGTGTTCGCCCCACGACTCGGGGTAGCGATTCTTCAGCACCGAGAGGACCGTCCGGGCATCGCCTTTCTCGCGAGCCATCTCGAGGAGTTCGTCGACGAGCTTCGCCTCGCCGGCACCTCGCGCGCTCGCGACCCTGTCCGCGAAATCCGCGTAGATGCCTTCCTCCTGGTCGTCGGCTTTCTCGAGCCACTCGTAGAACGTCGTCTGGCCGATGCCGTTGCAGCGGCAGGCTGCAGCGACCGACTGGCCGTTCTCGAGCATCGACGCGATCGACTCCTGGCGCTCTTTCGTGAGCTTCGGATCCCGACCGCGGTGGCTGGGTTCGCCCTTGAGGATCGCCTTCGCCGAGGACTCACCGAGCATGTGGACGTCGGCGAGTTCGTCGACGGTCGCACTCTCGACGGCGGCGACGGTTTCGTACCCGGCGTCGCGCAGCTGCTCCGCTATCGCGTCGCCGACGCCGTCGATATCGGTGAGGTCCTCAGTCATGGTGTCGAACAGATCAGACAGTCAGGGTCGTCGCACGTCTCGCGGTGGGACGTCTCCTCGTCGGCGACGTCCTGGATGCAGTCCATGCACTTGTCGCGGTACCAGCCGGCGGCGTTCTTGGTCTCGACCGGGTCGCCGCATCGGTCGCACTCTCCAGGCACGTCACTTGTCGTCCGCACTCTCGCCCTGCACTTCGTCGTAAGCCTGCAGCAACGCCGTGTAGTCGCTCAGTTCGAGCCCGTTGTAGCCGCCGAGAACGGCCAGCGCCAACGTTCCCAAGAGGGTCGGCTCCGCGCCTGACTGGATGGCGTAGATGC
>Ga0208772_100103_pt1 | contig 21306 bp, 16 predicted proteins | sample AntDeeMetVIREN14_FD_184782 | JGI IMG/M metagenome (GOLD analysis project Ga0208772, IMG submission 184782) | Saline lake microbial communities from Deep Lake, Antarctica, in enrichment culture - Antarctic Deep Lake Metagenome VIREN14 (SPAdes)... ... | reverse complement strand
TAGAGACTTATCTGGGCTTACCCATTAAAATTAATGGACAAACGTGGGGAACACTCAACTTTACGAGCCCAGAAACACGTCTCACACCATTCACCGAACTTGATATCGAGCTAATGAGCCTAATATGCTCTGCTATTGAAAATATTATTATTAATTCTTCTAAAACAAAGAAACTGGAAAAACTGGCTTATACCGACTTTTTGACGGGCCTTTCAAATCGCCTGTTCATAACTGAGCGTTTTGAAGAATTACAACCAAACGACAATCAGACGTTAAATATTACCTGCTTTGCCATGATCGATATCGATCATTTTAAAGCGGTAAACGATAATTATGGCCATGACGCCGGTGACGAAGTGCTCCAACAGACAGCCCGAAAAGTAGCAGAACAAGTACGTGCCAGTGACTGCGTATCTCGCGTTGGCGGCGAAGAATTCGCCGTCATATTGACGAATGTTCCTCATCAAAAAGCTCAATCAATTCTAGAAAAGATTCGTCAAAAGGTTGCTGAGAATAATGTTCCTCTGGAAGATAAAAGCGTGGTCAATGTCACCGTATCCATAGGCGCGACAGAACTTACAGTAGATGATGAATTTAATACCGCCTACAAAAAAGCTGATATTGCACTCTACGAAAGTAAAAAACAGGGCCGGAACAGGGTGACTTGGAGTCGCAAGTAAAAGTGCCAACTTAGTCACTCCACTGGCGACTAAGTTGGTTGATATTTAGGCTACGTGAATAATCTCAACTGACTGTAGACCGCGGTTGGTTTTCCATTGAATAGACTGCCCTACGGAAAGACCAATAAGCGCTGCTCCCAAAGGAGCAAAAACCGATAAACTGTCTTCATATTTATCCACCTGATCAGGCGCGGTCAGAGTTTTTGTAAAAACTTTCCCCGTTTCTAAAACCTTAAAAGTCACTTGCCGATTCAGACAAGCAACGTCGGCGGGCATGACATTCGGCTCAACAATTTTAGCACGGGCCAGCTCAACCTCTAACTCATCCAAAAACTCCCGGGGTAAACTGGTCTCATCTAAATGATGTTCAATAACGGCCATATCGACGCACGAAATAACAATGTTAGGTCTAGTATTCATAATTCTCTCTCATGAAAAAAGGGCTCCGGAGAGCCCTTTAAGTTTACTCTTCAAGTTTCTTTTTCTTCTTCTCTTTTCGTTTTTCTTTCAACGTTAACTGCGGTTTTTTCTTCTGTTTTTCTTTACTCATTGGATTCACCTTATCTGTTCAACTGTTTAAATTAATCGACACATTGCACAACTAAGTTACTCCAAAGCACTACCCTCCTTTGAGTTCCGGCTAGGCATCAACAGATGCGAGTCGATTCTGATTTACCGTCAGAACCTCCCACTTTATTGATATATCTTTAACAATAACTGTTGCCATATCGCCGACACGGAGCCCAAGCAAACTCGAGCCTAAAGGAGAAATAAAAGACACCAGGTAACTGTCAGTATCCACCATCTCAGGAGGAACCAACCTAACCTTTACTTGCTCCATTGTTTTTACATTACGCAGAACAACCGACGTTCCAACTCGAATGCGTTTTTCCATTAATGCTTCTTTTGACTCGCTGAATTCAAGTCTATTCAACAAAATACTGAGTTCTACGGGGTCAATCAGCATTTGCTGCCCCGCTTCCTGAAAAATTGGGTTTGACGGACAAACCGAGGTTTTACAGAATCTAAATGCACGCTTAAGCACGGCTTTATCTCCAACCGGACTGAACACTAAATTATTTAAAGGGAATAACAGATAGACTAGCCGGACGCTTGAAGCGCGTCCGGCTTAATTTGGAAAGGTGAGAGCGGTACTCTGTATTGAATAGTTAGACTTAAACATGATGTCCTCAAAACAACTTGAGGACATCATAGCCCGTTAAAAATTTAAATCAAGCTAGCAAAAATAAGCCTACAAAAGGTTAAAGGGGTCATCCACTGAACGAGACGGCTCGGTAAACCACGCAGGCCCGGCTGTCGTCATATAAAAGTGGTCCTCCAGGCGTACGCCAAACTGCTCAGGGTTAATCACCATAGGCTCATTGCTAAAGCACATACCGGGCGCTAACTCGGTTTTATCGCCACCCACTAAGTAGGGCCATTCGTGCAAGTCCATACCAATCCCATGACCAGTTCTGTGCGGCACGCCAGGCAGTTGATAGTCGGCTTTCAAACCCTGCTCTTTTAATTTTACGCGCACGGCGTCATCCACAGACTCGCAGGTCTTACCCAACCTAGCGGCATCAAAGGCGGCTTGCTGTAGATCACGCTCGTACTGCCAAAACGTCCGCTGCTCTTCTGTTGCATTGCCAAAAGCGTAAGTCCGGGTAATATCAGAATGATAGCCGTGCAACTTGCAGCCGGTATCAATCAATACCCAGTCGTCTTTCTCCAGTTTTTGCTCATAGTTCACGCCATGCGGGTAGCTGGTGGCTTTGCCAAACAAAACAATGCAGAAAAACGAGCCGGAGGCACCTACCCTGCGGTGCGCCTCATCAATAAAGGCCCTGACTTCTGAAGCGGTAACCCCTTCATGAAGCATTGCACCAGTGGCTCTGTGGACCGCCATGGTCATATCCATGGCTGTCTGAATCAACGCCAGTTCTGCCGGGGACTTATGCATGCGGCAGGCCGCCGTAATGACTTTAGCATCACACATTGTCTCAGCCGACTTGCGTTCCTCCATCTTTGCCACAACGCTGTATGGTGTCGACTCATCCAAAGCCAGATTAAAGTCGCCGGGAAAAGAGTCCGACAGAAAATCGAGCAGCCGCTCATAGGGGGATTCATGTTCATCCCACAAAACCGTATCCATAGGCAGCTTCATTGCTTGTGTTAATGAGCCAACTTCAAACGCAGGCGCTATTAATGTCACTTTACCGTCGGCCGGGACGATAGCACCCACCAAGCGTTCACTGGGATACCACTTTAAGCCGGTAAAATACTCAAGATTCGTACCCGCATTTAAATACATGGCACTAATGTCTTTTTCCTGCATTAACTTTTGCGCTCTGGCAACGCGTTCCTTGTATTCTTCCAGAGCAATAGGCGTAACACCCTTTGCCATATTTTCTAAAGCATTGAGAGCTTCTTCAGCCCGCGCAACCCCTACGCCATGCGTCATAATAAAAACCTCTTCCAATTCATTTGAGCAGCGAGAATATCTACCGAATCGTCGATTTTGCTAAAATTTCGTCGATTAAAACAGGTAAGTTAAACACTGATATATTAAAGCATTGATTTTATTGGTTATTATTTCTGGCCTAAGAATTGCTTTGTTGTCCATAATAAGAAGATAAGAACAACAAGGAACCATCATGAGTGTAAAGTTTGAAGATCGCCCAATAGAAAAAGTCCGCGAAGAAACCATCGACCAACTGGTCATGAATTACAGCCATGGTGAGCTGTCGGCGGAAGCCTTTGAACGCCGGCTTGATCAGGCCATGGACGCGACGGCACATAGCCAGCTGGCGGAATTAGTAGAAGACCTTGAACTTAAGCCCGATACCTCATACGACAGCATGAAAGAGCAGCAATTCTCGCCACATTACGGCGAGGGACGTGTTCAACCGACGGAAAACGTCGTCTCTATACTGTCCTCTAATGAGCGTTGTGGTGTTTGGACGGTTCCACGTGAAATCACCATCTATTCCCTGTTAGGCTCAGTAGAACTCGATTTTACCGATGCCGTATTCCAACACCCCGACGTCACGATTAAAGTTGTCGGTGGGCTCTCGAGCCTGGAAATTTTTGTGCCTGAAGAAATCACCATTAGCACCAACGTCTTTAGCATTCTTGGTTCTACAGAGAATAAAGCCCCGTCTATGGGCAACTTAAAACAGGCACCACATATACGTATTGAGGGCTTCCAGGTACTGGGTTCTGTTGAGGTAAAAGTAAAACGCACCATAAAAGAGAAATTTGTTGCCTTTGCAAATAGCTTAAAAGGCACCTTTCAATCTCGTTAGTGTCGGGATAGGTTAATTCAGCTGCGTGTCGATGAGCGCCGGCCTAATCTAAAAGCCTGGTACGAGCGTATGAAAGAGCGCGATTCATCAAAGGTTTAAGGGGTACATATGATTGAACTCTACACGGCTGCCACACCCAACGGTTACAAAGCTACGGTCACATTAGAAGAAATGGGGCTGGACTATAATCTCCATCATGTTCAGTTGCAGGACGACGAGCAAAAGCGTCCTAACTTTCTGAAAATGAACCCTAACGGGCGCATTCCGGTCATTGTCGATAAAAATAACGACGACTTCGTGGTATTTGAATCCGGTGCCATTATGCTGTATCTGGCGGAAACCTACGACAAGCTGAATCCCAAAGACCCGAAAGAACGGTCACGTATGATCCAGTGGCTGATGTTTCAAATGGGAGGCGTTGGTCCCATGATGGGTCAGGCCAATGTCTTCTATCGGTATTTCCCAGAGAAACTGCCCTCAGCCATTGAGCGCTACCAGAACGAAACGCGCCGGCTATTTGAAGTGCTGAACACACGGTTAGGCGAATCGGAATACTTAGCAGGTGATAATTTCTCGTTAGCGGATATTGCTAACTGGTGTTGGGTACGCACCCATGACTGGTCCGGTGTCAGTCTTGACGGTCTGGAAAACCTGAAGCGATGGATGAACACCATTAGCGAACGTCCTGCCTGCCAACGCGGTGTGACAAAGCCGGAGCGAATGGGCGACCCTGACGAGCTGGTCAAGAACGCCCAGAAAATGGTGCAGCGTTAAGCGGCAGCTAGCTGTGCGAGGTATTCATCGTAACTACCGGCAAAGTCACGTAAGCCTTTGTCGGTTATTTCGATAATACGCGTAGCCAAAGTCGACACGAACTCGCGGTCATGGCTGACAAACAACAAGGTACCTTCAAACTGCTCCAGCGCCAGGTTTAACGACTCTATCGATTCCATATCCAAATGGTTCGTCGGTTCGTCCATCACCAGAATGTTCGGGCGCTGCAAAATCAGTTTCCCGAAGATCATCCGCCCTTTTTCACCACCGGATAAAATCGATACCGGCTTCTGAATATCGTCTGAAGAAAACAGCATACGACCCAGCACACCACGAATAGCCTGCTCGTCATCGCCCGGTTTCTTCCACTGATACATCCACTCGTATACCGTCATTTCCTGCTTAAACCAATGAGCGTGATCCTGCGCGTAGTAGCCTATCGCGGCATTTTCAGACCATTTAATGCTGCCTGAGTCCGGTGTGTACTCACCCATCAAGCATTTCAGTAAGGTGGTTTTACCAATACCATTCGCGCCAATAATCGCGACCTTTTCGCCCACTTCAATTGACGTGCTTAAGCCTTTCAACACCGCTTCATCTTCAAAGCTCTTTCGTACATTCTCCGTTTCAAGCGCCAGCCGATAAAGCTTCTTCTCTTGCGTAAAACGGATGTAAGGATTCACCCGGCTGGACGCTTTAACTTCATCCAACTGAATTTTTTCCATTTGACGCTGACGCGAGGTTGCCTGCTTGGCTTTCGAGGCATTCGCAGAAAAACGGCTGACAAAGCTCTGCAACTCAGCAATTTTCTCTTTCTTCTTAGCGTTATCGCTCATTAACTGCTCGCGCGCTTGGGTAGCGGCAAACATGTATTCGTCATAGTTACCCGGGTACACGCGCAACTCACCATAGTCGATATCGGCCATATGCGTACAAACCGTGTTCAAAAAGTGACGATCGTGCGAAATAATGATCATGGTGCTTTGCTTTTCGGCCAACACATCTTCCAGCCAGCGAATGGTGTTAATATCCAGGTTGTTGGTCGGTTCGTCCAGCAGCATAATATCCGGCTCTGAAAACAACACCTGTGCCAATAACACACGAATTTTAACGCCCGGCGCCAGCGCGGACATTAAGCCAAAATGCTGCTCCACCGGTATACCTAAACCTAACAGTAATTCGCCAGCACGAGATTCAGCTGTGTAACCGTCCATTTCAGCGAATTCGGTTTCCAAATCTGCTACACGCATACCGTCTTCTTCACTCATTTCGCCACTGCTGTATATACGGTCACGCTCTTCTTTAACCGCCCACAGTTCTTCATGCCCCATAATAACGGCATCGACTACGCTGTAGTCTTCGTACGCAAACTGGTCCTGACGCAACTTACCAATGCGGGTATTTGGCTCCAGCGAGACATTGCCGGAGGAAGGCTCCTGCTCACCACTTAAAATGCGCATAAAGGTCGACTTACCGCAACCATTAGCACCTATCAGGCCGTAACGGTTGCCATTGCCGAATTTAACAGAAATATTTTCAAAAAGAGGCTTCGCACCAAATTGCATGGTGATATTTGCAGCAGAAATCACGTATTCAACATCCAGGACTATAGGGTAAAAATTGAGCGCGCAATGTACGTGTTTTTCGCGTAAATTACAAAGAAAGATTCACTAATGGGTAAATAGACTATGCAAATATCCTGGAATGATGTCTCCACGAATTTAAGTAAAATTTGGAATACCGAACTTTGGAAGACCGGTGACGCCCAGATATATCTCAGTCAGGTAATTATTGCCATTACGCTGATTATTGTTGGCGTTATTGTCATACGCTGGGTTGGCTCCAGCCTGGTAAAACGGGCTCTAAAGTCGGGCCATGCCTCTCAGAACACCATTTATGCCTTTCGAAAGCTGTTCTCTTTCCTGGCTTATGTGCTCATTGTCTTAATAGCCCTACCCGTTGCAGGTATCCCCATTACCATATTCGCAGTGTTAGGTGGTGCATTAGCCATTGGTGTCGGTTTTGGTGCACAGAACCTGTTGAACAACCTTATCTCGGGCATGATTTTAGTTGCCGAGCGTCCGATACGCATTGGTGACATTGTTGAGCTGGAAAATGAACGGGGCAAAATTGAAGAAATAGGCAACCGCTGTGTTCGCATCAAACGCTTCGACGGCGTGCATGTACTGGTTCCAAACAGTTATTTCCTTGAGCAGCGGGTAGTGAACTGGACACTAGTTTCGACGGAAATACGCAGCACAGTCACCGTTGGGGTTGCCTATGGCTCGCCTATCGACAAGGTTCGCGAACTCATGCTGGAAGCCGCCAGCCAACACGAAAAAATTGTTCAACGTTTGCCTTTTGAAGTCTTCTTCGATGACTTTGGTGATAACAGCTTAACCTTCAACTTACTGTTCTGGACAGAAGTTGAAGCGCCTATGGATATTCGTCGAGTACAGTCCGACATACGCTTTAAAATCGATAAGATATTCGCCGAGAATGACATCACCATCGCCTTCCCACAGCGCGATGTGCATTTAGATACGCTGAAGCCTTTAGAAATAAAGATGACCTAATGATGTCGGGCGTAGCCTGATGCTATTGCATCAGGAAGGGTGGTGGTAGAGGCCGCTGAGGCCGCAACGGACTGTTGAGGAGGACGCCCGTAAATACATCCCTGTAGGGCTTGGGCAGCGCCATCCATGGCGCTGCACACCTCCTCAACAGTCCACTGCAACCGTCGGTCGCGCCCTTTACCACCACTCCTATCCGTAGCCGGATGCTCAACATCAGGCTACTTAGAACTCGTAGCTATAGCTTAAGCTAACGACAGTTCCGACTTCTTTGCTGCGAACTAAAATATCCGATTGCGTCACTTCCTGATCTTCTCCAAGAAGGTTCTTTACCTTGAAGCCGATTTTTGAACTGAAGCTCGGATAATAGTTGTACACCAAATCCAGCGAGTGGAACGGCTGTTCGTAAGCGTCTTCACGTCCACCAACACCCGCTGCCAGAATGCGTTCACCAAACACGTTATACACCAACGAGGTTGAATGCTCGCCGTTAGCAGAGTCGTAGTTTAACTGGAAGTTGGCTACATATTCTGAGTGTCCGGTCATGCGCTTAGTCGGATTGGTTAAGTTACCCGCCAATGCCGGGTCAATTGACGCTTCTGAGTCACTCCAGGTTAAGTTGCCCGAGGTGAAGAAACCATTAGCGAGATAACCCAAATCATGCAGCCATTCAAACTCAACGCCGTACACTTCAGCCGACTCACCGTTAACATAAGTCAATGTGTAGTCTTCATCACCCACACGAAGTACCGACTCAATAGGATTCGAAATATCCTTATAAAACGCTGCAACCGTGTAGTTATCGCCGTTATCCGCGTAGTACTCAAAACGAGCGTCGTAGTTACGTAAGTCACTGCTTTGCAGGCCTGCCGTACCAAACGTACGAATGTCAGTAACCGGGTCGTAGTAAGCTACCGGAACTGTCTCGCGCAAGTCCGGACGAACCACGGTTTCACCGTAACCAAAGCGAAGCTGATAATTGTCATTTGCCATATAAGTCAGTGACAAAGCGGTGTAAACATCGTCTTCTGAAATCGAGCTATCGACAACGCGCTGAGGATTGAAGTAGTTATTCAGATCCTGCTCGTCAAAAATTAAGCTCGAGGTCGCCAATGACACTTGTTTAAAGTCTTCGTAACGAACACCACCACTGACTCGCCAGGTATTGTCGAATATGGCATCGAACTCACCGTAATAGGCATCGATTTTCTGAGCAGCCAGATAATCATCCGCATTTGGCGCACCCGGCTCACGGAAGGTAATACGGAAGTCGTTTTCGTCGATGACCTCGTCAGTCAGATACCCGGTAACACCCAGCACGTTGTCTAAATCATCCAGCACAGACAAACGTGAGCCAGAAGCGTTATCCAGACTAAAACGACTGGTGTTGTAGTAACGTGCTTTATCAACAAAGTCATAGCCCGCTTTTAACTCGAGCTCAACGCCGGACAACATAATGGGCAGTGAGAAGTTACCACCGTAAGACTTCACGTTGTCTTCCATGTCCACAAACTGGAAAATTGCGCGGTTATCGTCACCCGTTACCCGAGTTTCAGAGAAGCTACCGTCAGTGTTGTAAATGTCATCAAAACGGTAAGAGACTTCGGTTGGAATTTCCGTTTCCGCTTTTGACTCAGTGTACTGCCAGTCAAAACCAATGCCCCAGTAGTCCATAAAGGTATGCTGACCACGGAGCTGATCCACATTTAGTACACGTTCTTCGTATTTAAACTCGTGTTCGCGGTTAGCAATACCAGTTCCGGCAATGGTCTTCAGGTTACTGCCGTTGGGGCTTTGCTTAATACCAAATTCTGACTCGTCCTCCGAATCTTCCAGATAAATTTTGGTGTAGCTGACGTTGTGAGTATCCAGCTGATAACCCGCCGTAAAGAATCCATTCAGGCGTTCTGTTTCCTGTGTCACCGTGGTTTCGGACAAGGTGTTGTAACAAGAAGTTGAGACATCCTCCGCTGTTTCCAGCGAAGTTGAACACCCCGCTTCAGCATTGTTACTGATAACCGCATTACGACGCTCAGAGACATCCCAGTCATTGTCATAAGACGCAGCAGCCAACACTCCGATAGTGCCACCCAGCCAGGACTCATCAAAACTGTTACCCAAGGTCGCTTTTAAATCAAAGTTAGGATCCAGAGACTCTTCCTTTAGCACCATGTCACGTGGTAACTGCTTGGCCAGTGAAGCATTAATTGCTCGAGCCTGATCACCGGCACTAGAACCGCTACCGGTCAGTCCATCGGTATTAATAATGTTGCGTAAACTAAAGTCCCCTTGGTAACGGCCAATCGCGTTTTTAATGCCAGTCGGAATGCCGTCATCGTTGCGGTTATAGGTATAGCCGTCATCGGCATTACTGTTAAGACCGACTCCGGCCTCAACATTAAAAATAAAGTCATCCGGTAGCGAGCGCGTGCGGATATCAATGTTACCACCACCAAAAGCCGCCGGCATCGACGGTGAAAACACCTTTTGTACGGCCATACTTTCAATAATGGTCGATGGAATAATGTCCAGCGGCACCACATTACGGGTTAAATCCGGGCTGGGAATACTGGCTCCGTTAATGCGGGCACTGGAATAGCGCTCACCTAAACCACGCACGTAAATAAATTTGCCGTCCACCAGGGTCAAACCTGTCACCCGACGCAAAGCCGAAGCGGCGTCGCTGTCACCCGAACGGGACAGCTGCTCAGCACCCAGAATATCCGCCACAAAGGCCTGGTTCTTGCGCTCTTCAACCACCGCAGCCGCACTTCCCTGTAAACGACTACCGGTAGTCACCACTTCTTCAATGGTCGACTCGCGTTCAACTTCGGTTTCATCAGCTTGCTGTGCCAAAGCTGTCGGAACCGTGGCAAACAGGCCCAAACCAACCGCTAAAGCAACAGGTTTGAGTTTGTATTGATTTTTCATAACCAACTCCTGCAATAAAATCGGAAAATAGGCGCAACTGTGGTGCGCCTATTTACTCGCATTCCAACTCTAATTAGTCCTGCTCAGAAGCAGCTACAGCAGTTTCAACCCACTGGTACCATTCAGAGCTTGTATCGTCGTCAGAAAGTGCGCCGATAAAATCAACCGGAGTAAAGAAGTCATCATTCAGTGACGTCAGGTCGTTAGCCGCAATCGTGATAGAAGAAGACATATCCGTTGAGATACCATCGTCATTCAGAACCATGGCCGAACCATCCAATACTTCGTTTTCACCACCGTTTTGATACCACTGGCTGTAAGTTTCTCCATCGCCAAAGGTATTGTCACCGGTGTTCACAAAGTTATTGGTGCAGGCCAGAACCGAGCTGTAAAAATCTAACTCACCGTTATCAACGCCAGCTTCACCGTCTGAAGTGAAGAAGACACAGCCGTCATCTGCCGTACCGTTTTCTTTGATTTTCAGCACGTTGTACATTTGCCCCTGGAAGTTATCATCAAACTTGGTCGCAATTGAGGGGTCGTTGTCACGAACAGAAGTACCGTCGGTCGTAATAATGGTCACGTTGGCAATGGTTGGTGCTGACGTTGGTGCCTGCGAGTAGTCCGGTCCGTTATTTTTCTCGCCGTCAGCCTCAAAACCGCCGTTACCCATGTAGTTTGTCTGACCGTCTACTGTCACTGTGCCGTGTTTAATAAACACAAATTGCGCACGTCCCTGCCAACCAGCGTCCATATCCAGCGAGTCATCCTGGGTATCCGTTACTACAATGTTTCTTAAGTCAGCAGCACCACCGAAGAACTCAATACCATCATCAAAGCCCTGGTGAATGTGAATAAACTCATAAGAAGAGCCTGAACCTACTGCGTTTAGCGTTAGTGAGTTCAAGTCATCACCGTCACCGCCGTCACGAGGGCCCGAACCTGCGTACCAAATTTGTGCGTACTTCATTGAGCCACTGTCGTCACTGTTGTCGTTACCGCCGTAGAAGCTGACAATACCTTCCGATTCACGGTTACAGGTACCACCGTCACGCTCTGCATCAGTACACTCATTGGTAATACCGTTACCGTTAACGATGATCCCACCCCAGTCTGCGTAGCGCGGAGCGTCGCCTGATACGTTTAAACGGTCAAACTCATTAGCCGAGGTGAACTTGACTGGCTTGTCGAAAGTACCAATGGCGTTTAACTGAGCGCCACGGGCAATCTGAATAATGGCTTCGCCAGAAGTGAATGCCAGCACCGCGCCAGGTTCAACCGTCATAACCGGGCCGTTTTGGTTAATTTCACAGCTGGTGGTGGTATCGCAGTCTTCGCCCATTTGCAAAGCGCCGTCAAAAACGTGAACCCCACCATCAGGCAGTTCATCAAAAGTAATATCTTCGGTAATTTCAATCGTTGCACTGGCAAAGTCAGTGTCATAAGAGCAGTCCTGACCGTCGTACTCACCCTGAATGTCGGCGTAGCTTGCACAAGGGTTTGATGAGCCGCTGTCGCCACCGCCGGTGTCGCCGCCAGCATCAGAGCCGCCATTGTTATTCACCGTTGGGGTAACATTAATGTCACCGCCGCAACCAGCTAAAAATAAGGCTGCTGTAACTGCAGAGATTTTGAATAAAGTATTAAATTTCATTGGGTTCTCCCGACTTGGATGTTGTCCAGTTGTGATTTAAGTTGGGAGCAGATTAGGACGCTTGCATGACAAGATTGTGACAACACAAAAGTGTCACAAAATATTCACCATTCGGTAACCTAAGTTTTCTCTTTTGATCTTTGCGCTTGTTGAATAAGTAACCTATATCAGTAATAAAAACACAAACGAGGAAGACCCCATGCGTAAACTTTTAATCAGCGGTTTAATGGCAGCTTTTGCTTTACCCGCTGCGGCTGACCGTTTCGAAGACGTAACCATTGAACATAATGAAGTAGCCGAGAATATTTATATGCTGACCGGTGCAGGTGGCAATCTGTTGATGTCGTCAGGTGACGATGGCGTATTTCTGGTCGATGATCAGTACACTCAGGTAGCAGAGCGTATTGCCGAAAAGGTTAAAGAGCTAAGTGGTGAAGAGGTTCATTACATCCTGAACACCCACTTCCACGGCGACCATGTCGGTTCCAATATGTGGTTTGCCAATAACCAAAGCTCAACCATTTTTGCGCATGACCATGTGCGTGAAAGACTGAGCAAAGACGATAGTTTCGAAGCGATGGGGCTGCCGGCTATTACCTTCGACTCAGGCATAACCTTCCACTTTAACAATGACACCATCTATGTATTTCACTTACCGGCCGGCCACACCGACGGTGACAGTGCGGTATGGTTTGAAGGCGCTAACGTATTGCACCCGGGCGACTTATTCTTCAACAAACGCTTTCCGTTTATTGACCTGAAAAGTGGTGGGGACGTGGATGGCTACATCGCGAATGTGGAGCAATTACTGGATCGCATTACCGACGAAACGGTGATTATCCCCGGCCATGGTCCGTTGGCAAATAAAGCCGATTACCAAAACTTTTTGAACATGATGAAAGAAACCAAAGCGGAAGTCGATACCATGAAGCAGCAGGGAATGACCCTTGATGAAGTGAAAGCCAAAGGCCTCAGCGAAAAATGGGCAGACTGGAGTTGGTCGTTTATAAACGAAGAGCGCTGGATTACAACGCTCTACTGATTTTTGACTGAACCATTTTCTAACTAACAAACCGAGCGAAATATTAACTGCTCATTCGGTTGCTCAAGGTGGTACTCCATGGCCAACTCGTCACAGTTGGTCAGCCTTGGGCAAATTTCACAATCTTTCATCACTTTTTCCGGCAGTGTGTCCTTAGAGCAATGATTAAAGCCCCGTTGTTCGAAAAAGTCCGGTACACGAGTTAATACAATCACCCGGTTTAGCTGCAACAAACGGGCTTTTTTCAGTAAATAAGCCACTAACATACGTCCTTGGCCACGCACCTCGGTTTTCGGGTTGACTCCCAGTGAACGAATTTCCGCTAAACCGGTGGTGTAAATATACAAAGACGCACAACCCATAACCTTGCCATCCACTTCGGTCACGGCAAATTCGTTAATCGAGTGCACTATGTCGTCTTTAGCCCGCGGCAAATTCTCGCCGGCGCCAGCCCAATGCTGAACTAAGTCTAAAATGGCTTCAATATCACCAAGGTTGGCATCGCGCACCTGAATTTGCTGTTGCTGCTGTGCCGCTTTTAACGCTTCGCTCACCCGCTGCGGCGAGGTACCACCCAGAGCGCAACGCTTTTCCAGTAACGCGTCCAGCGTCAGCCACTCATAAACGTCTTGTTCAATAACCGGAGCGACTGCCTGAAAAGCTTCCAGCGGCATATCCTCTAACGGCTTTTGCGCTTGAATGGCCTGTTGCACCAGTTCACCGACGTTGTGATGCGCTTGTCGGAACGGAATACCTTTGGACACCATATAGTCCGCCAACTCAGTAGCATTGGCATAACCGCCCTGCGCCGCTTTGCGACAGGCTTCATGGTTAACCGTCAGACCATTCAGGCTTGAGGTCACCATAGCCAGTGACGCCTGCCAGGTGGTAAAGGCATCGAACAGCCCTTCTTTGTCTTCCTGCATGTCTTTATTGTATGCCAATGGCAGCGCTTTTAAGGTCATCATTAAGCCGGTTAATGAGCCCACCACGCGGCCGCTTTTTCCGCGCACTAGTTCCAGCGCGTCGGGGTTTTTCTTCTGCGGCATAAGCGAAGATCCCGAAGTCACGTTGTCAGCCAGCTCAATAAATCCGGCCTCACCGGAATTATAAAAAATTAAGTCTTCCGCTAAACGGGATAAATGCAGCATCGACAGCGATGCGGTGCTTAACAGCTCCACCACAAAATCTCGGTCAGATACTGAATCCAGACTGTTACGTGTTGCTTCACTAAAGCCCAGCTCGCTGGCGATAGATTCGCGGTCGACCGCATACGCCGTGCCTGCCAGAGCGCCGCAACCTAACGGGCTTTTATTGAGCCGATCAGTGGCGTTTTGTAAGCGCTCACTATCGCGCTGCAGCATTTCCCCATAAGCCAGACACCAGTGCGCCAACAAAACCGGTTGTGCCCGTTGCAGGTGTGTGTAGCCGGGTATCACCGTGTCTTTTTCACGCTGCGCAAGGTCCAGCAATGCCTGCTGAGTCTGCTTCAGCGACTGCTGCAGAAAACCAGCCTGTTCACGGCACCACAAGCGTAAATCGGTCGCGACCTGATCGTTACGGCTACGACCCGTGTGCAGCTTTTTGGCTAAATCACCCACTTTAGCTATCAGTGCAGCCTCAACGAAAGAATGAATGTCCTCCTCGCCTCCAACAGCAACTGCCGCGGGGTCTTCGCGCACTTCACTGAGCAATTCATTCAATGCCTGCTGTAACTGCTGACATTCATCACTGTTCAGTACGCCCACCTTGTGCAGCGCATTCGCCCAGGCTTTAGAGCCGGTAATGTCCTGCTCCGCTAACACATAGTCAAACGGCAGCGAGTCGTTAAACTGCTGAAATGCGGCATCGGGTCCTGCCGCAAAACGTCCTCCCCATAGCGCCATAACCTACCCCTTTTGTTGCTTCTGTAACGCCACTATCCGGCTGGGAAGGGAGAACAGCCGAATAAAACCTTCGGCGTGCGCCTGATTATAGACTTCGTCGGCACCAAAGGTCGCGAAGTCTTCGCTGTATAAGCTATTCGGAGAGCGTTTCTGAACCGCAGTGACTGAGCCCTTATACAGCTTTAGTACCACGTCGCCGCTGGCGGTCGAACATAATGACTGTGCGGCTGCCATCACCGACTGTTGCAGCGGGGTAAACCAGCGCCCGTCGTATAGCAATTGCGCGAACTGCTCGCTTAGCTGAGCTTTCCAGCTTCGGCTGGTTTTATCCAGTACCAGTTCATCAATCGCCTGTAACGCAGCCATCATGACCGTACCGCCCGGGGTTTCGTAACAACCGCGGCTTTTCATGCCCACCAGACGGTTTTCGACAATATCCACCCGCCCGACGCCATGTTTCGCGGCAATGTCATTCAATACGTCCAGGCACTCAAAAGGCGACAGTGGTTTGTCATTCACCGTCGTAATTTCGCCATTTTCGATCGTAACAGAAACATATTCCGGTTTATCCGGCGCCTGCTCTGGCGATGCCGTCATGGTCCAGACTTTATCCGTGGGCTCACACCAGGGGTCTTCCAGTTCACCGCCTTCGTGCGAAATATGCCAGGCATTAGCGTCCCGGCTGTAAATTTTGGTCGCCGACGCTGAGCACGGAATATCCCGCTCTGCCAGATAATCCAACAGAGACTCCCGGCTGCTTAACTCCCATTCGCGCCACGGAGCTATCACTTGTAAGTCAGGTGCTAACGCCGCGTAGCAAGACTCAAACCGTACCTGATCATTGCCTTTACCGGTACAACCGTGCGCCAGCGCATCCGCACCCACTTTACGCGCCACTTCAACCTGAGCTTTGGCAATAATCGGACGCGCCATGGCCGTACCCAGTAAGTAAGTGCCTTCGTATATGGCACCGGTTTTGAGTGTTGGGTACACGTAGCTCTTCACAAACTCGTCTTTTAAATCCACCACATGGCACTCGGACGCGCCCGACGCTTTGGCTTTTTCTTCCACACCTTCCAGCTCTTCTGCGCCCTGCCCCACGTCAGCCACAAAAGCCACCACCTCACAGCCATAATTTTCTTTTAACCAGGGCACAATGGCCGATGTGTCCAGACCGCCTGAATAGGCCAATACAACTTTTTTAACGTGACTCATGAGGCTTTCTCCATAGATTCTGGCAGTACTGCTGCCGTTGGGTTTAATAACAGGGTTAATAAGGCATTTTGTGCGTAAAGACGGTTCTCTGCCTGCTGAAAACAGCGGGACAGCGGACCATCCATAACATCGGAGGTAATTTCGTAGCCGCGATGCGCCGGCTGACAGTGCAATACCGAAGTAGCACCACTGTGCTCAACCAGCTGCGCGTTAATTTGATAGGGATGGAAAATCTCCCGTATTTCATCCAGAGGTTGATCATCCCCCATCGACACCCAAGTGTCGGTGTAGAGAGCGTCGGCATCTGCCACCGCAGCAATATCGTGCGTCACCACAATGTTGGCGCCGCTTTTCTTCGCCGAAGCCTTCGCTTTTTTCACAAGGTCCGCATTGGGTTCATAGCCTTTCGGACAAATAACAGTGCAATCGGTGCCGACTGTCGCAGCGGTTAGCATCAGTGAATGCGATACGTTATTGCCGTCGCCTAAGTACACCAGCTTTAGTCCATTAACCTTCCCGTACTGCTCTTGCAAGGTCAGAAAGTCGGCTAATGCCTGACAAGGATGAAAGCGGTCACACAAGCTGTTCACCACGGGAACCGAGGCGTGCTGAGCCAGTTCTTCTAAGGTGCTATGTGACATCACCCGGGCGACAATGGCATCCGCCCAGCAAGAAAGGTTACGGGCATAATCTGCAACGGTTTCGCGCACGCCCATGCCCTGCCCTTGCTCGTTCAGGTAGACGGCATGAGCGCCCAGTTTTTGCAAACCAATGTCAAACGATAGCCGCGTACGTAAGCTTGGTTTTTCAAATAGGGTCACCACGCTTTTTCCGGCCAGCGTCTGCTGGTATTTTTCGGGGTAGGCTTTTTGCGCCTGCGCTAAAGCCAATAACTGCAATGTGTCAGCCGGAGAAAGCTCCAGCCCGGATAAACAATGTTTCATCATACTTACTCACTAATCTGTGTGCCTGAAAAGGGGTTATTCATTACATTCCAACTGCCAATTCGCACACATCGTCGTAAGCGTTTTGCGGCGCTTAAAGCCCCGCGTACTTTTACCTCCATGCCGTCTTTAATCACTCCACTTTGGGTGAGTTCTTCAATAGACTCTGAATTAAGCTGACTTAAGGGGTTACCGCTGCCGTCTAACACAGCTTCAACGTCGGTCAGAAACAACAGGTCGGCATGGAAAATTGCAGCAACGGCAACCGCTGCGTCATCGGCATTGACATTAAACCACTCGCCTTTTTCGCCGAAACCAATAGAACTGATAATGGGTAGGTAACCATGCACCAGTAAGTTGGCCAACAACCCGGGCTCCGGTTTCGTACTTGAAACCTGACAAAGACCAACCTGACCTAAGCTTTCAGACTGCTGCACACAATGAACGCCCGCTTCATAAAGCGTCAGACCAAGAGGTTTTAAGCCCGCGGCAATGGCATACTTCATTAAAAGTTTGTTTGCTGCCCCTGCCAGACCACCCACTATGTAGGGCATATGCTGCTCCGGGCTGACTCTTAAGCCAGTCACCTTTTCACTATTTAAACCGGCGGTTACCAGCCACTGCTGTACCAGGGAGCCGCCACCGTGCACCAACACGATTTCATCATCGTTTTGATTCAGCGACTGAAACAGTTCGCTTAAGGCTTCTGGCTGCTCCAGCAGGCTGCCGCCGAGTTTTATGGCTCTCATAGCAAGCCCTCTTCAACCGGCAGGCCCAGTTGCAAATTGATGCATTGAATGGCCTGGCTAGCCGCGCCTTTCAGCAAGTTATCAATAGCTGAAAGTACTATCAGTTGGCTGCCTTGCCGGTGCCAGCCAATGTCCACGAAGGGCTGATGGCTAACGTCCTTAATGGCCGGACGCGCCTGCTTTTTACAGCGCACCAACGGCTGCTCCGTATAGCATTGGTAAGCGTTCGTTAAATCAGCATCACTGGTATTGTCGTTAAGCTCGGCGTACAAAGTGGCCAAAATACCGCGAGGGAATTGCGCCAGGTGAGGAGTGAACAACACTTCATGTTGCAATTGCTGTGCAATTTCCGGCGTGTGCCGATGCTCAAACAGACCGTATGCCTGCAAAGAAAGCTCCGCACCCTGAGTAGTAAGAGACGCTTTACGTCCTGCCCCAGTCACTCCCGACACCGCATTAATAATAACTTTGCTGCTGTTAAGTAAACCGGCTTTTTTCAGCGGAAGTAATGCCATTAAGCTGGCTGTAGGGTAACAACCAGGCACCGCAACCAACCTGGCTTCCTCTATCTCATGCGGATACCATTCAGCGAGACCATAAACTGCCTGCCGAAGCCAATGAGCCTGCTTGTGTTCGAACCCATAAAATGGCGGATAGTCTTCAACTGCATCTAAGCGAAAACCACCGGACAAGTCTATGACTTTTAAGCCCGCCTCAAGAAACTCAGGCGCCAATGCAACACTGATACTATGCTCCGTGCATAAAAATACGGTGTCTGCCTGACGCTTAATAGTGGATCTTTCATTATCGGCTAGACCTTGCAAGGGAGTTTTTAAACAATGTGCGTATTGTGGATACAAATCACTCAACAAGGCACCGGCATCACTGCTATGCTCAGACACATAGCAACCGAAAAGGCTAAGCGCCGGGTGTTGCTGCACTAGACGGCTAAGCTCAGCTCCAACGTAACCGCTGGCTCCGATAATAGCCACTGAGTGTGACGACGCTTGTTGATACTGCATGCGAAAAAACCTGTTGCTGTTCCTGAGTAAAAATGCAGAATAACTGAATAGTTATATTTATGCAATAATAGTGAATAATTATATTAAGGATAACCTATGGTAGCCACCCGTTCTTTGCCGTCTTTTTTCTCTATGTATCAGCAGCTCATTGCTCAGCCATCCATCAGTGCTACCGACCCCAAGTGGGATCAGAGCAATCAGAAGGTCATCTATTTATTGGCTGAATGGCTGGAACTGCTTGGCTTTGACTGCGAGATCAACGAGCTTAAAAGCCAACAGGGAAAGTACAATTTACTGGCTCGACGTGGTGCCGGAAGCGGCGGTTTACTGCTGTCCGGTCATACCGACACCGTACCTTATGATGCCAGTCGCTGGAACTTTGATCCCTTTAAATTAACCGAAAAGGATAACCGCTGGTACGGGCTTGGCAGTATTGATATGAAAGGCTTTTTCGCCTTTGTCATGCAAGCTTTGAGTGAACTGGGTGCCAGTCAGCAAAACAAACCCATTATGGTGCTGGCTACCGCCGATGAGGAAACCACCATGAACGGCGCCCGCGAGGTCAGCCGTTTTGCTAACCTCAAGCCCGACTACTGTGTGATTGGCGAACCCACCGATATGCGTCCGGTATATGCCCATAAAGGCCACATGAGTGAGGTTATTCGCATTACCGGACGCTCTGGTCACAGTTCCGATCCTGCATTGGGTATTAACGCCATAGAGCTGATGCACGAAGTCATTTCTGCACTGCTGAAATTAAAAGAAGAATTTAAGCATAAATATTCAGATTCAAGCTTTACTGTGCCCCAACCAACCATGAACTTCGGGCACATTCACGGGGGCGATAACGCCAACCGTATTTGCGGCTGCTGCGAGTTGCACCTGGACATTAGGCCATTGCCTGGTTTATCGGTAGACGACCTGTATGCACACCTGCACAAAGCGACCGAGAGTGTTCAGGCACGTTACCCCGGTTGCGTTGAACTTATATCATTGCACCATCCCGTACCTGCATTCCGACAAGCAACCGACTCAGCACTGGTGCAACTCGCCGAAAAAGTCGCACAGGCTAAAGCACAAGCGGTAAACTACTGTACCGAAGCGCCTTTTCTTCAGCAGCTGGGCTGCGAAACCTTGGTGATGGGCCCGGGCTCAATCCGGCAGGCGCACCAGCCTGATGAATATTTATCGGTTGATTCTATAAAGCCCACTCAAAAAAAGTTAAAAAGTTTATTAAAAGCGTTTTGTTTTTCGCAATAGCTGCCGATAACAAAGCTATGTCTTAGATTTGAGTCACATCAAGTCTGCCAGTAGTAGACCATGAGTTTTGGTACAACAAAGGATTATCACATGATACGACAGCTCTCCATAGGTGCCCGCGCAAGCGCGGCTTTCGGACTGATTGGAATACTGACCCTCATTTTGGGCATATTTGCACTCAATCGCATGGGGGCGATTGAAACTCAGCTAAACATCATTAGTGACGAGCAGGTTCCTTCTGTTGATAACGTTAATGATTTAGACAGAGAGTTTCTGCGCGTACGTATTAACTCAGCTAACGTCGCAGCCTACATTAACGATCCCGCGCGGTTGGAAAGGTATCAAAAGGGCTTAAATGATTCGATTGGTGATCTTAAGCGTAATCAAAATGAATACAAAAAAACGCTTGATGACCCTGAAGCCCAAAAGCTGTTTGCAGAGTACATGGCGCTTGATGACGAGTACTGGAAGCTAAATAGCCAGTTCGAAAAACTGGTTAATGCCGGGCTTTCCGATGCCATAGACTCCATTCGGGAAAATAGCATTCTGCCGCTGACGAACAAAATTTCAGCGAAACTCGATGAGCTTTTAAACAGAGAGATGTCATTAATAGACGAAGCTTCCGACGAGGCTGACGCCGTGTCCAGTAACGCAAAAGTTATGATGATTATTGCCTTAGTGGTTGTGGTCGCTTTACTTGCGTTATTTGCTGTAACTCTTACCAGAAGCATCGTTAAACCTATTGGCGACGCTGTCGATTTTGCCAAAATAATTGCATCACGCGATTTAAGTCAGACCATTGAAATTGAGGGTAAAGACGAGCCCGCGCAATTACTGCAGCAATTAAAAAACATGCGCAACCAACTGCGTGAGTCTATGAGCACCATCTCAGAGTCATCAGAGCAACTGGCTTCCACTTCTGAAGAGCTGAGCTCGGTTACTGATGAATCAACCCGCACTATTCAGCAGCAATCAGAAGAACTTGAACAAGCCGCAACCGCAGTAACAGAGTTGACGACGGCGGTTGAAACTGTCGCACAGGACGCTCAGAACGCCTCCGAGGCCTCGGAGGAAGCTAACAGACAAGCTCAACATGGTGATGATCGTGTCCGTCAAACCGTTCGAGCTATAGAAGAACTTTCCCAGGAAATTGGCGATTCATCCGGTAGTGTTACTGAATTAGCCGACAAGGTAAAAAATATTACCAAGGTGCTTGAAGTTATTCGTGGTATTGCCGAGCAGACCAACTTACTGGCACTTAACGCCGC
>Ga0208772_100102_pt1 | contig 22093 bp, 20 predicted proteins | sample AntDeeMetVIREN14_FD_184782 | JGI IMG/M metagenome (GOLD analysis project Ga0208772, IMG submission 184782) | Saline lake microbial communities from Deep Lake, Antarctica, in enrichment culture - Antarctic Deep Lake Metagenome VIREN14 (SPAdes)... ... | reverse complement strand
TCGACATGAAAAGTCAATTGGATAGTATTTCTACGGGTTATATATAGGGTCAAAGTTAGGACATGATATGGCTACGCTGAACTCCCTTCGGCCTGCGATTAGTGGTCTCATCCGTAATCCAATCCTGTATATAGATACAGCTAAATTGCTTATAGCCGTTGGCTGCCTAGCTTCATTCGGAAATTCGGAAACCACACTCTGACAAATAAGTTCATTCTGAATTTATTGTCTAAACAGCTATGACGCTCTACAATATCCCTCATTCGCTAATTAGGAGGTCTATCTGTTGATGACCGATGACAATCCGTTACTGCTAAGTTTAACTGAGCAATCAGATGAAATAATTGACGATAATACTGATTGGATTACGTTAGCAGAGAAATTAGTTGTTAAACGGTACAAATATCGTGATGCGTACGACGATTGGCACTCATCGCTACCGTTTCGACCTATGTTTCTGTCGTACTTATGGGCAAAAACCGAGAATGAGTCTCTTTCTGGGGTTCCTAGTCAACTTAAAAACCAGCCCGAACTCGCAGAAGCCTTTGGATTCGATCCAGACGATTTGCCTTCGAGTAGTACGTTCCGGCCAGTTCGAATGCAGGGAAGATTTGGCAATTTACAACACGCTGTCGAATCTGCTGCTGAGGAGATACAACAATTAGGACTTGAACGTGGATCTGAGATCGGGTATGATCCTCTTGAACTATCACACGACGAAAATGAAGACGAGCCACCGTCGAAGAGAACAGTAGACCGCTTACTGCGAAAAAATAGTAAGGAGGTTTTGAAAGAGCTGAAGTCGCTGGTGATTCCATCAATGTCGCTGCCACGGCCTGATAATCCAGTCTACGAGGATGATGAACTCCTCGTTTTAGAAGCGATTGCAGCGATCAAGCTGGAGGCAGCAAACAATGCAGGAGATTCTCTTGCGGATGAAAAGAATCCTGAGGGCGATCTTGAGGCTCCATTTTATGCTGATGGCCCAGACGGTGAAACTCTTCTTGAGGCGATCAAAAAACTCTCAATCGACGAGATTACCGAAATGATGAACCATGCGCTGAAAAAGACATATCTTCGAGCGAAGCCGCGAATCGAAGAACTTGAAAACAATAACGGAATGCGATTCGGCACGCGGGCGAAGATTGCCCTCGATATGACGTACGTAGCTTATTACGGCGAAAGAGAGGGTATGAAGTGGGTTCAGGGCGCTCCTGACGACAAGAGTTATAACTGGTGTCACAAATTTGCTACCGCTACGATTGTAGGCCAAAACACACATTATGTCGTTGCTGTTTGTCCACTCGGAAATATTGAACATATTGAGAATCAGGCCTATTCGGGTGATAACAAGTCGTATTATGTTGGTGATGTCACCCGGCGGCTACTAGATATTGCAGATCAGTACGTCAATATCCGATGTGTGTATGCAGACCGAGAATTTCATGCCGTTGATCCATTGACGACGTTACAAGAGAGGGACTTGATGTTCGTTATCCCGGCAAGAGCTGATAAAGATCGTATTGCAAAAAGGTGCGACAAATTTGATGTTCTGAAGAGCGGCTACGATGAAGAAAATGACATTCCTCTGTACGTAGAAAGAGATTATGCGATGCATGGAGTAGTTAAGTACGGTCCCTCAAACGCGAAGGTAAGGTCACACCTCGTTATATTGCCATCCGATGACGATGATGATACACACAAAGACGGTACACCTCAACCATTCGTGACTAATTTTGACGTGAGTGATGAGATCGCCTTAGACCGGCGGTGGGCGGAATCTCTGATAGAGCAGTACCGTGAGCGAGGTGCTATTGAAAATTCGTACAGTTCGATCAAGGAATGTGCTTCGTGGACGACATCAAAACAGTTCGAAGTCCGGTGGTTTCACTTTGCGTTTGGGTGTTTAGTCTACAATCTATGGCTGCTGGTCGACTTTCTGACCCAGGAGCGTATTGGTGTAATTGAGACACGGAAAAAGCCACGGATCACGTTATCTCGGTTCCTAGAATTCTTGAAAAAGGAGCTGGTCACGCTCCTGTAAAACTCATTCCGGGGTTAGCCCCCGTGAGAGGCATCACTAATTTAGCCATTTAATTACACCATTTTTCTGTTGCTCTAATTTAATTAACTTATTTTGTATATTATTGACGGCAGCTTGAAGCCGGTTATTGGATAGTTTGATCTCTAAACTGGGCAATCTCGTGAACATTTTTCGGGGCATTCGCAACACACAGTTGCCATTTTGGTATAGCGGTATGCAGTTTATTATTCTCTCAAACCCAGTGATTGGTGAGTAGAACTCTTCTATCGGGGGAATATAGGGGATTAGACTTCTTCCTCTATTGGTCCTGATTATGCCCGTAATCACGACCACTTTGAAGTACCCCGACGCCGTCGGTGAAGCACGAATGCTGCAACCGCCTCACGACGGCGCTTCCCCCAGGGTAGAGGCACCGAGAGCGGGTCCGCAGGACGGTGGAGGCCAGGTAGATGCCTGACCGAGCGCTTTCGACGGCGCTCGACGACAGCTTCGAGCGCTATCTCCAGGACAAGGGGAAAGGCCGCGGCGGCGATGGCGGGAACTATCGACGCAACGCAGCCCGCGAGCTCGAGCGGTTCGCCGAGTGGGCCGCCGGCGACCGCGGCGACGACCACTGGACCGGGATCGTCCCCGACGACGTCGACCGGGAGCCAACCTTCGACGATCTCGACGAACGCGTGTTCCGAGAGTACGCCCGGCATCTTGGTGGAGATCGGGGACTTAAGCAGAACACGGTACAAACCTATTACCGCTATATCTCTGCGTGGTGCGGGTGGTGTGTCAACGAGGGGTATCTCGAGGCCCATTACGCGCAGCGAGCGAGTGCGATGGCGCCGCTGCCGGAAGACGACGGCCGCAAGCCCGGCGACCAGCAGGCCTGGACGTCCGAGCAGCGCCACGCCCTCACTCGGCACGTCGACGAACGGGCCCGCGACGCCGTCGAGGCGTACACGACACTCCCGGAGGATACTGACCCCCTCGACAAGCAACGAGCGCGCTACGCGGCGCTCAAGTCCGCTCGTGACCGGGCTCTGGTGTTCGTCCTCGCGTACACGGCCGTTCGTGTCGGTGAACTCCTTCGGGACCCGAACGACCCGCGTCGACGCGGCGTCCGCTGGGAGGACCTCTCCCTCGAGGACGGGAGTATGGACGTCTACCGGAAGAAACAGCAGTGGGACGCCGCCAGTCTCCCCGACCCAGTGATCTCGCCGCTGCGGAGCTACCGCCAGCTGTTGGACCCGACGACGGAGCGCTGGCCGGTGTTTCCAACGTTCGACCAACGAACGCTCGCAGGACTCATCCAAGATGAGCTAGCCGACCAAGGGGAACGCCCGGACGCAATTGCCGAGCGCCGCGAGGAGTATGCCCGAGACCTCTTGCTGGCGCTCGACGAGGATATTCGGCCGCCGTCGATCACAACAGACGGCGCACGGTCGATCCTCCAGCGGCTCTCGGAAACTGCAGAGGTCGATATCGACCATCCGAAACACGACTATCTTGCTCCCCACGGCGGCCGACGTGGAATGGGAGAGGTGCTTGTCCGCGCGTTCGGGTATACAGTCGCTGCTCGTTACTTGGATAACTCCGAGGAGATGGTTCGGGAGCGCTACTCGCATATTGAAGCTGGTGAACTCGGTGATGTCGCAACCGAAGCACTAGAACAGATCGATTGAAGAGTGAAGGCTATGGACCCTCCCTCAATCATAGCAAAAAGGCACTGTTGGAGGTCAGCGTAGTACCTCTCCGATTTCAATGGGGAGCTCTGGTGACGGAGCAGATATCATCTGATCCGGTTGGAATCTGCCTGATCTAGTGTCACCAATAGATGGCTACTATTTGCGATTCGATTTGGAGGGCATCAACATCGATAGCTTCTCCTTCACTACCCATAGACCTGCGTTCCTCGAATATCATGTAGTCAGTAGCTTCTGCTTCGTCATCCTTCGAGAGGGAGACATCGTGGTCTCGAAGATACGTCGCATAATCAGTGTAAAAGTCAATCAGTTCTGTTCCGCCATAGGGGGAGAGTGTTGGGACTCCTTCTTCAACTACATACTCGGTTATGAACCCGCGATGAAGATCGTCCCCGACCTCGTCAATCCCTGCTCGTTCATCAAATTCAGCGAGCGTATCTATCCAATCGTCTAGGTCTGTATCGTCACTGAACTGTTCGCTCGCCTCCTCTTTGGCGAGGGCCGCCGCACGTTCCATAAATTGGGTTAATAGCTGAGCCAGCGGCGGAGAGACTGTTTCGATTTTCTGTGCGAGGCTTAGCGGGTGCCACGACTCTTCGTCATACGTCTCCTCGACACGACAGAACACTGTGTATTCTTCCTCGTCAAACAGGGCATCAGGAACGTCTTGCCAGAGCTTCAGGGCGTTCAGTTGACCCACGATATGGAGTGGCTCTCCGTCAGAATCGTCCGGGTCACCTGGCTGAATTCTCCCGTTCTTCACCTGGTAATCGAGAACGCGTCCACTCACCGGGATCTCTGCCCCAAACATTGATTCGATAAGCTCCAGGACATCTTCGTCCTCTGGACCAACTGCCTCAGGAATATTCTCTTGGAGATACATCATCACCTTATAAAATCGGTATAGATAGTGCGTCTCCAGTTCAACATCAACCCGAAGGATCTTCCCTCGGATTACTTCGGACACATCTATCTCGGTTTCCTCGTCCGAATCGATGAGGCCAACATCCTCGTCGTGCCGTCGATGCTGATCTAACTGGTCGAAGAGTGACTGAATCGCGTAGTTGTGTACCACTTCGGATGAATTCTCCCCCATCTCAACCTGTTCGCCCTCTACCTTTGCGCCCACCCCAGAAATACTCGCGTTCACACCACCAGCAACACGCTTCGTTGACCGACTCCCAATCTGCTCGATCCGTTCTTGTTTGATGGCTCCTTCGATCGACGCAAGAAGACTTACAACGCTATCCCGATCCAGGTAGACGAACTCCCGAAGTTCCCTCTCGTACCCGCGGTCGTCTTCTTCATCGTTAGGCTCTCGGTCATCGGAGTCCTCAACAGAATCATCCTCTGGTGACTCATCACTTGGGGATTGGTCCTCTCCATTCTCCCTTCCTAACCGGTTCGAAATCCGTTCTTTTAGTCCCATTAGTCTGCGCCCTCCTCGGCTTCTTGCTCTCGTCGTCGTTGTGCCTCCTTGTTATTGATTTGTGCCTGTACCCTCTCATAGGCACGTTCAACGTCCATCCGACGAATTGTCGGACTCCCCTCCCTGTCCCGTTCTCCCTTCAGCAGAATCTCTCCAATCTCTTCGAATAACGACTCAATATGAGCACCAGTCCAACCACTCGACTTCTCGACAAGGTTCTCAAGACTCACGGTGTCAGCGAATTCAACGTCCGGTTTGTGGATATTGAGGATTTCTCGTCGGCCTTCGCGCGACGGACGGGGGAACTCTATTTCTCGTCCGAACCGACCTGGTCGCCGAAGGGCTGGGTCGATTGCCCCAATCAGATTGGTCGTCCCGATGACTACCACTCGCCCGCGTTCCTCGATCCCATCCATTAACGACAACAATTGGCCGACGGTTCGGCGACCGGCATCCCTTGTCTTGTCCCGTCGCGGTGCCATCGAATCTATTTCGTCAAAGAAGATGATTGCTGGCGGATTTTTCTGGGCATTCTCGAACAACCCGCGGAGCTTCCGTGCCGTCCCGCCAACTAACTCATGAGACAACTCTGGGCCTCTGATGCTGTAAAATGACGCATCTTCGACTTGGTTCGCGACGATTTTCGCCAGATACGTTTTGCCAGTCCCCGGTGGGCCGTAGAACAGCACGCCTTTCGGAGCACTCATCCCGACATCCTCGAATCGTTCTGGCTCCTTGAGAGGGACTTCCACTTTGTATTTCACTTCCTCAACGACATCGTCCATCCCACCGAAATCCGCATACTCTTTGTCAGGAACGTTTTTTGGTGTGAGATCAGACGAGTCAGTCTCGTTTACCTCTCGCAGGGGGTCTAGGGTGGTATCGTCGAGTTCAACGATACCGTCTTCAAATACTTTGTAGAATTCACCTAGTTCCGTAAGCAACACGCCATCCCCCGGTGAGACATCCTCAGCCGGATTTGCGAGTATCCGTGATCTGCTGTTCGTCTGGACTAAAATGTAGTCATCGGTGACTTTCTCTACTCGTGCATGTTGGCCCGACGGATCATCTTCTCTCGCCACGCCGACCGCTTTGTCCTGTCCAAGAGTATTTTCAACGTTGACGTAGTCTCCGGGGGTCACCTGGCGCTGAATATTATTCTGTACTTGAATGATAGAACCGTTTTCATTGACCAGTAGATGCTGATCCTCTACAGCGAGCACCGGTAACACCCGGCCATTACCCATATGTCGCCACTTCTCGCCTACTCCTTATGATATCTTTGCCAGGTCACCATTCATTACCCAAGACAATTGAAATACGACCCAGACAAATAGCTCATAATACGCTTGTCAATGACTATGAACTGGTTGACTAGGGCTTGGGGAGGGGCTCTATCTCTGTTCTCCAGAGCGAGGCAAGCGTTTATACAGTAGAAGAACTAAGATTCGGTTGACCAATGAGTCTTGACCAAGCGGTTGACGAAGCGCTCGCGACATACAATATGTCGCGCAGCGAAGAGGCCGAGGAAACGGGCCGAACAGTCGCCACGCTTCAAGACTAGTAGAGTCGCTTAGTCGAGATTCCGGATCTTTTCCGCGAATTCTGCTTTCGAGAGGCCAGACGTGTCTTTTAGCTCCGGATAGCCGGCACGGTTGACAGCCTCCTCAACGAACGTAACCCAGAGATCCTCGTGCTTCTCCGCGTAGACGATTTTCGCCTCACTTGGGTACATATCCAGCTCGTATTCAGTCAGGTCGATCTCGACTGCGTGTTTTCGCTCAAGCGTTCGCGCACCGAAGCTATACAGGTGCTTGAAGAGGACGTTCTTCCGTCGAACGGTCAACAGTCGCTTCGATTCGTTGATGTACTCGTTTACCCATTCCCGCCAGTCGTAGGATTCTGGATCGGTCTCTACGGAGGTTTCTGGCATAGCGAAATCCGGATTTAGACGCCGGAGGTAGAACTGAACCAATGCAACAGCAGTTCGATGGTTGGCATTCGGAAGCGCGTGTTTGAGGATCAGATTCGAGGCGAGTCGGCCCGCTACATCTGTTGCTGATCCTTCCCACGACGTCCGGTCGAGAACGTCCGGCAGTGCATCGACGTCGATATTCTTGTACGCCTCAACGGGAGTTCCCTCTTCTTCTTCGTTCTGAGCGATAAGTGCGCGGTAAATCTCGAGGAGACGAACGACGATGGTACTGTTGTCGGCACTCATCTCTGAGAGCGACTCGTTCAGGTTAAAATCAATCTCTTGAACAGGTCCACCGCCGACGCGGGATGTGTAGATAACGTAGAACGTTTTGTCGATATCGTATTTCTGGACCTTCACTGCGGCGTCATCGCCGTAGCCGACGATCTGCGAGACGATTTCGTCAGGATCTGGATGGACGAAGTCAAGAGAGAACTGCTTGTCGCCAGGGTGGTGGTAGTAGACGTGGCCCATCTGCGTGTGTATTACTACTCATCTATGCTTCTTAATCAAGTTCACGAGCGAGACTTTCATCGAAGAGTCAGAGAACTGCTTGATAACGTCATTGAGCGTGCCGAAGCGAACAACCTGAATGGTAGGAGATACCTGTGATTCTACTGGCCAGATTTATACCAAATAATGAATTATGTATGTCCATGGCTGTTAGAGTCACCTGCGTTACGAAAGACGACTCTCATCTGGATGGCTGCGAATGCATAACGACTATTGGGTGGAAAAACCCTTCATCCGGCAAAACTGGCTCTTCGTCTCCCCAGCAAATGTTTGACTTCATCGAGAATGATGGTGGCCGAGCATACGTAGAGTATGACGGTGATACGGCTGATCTTGTAGCTGTTGATGGTGAAACTAAGAAGCACGTACGGACAGAACCCGGAACACCTGACAAAAACCTCCTTGACCAGCCGTCCTGCTGAGTGATCAGAACAGTCCGGGCCCACCAGTTTTCTAAATCCAATACGATTCTACTATACTTTATATGGCGGACAAGAGAACTCCGCGATGGAATGTCTGACCTAATCGTCAAAGCAGCTGTGAAGGATGCACTGTCGGATCACAACGTCTCGGCCGATTTCTACGACGCCCTCAACGAAGAGGCCGCCGAACTCCTCGACGACGCTGCCGAGCGTGCCGAAGCGAACGACCGGAAGACGGTCCAGCCCCGCGACCTGTAGTCCGGGGTACCACAGTCGACCTCATCACTCGAACGTAGCTTTTTGAAGTTCCTCTTCAGTATTAGAAGACGTACATGGCGGACGCACCGGATACTGAACGGCAGGCGGTCAACCCCGATTCGAGAGCGGTCCTCAGCGTTTCACAGCTGAACGACCGAATCGCGTCTGTCGTCGAGGAGACGCCTGCCCTTCACGGTGTCCGCTGTATCGGAGAAGTCACAGACCTCCACCAGAACAGTACGGCACTCTATTTCACGCTCACCGACGGCAATGCCGAGCTCCCCTGTATGCTCTGGGCGAACCGCTACCGCAACATGGACGTCGACCTCGAGGACGGGACCGAGGTCATCCTCGAAGGCGACATCGACTACTGGGTCGAAGGCGGGAAAATCGACCTCAAACCGTGGGAAGTCATCGTCGTCGGCGACGGCGACCAGGCGGCGGCCGTCGAGCGACTGCGAAGCGAACTCGAGGAGCGTGGCTGGTTCGACGACGAGCAGAAACAGCGGCCGCCGGCGTTCCCGGAGCGGGTCGGTGTCGTCACTTCCCTACGTGGCGATGCCCGGTACGACATCCAGAACGCGATCCACGAACAGGACCCGACCGTTGACATCCTGATAAAGGACGCCACCGTCCAGGGCTCGGACGCGCCGACATCCATCGCGAACGGCATCCACCACCTCGACCGGTCGGAGGACGTCGACGCGATTATCGTCGGAAGGGGCGGGGGGAGCGATTCGAACCTCCAAGCGTTCAACACCGAGCGAGTCGCGGAGGCGATCTTCACCGCGAATACCCCGGTGGTCACCGCAATCGGTCACACTGACGACCGGTTAATCGCGGATCAGGTGACGGACGTCGCGACGATCACGCCGACGGCCGCTGGCGAGTATATCGTAAATTCCCGCGAGGAGTTCCTCGCGGGCGAGATCACGCCGCTGGCGCAGCAACTCGACGCCGCGTACGAAACCTTCCAGCAGGAGCACGAACACGAGCAGGAACTCGCCGAAGCAGTCGACGAGGCAGCCGCCCCTGAGGGCCTCTCGCCGGTCTACTACAAGGCCGCAATCGCTGTGCTAGTGTTGCTGTTGTTGGTCATCACCGGGCTGTGGCTGGGGGTGATCTAAGCGTGGCAAACGATTCTGACATCAGACACCGAATGGACCGGGTTGAAGAGATCATCGAACAGTTCGACCCAGACGAGATCTCGCTCGATGAAGGAAGTGAGATTTACGAAGAGGGACAGGAATTGCTGGCTGAAATCCGCAATTTGCTCCACGAAGATGAAGGTGAGATCATTAAAATCGAATGACTGAGGAAAACTTCACCGAACGTGTAGCGGATTAACCTACAATACTGGGATAAATCCAAATTTGTTGGTTAACTCTATGAAATCTCCCTCTCTATTTAATTGGCGCTCTCCGGGGAGCGTTCACTGGCATGTATGGCACGTTTCCGATAGTAGTTATAGAGATCGTCACCCCACTGAACGACCGCGTCGTTCGAACTGAGAAGCATCGCGATATGCTCTCCCCCTCCAGTTTCGTTATACGCGCCGATCGCGATCTGTTCCTGGTCGTAGATTCCGATACCGAGCGTTAATTCTTCGTCGAGGCAGAATACCCGGAAATTCTTGTAGTCGGAATCGTCGAGGAAGTGTTCCATATTCTCCTCGTGGAGGCGGTTGTAGAGCGAGGCGTCGACGATCGCTTCCCCGTTGAGCCCGAGTTTGAGGAGTTTGTCGTACGCTGTAAAGAGCGTTGGATTGTAAATTGACGTCAGGACGCGGAAATGGTCGAGTCGGGGGTCACAGAGTTTGAGCGCCGTCGCAAGCACGATCCCTGGCGAGTGTGGTGAGGAGACGTACAGTTTCGCATCACTGAGAGCATGCACTGGAATGTCTGTCCGAGTCGGGCTGAGCCGTTGAAACCACGGCGCCTTCTCCATCACCTGCTCGATCTTCACGGCTAGCTCTTCATATGTGTCCAATGTTCGCTCACCAGATGGCGTAAGTTGGTGCTCGCCGTCGATCTCCTCGATCCAGCCCTCCGTCTCGAATAGTCGAAGTATCCTTCGAACTGTCGCACGTGAGGGTGATCCCGCGTCTCGTTCAGCCACTTCGCTTGGTCGTAGGGGTTCTTCAGAGAGCGTGTGTAATAGCGGAATCGTGTGTTTTGAGCGCGTGAGGTGAGTGAGGCGTTCTGGATCGATATCACCAAAACAGGTTTCGAAGGCACAGAGGATGATCTTCCCGCCGGCAGTGAGCTCATATACCCCACTGTTGGTTGATTTGGTCAGGCCTAGGTCGGTGAGTTGCGCGAGGTGTTTTGACGCGGTCTGTCGAGTAACCTGGCCCCGATCTTCTATCTTCGATGCTGTCAGGGGTTGGTCGTCAAGTGATCGAAGTACCTCGAGACGGGCAGACCCAGCGAGATCACTAATGAACTCACGGACGGTTATTCGTTCGTCCGTGAGTGGGTTTGTGACCGCACGCTCTTGGCGTGTCACCAAGAATCACCTATTTTCCAAGATAACGTCGCCTAGGGTATGAATATATCGACGTGATCAGGTATTGAAACGAACGTCTCATCATTCCAACTCCCTCTCTGAAATGTGAACTCGAACCCGCCGACAGTACTTTTTACACGCGTTCCGACAAAGTGCGAGTATTGTGACCTCGCAACTCCCCCCAGCACCATCCGGATACCCGGTGTTCAAGCATGCAGTCGATTTTGCTCGCGATCCGTTCGAGTTCGTAGACAGGGCAACGTCGGAGTGTGGGGATATCTATCGCATGGATCTCCCAGCAGTCGACGACGTCTTCGTGTTGGCTCATCCGGACTACTTCAATCGCGTTCTGGTGGCCGACGTCGACGCGTTCGGGAAAACCGAGGATTATCGACGAGCATTCGGTAACGGATTACTCTCAGTCGAGGACCAGCAGTGGCGACGACAACGGGAGATGATGCAACCACTGTTCTATCGCGAGCAGATCAAAGGCTACACAGAGCAGATGGTGGCGTGTACTGAACGACGTCTTGAGCAGTGGGAGGCGGGCGACACCCGGGATATGGAAACGGAAATGCGTGATCTCACTCTTGAAATTCTGTTCGCAACCTTGTTCGGTCGTGAATTGGTTCCTGGAGAGGATCAAGAGCTTCGCGATGCCGCTGATGGTCTCAACGAGTGGTTTACTCCCTCCTCGTGGATTCTCCCCCACTGGCTTCCGACACCAGCTCGCCGTCGGTTCGACCACTCAAAGGAGCGGCTTCGACAGGAAGTTCGGAGCCTCCTTGCGGAGGAGGGCAGTCAGTCGGTCAGCCCATCAGTCGCGGACGATGGAGTTGCTGGAGGCGGTCAACAGAGGCCTGAGGAGTCATCCAGCAATATGGACCCGTCCAATCTACTCACACAGTTACAGCGAATCCGTAACTCGGATGACGGTGAGCAGCTCACGACTGACGAAATCGAAGATCAGCTTATCACGATGGTCTTTGCAGGCCACGAAACGACAGCTACCGCACTCGCGTTTACGTGGTACGTGCTGGCCACGCACCCGGACATCCGAGAGCGGTTCGATGCGGAATTGGAGACGGTACTCGGTGACCACCCCCCAACCTACGACGATCTCCAAGACCTCGAATTCACGGAGAACATCATCACCGAGGCACTTCGGCTATACCCACCGATTCACACGATCCCGCGCCGGACGAAGTCTGACGTCGAAGTCAATGGATTCCGAATCCCCGAGGATCACGAGATTCACCTATCCGTGATCCATGTCCATCGTGATGGCCAGTTCTACGACGATCCGTTATCGTTCCGACCCGAACGATGGACGGATGAGTTTGAAGAAGAGCTCCATGATTTCGCGTACGTCCCCTTCGGCGGGGGGCGGCGAACCTGTATCGGGCGAGAATTCGCTCTCTTGGAAGCCAAGGTCGTGCTCGCGACGATTGGCCAGCAGTTCGAGTTTGAGTGGGAGAAAAATCGGGACATCGAACTCGAACCTCGCGTTACTACCCAGTCAAAAGAAGGTATCCCTCTGAATCTGTCTCCCCGTTAATATCGCCTTCTCTGTGTTGAGGGCTGCGTCCGGTGTTCACACCCTTTGACAGTGTAAACACGGATGAGTATAACCACCCACCCTGACAATCGGGGGTGTATGCTATGAACCGCGATTCAATCAATATGAATCACCCCGCATACACATGAAAACCCGACAGGTCACTATCGAAGAGATCGATCAGCTGTTCCTGGAGTGGTTTGATTACATCAACGCCTCCGCGCTGTATCGGCAGGCGCTTCGAGAAGAGATGAATGTTCGTGATATCGACCCACACGAATTCCGTGATCTCCTCGAACGTGCACAGGAGCGGGGATATTCGTTCGACGAAGTCGTCGAAGAAACGAACCGATTGAGTGACCTCCAGGAACTGGTCGTCAACTCAGTCGATTCGAGAGACGGCACCCAGTCAGAAACATCAGCTACCGAGAGCTGTGAAAACGCTCACAACGAGACGCACCAATGACAGACAACGATCATCCAGAGACTGTTGAATCGTCTTACCGGCCCGTGATACGACAGGCAGCCACTGTCGTGGTCATGTTGAGCCTGTTTGCTGTGCAGCCCGTCGCCGCGCAGAGTAATGCGGTCTGTAGCGCGGATAATCTTCCGAGTATGATCGAGGGCTTCTTCCAGCTGACGACGACGCTGGGAATTGTCGGTCTCGCTATCGTGTGGCAGGCTGACTCCCTCATCGAGATGTTTACGATCACTCCGGATCAGAAGAAGGGGCTCAAGCGCCACAAGCGCTCGGCGATGAAGTCCGCCGTCGTCCTCGTCGTCCTCGGCCCGCTGTACACAGTTGCAGGGTCGATGATGGGCCTCCCGCTGGCACAGTGCGTCGACCTCGTCCCCTGGTAAACCACCTGCTGTCACCGACGCGAGCCCTATGGATCACCGAGAACTCTCCGTGCTCATGGCCGCCCTGTTTGTGACGAGCCTAGTCACGGGTATCGTCGCCGCTGAGCCGCCGCGGCCAGGGACGGAGGACAACGGGCTCACGGAGAACGAGTCGGCAACGCTGTGGTCGCGCGATGCGGACAACTACATCAGCCAAGAAACGCACCGCCAGCGGTACGGCGAGAATCGCTCCGCCATCCACCAAGTTGCGAACGGGACGGACATCACGTTCAAACGCCCGCCTGCGACCGCGGCGACGTGGACCCGGAACGATTTTGAGGACCTCGACGCCGGCGGCGCAGAGACGTCCGTGCATCCGTCGCACGCGGACCTTGAGGACGGTATCTTCATCGAGGATGCCCACGCCACAATCTTCGCGGTCCAGCCCTCCACGCGCGGGCATCTCGAGTCCGGAGAGACCCCACTCTACATCGCACCGAACGGGACGATGCGGGGCTTCGTCGACTATCGGGTTCGTGTCCCGAACGGAAGTTCCTCCGGGAACACGACTATTGACTGGTCGATCACCGAGCACGAGATCGACGAGGTTCGGTTGAAGAAGGACGGCGAAACCATCGCGACCCAGGACGGGTCCCATACGCCAGCCCTCGACTACCAGATCGAGGATGATTGGAGTGCGAATCTCACGCTCGAGGCAGAGATCAGCGTTCGGCTCAAAAAGACTATCCGGATTGATCAAGGCAACCGGACGGACGTCGACGTCACCTACCGGACAGAATCACGAAACGTTTCGGACTCGATTGACGTTGAGATCTACGACCTTTCGGCGTATCCCTACTACGCCGAGTATCCCAACGGTGACTCTGGCGTTTCCATCTTCCAGTCCCGGCCGTGGCAGGGGTACACCCTGACCGAAGGCGGTGATGCGAGAGTTCGTGGCGTCTGGCGGTTCTACACCGCTCGGAACACCAACTGGGATACGCTCGTCAGGTCGAACCGGACCGACAGCGCCACCGTCGAGTCTGACGCGATCCCCGTGTACGTCCACGCGTACCCTTCGCGAATCGGCCCGAGGGCTGAACCAGTTCGCGATGGCCCAGAGATTATCGACACCTGGGGCACTGACCGACCGTCTCCGGACGGCACTCTCGGTGAGAACATCAACATCGACATCGTCAACCAGTCGTACACGACGACGTACGGTGTTGCGGTTCGCGCCGAGAGCGTCGATCGCGACGCGCTCCAAATAGCGGGTATCGTGCAGGGTGTGAATGCCTCGATTGTGGCACCTGACGCTGGCTCTGAGCGGCAGCTCCGGCGCAGTAATCTGACTGTCGAAGTTCTCCAGCAGAACGAAAGCCAGGCCACACTCCGCATCGAACTCCGTGACAACGAGACGGGCGCACCAATCGTTCTCAGCGATCCCGACCGGCGATATCCAATCGGTGGAAGCACTCGCAACGGCTACATCACCGTCGCAGAGCAACGCGTCGAGACCAACGCCTCCGGGGTGGCGATCGTGACGATCGACGAGCCGGGTATCTTCACGGCTCGGTACCATCCGGGCTCGTGGCTCGGGCACAACCCCGCATATGTGAGTGCGACGGCTACTGCTCGCTGGCACCCGCTCGGAACCATCGACGGGTGGTTCGCGTTCATTTTCGAGGTCGGCTGGCAGCTCATCCCGTTTCTTGTGATGTTCTACGCAGGCAAGCGGCTCCTCCTAATGCTCGGTCCAGAAAATATCTTCCAACGGAACCCATAGTCCATGACTAGAAACCACCCACACATCAGTCGGCGAACCGCCCTCCGAACAGTCGCCAGCGCTGCGCTCGCAGGCGTCGCTGGCTGTCTAAACGACAATGGCGGGTCTGAAACGCCTAGTGACGGAACGACCTCTCCAGATGGCAGAGGCCCACTCACGCGTATCGCTGTCGAGGGGACAACACTCGTCGTCGAACTCTCCGAAGAGGCCGACGTCAACCAAATCAACCTCATCCAACCGAACGGCGAGTTATTCGGGAAACGTGACGTAGCCGCAGGTGCTCAACAGGTCTCCTTCGAGATCGGCACTGCGTATGCGCCCGGTGAGTACCGCGTACTCGCATTGAAGGGTGAGGAGACAGTTGTCGAGACCTCGACTGAACTGCGTCCAGAGATCCAGATACAGGATGTTGGACTCTATCGGAATAATCCAGATAAGCCGTGGGACGAAGTCTATGGTGAATCCGAGACGGACCGGATCAAGAATGGCGAGGCATTCGTCACGGTAGAGAACACAGGGAGTGGTCCGGAAGCGATAACGGAACTAATCTTCTCCGGGGACGTTCCCAATCCAATTGAGAACCCCAGAGGCAGTGGAATGCACGAAACCGACCGGGTAGTAGTCTCCCCTGGCGAGACAGCCGACCTGTTCAGTAATTCGTTCCCGTTCGGCTCAGAGAGTGAGGACGGAATGGGGTGTTCCCCAGACGGTAACAGCGGCCAGTTCACGGTTATCGTCGAGACTCGAGTCAGTGGCAATCGAGTCACGAGTGCCTACAATGTCCAGTACTCCGGGTCTGATGAGATGACTGACTGTGAGGTCACGATCACGGAGATCTGACGATGGTTGATCTCATTGATGTCGTCCTCGAGGGTATCAAGGGCGTCGTTGATTGGTTCATCGGGCTGTTCATGGACGGTCTTAGGTCGGGGTATGAGACTCTGACTGAGGGGATGTTCGGAACCCCGACCCCAGAGACGAATGGAGCCTTTGTCTTTGGTGAACCAACCAACGCACCCTGGCCAGCGATCCACGATGCTCTCATAGGCGGCGAAATCATGCTAGTTGCCCTTTTGCTCCTCGTGATGAGCGTCCAGGGGCGTCACACGGTTCGAATCTTCAATATCGGAAGTGCCTACGAAGCCCGAAAAACCAAGAAGACAGCCTGGGTCGGAGCCTTTCTGATTATTACATGGTACTGGATTGGGACTCTCGCACTCTACCTCGTCGACGGATTCACTATCGCCCTGATGCCGGAGCTTTCCTCCGTAGCCTCGGCGATGCTTCAGTTCTTGGGAGCAGCCATCACAAACCCCGGACTGGGGCTGTTGTTCGCCGTGATTGGTGGAATCTCGATGTGGGCTCTAGAGGCGCTGTTCTACATCCGGATGATCCTGCTCTACGTCTACCTGTACGGATTGCCGATTGCATTTGCACTGGCCTACGGAAACATTCCGGTCGTATCCGATATCGCGATGGGGTTCTGCAAACGGTTTGTCCCGTTGGCCGTCCTCCCGCTCCCCGCTGCGATGGTCCTCAAGGGATACGACTTGATCTACGCTGGGGGGGCGCTCACGCCAGGAACAGCGTTCCTCAAATATCTTGTCGCTGCGTCCCTCCCGCTGGTCGCACTCTTCATCACGTGGAAGACGTTCAAATACGCGACCCCGTTGACGGCCAAAGTCGTCGGCGGTGCGACGAAAGGCGCAGCCCTCGTTGGCGGTGTCGCCGCCGGGGCCTACGTCGGTGGCGCCGGCGTCGCGACGACCGCCGCTCGGTGGGGGCCAAAAGCCGCCGCTGGCCACGCCGTCGCGCAAAAAGCAGCTGCCCGCGGTGGGCACGGAGCAGACGATAGCGGTGCACCATCGTACCGTCGAACGGAGAATGACCCAGGTGGAGCGACAGCAGAATCGACGAGTGACGGACGCGGGATGGACTTTGATCGAGGAATCCACTAACAATGTCAGCAGATCAAGACGCAGCCGCACGGCGCATCATGGATCAGTTCGGCGAGGAGAGTCGCATCCCGTATCTCAATATCGAGGAAGGTGACGTCGGCATGCTCATCGCCTTCCCCATTATTGGGCTGTTTATCGCGGGCCTCACCGGGATCGAATCGCTTGCCCTCCCGTTCGTCGCTGGCGGGCTTGGCTTTGGCGTCGCCGTCATCTACGTCTCACCAACCCACTTGAACGCCTGGACGTGGACCAAAGACGTCTATCGGTACCTCAAACGGCCGCAGGTCACGTTCAGTGCGCCCGCCGACGCCGACACGAGTACCAACGAGTCAGAGCGTAACGAAGGCGGTCTCGCGAACTACACGCCGTTCCAGCCGGACGAGCGAACGCAGGACCTCACGAACATCAAGCGGGCGTGGCCGGGCGCTGGTGCCATCCAGCGTGAAGACGGCGCGATGGAGGCGTTCATCGAGATCGATCCAGCCAACATGGATTTCGCGATGTCAGACGACTGGGCGCAACTCCAGGACGCTGGCGAAGAGTTCGCCAACAAAGAGCTGGACTCGAAACTCAAACTCCACGCCACAACCCGTTCATTTCCGGTGGAGCAGATCACTGAGACCATCGAGGATCGACTCACTGACGAAGATGTCACAGAGAACCCGATCTTCAAAGAACTCCTCGAGGAGTACCGGGAGACACGGCCGAAGGAGATGCGTGACCGGGGTATCCAGCAGGTCCGGTACTACATCGGCGTTGAAGTCAGCCCGATCGAAGTGTACGACCGCTTCCGCGACGAGGGAACGCCCGTCGAGAAGCTGACTCAGTTCCCGGTGATCGGGTTCCTGTTCAACCCGTTCGTCACCCGTCGCGAGGACCTCACCGATGTCGAACGTCGCGCTCAGATGTTCGAGAAACTCGACAGTCGCGTCAACGACGTGCGCTCCGAACTCATCCAGCAGGCGTCGGGATGGTCTGCTCGCCGGCTCAGCACGGTTGAGCTGTTCGTCCTAAATATGGATTTCTGGAACGGGCGCGAACACGACTACGACGAAGCAGAACGCGTCGTTCGCGACCAATCGATCATCGGCCACTCGCGCCGGGAGGATCCACACGATGCGTAACGTGATCCTCCAGACAGGTGGTGTCGCGCTCGGCGCCGTCGCCGAGTGGTTCCAGAGCCTGACACCAGCGGAGGGAGCAGTGCTTGCCCTCGTGGTGGGACTCATCCTCGGTGTCGGCAGCAAACATCTCTGGGACCGCTTCACTGCGGATGATGAACCAGACGTGGACTTCGCGGATGTCCTCGACGAGGAGACACTCACAGAAGGTGAGGCCGAACGCCAGCTCCTCGACGATATCTCCGAGTCGCACAAGACGGTGACCGCGCCCGGAGCTGTCGAGTGGGAAACGCGAGCCGCACGGGTCGGCGAGCAGTGGACGACGACACTGTACATCGCTAACTATGCCGACTATCCCAACGACGGGTATCTAAGCGACCTCTTCGAGATGACCGACGTCCAGTTCGACCTCACTGCCCACATCACGCCGAAGAACCAGGAGCGAGCTCGGAACGAACTGCAGGACATCGCCGACGACCTTCAGGTCGATGCTGACCTCGAACAGAGTATCCGGAGTGCCTATCTCCAAGAGCGAGCCAACGAGGCCGCAGCGACGTACAAGGCCGTCGAGAACGGCGCCAACGTCTTCGACCAGGGGATGTTCATCACCGTGCGGGCCGACGAGAAAGACGACCTCAGAGATGCCGTCCAGACTGTCAAGAGTGCGCTTCGGGACGACCCGGCGAACCTCACGCCGAAGACCGCCATCTGCCGGCAGGACCTCGCCCTCCAGTCCGCCGCACCAATCGGCGACAACGAGTTCGGCCGCACGTCGATTGCACTCGGCGGCGCCGTCGGCGCGTTACTGTCCTCGCCGCACAATGCGACGATCCTTGAGGAGGGCGGCGTCGAGTTCGGCATTCACAAGGACAACCAGAGCCCCGTAGTCATCGACCCATTCGCCCGGGACAACGGGTACGCGATGTTCACCGTCGGCGACACCGGCTCCGGGAAGTCGTTCAGCTCCAAGCAGAACTTCATCCGCTCCATTGAGCAGAGCAAGGACCGTATCGGCATCATCCTCGAACCGCTGAACAACTGGGCCGGCGTCTCAGAGGCGCTCGACGCCAAGCGAATCACGGTCGGCGGGACACTCGGTCTGAACCCTCTGGAGATTCGGGAGACGCCCGAACACGTCCAGCGAGCGATGGGTGAGGACGCGAGCCCGTTCAACGAGAAGCTCGATGATGCGATGAGCTTCCTCACCAATTTCTTCGCTCTCCGTGGTATCTCACTGGGAGACCGCCGCACCACGCTCGAACTCGCCCTCAAACGCGCCTACAAGCGACAGGGCATCACCGACGACATCTCGACGCACAGCAATCCGAGTCCGACTATCCGCGACATGATGGATGTCTTCGAGGATATGGTCGACGACCCTGAGGAGTTCGTCGTGCGGTCCGACGAGGAGGCAGGGAAGATCAAAGAGGACGCGACGTGGTTGCTCGATCAGCTTCGTCCCTTCGAGGACGACGGTCGCCACGCCAATCTCGGTCAAGAATCCGATTTCGACATCCGGGACGAGAAGGTCATCTACCTTGATCTGGCCCAGCAGGAGGGAAGCGTGGACAGCAGCACGGCGTTGACGATGCAGCTGCTGATTTCGCTGGTGTACGAGCGGGCGAAGGTTTCGGAGAAGGAAGTCGTGTTCTACATCGACGAGGCGCGGTACATCATGCAGGACGCAGCGAGTCTGGCGTTCCTCGAGACGGTCTTCCGCCATCACCGACACCACGATCTCTCGATTCGGCTGGTCACCCAGACCGTCGACGAGTTCTTCGAGCACGCTGAATCCGAGGCGATCCTCGACCAGTGTGCCGTCAAGCAGTTCCATCGGTTGGACGGGATGGACAAGGCGTGGGCCGACGAGTTCGGGCTGAACTACGCGCAGATGCGGTTCGTCCAGGATGCCGTCCCCGGCAACGAGGATGCAGGCTTCTCCGAAGCACTCGTTGGCGTCGACGGCGAGTGGCGCGGGATCAAGGTCAAAGCGATGCCCAAGGAGAAACAGGTCATCGACTTCGAGCCAACCGAGCAACGGCGAGCCTCACTCCCCGGCACTGGCGAGAATCCGATGGACGCGGACGTACAGGCGTTCCAGGAGGACATTGAAAGCCGAGCGACAGACAACGGACAACTCCCACCTGAGCGGACGCCAACAGAGACTGATGGTGGTGCAGCAGGAGGTGGCGACGATGCGTGAGTACCTCCGCGTGACGCTTACCTCCGAACGCCTCAATCCGGAGCGGCTGCCGCAGGCACTGGAAAGCCTCCACAAACTGACCTCAACGGACTCGACAGGGCTAGCTGACAAACTCAATCCGCTACACAGCAAAACACCGCTACGGTTCGAATTCCTCGCGCTCAGCGAGGGTGCAGACGACCCCGTCGAATTCTACTACGGTGCTGACGACCATCTGGATACGCTTGAGAAACGTCTCCGGTCGATCTATCCCGAGACGTTCGACATCGAGCGTACCGAAGTCGACGTCGCATCCCGACTCGTGCAGCCTGTGGAATTCGACCGAGAGACGTTCGTCGATCACTATGAGTCGGGCGATCTCACGTACGAGTTCGGTCCTGACGAGCAATACGAACGTGGGACTGACGACGACAGTCAAGCGAGGCCAGCAGACGCCGAATCAGTCGCGGATGGAGGGACGGTCGGCGACCTGTCTACCGACCACATCATCGAGTTCGGAGACACCGCCCTCGAACTCGCCCCACCAGATGCGATTCCCGAGGATCAGCCACTCACCACGCTTGCCAAACCAACAGTAACATCAGATGGGACGATACTCGCCCGGCCAGCGACCGAGACCGTCTCCCCACTCGGCGTGCGGTGGCAGGGGTCGGCTACTCGGAAACAGGACTGGATGACCTCACTCTCGCCATTCACTGCCGACGACGACGAAGCGGAACTATCAGCTGTCGATCAGCCAGGAGGTGCGCTTGCGTCGCTCGTCGACCACCTGATGGAGGCGACAGCACCAGTGGCGTTCCAGGTCGTCTTCCAGCGACGTGAGAGCTGGCAGGCGGATGCCGATCTTCGCAAGGAGGACGTCATCGACGGGCGGGACACACTCGCCCAGGAGATTATTGGCTCCCTCTTCGAACTCGACGGCCAATCGGAGAACCGGGACAAAAACCAGCTTAGCGACGCGGTTGCAAAACGCGTCGAGGCAATCGAGGCGAAAAATCCGAAGCGGTCGTTCACCGCGAACATCCGAGCAATCGGGATTCCATCCGGGGACGACGGTCGCGGTGAACTCGATGAGCGGATGCAATCACTTGTCCCGGTATTCGATCCGCTTGACGGGCCGTATTACGAGGTTAACGCTGAACGGTTGCGCGACAGCGGCTTTCGGGCAGTCACGAAAGAACGGAACGCACGAGCAGCGCTTCAGCGGCTCTTGGATCGTGAGATCACAACCGGCCGTGGGAAGACCCGTCCCGATTTCGTGCTGAGTGGCCGAGAGCTCGCGAACTTCGTACTCGTACCCTCCTCGGAACAGCTTACTGTCGAAGGGAAACGTGGGACGCGTGCGGAACAGCAGAGTCGAAATCCATTGCCACGCCCCCACCAAGATCTGATGAATGAGTTCCGTGACGGAATGGCAATCGGGTATGCCCTCGACGACATCGGCGAGGCCGAAGACGAGCCGGCACATATTCCGCCCCGACTGCTGCCCACTCATTACGGCCGGTTCGGAACAACCGGCTCGGGGAAGTCGAAAGCCCTGATCAACGATCTGCTGTCGCTGTACGACAACACCGAGGGACCGACGATCTTCATCAATCCGAAAAACGACAACATGGCCCAGAACTACATGCGGGCTCACGCGCGTCGGTTCGGAATGACCGACCTCGAAGAGAACGTCGTTCACTTCCCGGTGCCAGACGTCCTCCCCGGGTTCTCGTTTTTCGATCTCGAACCGTCGATGGAGAGCGGACGGCGCCGCGAAGATGCCGTCCAACGGAAGGCCG
>Ga0208772_100100_pt1 | contig 22997 bp, 19 predicted proteins | sample AntDeeMetVIREN14_FD_184782 | JGI IMG/M metagenome (GOLD analysis project Ga0208772, IMG submission 184782) | Saline lake microbial communities from Deep Lake, Antarctica, in enrichment culture - Antarctic Deep Lake Metagenome VIREN14 (SPAdes)... ... | reverse complement strand
CTCGGTGACCTGCTTGACGGCTTCAATTTTAAATTCTTCGGTATACCGTTTGCCTTTGCTCATAAACACCTCTAGTTTGAGTTACATTGTAACTGTTAAAAGTGTCTAGCAAAGTCTGGGAAGTCCAGTATTACGGTTTAGGCATTCAATTTACCCCGCCAATAACTGGACATGGAACGACTCAAAGTGGACAAGAAATTTTCACCACGACTATTGAGAGCTTTGAACATGAGTTCGGAACGTCTTATGAGTTACGTGTACTTGAGAAAACCGTTGATACCCAAGGCGTTGCCGATGGCAGTTCAATATCGATTGAGCTGGTCGAAGTTATTAGCTCGCAGGCCGACTCCGTTGGCACCAGCTATGTTTACAGTGAAGTAGAACTTAGCGGAAATCCTTTTACTGATAAAGAAGAGGGAGTTTATGGCTTTTATCAATATGAGTTCCTCTGCGCTGAAAACGCGGATTGCGACGCTTTGGTAGCTATTGCCGATAGCGGTGGCCTTGTTGAAGTCGAGTTCGAGTACACTGGTGATGAAATACCTGTTACTTTGGTTCGATGGAATTAGTTGTTAGAACTTAAAGCGGATACAGAAGTCCATTCAGGGAGAGATCAAATTTCGGAGAATAACGTAGGCTGTAAATAGTAACCAGAAAATGCCCATCATGGACATGAGCAGAAAATGAAGGTGGGCTTCAAGTAAAAGGAGCTATCATGGAGAATTTCTTATCACTATGGGGCGAATCGGCTTACACCAGCCTGGGCTTTTTCTGGATGGCTTTATGGGCGTTTGTATTAGGTTATTTAATCAGTAGCTTAATCCAAGTGCTTATCACTAAGCGGCGAATGCGCAAGGCTATGGGCGGCAATGATCTGAAATCCGTCTCGCTGGGCACCTTTTTTGGCTTTATCTCCAGTTCCTGCAGTTTTGCTGCACTTTCAACTACGCGGGCATTGTTCAATAAAGGGGCGGCTTTTAGTGCTTCAATGGCCTTTATGCTGGCTTCCACCAACCTGGTTATTGAACTGGGTTTTGTTATTTCTATTTTCCTCGGTTGGCAGTTTGTGGTTGGTGAATACGTTGGCGGGTTGCTGCTGATTTTATTCGTCTGGCTGTTTATTACGCTAACTAACCCCAAAAACCTGATCAAAAACGCTCGGAAAGAAGACGAAGAAGATGACGAGCATCAACATGAGAGCACGTTATCTGATCTCTTTAGCTCAGATACCTGGCAAAAAGTTGGTCAAAAATACGTTATGGAATGGCAGATGGTCTGGAAAGACGTACTTATTGGCTTTACCGTTGCCGGTGTTATTTCCGCTTTTGTGCCGAGCGCGTTTTTTGAATGGCTGTTTATTGGTGTAGGTACTGAGGGTGAGCCGGGCTTCTGGTCGTTACTGCAACAAGCGGTAGTGGGTCCGGTAGCCGCATTTTTCACCTTCATTGGCTCTATGGGTAATATCCCATTGGCTGCCGTCTTGTTTGGCGAGGGTGTAGCCTTTGCCGGTGTTATGGCGTTCATTTTCTCCGACTTAATTGTACTGCCGGTGCTAAAAATTAATGCACGCTACTATGGTTGGAAAATGGCGCTGTATATTACCTTAATGCTTTTCACCTGTCTGGTGGCAGCATCCTTAGTCATGCACTATGGACTGTTCGCCTTTGATTTACTGCCGGACGCATCACAATGGTCGTCGCCGGCCGAGCAGGAACATTTCAAACTGGATTATGGCTTTGTTCTGAACATGATTTTCTTACTGCTGAGCGCGGTCATGATTGTTCTTTGGCGTAAGAAACAAAAAGAGCACGAACATCACCACCACCATGACCATGGCGGTTCGTCCTCGGTAAGTGAAAAGGTTATGACGGGCCTTTGTGGCGTGAGTCTATTCTGGTTACTGGGCGGAATGACCATCTATATTTTGTAAAGTATCTTAACGGACAGGCTTTGTTATGCCATGTTTAGGCTATGAAAGTTCTGATATGTGATGACTCTAAAGTCGCTCGAAAAAGCGGATGCTGCGTTATATGAATCGAAAGAGAAGGGCCGAAACCATAAGAATAAAACCTCCGGCAAACAACCGGAGGTTTTATTCTTATGGTTTAGAAAGTAGCAATTACTTTCAAGTCACCTGACACTTTGCTTTTATCAGAAACATAACCAATGCCCTGAGGGTTACTCAGTAAAAACTCAATAACCGCATCATCATTTGCCAGAGTATCTAGCGGCGTTGCACGGCCGGTGAACTTCAACTTTGCCCAGTGGCGTTTAAGCTGCTCACCAGACTGCCCTAATAAGGTTTCTTCGAAAGCCTTTCGGGTTGCTGAGTCTTCAGGTAAGTTTACCCCGGTTAAAACTCGCGACTGCCCCAGGAATATTCGTGAAACCGATTCTTCGTTAATCTCAGTTTGTGAGACGACTACGCCATTTTGTGCAAGAGCTGAAAAGCTTAGCAGGCTTGTCGCTATAACGATGAGAAATACAGCAAACTTTTTCATCATAATTCCTTAAAATACAAATTGAACGGCGGCTGATGCTAATACGTCAGATTCGTCGGTTAACTTGTCATCCGCATGAGTAACATCAAACTTCAAAACGGCACTTGGAGCGATATTGAAGTTAAGGCCAATAGAAGTGTAAGCCGTTTCAGTGACGACAATATTTGCAGCCTGGTTAACCAGAGCTTGCAGTTGAGGGTCTGGCACAGTAAAACGCTCAGGGTTCATGACTTTGTCGTCGGTTTTTCCATACGTTGCATGCAGCGCCCAGTTTCCAAAACGTTTTCCGGCAGTTGCATAGGCTGAACGCTGCTTAGGAACGTAGCTATTTTCCAGTTCTAACTCTGTGTACTCAGCGCCAACAAACCAATCGAAGTTGTCGTACATAACGCCAACACCAGAGAAGGTGCCTTTGTCTTCAGAGGCATCAAGCTCGCTGGCGACGCTTCCCAGACCAGCAATAGTTAATGAATCAAGGAAATCTCCAATATTGACTTCTTGTCCACTAATTTCGGTTGTTAAGGTGTCAGTACTAATGTTTGCATCGTTGGTTTGGTAGTACGCAACACGCATGGTCAAATTGTTGTACATAGCGCTGGTATTAAAGCCTATCAGGTTGTTTAGCTCTGCTTCAGCTGTATTACCGCCTATAACATCAATGTCGTCCTGCATATTGCCGGCTACAATTTGTGTGTTAAAGGTGAAATCACCAACAAAAGCATTGTGCTGGAAGCTAACGCCTGTGTAGTTATCGAAAGGCACGCGATAAACGCTTTGTGGTGTGCGCAGCCAGTGGTAGCTGTAACCGACATCGAGGTAGTCAGAGTACATGTAAAAAGGCAGACGTAGCTTACCTACGTTAATGCTGGCAGAGTCCGTCAGTTGATACTGCAAGTATGCCCATTCAACGCCAAGATCAAAGTCTTCAGAGCCTCGCGACATGATTTGTGTAGTCACACTAAGCTTGTCAGACAAATTGGCTTTTGCTTGCAGAGCAAATAGGCTGCCCGGGTTAAAGTCCAAATCGTTATCGTAGCCGAATAGCTCGTCATCACTACCGGTTGTCATGCCAGCGGCTATGCTACCAAAACCACTCCATTCAATTTGGTCTTGAGCAAGCGCAGAAGAGCTAATTACCAGAGCTGCAGCACTGATAGAAGCCAATAAAGAATACTTCATGAAAAACTCCTAAGGGAAGGTTACTTTATGCTAATTTAGGCAATTCTAAATTTGGCGAAATTTTGCACTGTTAAAGATGCGTAAGCAATACTTCATTTGCCGTACAAAAGAGTGTTAAATTAACAATATGGCTCATTTTTATGCGCTTTTAATCGCCTAAAAAGTACATTTGATTAACAGTTAAGGATGCTATGCACCATCACCATCATCACCACGAAAGCTCGTCAGAGCGCATTGGCTGGGCGTTTTTCCTTAACCTGTGTTTTACCATCATTGAGTTTATTGGCGGGGTGTTGACCAACAGTACCGCGATTTTAGCTGACGCAGTACATGATCTCGGCGACAGCATCTCTATTGGTATGGCCTGGTTGCTGGATAAGTTCAGTCGAAAAGACGCAACCCACACCTTTACCTATGGCTACCAGCGGCTTTCTCTGGTGGGGGCTTTTATTAATGCTGTTGTACTGACGGCAGGTTCTATCTGGATTTTATTCGAAGCTATTCCTCGTTTATGGAGCCCGGTAATGCCAATGGCCGAAGGTATGGCGCTGTTGGCTGTGTTCGGTGTCATTGTGAATGGGTATGCGGCATTTAAGCTTTCTCATGGCAAGTCGTTGAATGAACGCGTGCTTAACTGGCATCTGCTTGAAGACGTATTAGGCTGGGTAGCGGTGCTAATTGTGTCGATCATTCTTATGTTTGTCGACTGGCCTATTTTAGATCCCCTTTTATCCATCGCTTTTACCCTGTTTATTTTGGTAAACGTTATTCGTCACCTGGGTTCTACGGTTAAACTCTTTGTACAGGCGTCCCCCGACCCGGAAGTTTATCGGCAAATACGCGAACAATTAACCTCGTTAGAACTCGTGAATGATGCCCACCACTTACATTTCTGGTCTTTGGATGGCGAGAGCCATGTATTAACTGCGCATATTGTGGTATCAAAAGAACTGGAATGCGCGGAAAGAGCGCTTTTAAAACAACAAATATCAGAACAGTTAGCTGTGTTTGAGTTAGCTCATACAACGATAGAGCTGGAGTACCCAGACGAAGCTTGTCGAGATCATTAACAGGAGAAGATCATGGAATTGTTCGGAAGTTATACCTCGCCGTTCGTTAGACATTGTCGTATTGCTTTACTGGAGACAAAGACAAAATTCTCATTTACCGAAACGGACTTTGAAACCAGCGCTAAATTAACACCGGCTAAAAAGGTGCCGTTTTTGCACCACAATGATCTGCGCCTTCATGACTCGAGCAGTATATTAAAATACGTTCGGGAAAAAGCGGATGAGCGCTTTTTTGCGGACACTAAAGATTTTGATCAGTACTGCCTGGTAAACACGGCTATGGATGCTGCCATTAATTTGTTCTTGTTAGAAAAAGCGAGTGTAACACCAGATAAGGTACCTTACCTTAAGCGCCAGCAGCAGCGTATTGATGACATACTTCAACTCATGGAAGACAAAGAGCATGCGGTTGCTTATGAAGGGCCTCACCCCTTTAGTGACGGAGAGCTACGTTTAGGTTGTTTCTTAAGCTGGGGTTTATTCCGTGAACGTTTTAATCTGGATAAGTATCCGCGACTTCAGGCCTTTGTCGATAAATTAAACGACTATCCTTACTTCGCGGATACTGATCCTAACCGTGATTAATCGGCTTTAATGGCACGGCTGCGCTGGGGAATTTCCTCATTCAGCAGCCGGTCATTTTGTGAATAATCCACGGGAACATCAATAAGATGAACTCCGGGTTTATCTAAGCAGTCTTTTAGCAGCGGTATGAGGTTCTCAGTTTTGTCTAAACGATACCCTTTTGCACCATAAGACTCTGCATATTTCACAAAATCCGGGTTATTGAAATCTAAGCCATAGTCGCTGAGTTTCATGTGTTGCTGCTTCCATTTGATCATGCCGTAGCCGCTGTCATTAAGGACAACAACAACAATATCCAGCCCCATACGAACTGCGGTTTCAAGCTCTTGCGAGTTCATCATAAAGCCGCCGTCACCACACACTGCCATGACTTTCTTCTCCGGATTCACCAGCTTAGCGGCCATTGCGGAAGGTAAGCCTGCGCCCATTGAAGCCAATGCGTTATCCAGTAATACCGTGTTCGGCTGACGCGCTGGGTAATTCCGGGCAAACCAAATTTTGTAGATACCGTTGTCCAGTGCGATAACACCGTCGTCCGGCATCACTTCACGCACATCTTCCACCAGACGCTGCGGTAAAACCGGGAAGCTACCGTCGTCGGCGCCTTCATCGGTATGATCACGCATATGGTCACGAACCTTCAGCATAAAGTCGAAGTCCCAGTGATCTTGCGGCTCAGTTCCCTCTTTTAATTGCCAGATACTGTTGCCAATATCACCAATCATACTGGCGTGCGGGAAGTAAACTGAGTCGACTTCTGCACCCTGAAAGTTAATGTGTACCACTTTACGCTTGTCGTTATCGCCGGTTTTCATCATAAATGGGGGCTTCTCTACCACGTCGTGGCCCACATTAAGAATTAAGTCTGCTTTTTCTATCGCTCGATGCGGGTAATCGCCATCGGAAACTGCCGCGTTACCCAGCCAGCGGGGATGATCTTCATTGATAACGCCTTTACCCATTTGGGTGGTAATAAAAGGAATGCCGGTTTTATCGACAAAGGCGCGTAGCATTTTTGCCGTTATTTTACGGTTGGCAGCGGCACCTATCAGCAACACAGGGTGTTTTGCTTCTCGCAGCAGCTCCAGTACGTGACGAACCGACTTATGCTCAGTAATGGGGCGGCGCGAATGACTGGCCTGTATTGGAAGGCTGCTGACCTCCTCGCGGCTGATGTCATCCGATAGCTCCAGATGAGAAGCGCCCGGGCGTTCGTCCTCAGCGCGACGGAAAGCTTCACGTATATGTGCCGGAATGCTGCTGGCGCTAATAATCGCCTGGGTGTATTTGGTAATGGGGGTCATCATGTCGACCACATCAATGATTTGGAATTGACCCTGATGACGCTCCTTTATGGGTTTTTGTCCGGTAACCACAACCATAGGCATAGCGCCAAGCTGAGCATAGGCCACAGGGGTAACCAGATTCGTTGCTCCCGGCCCCAAAGTTGATAGACACACGCCGGGTTTTCCTGTCAGGCGACCGTAAGTGGCAGCCATAAAGCCAGCGCCCTGCTCATGCCGGGTTAAAATAAGTTCGATATCAGACTTTGAGAGGGACTCAAGTAAGTCCAGGTTTTCTTCGCCGGGAATGCCGAAAATGTATTTCACACCCTCGTTTTCAAGTGCTTTTACGAATAAATCGGATGCTTTCACTTCGCTTTCTCCTTGCGTTAAAGAATCTTCTAATTAAGCCTACGTAAAGCATAGGAGAGATGATCAAAAAAATCCGTAATCAGAGCAAACTGATTACGGATTTTACGGTCTTTTAAACCTGGGCTCTTAGAACGAGTAACTGACTTTTGAGTAAACAAAGCGGCCACGAGGGTTGTGAACGCTTGAAGCATACCCGTAAAGGTCGTTGTTAAACGCTTCCGGTGGCTCTTCGTCGAACAGGTTGGTTGTACCAACAGTTACACGAAGCTGAGATGTCAGGTCATAATATGCCTGCAAATCGACCAGCAGTTGCTTATCAACCATACGGGTTTCACTCGACTCAACGTTAGCCGGAGCCTGATAATCTTCAAACTCACCAACGTAGTTCAGATTCAGGTTAACACCTAACGCATCACGGCCCCATTCTGCACGGGCTGTCCAGCGGTGCTCCGGATACTCATATTCGCCGGCATAGTCGATACTGTCTTTTTCGAACTTGCTCATGTAAGACCAGTCAAGACCTAAGCGAACGTCACCAATGTCTTGTAGTTCCCAGTTATAGTTCGCTGAGAAGTCGACGCCAGCAGCTTCCTGACTGGAAAGGTTAACGTAGGTGTTGTAAAGAACAGCCAACTCGCCCAATTCATCTCCTGGTAGCGGGTCGCGGCGTTCACAGACCTCGCTGTCCTGGTCATTACAATGCTCGTTGTAAACATTCTCAAAGTCATTTTGAACAATTTTATTGTCCTGCTCAATTGACCAATAGTCGGCGGAGATGTCGAACGCGTCAGTAACCTGCCAGATACCGCCAATGTTGTAGTTAGACGACTCTTCGGGCTGCAGGCCTTCAGAGCCAGAGAACACGATAGTGTAATCAAGCGGTACACAGCTTTCATTGTCAGCTTCGCAACGATACTCATCAATAAAGAAGGTTGAAACTTGCGAAGGACCCAGACCAATTTGTGCCAGCGACGGAGCACGGAAACCCTCACCATATGATGCACGTAACGTCACGTCTTCAGTTGGGCGCCATTGCAATTTAAACTGCGGATTGAAGGTTGAACCAAAGTCACTGTAGTCATCGTAACGACCGGCAACAGTTGCTTCTAACTGGTCAGTAATTGGAATAAGAAATTCGACATAAGCTGCCCACTGGTCGCGTTCAGCTTCGGCTTGTACGGATTCTGTACCGAAGATAAGCCCGCGCTGGAACTGGTCATCTGGTTGGTCGAATACGTCTTCTTCACGGTATTCAAGACCGGCAGCCATTGATACCCAATGATCACCTAGCTGGAAAGCTTCACCGGCGATGCTGGCATCAACTGCGGTCAGGTGTGATTCACCCCGACGTACCAGTGACGTTGTAATGTCATTAATGACCTCAGGGTCATTGATGGTGCCGCCAAATGGGTTGTAGTTGCCCGCGTTAATTTCTTCTTGTAAGAAGTCGGTACGCACCCAGCCTTGCTCACGTGAGCCAGTTTGCATACCTTCGCTGCGGCCTTTCTGGTAAGATACATCCCAGTTCCAACCATTCAAATCACCGCGTAGGCCTGCTATAAAGCGTAAAGTATCGGACTCAACATCCCAAATACGGGCGCCGGCATCCACTGTCCGGAAAAAGTTGATATCGACACGTTCACCCCATGGGTTATTGGGGTGATCAGCCGGAACATAGAGTCCCGCGTCGGCGTCTAACGGAGTTGGTGCGCCACCGGCTTTTGAACGGTTATGCTGAGCGGCAACTTCAATATAACCCTCAACGTCTCGTGAAAATTCTTTACGAGATTGAATAATGGCACCTACACGCTCAGCTTCCGGGAAAATTTGCGCATACGGGCCATAGTCAAATACACAGCGTGTTCCAACCAGTGAATCTTCCGGGCAGTCTGGATCGGGTTGCTCCTCACCGTCGACAATAAAGCTTCCCGGGAAACCACGAGATGAACGGAAATCATTACCACCCCAAGGACTTTGATTCGCGGTGCCATTACGACCAAACTCGGCACCTGTAATCGAGGTGTTTTTCCAGTAATCCAGAATCATGGTGGTATTGCTGTCGTCTCCACCCGTCCCCCAGACCAGACTCATACTGGTTTCTTCGTAGTTAGCATCGCCGGTTGTTCCGCCATGACTGGCGGTTAGCTCTGTACCGACAAAGTCATCTCTTAAAATAATGTTAACGACACCAGCTACGGCGTCAGAACCGTAAATAGCGGAGGCCCCGTCTTTCAAAATATCGATGCGTTCAATAGCCGCGACAGGAATTGAGTTAATGTCGACAAAGGAATTCGCCACGCCTTCGGCAAAGGAAGAAACGGCTACGCGGCGGCCGTTAAGCAAGACCAGTGTTGAATCGGCACCAAACCCACGCAAGCTAATTGCAGCGGCGCCGTTTGCAGTCGTGTCCTGACTATTGCCCTGAGTCGAGAAAGTTCCCACACCGGCCGATGGCAAGCGTTCCAAGAGTTGTTGGAGGTTGTTAAAACCGGAGGCTTCAATGCTTTCTCTGTCAATAACTTCGACAGGAGAAGCTCCTTCCATATCGGTTCGTGAAATTCTGGAGCCTGTAACCTGAATGCGCTCAAGAGCGTCATCTTCTGCCTGATTCCCTTGATCTTGCGCAAAGCTGACAGGTGACGCGAAAGCGGCCCCTATCGCTAATGCGCATAGTGAGTATTTAAAATTTGTTTTCATTATTGTGTCCCCCCCGGGAGTTTTTATCGATTTTGTGTGTTAAATCAACAACACAGTACATTTTGTTACATTAAATCAACATATGATCAAGATAATATTTTGTAAAAGTTTGAAAAAATCGAAAGAAACACCAATCTAAAGAACTTAATTGAGGGGGAGTTTAAAACGAAAAAGCCCGCGACTGAGAGTGAGCCGCGGGCTTTGTGTTAAATGGAACTAACGATTAAGAGTTTTCTTCACCTGTCATTTCTTCTAAGCGAGCACGCAACTCTTCGTCGTTCTGCGCTTGCTGAATAATCATGTTGTATTCTTGAGGGGTAAGGCCTGCGTCTTCAACGGCGGCAATCATTTCTTCCTGTGCAGACTGTTGAATTTCACGAGCTTCTTCCTGGTTCTCAGCTTCCTGGAACTGGTCACGGTATTTTTCAGTAACACCTTGAACGTCTTCCATAGCGGTTACAAATTTAACCAGCATACCTTCAGATATTTCCTGAGTTTGTTGTTGCTGAGCCATAGAGTCCTGCGCTTGCTGCTGTTGAGCCATTGCTGCAGTGCTACCCAGTGCTAATACAGTTGCTAATGCGATAATTGTCTTTTGCATGATAATCTCCTAATTGAATTTATCAGTTTTTATTAACGCCCTAACTAAAGCGAAGACTGTGCCAACTTTCCAGTTAACTGATTTTATTAGACTTTTACTATTTCTCAGTTAGCGCTCAGAAAGTCAGTCCAAAAATGTGTATCCTTAGTACACAGTCAAAGGAGGCAGTGTGACAAAAAGATACAGTTGGCCACTATCCAGCCTGCAACGAAGGCTCTTAATGTATGTCGTTGTGCCTATGTTATTAATTTCGGGTGTGGCGATAAGTGTTGGATTGCAGGTTGCATCTGACGAAGCCAATGAGCGTTTAAAGAGTGACTTAGAACTGTTGGGGCGGGCCATTAGCTTACCTATAAGCGATGCACTGCTTAATAACGACTTAGCAACGGTTCAGGCTAACCTGGATTCAGTCTTCAATATTGGCCGGGTTTACGGGGCATCGGTATACAATGTGTATGGTCAGCAGGTAGCAGAAGCCGGTATCACCGAAACCGATTTGAGCAACAGCCAGCTCGCACTGCAAACTGTTCAGACGGGGGTGAAGCAAGACGACTACCGCCGTGTTGAAGGTCGCGATGTTTTCTCTCAATTCCTTCCTATTGTTGATCGTGGCGGCCGCATTATAGGCTTATTACAAATAAACCGGCGAGCCAGCGACTTCGATGAGTCTTTTGAAACGCTGAGTCAGTATGCCTGGCTGAGCTGGGCTGCATTTGGCCTGATCACTATTGCGGTATTGGTATTTGGGCATTATCGCGGTGTTGGGCGACATGTGGTGGCACTAAAAGACGCAATGCTGCAGGTTGCTAAAGGTAATCGAAGCACTCGAGTAACCCCCGCGGGTCCCTCTGAGCTTCAGGATGTTGCCCGGGGGTTGAACCGGATGCTGGATAGCATTACTGAAGCGGAGCAGGAGTTAGAACAGCGACGTGAGCACGAAGCGTCGTTGCAGCGAGCGTTGCGGGAACAGGAAAAAATGGCAGCTATTGGCAGTGTAGCCAGCGGTGTTGCCCACGAATTAGGAGCGCCGCTTACCGTTATTGATGGACGCGCCAGCCGATTATTACGTAACCATAAAGACGATGACAGCCAGCGACAACTTAAGGCTGTCCGGGGCCAGGTACAACGACTTACCGGCTTGGTGAATCAATTACTGGCATTTTCAAGAACGCCGGTGCAGCAAAGAGAAAACATTTCCCTGCGAGATTTGGTAACAACGGCAATGACCAGCATCGAGTTTGAGCAGGATAAAGGTTCTGCCAGAGTCGTAGTTAAAGAGCTTGTCGATGTCATTCTTAAAGTTGACATAAAGCGGCTGGAACTGGCCTTAGTAAACGTACTACGCAATGGCTTGCAGGCAGCTGAATCTGAGGTTGCTGTCGCGGCTGAGTACGCCAATGAGGGAGTCGTCATTACCATAGATGATGACGGAGAAGGTTTACCTGATGCAATGAAAGATAAAGCATTACAACCGTTCGAAACCAATAAGCCACAAGGTAAAGGGACTGGCCTGGGTTTGACCATAGTTAAGCACGTATTGAATGATCATGGTGGTGAATTGTCTTTGACCAATAACCGAAATGGCGGTTGTCGGGTTATTTTGAGTTTACCGGCTCAATGCATTCGGCAAGCGGTTAAAAACGGAGGCAGTAAATGACAGCAGCAAAAGCCATGATAGGCGTAATAGAGGATGATCCGGCTTTACAGGAACTGCTTGTTGAAGAGCTTGAGGCTGAAGGCTATAACGTAACCGCCTGGGGCAGTGTTGAAGGCTTTAAAAAAGCCGCTGCAACTCTGGACTTGATCATTAGTGATATCCGCTTGCCGGGTCAGTCCGGGCTGTCACTTTTAGACAGCCTGAAAAATGAAGAGAACGCTCCGGCACTGTTATTAATTACGGCTTTTGGCACGGTTGATCAGGCGGTTGATGCGTTAAAGCAGGGCGCGGATGACTTTTTGACCAAACCTTTGGATGTTGAACATTTATTGCTAAGTGTACAACGTATTCTTGAGCATCGCTCGTTGCAGCGGGAGCTAAAGCGCTACCGTCAGCAGCAAAAAGGACCGGGCGGCTTGGTCGGGCAAAGTCCGTCAATGCGCAAGCTTTATGATCAAATAGAACGTATTGCGTCAGCGGATGGAAGCGTTCTGATCACCGGCGAAAGTGGGACCGGTAAAGAGCTGGTGGCGAAGGCGCTGCATCAGTTAAGTGACCGTGCGGAACAAAGCTTTCAGGCGGTTAACTGCGCCGGCATTCCGGCCGATTTAATGGAAAGTGAGTTTTTTGGACATGCAGCCGGCGCTTTTACCGGCGCGCAGAAAAAACGCCAAGGTTTATTGAAACAGGCAGATGGCGGTACTTTGCTACTGGATGAAATTGGCGAAATGCCAATGGCTTTGCAGGCGAAGTTATTACGTGTATTGCAGGAAGGTACCATTCGTGCGGTGGGCAGCGATGAGGAAGAAACGGTTAATGTCAGGATACTGGCAGCTACTCACCAGGACTTAGAAAAACACGTTGAGGACGGACGTTTCCGACAGGACTTATTTTATCGGCTGGAAACCTTTAGTTTGCGAGTGCCGCCTTTGCGCGAGCGCGGTGAAGACATTGAACGTCTCGCTAACTACTTTTTACAACAGTTGCAGAAGGGCAGCGACAAAGCGGTCCAGAGTATTTCACCGGCTGCGCTTGAACAGCTTTATCGCTACCGCTTTCCTGGTAATGTCCGCGAACTGCAAAATGCGATAGAGCGTGCTTTTACTTTTTCCAGAGACGACAAAATAGCGGTTGAAGATTTACCGCAAAGAATTCTGGAGAGTGAGCATGAACCCGAAGTGGAATATGCCGCAGAGTGGCCAAGTCTGGATGAATATCAAAACCAATACATACGCAAAGTGTTGGCGCATACAGAGGGTAACAAGTCAAAAGCCGCTGAAATTCTGGGGGTAACCCGGCGTACCTTGTATCGCTGGCTTGAGCAGCATGGAGAGTGATCAAACTGACGTGTTACTGCGTAGTCTATAATAAGTTTTTGACTCATTTAACGGGAGTGCTAAGTGAAAGTATTAATGGTATTAACCTCACACGATAAACTCGGTGATACAGACCATAAAACAGGTTTCTGGGTAGAAGAGTTTGCGGCGCCGTACTACGTTTTTGCAGACGCGGGCGTTGATGTGACTTTGGCATCGCCAAAAGGTGGTAAGCCGCCAATCGATCCAAACAGCACTTCCCCTGACGCGCAAACGGAAGCGACAAAGCGCTTCGACAACGACACAACAGCACAGCAGAAACTAGAGACAACCTGCAAGCTGGATGAAGTTGATCCGGAAAGTTTTGATGCGATTTTCTATCCTGGTGGTCATGGGCCTTTATGGGATTTAACGAACGACGAGCATTCAATTAAGCTCATTGAGCACTTCTGGAGTAAAGGTAAGCCGGTTTCCGCTGTTTGCCATGCTCCCGCCGTACTGCTGAATGCAAAAACACCGTGTGGCGACCCGATTGTTCAGGGCCGCACAGTAACAGGCTTTAGTAACAGTGAAGAAGCTGCAGTAGAGCTTACCGATGTGGTCCCTTTCTTACTTGAGGACGAACTGACAGCGAAAGGCGGTCATTACCGTAAAGTTGATGACTGGCAGGCCTATGCCGTTCAGGACGGCATGTTAATTACAGGTCAGAACCCTGCGTCATCGGAGCAGACGGCACAGCGCCTGCTCGATGTACTCAGAGCCAGCCTGTAATTTGCCTTAAAAGCGTCGGCGCCAACTGATGCCGACGCTAGCCTGCCTGCCCACTGCAGGCTCGAATGAACGTCCGCTTCCCTGATTAACAACAACAGCACCAACGTAGTCTTTGTCCGTAATATTGTCGATCCGGGCCCACACATCCAGCTCGCTTTTTGCCCACTGCCAGTCACGGCTTACTGCAATATTCCAAGTCGTATAAGACGGTGCAAAGGTATCGTTTTGATCATTAACCGGCGTTTCATTTCTATACTGGCCGGCTAACTGAACAAGCCACTGCTCTGCGGGCTGCCAGTTCAGGCGCAAGTACCCCTGGCTTTTCGCTACGCCGGGTAATTGATTCCCCTGTAATGGCCCGTCATCAAAGCTAGCGTCTATATAACTGTATGACAGCAACATATTTAGCTCTTGTGTCAGTGCACCGTTAATGCTCAGTTCAGCCCCTTCTCGCGTTGTTTCTGAGGCATTACGGTAGGTTGTACGCCCATCGTTTGACTGGTCTACGAGAATTTCATCCTCGCTTTCAATACCAAAGAAAGCGAAATGCAGACGCCAGTCGTTATCGAGTTGATGTTTAATACCCCATTCCCACTGATTATTGGTGGATGGACCCAACTCCCGGTTCAGGCCCGAGCCTTCATTTCGGTAAGCGAGTTCTGTCAGTGTCGGGGTTTCAAAACCTTGTCCTATACTCAGATAAGTTGCTGAAGTTGGCAGAAACTGCCAGGTAAGCGAAATAGCGGCTGTGGTTTCACTAAAGTCACTGCTACCACTGTCATCGGAGTTATCCAGCTCAGTAAAGTAGTCTTTTACTTCATAGTTGATGTCACTGTAACGAACCCCGCCAGTTGCAGACCAGTCTTCAGACAGCTGCCACTGAAAACGCAAATAAGCCGAAGCATTTTCAATCCAGTTGAATTCGTCGCGACGCAGCTCGCCCTTTTCACCGTTGTTATTCACAAACCCAAAGCGGTGATCCTGCTGGCGTTCTATTTGCGCGCCGAGAGTTGCCGACCAGTTGACTCCGCGCTGGCGCCAGCGTGCATGAGCCCCCTCAAACTGGCGGGAAACATCGATAACTGCACCGGAGCTTGTGTCACCATCACCGGTAAACGGCAGGAACTGCTCAATATCGCGATCGCCCTGCCACAATGACAGTAAGCCCTCGCCATTGTCACGTTCATGAAACCAGCTAAATGATCCCTGACGGTGGTGAATGTCCTTGCGAGTATTGAAGTCGACCGCTCGTTGTACTGTCTGGGTGGGGTCATCACGCCAGTCTTCAGGAGTTAATGCGCTGGGGTCCTGCAATAGTGGCGCATCGTTATTATCGTAGCGGATAATAAAGCGGTTCTGGTCATCCCACTGATGGTACCAGCGCACAGCCTGTTGCTGGCGCTCAGCGGAATTATGTCGCCGCGGGCCGTCAGTCTTAAAATCCGACGCCAGAACTTGCAGTTGTTTATTGTCGGTTGCCCACTGGGCATTAACGTTATACCGCTGTGTGTCGTTTTCGCTAAATTGCCCACCCCATTGCAAAGCCGTCTCGGTTGGTTTGCGGCTGAACCACTCAACCACACCGCCACCAGAATTGCCGTACAAGGTAGCTAACGGGCCGCGTAAAACTTCCAGCGAATCAATGCTGTCGAGAAAAATACTCGAAGTTTGCGCCTGGCCATCGGGCATAGACAAAGGAATACCATCGACATTAAGTTGCAAGCCTCTGACCCCAAACGCGGCTCGTGAGCCGAAACCGCGAACCACCAGACGTGTATCCTGTGCGTAGTTATAACGGTTGTCCGCCTGAATCCCGGCAACGCCCGCTAATGCATCTCCGGCATCAATCTTCATGGAGGGTAAGGTGTTTTCGACGTTAACACGGTCGATACTGGCTGCGGTGGTTAGCCAGGGTTTTTCGCTCTGGGTGGCTGTCACCACGACGGTTTCGTCGACTTCAGTTGAATGAACAACGAAAGAGGCCGCCAATAAAGGCAGCCCCGTGTAAGTGAGTTTTTTTAAAACTGCTGAATATGACATTGTTAATCCGCTGGTTTTATCTGAATAATGGCACCGTCAGACTCGTCGGTCAGTAAGTATAGGTAACCGTCGGGCCCTTGATTAATGTCACGAATACGTGCATCAACGGCGTCTTCAAATAAGCGCTCTTCATGCATCATTCGGCCTTCATATAAGTCCAGGCGAGCCACCAGGGAGCTTTTCAGGGCAGCAACAAAGAAGTCGCCTTTCCATTCAGGAAAAGCATCTCCTGTGTAAAAGGTGGCACCAGCTGTTGCTATAGACGGAACCCAATAATAAAACGGCTGTTCAGTGCCTTCTTTTACGGCGTCTTCGCTGATGGTTCCGCCACCGTAGTCAACGCCGTAAGTCACTTCCGGCCAGCCATAGTTTTTACCGGCTTCAGGAATATTTACTTCATCGCCACCTTGTGGGCCGTGTTCAACCGACCACAATTTTCCGGTTTCAGGATGAATATCAGCGCCCTGCACATTGCGGTGGCCGTAGGACCAAATTTCGTCAAGTGCGTTGTCGTTGCCAACAAATGGGTTGTCTTCGGGTATGCTGCCATCCGGCCAAATACGTACGATTTTACCGTGATGGTTATCCAGCGTTTGTGCATCATCCATACGTGAGTAACGGTCACCTAAGGTAATGTATAAGTGTCCCTCAGGAGAAAAGACTAACCGTGAACCAAAGTGAGCATTGCTCTCATATTTTGGTGCCTGGCGAAAGATAACTTCTTTATCCGTAAACTCTTTGTCATTAAGTTTGGCACGCATCACGGCCGTACTGTTGCCTTTACCACCGTCCTGAGCGGCTTCGGAGTAGCTAATGTACACCCAGTTATTTTCTTCAAAATCTGGGTCAACGGTAATATCCAGCATGCCACCCTGACTTTTAGCAACGACTTCCGGGGTGCCGCTGATTTTTTCGCGGTAACTACCATTAGCCGATACCCAGTAGATATCTCCCGTTCGTTCTGTTACTAAAATGCTTTTATCCGGAAGAAATGTCATACCCCAGGGGTTGGTGAAGCCGTCAGCAAGTGTGCTGACACTGACTTTATGACGTTCCGTTTCGACATCTTCAGCGGTAGCAACTGTACTGAAAGAAGCTGCTAGTATTGCGGTTAAAACAACTTTTGGATTGAACATTGGTCTCTCCTTCTTATTGAATTACCTTCAGTATACGTCATTCATCGGAATTTTGATGACACTGTGCTTGATCTGTTCGTCGCTTTGGCCGTTAATACGGTAATCAATTGTAAAAAGGTATTGGAACTTCATGAGCAGCAAGGTGTTTAGTACCGACTCGTTACTGATTTTAGCGCAGTGGTTAGCCGCTGCTTTTGTTCTGGTTATTATTGGGTTAGTCGTTTCTATCGGCATCATGTACATTGTTGACAGGACGCAGAATCGACACACCATAAGACATAACTACCCTGTTATTGGCCGCTTTCGCTACATGTTTGAGCGTATGGGTGAGTTTATGCGTCAGTATTTCTTTGCTATGGATCGTGAGGAAATGCCATTTAACCGGGCGCAGCGCAGCTGGGTGTACCGTGCCGCGAAGAACGCTGACCGTAACGTTGCTTTTGGTTCAACACGTGACTTAAGTCGTACCGGAACTATTATTTTCAGCAACGCTCCCTACCCGCCTATGGCTGAGCAGGCAACATCGCCAGAACCCATTACAATTGGTCCTTACTGCGAGACACCTTATTCTCCGGTGTCGTACTTTCATATTTCAGGAATGAGTTACGGGGCATTGTCGCCGGTTGCGGTTAAGTCATTGTCGCAGGGGGCTGCAAAAGCCGGCTGTTGGTTGAATACGGGTGAAGGTGGCTTATCGCCTTATCATTTAATGGGGCATTGCGACATTGTGTTTCAAATGGGTACTGCGAAGTTTGGTGTTCGCGATAAAGAAGGTCGACTCGACGAGGACCGTCTGGCAGAACTCGGTCGTCACGATAATGTGAAAATGTTTGAGATTAAACTGAGCCAGGGTGCTAAACCGGGTAAAGGCGGTATTCTCCCGGGCGTTAAAGTTAACAGTGAAATAGCCAGAATTCGGGGAATTGTTGAAGGCGAAGACGCAATTAGTCCAAACCGGCATCCGGAAATAAGCAATAACGAAGAATTACTCGATTTTATCGAAAAGGTTCGCAAGATTACCGGCAAGCCAACGGGTTTTAAATTTGTGATGGGCGACCCTTCATGGATTGACGAACTGATAGATTGCATTTTGATTCGTGGCGAAGAGTCGGCTCCTGACTTTATTACTTTAGACAGTGCCGATGGCGGAACCGGAGCGGCACCCCAGCCGCTAATGGACTATGTTGGTTTAAGAGTGACGGAAAGCTTGCCGATACTCATCGATAAACTGACCGAAGCGGGCTTGCACGGACGAGTCAGGGTTGTGGTTTCCGGCAAAATGATTACACCGGCTGATGTGGCCTGGGCTATTGCTATGGGAGCAGATTTTGTGACCGCGGCCCGGGGTTTTATGTTTTCACTGGGCTGCATTCAGGCTATGCAGTGTAACAAAAACACTTGTCCAACCGGCGTTACAACGGATGATCCTAAGCTGATGAGGGGGCTGGACCCTGAGGATAAGTCGGTACGTGCGGCTAACTATCACAAATACATGGAATATGGCGTCAATATCATTGCGCACTCTTGCGGTGTAACTGATCCTCGCCGGTTAAACCGCCGCCATGCCCGGGTTATTAAGCCCGATGGTGAGAGCATCAGCCTGGCGGAACGTTATCCGTTACCGCCGGCCAGACGTCGTTAATTGAGTGTGTTAACCGGCAACAGTCGGGCAATTTCTTCCGCGATTTTGCGGAAGGTTTGCCGACGGCTGGTGGTCGGACGGTATACCAGGCCGATGTCACGAGAAGCTTCCTGACCGGTTGGCTTTAATGAAACCAAATCGGTGTTTTCTAAAATACCCCGGTCAATGGCCATTTGCGGAACAAAGGTAGCACCTAAGCGGGCGTCTGCCATTTGCACCAGGCTGTGTAGGCTGGTGGCTGTAAAGGGGTTCATTTTAATGGAGTCGGTAAGCTGACAGGCTGCGACGGCGTGACCGGTCATGCAGTGCTCTTTTTCCAGCAGGAAAATACTGCGATCAGGCAGTTTGTCATAATCAACGGGTTCCCCTACTGTCTCTGCCAGCTCTTTATGCACCACCAGTTTGAAAGGGTCACGACCCAGTATCCACTTTTGGTTGCCCTGTATGTCCATAGGCAGTGCCAGCAAAAGAATATCCAGTTCGCCGTTACGCAGGCGGTGCAGTAAGTTTTGAGTGGTATCTTCAGAAAGCTGCAGAAGGAGCTTAGGGAACTTGTTTTGTAAGTTTTTACTAAGCTCGCCAATGACAAAAGGGGCTATGGTAGGGATAATACCCAGCCTTAAAGGCCCTTCCATAATATTGCCCTGACCCTGCGCATAGTGCAGTAATTCTTCCGACGCGCTGATAATGTCCCGCGCTTTCTCCACAACTTCTTCGCCCAGGGCAGTAAAGAGAAAGGACTTATGGTCACGCTCAATAAGCTGGCAGTCTAGTTGCTCTTCCAGGTTTTGAATGCCACTGCTTAGCGTCGACTGGCTGACATTACATTCAGCCGCCGCGCGGTTAAAGTTCTGTTCCTGATGCAGCGCCAGCAGGTAACTTAGATTTTTCAAACTTGGCAATTTACTCATGGTTTACCCGTCGCGTTTTTAATTGGTATTTCCGATTATCATAATTCGTTTTATTCGTTTTATCCAATCTGTCTCCGTCCGTACACTAGCTCTCGACTCGTTAAGGAACGAATACATTTTAAATCCCAACCACGGAGACAATTTATGTTAACAGTAGGCGATAAACTACCAGAATTCAGCGTCATTGCGGCAAAACCTAAGTTCAATATGCCGGAAGAGAATGGCGAAAGCGCTTTTGAAACTATCGACAACAGCAGCTTTGAAGGTAAATGGAAAATCATCTTCTTTTACCCAAAAGACTTCACTTTTGTTTGCCCAACTGAAATTGTTGAGTTCGCAAAACTGAATGAAGACTTTGCTGACCGCGACGCCGTTGTTATGGGCGGTAGCACCGACAACGAATTTGTGAAATTGGCATGGCGTCGTGAGCACCCTGACCTTGACCGTCTGAATCAGTACTCTTTTGCTGACGACGGTTCTTTGGTCGACGGATTAGGCGTTCGTGACAAAGCTGAAAATGTTGCTTTGCGTGCTACCTTCATCGTTGATCCGCACAACGTTATCCAGCATGTATCGGTAAACAATCTGAACGTGGGTCGTAACCCGGCAGAAATCGTCCGTATTTTAGACGGTTTACAGACCGACGAGCTGTGCCCTTGTAACCGTGCGCTGGGCGGCGACACCCTTTAATTGGTGTTTATTTCCCAAGACTAAGCGCTGATGGCATTGCCATCGGCGCCCGCTAGGCGCTTTTACAGTATTTCAGGAGTTAAGCATGGCAATTGCAGACTAAAAACAATTACTGGGTGATCACAGTAAAGACACCAAACTTAACCTGTCGAGCTTGTTCTCAAACGTTGAGCAGTCAGGTTTAACAAATGACCAGTTCTACGGCACAGCACTTTCGCTCGTCTACACATTGTCGGACGACGAGTTGACCCAGGCAGTGGAAGAAGAAGCCGAAGGAAAAATTGAAGAAAACGTTAAGACGGCGGCAAAAACTGCAGCGTCATTAATGGCAATGAATAACGTTTATTATCGCTTCTTGCATTTATCGAGCGATAAACAGTTTTCTAAGCTTCCTGCGGGGCTCCGCATGAACGCAATGGCTAACCCGGGTGTGGATAAAGCCGACTTTGAGTTGTTCTCACTGGCGGTATCGGCACTGAATGGTTGTGGTATGTGCATTGACTCGCACGTACAAACCTTGCTGAAGCACGACGTTTCGGCACAAGCAATTCAATCGTCAATTAAGTTGGCGGCGGTACTTAATGCAGCCTTAACTGCACGCAAACTGTCGTAAACCCTCTAGGGGCTCCCCTTTGCCCCGTGCAACCTTTGCCCGCGCCTTTTGGTGCGGGCTTTTTTATGGGTGTTTTTGTTGCTCCGTAGTTTATGTCCTACGCTTATAACAGAAGCTAAGGAGGTACTATGCTGAGTATTAATTCAGATCGCTTGAAAAAATCCGTGCTTGAACTGTCCAACATTGGTTATAACGAAACCGATCACGGCGTCTATCGCTGGGGTTTTACCGATGCTGATATGGAAGCTCGTCGCTGGATGATGGAACAGGCCAAAGCCGAAGGATTTGAAACTTTTATGGATGGAGCCGGCAATGTATTTTTCGGTATCGGGGACTATTTTAAGAAACCCGCCGTTCTTACCGGTTCACATTTAGATACGGTTCCGGCCGGTGGTATTTTTGACGGCGCACTGGGCGTGTTAGCCGGGTTCGAAGTTTTGCGCTCGATCAAAGAAAATGACATTAAATTGAAGCATCCTGTATGGGTGGTCGGCACTGCCGAAGAAGAAGGACGGTTTGGCGGTATGATGGGGTCGCAGGCTATTGCCGGTGTACTAAACCCTGACTGGCTTATGTCGGCCCACGATGCTGACAATGTGTACCTAAAAGACGCCATGGCCGCTCATGACATGAATGTGATGGATGCTTTGGACGCAGCATGGCCACCAGAGCGACTGAAGGCGTTTTACGAATTACACATTGAGCAGGGCCCGGTGCTTTTTCAAAAAGAAATTACTATTGGTGCCGTGGAGGGCATTTCCGGTGTTTTCAAATGGATAGTGCACTTAAAAGGTAAAGCGGACCACGCCGGTACAGCACCGATGAACATGCGCAGCGACGCTTTCATGGGGTTGGCTGACTTTGCTCATGAAATTGAGCGCATTATTGCAGAAGACGGTACGGACAAGACGCGTATTACTGTGGGTAAAGTGGATTTAAAGCCTGGCAGCCCGCATACCGTACCCGGAGAAGCCGTATTTACTATTGTAGGTCGTGATATGAGCCCGGATGTGATGAAAGAGCTCGCAGATTCTTGTAATAAGGCGTTGTCAGCCATTGCTCGTAAACACCGCTTAAAGTTTGAGTATGAACAGGTGAGCTGGCTGAATCCTCAAGCATGTTCAGCGAAATTGACAAAACAGATAGAAGAGAAGGCAAAAGCGAGAAAGTATTCGTGCCTGAAAATGCCCAGTGGGGCTGGACACGATGCACAGTTTTTTACTGAAATTACAGAGTCAGGCCTTATTTTCATTCCGTCTGTAAACGGTGTCAGTCACGCTCCCGACGAATGGTCGCACTGGCATGATGTGGAAGCTGGTTGTAACATACTTTTTGATTGTATTATTGATTCAGCTCAGTGAGCTGCGCAAACAGTTAGGATCCGTTATACTGTGCGCACCTCGCCGTGATACTAAGTGGTATTGTTCATGGAACAAAAGATAACGGTTCAGTCCGCCGATAAAGTTAAAATTCAACGCCCGGACGGGCAAAAGCACAACAATAACTACTCCCCTCGTAGCCGCATTTATGTGCGCGACATTAAAGGTGCGATGGAGTACTTCCGCCGTGGCTTTGGTTTCCTGCTACTGGCAGTTTTTGCCATTATTCCCTGGCTCACCTACCAGGGCGAACAGGCGGTTCTGCTTGACATTATGGAGCAGCGCTTTCGTATTTATGGTTTAACGCTTTGGCCACAGGACTTTACCGTTGTCGCCTGGTTCGCCATTGTGGCGGCCGTGGCGCTGTTTTTTGTGACCACTATATTTGGACGTGTCTGGTGTGGCTTTATGTGCCCTCAAACAACCTGGACCTTCATATTTATGTGGTTTGAGAAAAAGTTTGAAGGCCCCCGCAATAAGCGTATTAAGCTGGATGAGCGCAAAATGGACTTTGATAAGTTCTGGCGTAAAGCCGGTAAACAAACCGGCTGGAT
>Ga0208772_100098_pt1 | contig 23336 bp, 24 predicted proteins | sample AntDeeMetVIREN14_FD_184782 | JGI IMG/M metagenome (GOLD analysis project Ga0208772, IMG submission 184782) | Saline lake microbial communities from Deep Lake, Antarctica, in enrichment culture - Antarctic Deep Lake Metagenome VIREN14 (SPAdes)... ... | reverse complement strand
GCAGAATTGAGTGGGATCAAACCAACAGCCCCGCTGCTGCGATCCAGGGAGCAAACACTAACGACGGCCACTTATCTGTCGAAAATGTCAGAGAAGGCTCCGAAGCAAAAGCGGTCAACACTATCCTTGGACTGACCGAAGATTACCAGGAACGCGACCGCGCCAATTACGAAGTCGAACACAAACCGACTCGGACGATCTTCGATGACGGGAGCCAGGCAATCGATGGCCACACCGCGATTGAACTCACTGATCCAGACAGAGACGACGCCCCGAATCTCGCTGAAGAACTCCAAGAGGATGTCCTCTCCGGGCTGCAGTACAATGCTGGAATGTGGGGTGATGATACCTTCTTCGTACAGGATAAAGAGCACGAAGAGGTGTTCGAACTCGCGCTAGAACCGCCGAATATCATTCTCTATGCACGGGAGAACACGACTGCATTGAGTCTCCGAAGCTTCTGCCAGGAAATCCTTGACGAGTTCGATTCGACATATTCGCTGGAGAAGAAGCAGAACATGTTGGTTGGACAGTAACGATGAGTGGGGAACAGGATCACTGGCTTCGACAAAAACGTGAGATACAGGCCTACAACACATTCTTTTCCGCATTGTCCGCACGTGCAAACCCGTGTCTCGCTGCGCACGGTTTTGAAGCGCCAGTGGAATTCCCCCGAATCGAAGGCGCACGCGAAGGTGTTGCTGCACACCCTGATTTCCTCCTATACGACGGCGGTGTCTTTCTGCTGGTCGAAATCAAACAGGGAACCAACATCGAAGACCGGCACATCGAGCAGATGGAGGAGTGCAACCGTGTCGGGATTGAGCGAGCAGAGACGTATCTCACGGACTCTGACGTCCAGGAGAAAACCTCCTATGACGGGAACGTAGATCAGATCGAGACCTGCATCGTTTACGAGGGGATCGACGAGGAGTACCTCGAAAAGTGCCGGAATGAATGGGACAACTGCCGGGAAAAGCTAGAGAAACTCGAAGAACAAACCGCTATCCTCACACAGGGACGTGGAGAGTCATTGCGGTTGCTCACTGGAGAGTTTGACTCTACGCGACTACAATCCCGCTTCGAGAGTGGTATCGATCTCCCGACGAATCCGAAGACAGAGTTCATAGTGACGGAATCATGGGAGAAAGAGTGCCTCGCGGTCGCCATCTCCCACACTTGGGGACATCAAGCTGCTTCCGGTCCAGTTCAAATCTCCGCGTCCGACATCCGATCACACTTCGCACCCAGGCATGCTGTCCCAATGGGACGCATCAAGCGCGTGCTCCACTTCTTGAATGAGATCGATGCCTGTAGCGAAGTGGACGACGAAGAAGAGACCCACCTCTACGAATTCACCGTCGACCACATGCAAGCAATCCTCGACATTGAACAGACGGTCAGCGAGCAATCCGTCGAGGACTATCTGATGGAGGACGACCAGACCGACCTCGACTCGTTTATGGATCCAGATGATGACGACGACGATGATGAAGATGCTGCCAACTAGTAGTATCTCCTCGAATTATTCGCGGAGGAGGTCCTCGATTTCCTCTCGAAGGTGAGTGAAGCCATCTCTAGCAGTATCCACATCAGATGCTCCAGTGACTACGACTTTTCCGGTGGCAAAGGCCAGGAGTACGCACTCGTGGTCGCGGGGACGGTACACCAGGCCGGGGAACTGCTCGGGTTCGTACTCTGTAACCTCAAGCCCTAATCCGATCGCAAGGGCTGACAGATTCAGCGATCGCCCTATGTCTGCCATGCACACGTAGTTCTGGATGCTGAACCAGGCATCCTCAGCACTCGAAACAATCCCGTGACGTTCCAGCAGGACCAGAAACTCGTCTCGGAGACGTTCGGATTCGGCTTCCGACGACGCTCCGGTGATGATGTACTTCCCGGTACGGTACAGCGTGATCAACGGCTCGTCGTCGTCGAACCGGACGTAGGCTCCAGGATATTTTTCGGGATCGTAGTCGACGACGTCGTCGAGTTCTCGTGCGACCGTCGCGAGATCAAGTTCGACGTCTAAGGCCCCCGACGCAACAACATTGACGACGTGTACCATCGTGAAATCCTTCGTGATCGAGAATACTTCTATCGCCCTCTATAACGTGTCGATGCCCCGTTCACCGCGACAGAACTCAGTTCATCCCAGCTGTTCTACTCTGCTACTCGCTTCGCTCAACGAGGTCGTACTCTTCAGCGTACTCAAAAATGACTTGCAGGATGTCCCACGATTTGCCGGTCTGATCGTCTTCGAAGTACCACTCAGCTTGGTCAGCGATGGCTTCAGACACAGCTTCAGCATCGAGAAAGTCCTCTGGGTCGTCGAAGCCCATGCCGATCCAGTCCTCGCCAGCAAGATTCGCAGACAGATCCCGTGTGATGGCGTCGATTACCGCTCGCTGAAGGTCCGCCGTGAAGTCGACCTCATACCGCTCTTCGGGCATTTCCTCTTTCAGCCTCGGGAGCAGCTGCTCGGCGATCTCCTGATGCGACGATTCGCCACTTCCGGCCCAGTCGTTCAGTACGGTGTAGTCGTTCGGCATTGTTTGAGTCTATCGTGGTCGTATCTTGACTGTATTGCTGTCAGTTGGATCTGGAGCTTATCCTGGCTGACTCTCTTGGTATACTTGTTGACGGAGATGCTTTGTGATCGCTTCCTGAACCTCGTCGTTGTCCATGAACTCTGCGAAGAGCTCCTGATTCTGGTCCATTCGATCGATGAACATGCTGGTTAGCGCATCATCGAATTCAAGTGCGAAGTTTTCGCGACTATTTGCGCGCGCCGAGCGTCGGAGGTGATCGTCTTCTAAGGCGTCTTCCTTGAGCTGCTCAAGGAACAATTGGTCGGCTTCGGTGAAGTCAGTCCCGAGCTTCTCGTTGATTTTCTCGACGATAGTCGACAGTTCGACTTCGTCATCAGCTTCTGAACCGCTCGTCCCAGTCTCTGTCGGGCCTTTGACCTCACCATCGTCTGCGCTGAGCCCGATGGAACCTTCCTCGGACTTCTCAAGACGATAGTACTGTAGAGCGAGTTCGTCGTCGAATTCCACGGTGGGGTCGTGCGATTGTCTCGGGAGTTCCTTGTACAGGAACCGTCCGAACGTGTAGAGCTTCTCGAGGTGGGTATCCACGTAGCTGACGATCTGCGACTGGAACTTATACAGCCGCAGGAACGACCTGAGCGTTGAGCGGAAGTCTTCCTGGATTTCCTCCTCTTTGGCGACGAAGCGGTCCCGGGCTGGCTGAACGATACTGCTGAGCTTTCCATGGGAACCTTCCGTCCCCGTGTTGGACGGGTCAAAGAACACCTTCGCGAAGCGGTCGACTTCCTCTTGCTCGTAGATGCGAAACGCATCAAGTTCGGAGGCTAACTGTTGGAGATGCTGTGGGTCCATCTCCTCCGTCACGGTTGTCTTGCCGTAGAACGGCTCAAACGCTTCCTTGATTTCTTCCTGTTCGTTCTCGAAATCCAGTACGAACGTGTCCTCTTTCCCGGGATGCTGCCGGTTCAATCGAGATAGTGTCTGGACCGCTTGAATCCCCGAGAGTTTCTTGTCGACGTACATCGTGTGGAGGAGCGGTTGGTCGAAACCGGTCTGATACTTATCGGCGACGACGAGGATCTGGTACTCCTGAGTGTCGAAGACGTTGGGGAGTTCCGACTCTTTGATGCCGTCATTCATCCCCTTTTCCGTGTAGCTACCACCATCGTCCTCGACCGTCCCACTGAACGCGACGAGCGCGCTGAGGTCGTATCCGTTCTCCTCGATATATTCGTCAATCGACTTCTTGTAGCGGACTGCGTGAGCCCGAGAGGACGTCACGATCATCGCCTTGGCCTTCCCACCGATCTTGTGCTGCGTGTGATTCCGGAAGTGTTCGACGATTATCTCGACCTTCTGTGAGACGTTATGGGGATGGAGTTTCAGGAACCGCGATATCGCGTTCACCGCCTTCTGCTCGGGCACCTGTGGGTCCTCCTCGACAACCTTTGCGACGTTGTAGAACGTCTCGTATGTCGTGTAATTTTGGAGAACGTCGAGGGTGAACCCCTCATCAATCGCTTGCTGCATCGAGTAGAGGTGGAACGGTTCGTGCCCACCGTCTCCATCGGGTTCACCAAAGGCCTGCAAGGTCTTGGCCTTCGGCGTCGCAGTGAACGCGAAAAAGCTGAGGTTGGGCTGTTTGTTCCGAGATTTTGCATTCTCTGCCATAGCATCCTCCCAATCCTCGATATCCTCCTCGTCGACACCCGAGAGAATACCCTTCATCTCGGCGGACATCTCGCCACTCTGGCTGCTGTGAGCTTCGTCGACGACAACGGCGTAATCCCGCTCCGGAAGTGACTGTGCGTGCTCAATGACGTACGGGAACGTCTGGAGCGTCGTGATAATCACAGGCTTGCCGGCTTCCAAGGCCTCTGCGAGCTCCTCGGATTTCGAGCGGTTCTCGCCTTTGATCGGGTGAACGACGCCAGTCTTGTGGTCGAGTTCGTAGATGGTGTTCCGGAGTTGTTCGTCAAGGACGGTTCGGTCGGTGACGACGACGACGCCGTCGAATACCGCGTCGTCTTGGTCGTCGTGCAGCGACACGAGCCGGTGAACCAGCCACGCGATTGACTTGCTCTTCCCACTCCCGGTGGAATGCTGGATGAGGTAGTCCTCGCCAGGACCCTCCTCTTTCGCGCTGGTGACCAGCTGCCGGACACACTCTAGCTGGTGATAGCGCGGGAAGATGATCGTCTCGTCTTCCTCGACGGTGATCCCGTCTTTCTTGATCTCCTCGGTGTCGATGTGGATGAACCGCTGGATGATCTCCATCCAGCTATCTTTCTCCCAGACCTCCTTCCAGAGATACGCAGTGCGGTGGTCGTTCTCTCGTGGGGGGTTGCCACCGCCCTTCTCGTGGCCCTTGTTGAACGGGAGGAAGTGGGTGTCCTCGCCGGCGAGTTCGGTCGTATAGTGGATCTCGTGCTGGTCGATAGCGAAATGCACCAACGCACCGCGTTTGAACCGGAGGACAGGTTCGCTCGGATCGCGGTCCTGGCGGTACTGCTCCCGGGCATCCCTGTTTGCCTGGTCGGTAAAGGTATTCTTGAGCTCGGCCGTCGCGACGGGGATACCGTTGACGCTCAGTGCGAGGTCTACACTCAGCTTCGAATTCGTCGCCGAGTAGTGGAGCTGCTGGGTGACACCGAGACAATTCGCTTCATAGCGAGCCTGCAGTTCGGGATTGATTCCCGTGTTTGGTTGGAACGTCGCGAGCTCGATTTTGGTGCCGGTGGTACGAAGGCCATGACGCAGCAGTTCGAGCGTGCCTTGGCGTTCGAGGGCGCTGGTCAGTTCCTGGAGAAAGCGCTCGCGAGCGCTGCCCTTGTGGGCGGTTTCTAACTGCTTCCAGGCCTCCGGCTGGGTTTCCTGAACGAATGAGACGACCTCGTCGGGGAAGATGCCCCGTTCAGCGTCGAAGTCGTCGCTGGGGACACGTGTGTAGCCGCGTTTCAGCAGGGCGGCAGCAATCTCGTCCTCGAAGGCCGCCTCGTCGTACTGTTTACTCATGTGTGACTGGCCTTAGCTTCATTCTTCACGTCGGACACATCAATCTGGCCCGTGACTGCAGCGGTGATGAGTGCTTGGCGCTTCTCCCCGAGGAGATCGATAGTTTCCTCCACTCGATCGATGAGTTCCCAGAGACGCTCGGTTTCTGTTTCGATGTGATCGACAATTTCACGCTGTTCTTCGAGCGGTGGAAGTGGCGTTTTGAACGACTTGATATCGGGCATATAGATCGTTTGGTGGGTAGAACCCTGCATCAGCCGGTTGAACTCTTGGTCCATCGAGCGGAAGACGTAGAGCAGGTATTCTGGTATGAGCTCGTCGCCACAGACCCAGTTAGCAAAGTCCTGTGAGGTCGCCATCGGTTCCCCCATGATTCCGGAGAAGCCAACAGACGCAGTACGTGAAAGGAAGACAGTACCCTCAGGAAGGAGATGTGCCCCGGAATTTTCCATCCCGAGTTCGCTGATCTGGTTCTCGGTTTCGTAGAGATAGCGCTTACGTCTTTCGCGGAACGGTTTGATGTCGGAGGTTGTTACCCACGGAATGTTGGTATCCTCCCAATACTCGTCGTTGGAGCGGTCAGGAGTGTGGCCAGAGTGCAGTTCGGCGACGAAGCGGGTGCGGACGACGTCCCAGTGCTCGGGGACCTGGTCAATCCAACCGGATTCAACATCTGTCAGTGTAGGATCGTCACTAACCCCAGTAGTAACCGATTGTCGAATAGTTGCTTTCCGTTTGCTGTGGAGAAGCTCTGAAATACCTTCAAAACCGCTCATTGCTCGGTTAAGAGAGGTTTCTCCGTCAGAGAGAAAATTAATAATCTGGTCTTGACTTCTCTCATCAGGATGTGGAATTCTTACGTTCTTCGCGTCCCCTGTAGTAATCCCATATCGCGTAACCCCGTTCGCGAGGTTTTCAAATTGCGTTTGTAGGAGACGTGATTTCAGGCAGTTGAATAGGAAACGAGGCGATATCGAAGATTTGTCTGGTCGAATCAAAAAAAGATGGTACCCACAAACTACATCATCAAAATCTGCAGGAACATAGGCCGGGATCCCAATGTCGTCTTTCGACTCTGAATCTTTTGTAATTAGAATATCGCCTTCCCGAAGACGAAAGCGGTTGGCTTTGGCTTCCGTTGTCGTCGCTTCCATGAATTCTATATCCTCTGTTATCTCCTCGTTATAATAGACATCAGTATAGTTACAGAGTCTAACGGGCTCTTCATCGTCAGAGGATTTTTTATCGACATTGCTGGGATAGACTTCTGAAACACCTTTTAACGGGACGGTATCCCATTCTCTCACTACTTCTGTGATAGCGTTTTGAAGAGTTTTTGTACCACTCATATCTCCAGTTCCTCCAGAATATCGGTGATTCGATTCCTTTGTTCTCGAATTTCGCTATTTATCTCGTCTAAGTCCCTTGGGGCTTCGTACTCGTAGAAGTACCTGTCAAAGTTTATCTCGTATCCCACAACCCCAAGCTCCCCATCCTCGTCGTCGTGATACTTCTTACTCTCGTTGATCCACGCGTTCTCCAGATACGGCGCAACCTCCTCTTCGAAGTACTCCCGTGGATCCGTCCCGAGAGGCACGCGTTCGCGTTCGCGTAGGTCACCGTCGTGCTCGGGGTTACCGTTCCCGTCCCGACAGATTTCTGCGTCGTCGTTCTGCTCGCCAAGCGCGCGTTCTATCGCGTTGTAGACGCTGTTACGCACGTCGACCCCATGCATGTTGAACGTCAGTTCCACCTCGTCGATGAACTCCTCACGATCCATCCACTGCGTTTCCGAGTCCAACTCGTAGAGCGCCTCCTTCACCGCTTCCTGTACCTCTTCATCCCGGTTCGTGAACGCCCGCTCGTCGTCGAGGCTCTCGATACGCTCCTCGGTTGCCTGGAAGCTCATCCGTAGCGGCCGATCGATGACGATGCGACGGTAGCCGAACTCCTCTGTTGGAACAACCTTCGAGCGGCCGTTGGCTTCCAAATCGCCGAAGATACGGGAGATCTCGTCAATGTGGTCTTGGGTGAGTTCGTGGCGCTTCTCACCCAGACTCTCGTCCATCTCGGCGTACAGGTCTTGGGCGTCGATGAGCTGGACGACATCCTTGCGCTTCTCGGGCTTGTCGTTCGAGAGCACCCAGATGTAGGTCCGGATGCCCGTGTTGTAGAAGAGGTTCTCCGGCAGGCCGACGATGGCCTCCAGCCAGTCGTTTTCCAGAATCCAGCGTCGGATGGCTGATTCCCCACTATTGGGGCCACCGTTGAACAGCGGCGAGCCATTGAACACGATGGCGATACGGGAGCCGCCCTCTGTAGGCGACTTCATCTTGCTCAACATATGCTGGAGAAACAGGAACGCGCCGTCGTTGGTTCGGGGCGTCCCCGCCCCGAAGCGGCCAGCAAACCCTTCCTCTTCGTGTTCGCGCACAACCTGGTCTTTGACCTTCTTCCACGAGACCCCGAACGGCGGATTCGAGAGCATATAGTCGAAGGTCCGGCTCGGGAAGCCGTCCTCTGTGAAGGAATTCCCGTAGATGATGTTCTCAGGCTCTTGGCCCTTGATGAGCATGTCCGAGTTACAGACGGCATAGGACTCGGGATTCAGCTCCTGCCCGAAGACGTGGAGGTTCGCATCGGTGTTGAGCTGTCGGACGTACTCCTCGGCGACACTGAGCATCCCACCGGTCCCACAAGCCGGGTCGTAAACGGTGCGGATAGCGTCCTGCTCGGTCAGGGCCTCGTCGTCTTCTTGGAAGACGAGATTGACCATCAGTTCGATCACTTCCCGCGGCGTGAAGTGCTCCCCTGCCGTCTCGTTGCTCAGCTCGTTGAATTTCCGGATGAGCTCCTCGTAGATGTAGCCCATCTCCTCGTTTGGGACCTCATCGGGGTGGAGATCGATTTCGGCGAACTGCCGGACGACCTTATACAAAAGATCGGCATCGGCAAGTCGGTCAATCTGGTGGTTGAAAGCGAATTTCTCGAAGATCTTCTTCGTCTCCTCGTCATACTGGTTGATGTAGTACTGGAGGTTTTCTGCGATATCGTCGGGGTCGTTACACAGGGATTCGAAGGTATACTCACTGGTGTTGTACACCTGTGCATCGGCAGCCTTCTTCAACGAGGGGGCGACGTTCTCGATACCTTGTTCCTGAAGCTGTTCGTAGCGCTCCAATACCTCGTCCTTGTTCCGCTCAGTCACGCAGTCGAGCCGTCGTAGGACAGTCAGCGGCAAGATGACCTTTTGATATTCAGACTGCTTGTAGTCCCCTCTGAGAAGATCTGCAATAGACCAGATAAAGTCCGACTTCTCGTTGAAGTTATCGACCATTGTACGGTGGAAGGTAAGTGTGTATGATAAACGCCACGGAGAACAATCGGAGGGGCCGATGTTGCTACCTGGCTTGCTGAACAGTAGTGAAAGGGCACTGATTCCCGCCTCCACCCCCGTTTCCACACGGGACCTCTCCGAGGACGCCATTGCGGTTTGATGTGTCCCCGTTCGGACCACGTCTTACCGGGATGGCAGGAACGGTGCGACGGGCTTCAAACGCCGGTGCCTGCGACGCTCCACCTAGTACGTGTGGGGGCATCCTATTAGAAGTCGTCCTTCACCTTCTGAGATGCCCAGTATATCAGAACTAATGCCGACTTATCGTAGAAGTCGTCACTGACAGACCACGACTTCCCACTCAAGCGGCCTAATCGGGCCATCACACACCACCGTTTCTGATGCTCGACAGATATTTAGTGCAAGGTTGTTAAAGAAGCCTCTATGCGACTAGAGGCGACCGCAAAAACGGACGAATACAAGGTCTGGATGACCGACGCCGAACTTGACGAACTCCGACGAGTGGCGGCGAACCATCGCGACGATCTCATCATCCAGCTGGGCGGCTACGTCGGCCTCCGAGCCTTCGAAATTCCGCAAATCCGACCGGAGCACGTGAAACGGACACCCGATGGCGATCACTACCGGCTCCGAGTGCCAAAAGGGAAAGACACGACCGGAAACGGCGGGAAGCCTCGTGATTCCTACCTCCCGGCCGACGTCGAGGGCGACGTTCACCGCTACCAGAATGCCGAAGATATAGCGCCAGACGATTTATTGATCGATCTCACCGAGCGGGGTGTCCGCGACGTCATGAAGCGTACCGCCGAGCGTGCAGCCGCCGAAACCGGCGACGACGACTATCAGTACGTGAGTTCGCACGACCTCCGTCGACGCTTCGCCCAGCGTCTCCTCGTCGACCGGCAGATGAATCCTCGTGTCGTGATGGCCGTCGGTGGCTGGGACTCCTTCCAGGCCATCGAACCGTACCTCAACGCCCCGACGGCCGACGTCGTCAACGACGCCTTCGAGGAGGCCGGGCTCGCATGACCGACGACGACGTCGATCCCGAGAACCCGCGGCCGAAAGGACACTACCCACGGTTCGTGGACAACGAGTGGCACTACGTTCCGGACGACCTCGCACAGACGATCTCGCTCGGGCCGGGCGGCGACGGCGAGGAAGGGCAAGACTGGGTGCTCACGTACACGCCGGAGCAGCGAGATGAGGATGACCGCGAGAAAGTCCTCGTTCGGCTGACGGCGCGGGCGCTCCACGAGCTCTACATCGAGACGAAAGGCCTTGACGTCGAAACCCGACAGATGGGCCACCGCGCAGAGTGTGACCTCTGTGGCGAGATGGTCGATTTCGAGCGGGCGATTCCGAACGGCGCTGGCGATCCGTGCCATCGTCGCTGCTGGGCTGAGGCCTACGGCGCACCCGAATGGTTCACCGACCACGTGTAGCGTGAATCGGCAGGAAATGGGAGTATACAGCGGCGATGAACCGATATTCAGGACGCGAGGGTAAGGGTTGAACCAGAGAGAACCAGGTTCCAGAGCACGCTATGGGAGCAAATCCCGGAGATCGTCTTCGTCGAGCGCATCGTGATCCGCGAAGTATTGCTCAACATCGGACACCTGCTCCAGCGCAGTGACCTCCTCAGCTTTCGCCTCTGCACTCGGGCTGTACGCTGCCAGCGCCTTGTGAGGGTAGTCGTGGTACGGATCGATGAAGAAGAGATAGATGACATGATACTCCGTGTCTCCACGTGGGATTTCGTCAACGACTTTGGTGTACAATCGGCCCTGATCACCGACGGTGATGATATCGAGGTTGGCGATACGCTCATAGATGAACGAGCTGGGTGGCGCCTCGCTCGTGACGATGTTCAGGAGCCGGGTGATGACTTCCTCCTGTTCCGAGGCATCGAGTGCAGCAAAATCTGCAGCGGCTTCTTCAGCAAAGATGACCCTCGTCTCTTCGTCCGATAGTGATACGTAGCTCACATCTGCCTCAGGAAAAGCCGGTTAGTACTTCAGCAGAGACTCGAGGTCTTCTTTGCTCGCTGTATTCCCGTCAGCGATATCCTCAATGCCGCGAAGAACACCCTCAGGAACCTCAGGCCGATCTCCGTCCTCGGCGTCGCCCTCGCGGTCGTCGCCAGCGGGGTGGAGACTCATTGACGAAATATCGGTGCTCCTCTGTAATAAGCCTGTGGACGGCTACGCGGAAGTTGGTGACTCAGACCGATCACCACTGTTGTGATATATCTCCCCCTGACGATGAACGTGGTCTTCTATACACTTGCGTGATTATGGAGAGCCAACAATGGCGGCTGACGATGTTGAGACGCTCCGACTTCTCTGTATGGGAGACAACCACGGGGACGTTGACTCTCTGGAACGGGTCGTCGACGGAACTGAAGGCGAAGAATTCGACTTCGTAATTCACGTCGGCGATATCACGAATGCGTGGTTCGATGGCGTCGACGAAGGCCGGGAACAGCTCGATGCGGTCACCCCGTATTTCGAGACGCTCCACGAGCGCGGAGAATTTCTCTACATCTGGGGGAATAGAGACGGAGCAATCGGTCCAGAACAGCCATTCCAGGACTACGACCTCCCGGGGACGTTCATCCCCGAAGATGACACAATTACCGTTGCTGGAGAGACGTTCACACAAAATCCCGAGTTAGTCGAGGACGAGACAATCCTCGTGAACCACTACTGGCACCCCGAGTTGCTGGAACATTTTGCGGGGAAGGCCTACTTCTCTGGTCATATACACACCGGCCGGTACAAGAACAAGGCTCTCAACACCGCATTCCTCTACCGGACGGCTGATCATGGCGCGGATGCTCTTTTCGGCGCGTACTTCGTCGTCGAGATTGCATCTGACGGTACGTGGCAGGTCGATTTCCGAAATATCGGGCAGGTTCGGAAAGGGATCTGTCCCAAGCATCAGGCACTCGGTGTACAGTTCGTCCCGGACTACTGGCGACAGGACTGTCAGTTCTGCTACGACGAAGACGATTTCTACAGTGAGGTGGTTCGCACAGCACTCTACGGACTGGGAACAGTACAAGAGGAAGCCGAGATTGACGAAGTTGTAGAGTCTGCAACCTCAACGTTCGGAGCTACGCCACCGTCTTTTGAATCAAGACTGCGAGAATTTCTCGAAGAGCGGACAGAAGATCATCGATAGCGACCACTGTGAGACGAGAAACAGAGTCTATGCCGGTTCCTCTCGGAACCGTTCGATTGGGACATCGGTGACGTCGTCGTAATCATCATCGGCCCCGACGAGGAGCATCCCGTCGACGTATGCTGCAGTCCCGAGCGCGAAGGCATCGCCAAGCGCCGGCGAGTAGCGGAATTTGAAGTCGGCCGCTGACGCCCAGGTCTGTTCGGTGTCGACGCGACGGATGCCGCTCTCCTCGAGGACGTCGACGACAGCATCAGCGCGTTCCTCGCCGTCAATCGCACGGACGATATAGTGGACCTCAGCGAGGTTAATAGCCGAGATGTAACCGTCTGCTGTGCCTTCAACGGCGTCGACGTACGTTTCGACGGTGTCGCTCCCCGGTTCGTTGCAGAAATAGGCGATGAGTGGTTCGGCGTCGAAGACGATCGTTTCGGGAATCTCTGCCCCGTCCGTCATACGTCAGCCTCGTCGTCGCCGGCGTAGCGCTGCCGCAACTCCTCTTCACTGGCTTTGTCCGCTGCGCGTTCCTCCTGGAGGCGCTTGGTTGCCGAGCGCCCCTGCTCGTCGGCCTTCCCTTCCAGAATCCCACGCAGGTCTGTAACCGAGTGGATGGGGCGAACAACGATGTCACCCTCTTCGGTCCGGACGAACTTCACACGGCCGGGCGTGTCGATACCCAACTCTTCACGGAACTCCTTCGGGATGGTGGCTTGCCCGCGCGACGATACGGACACCACTTTTTCAGACTCTGTCTTACTCATACTATTCTTGACCATTACTTTGATACAGTCATACAAAAGACTAGCGCTGGGTTGGGTAGCTGGCGAACCAACTCAGTCATTGATTTCAACACCAAGTGGAGTATCGTCTTAACCAACAAGTCAGATTATACCGGCCGTTGTTAGTTAATAGAGTCACGCTCCGGTTGCATTCGAAGCACTCGAGCTGCGGTATCTGTATTACTCGAAGCTTGAATGTGGGCGTAATAATTAAGGTGGAATCCAATGTGGGAATAGACGTAACCAATGTGGTCCCCACGAACTGCAGTCCAGCGATTTTTCACAGACCAACGTGCAGCTTTGGCTTGCCCTCTACCGCCACACACCGGCCTTCCGCACCCACCGACTGCTGATTTCCCCACCGGATCGCTCACACCAACCACGACGAGTATCGCTCGGAGCGTCTGAAATGGGTGGGCGCGACACGCAGATCACGGTGTACGTCACGGACGAACGCAAAGCCGAACTCAAACAGCGCGCCGATGAGGAAGACACCTCCATGTCTGGGATCATTAACGATATGATCGACCGCCAGCTCCAGCAGGACGCCCAAGACGCGATTGCCTCAGAAGCGCGCGCTGAAGAGCGCATTCAGGAACTCATCTCAGTCGGCACCGAGCAAATGGTCGAGACCGCCAAGGAGATCCGCGATATGAACGCGAAGTTCGGTGCTTACACAATCGCCAACTTTGAACTGATGAAACAGGATCGGTCAGCGCACGTCCGGAAGGATGCGCTCGAGACGGGCGCTCGTCGGATCCGCCAAGATCTCGAGATGAGTATCCAGGAAGTGGGTGAGGACACGTCGGCCACGGGGGCGAGTGCTGAGACCACGGCTGATTCGACCACGACGCAGCGTCCCACTTCCGACGGAGCCCCCGACTCGCCTGACACGGCCACCGATGACACGCCAGACGACGTCGACGAGACGGCAGACGGCTCCGGCGATGCTGAAAGCGATGAGGACGATGGCAGCGACCTCTTCACCAAACTTCGGAGTGATCGTGAATGAAGGTCTTCACGGACACCAACTATCGCGAGCACGGTGCGCGGAACCTCGTCGAGTATCTAGATAAGGAGAAGGGGCTTGAGAACCGCGCCGGCGAGGAGATGTCCGACGAGGAGATCGAGGCGTTCATCGAGAAGTCCGAAGAATACGAGTTCGAGCGGGAGGTCATCATCTCACCGCAGAACGGCACCGACCTCTCTGACGATCAATTCAGTCTGTACACTCGGCAGGTGATGAGCGAGTTTTGCAAGGACCGCAATACAGCGACGTACTGTTATGCAATCCATCGCGATACCGACCATCCACACGCCCAAGTTGCACTGACGGGGACGAAACGCGACCTCTGGATGGACAAAGAAGACTGCGAACAGCTCCGCGAGCGCGCCCAAGAGCAGTTCCACGACCAGCATCGTGAACTCACCAAGGACCTCTCGCACCAGTTCGAACAGACGTTGCAGCACGAGACCACACACGAACTGGAAACTGAATCCGATCGGGACCTGGACCACGACCAAGATCCCGAACCAGAACCCGAGCAGGCACAAGCACAGGGGCCTGACTCGTGAGCTCCCGTACTGATTCCGAGTCCCAGACTGAGGACTATCGGCAAGAGGACGAGGTCGAGATCTTCTTCCAGATCGCGGCCGTGATGACGGCCGCACTGCTGTTGCCCTGGGTCTATGCCATCCTCGAGCGCGCGAACTTCCACGACTTCAAATTCGATGGGTTACATCGGAGTCGCACGCTCTGGCTCGTCCCCCTGTTCTATCTGGTAGCCGCAGTCGGCACTGTCCTGCTGTTTCCAGCGCATCTCCAGCTGTTCTGGGCGTTCCACGTCCTGCTGCTCGCACAGATCGCCGAAGTCCTCCTGCATCAGGCCGGCTATCTGACCGGCTTGTCGCTGCCGCTCATCGAGCAGTTCACGCCGCTCCGTGTGGGTGGCTTCGTCGTCGTCCTCGGGAGCGCAGTGTATGCAGCCCATCGACTGCGGAGTTGGGATACGGAACGCGAACTCCGTCGGATCATCGACGACGGGAACTACGTCCTTCCGTTTCAGGGCCTCTCTGCAGCGAGTGAGCGCATGAGTCTCTCACGGTTTGTCCCACTCCGCAAGGACCGGTCGATTCTCGTCCTCGGGGAGACGGGCGCCGGGAAGACTGAGACGATCAAGCTCTTCACCCACCAGATGCAAGCTGGAACTGACGATCCGTTCGTTGTCTTCGACTACAAAGGCGAATATCAGGAGAGCTTCGAACACGACCACGAGCACGAGAACCTGATCTACCTCTCGTCGACGGACGCAACCGAATACTGGAATCTCTTCGCCGAAATCGAACGCGAAGCCGATATCGACGAAATCGGCCGCGCACTCTTCCCACAGACAGATGGCTCGGAATTCTTCAGCCAAGCTGGCCGCCAGCTGTTCGTTGCCGTCGTGACGTACCTTCACCGGGAAGCCCAGGCAAGCGATACGACACCGACGAACGCCGACCTCGTCGCCTTCGTCCAGTCGACCGATAAGCAAGAGATGCACGAGCGGCTCACGGACCATTCGGATCTTACCGCCGCAGCGTCGGCAATCGACCCGGATTCGGAACGACAGGCTGCGGGCGTGTACGCGAACTTCCAGCAAGTTATCGCTGACCTCTTCCGCGGTGACTTCGCTGAGGCGGGGGAGTTCTCGATTCGGGAATATATGGACGATCCACAGGGACGGACGTTGCTGTTGGATTTCCCGATTACAGAGGGCGATGCAGTGCAACCCGCGTTTCGGTTCTTCATCGACTGGGCGGCACGGTTTGCACTCGCAGACGATCAAGACACGTACTTCGTCCTCGACGAGTTTGCGCGGCTCCCTGGCCTCCGCAAGATCGGTGACCTGATCAACGCAGGTCGGGGGCGAAACACCCAACTCTTGCTCGGTGTGCAGTCGGTCGCACAACTCCACGACACCTACGGGAAAGACCGGGCGAACGCGCTGTTGAGTGGCCTCGTCCAATCAGTCATCATGCGCGTTGGCGATGCAGCGAGCGTTGAGTACGCGCAATCACAGATCGGCCGTGAGAAACAGCGGCGTTCCGTCCCTGTCCACGACCGCAACGGCCGCTCGGTTGGCCGGCAGGAACTCCAGGATGCAACCCATCCGATTGTCGAAAGCGACCTCGAACGCCTCGACGACGGCGAGGCGATCGTCGTCGTCCCCGATGGCTGGCTTCGCGGCCTGATCGCCCGCTTTGAGACTGTGCAAACCGAACTCGAGCGAGCACTGAAGCGTTGAACAGAGTAATCCGGAGTAGAGTGGTTCTAGAACTCCAATTACGCTGAAACCGACATCAAGAATACCGCAGACCATACAGTCGTCGACGAACGTACTGACCTCAAAATCGCTATCTCCTGAACAGGGCGTACGACAGTCATTCAGATATCGTCCCCCCGAGGTTGTGGCTGCCGGCCGACCGGCGGGAGGCCGGGAGCGGAGGGTGGGGAGGTGGGGCGGTCTCGGGTAGCTTCGAAGAAAGAGATCTAATCGACAGTCGGGGGCGCTCCACCCGTCTGGGTACCGATCACGTCGCACCAACGCGTCGACGAGACGACCGACGAGACGCGAGCGTTCACGCTCGACCACACCGAGAATCTCGATTCGCACTACAGTGACGGGAATCAGTTCGATAGCGACGTCGAACGAACGCTCGCCCAGAAGTGGGAGCGCTCGAATACGGAATGGGAACTCGTCCGGGAGGATGACGTGTTCGACCTTGGTGCCGAAGTGATGATCCCTGATTTTGCAATCGAACATCCGGACGGTCGGCGGGCAATCCTCGAGATTGTCGGGTTCTGGACGCCCGAATATCTTGAATCGAAGCTAACGAAGATTCGACAGGTGGAGGCTGACAATTTCGTGTTGGCCGTCTCGGAACGACTGGATTGTGCGAGTGAGGAGTTCGGACGGACAGCCGACCGCGTTCTCTGGTTCAAAACCGGGATTCACGTCTATGACGTCGTCGACCTGGCCGAGACAGTTACTGTCCCATCCGAGACACCGTCTGGTTCCGAGTAGGGCGGTTCGTTGACTGGGCGACCGATGCCCTGCACCGTGTCGCTGTCTTTGGTTGCGAACTCACTCGTAACGAGGGCTGTTCGCTGGAAATGTGGTGTGTTATTAACCAACAGATGGAGGAATAGGCGGTTATGTTGGTTAAGCGGGCTCTGAACGGCTAGCGACTCAAGGTAGTCCAGAAGGTAGCGCCAGTGATCGAACGGACCAATCAAGAGGGACACCGATCTTCCAGATCTAGCGGCCGACAATATCGATGAGCCGTTGGCGCATTCGGGAATCAATAGGAATCTCTGAGCATCGATCATCGAGGCCGATCGATTGAAGCAAGAGACTCGCCTCATCCAACAGTGAGAGCTGAAGGTACGTTCCCTCTCGATATCCGTCACTCGTTCGGGTCATGTCGATGATTTTCAGCGTCTCGTACTCCCGAAGCTGGTCGGTGATTCGCTTCTGCCCGAGGACATTCGTATCGATCGCTTCGGCGAATTCGCGATAGACTTGATACATTTCGGTTGCTTTGAAATGAGACTGGTTCGTGTATTCGTCCATCGCGGCGAGCGCGGCAATTGCAACCTTCGCCTGCGTCGGACACCCGCGGATAAGATCCTGAATCCGTGTCACTTCGGCATCATCGTTGGCAGCGCGGACGTGTTCTTCGCGGACGTGGTCGGCATCGTCGTCGCGAGCGATCTCGCCGGCGAGTCGAAAGAGGTCGATCGCACGCCGTGCATCGCCATGTTCCTGTGCAGAAAACGCCGAACATAGCGGGATGACGTCGTCTGAGAGGACACCGTCATGATAGGCGTCGCGACGTCGGTTCAGAATGTCGCCGAGTTGGTTTGCATCGTACGCTGGGAACACGATCTCGTCCGGAGCGAACGAGCTCTCAACACGAGTGTCCAGCCGGTCGCCGTATTTGAGATCGTTACTGATACCGACGACTGTAATGCTGGCCTCAACATCATTCTCCTCACCAGCCCGGGACAGCTGCATCAGGAGTTTGCTATCATCCGCTTCCTCTGGAGGGACATTTTGGGTATCATCAGAAGGTGCGAGACGGTCGATTTCGTCAAGAACGACAATTACGGCGTCGTATAGTTCGTCGATAACCGTCCACAAACGATCGTAGTAGGCTCCCGTCGCGATGCCCGACTGTGGAATCTCCACACCCGTCTTGTCAGAGTCGTTCAAGCTCTTCGAGAGATGAATGATCGTCTGGACCTCCGTACGGCGTTGGGCACAGTCGATGATTGCATGGCCAATGCGAACGTCATTGCTCGCGCCTCGTTCTTCGACTTCACGACTGACGTACCGAGTGACGAGTGTCTTGCCGGAGCCGGACTTGCCCAAGAGGAGTGTGCCCTTTCCGGAGCCACCGTCGATCGTCGGTTTGAGTCGCCGAGCAACGGTTTCGATCTGGTCGTTTCGACCGACGATTTTGTCGTGGTCCGGGATGTGGTCGATACGGAGCAGATCTTCATTAGCAAAAATCGGATCTTCCTCGTCGAGAACAGAAAGCGGATCATCGCGAGACTTGGAGCGAGAGTAGGCAACGGCCCCGTGTTCGGCAGCATAATCGCCGAGTGTATTCGTCTGCTCTTCGCTTGAAGCCATACACCGGATTTCAAATGAATTCGACTTAGTTCTTTCCCTCGGTCCCGTCGTTCGCTCGGATTTGGCCGAATACCGGCTTCATTCCTCTCGTTCGTTCTCGAACCAAGTTCGTCAATCAGCACAGAGAACACGTTTGCGTAACACCGCATTTCGGATGATTTGGTTGTGTGAACAGATCAAGCGGGGAGACTACCCATCCCCCACACCGGATTTCATTTGATATCTCGGTATCGTCTGGTTCGGTTAGAGTGGTGCGTACACCCCCACCCCGGATTTCAAATGAATTCTCCGGAGAGTAGAAGCGCCGTATAGCTAGTGCGTGAGAGAGAACGCTGCCACGGAAGTCGGATAATCACGGGATAGAGGCTCTGCAAATGCGAAGTCATTCGAGACATGGTGCTGCTCTCGTAGGCATTCAAGAAGTATTGCGAGTAACTCGCCAAGGAGGTACAGAGTGGTTGTTCTAGCAGAGAGTATATAAATACACATCTAGGATTAATCGAGCTATGGTCGATAGCTGTTCTAACTCTCGAAACTGCGTCTTTCACAGCTTTACTACTACTACTACTTTACCGTTATAGTAAAATATATAATAACGCGAAAAGTAAGCTGGTTTCCACACGAAATCTAAAACCTGAATCTCGTGCAATACAAACTCGCTACCGCACAATTGTCCTTCTCAGGCAGTCAACCGAGTCCCCTTCCGAACCAACCCACCCCTTCCTCTGGAACCGATTTCATTTGAAATCCGGGGTGGGGGTGTTGTCCGGCAAGCGAGGATCGTTATTGTTGCAGTCTCATCTCGCCATGTTGCTTGAGGTTCGTGATGTTGGTCCTGAACCGCGCCTATTCTCACCGGCCGCCGGCTGATCCGACCTTTATCGTCGAGTGCTCTTGCTTCTTCGTCGACACCGACTCATTCACTAAAATACTGGTCTGCTGTACTATTCCAGATCGAGATCCTCCCACCCTTCAAAATACTTGAGCCGGATACGCAACTCGAACTCCGACCATCCACACGTATCTGCGAGGTACTGTGCAAGCTACGTCGATTCTTCTTCTGTGTCGTCTGTCAGTCCGAGCTCCTCTTCTATTGTCGTCCGGTTACAGACGGCGTCGATTACTGCACCGTAGAACGCATCATTTTTCGGGAGATCTTCTTCAAATTCGATCTCGTACTCTAACGACATCTCCTTGTAGAGCCGGTCTAACCGCTTCAAACGATCCGTTCCAAGGTAGAACGTCCGTGCCTTCGTCTCACGAACTGTCTTTGAATCAGATGATGTCGATGAATCCATTGACTCTGATGACGTCGTTGAGGTAGATGATGTCTTTGATGTCGTTGAGGACGTTGTAGATTTGTCTGGTTCAGATGTCTCATTGATCTCATTCACGTCATTGACTTCATTGTCGTTGTTGAGTGCCTCCTCAGTGTCTGTCTCTTCATCCTCTACAGACTCACTCTGCTCGGCTCTGCTACCGAAGCGTTCACTCATACGGTTCTGCCGATCCGTCTTCTTATCGTCAGTCATAGGGCGTCCTCCAGGTGGGCAGCGAGCTGGTCGAACTCGGCTTCCATATCACAGTCTTCGGTATGCTCGAACACTGAGACTCCATTACTCCACGCACGCTTGAGGACGACACGCTTCCGTATCTCGAAAACGGGTAGCCCCGGCTCAAAGGTTTCCTGAAACCACGTCATCATCTCTTCGGCTTCGCCATCGGGTTCGACACGGTTCGCAACGATCGCCCGTTCGTTGATCGATGTCTCATACTCGGCCTCGAGCGTGTCGATTTGATCAAAGAGAATATCGAGAGCGCGGGTTGACGTAGATTCTGCAAGGGCGGGAATGAGAACGTTCTGTGCAGCAAGGAGCGCGCTGTCAGTCAAGACGAGGAGTGAGGGTGGACAGTCATAAATGACGAAGTCGTAGCCTTCGTCGACATCGGCGACGGCCCGCTGGAGCCGTTTGCGGCCTTGCATCTCGGTGACGAGTTCGGCTTCGCCTTTGAACAGATCAATATTTGAAGGTACGAGATCCATCTCGGGATGTGTCTCGATGATCTCGGATAACGCTGTGTCCTGTGAGACGAGCACTGATCGGAGGTTCGGTTCAGGCTCTTCATAGACCTCGGAGAGGCCAAGGCCTTCAGTGGCGTTTCCTTGTGGGTCGACGTCGACGAAGAGGACGGAATGGCCTCGCTGGTTCAGTGCACCAGCGAGATTGATGGCAATCATGGTTTTGCCGACTCCACCCTTCTGGTTCGACACTGCGACGTGTTTCGTCGATGTGGACATATCTCAATGAATTCAATGAGGTCATATAAACTATGCTCTCTCAACGATCTCAATGATATCATTTACTACGTTGTATCTCATCTACGCGCTTTGACTCTGCAGTCTTCTGAGCAAGACGATTAACCAACACCCTCCCGCTCCGTCCGGTTTGTTGGTTAATCCGGATCAGAAAAATCAGTTCGTGTGGTCACCTGATCTCGGTGCCAGGTTTGAACTCGGTCAGCTCCTCGATACGCTGCTCAAGCTCGTCGACTTCCTGACGAAGCTTCTCGGCATCGGGATCGTCGCTCAGCGCAAGCTGATCTTTCAGCCCTTGGAGCCGCGTTTCCTTGTGCTCCTCGTCGACGTCGGCCTTCCGGACGTACTCACTTGCTTCGATCTCGTAGACAGCCGATTCGGAGAGGTCGGTCACGTCCAAGGCGTCGTCGACCTTCTCGCGGTCGACGGCCATAATCCGCTCGCGAGGGATGCCAGCATCTTCGAGCACACCGATGACTTCGTCGTCGTTTTTCAGCGAGCGATTGCGGCGACTCGTCCGCTGGACGGAACCATACTGACCGTGGACCGGCTGGTCATGGTGGAGCCGCCCAAGGAGTACCTCACGCACGTCCTGGCGAAGGTCGCCGGCGTTTCGTTGGACGTCCGACAGCAACGTATAGAGATTGATGAGCGCCGGCGTCTCGCACTCTTTGAGTTCGGTTGGATCGTGGCGTTCGAGCGCATCGATTAGCAACAGCATATCGGCGTAGACATCGAGGTCGGGTTCCGTGCGATCCTCTGTATCGTTTTGTTCGTCATCGGATCGGGTAGATGCGCCCTTGATAAACTGAGACGTCGTTGGCTCGTCGGTTTCGGTGAGCGTGCCTTCGCGATCATCGATCTCATAGCGGGGATGCAGACTGAGTACGGCCGCGTACGGCTCCGCGTCTGGTGGCAGCCGCTGTAGGTCGAACGCTCCGCTAGCGTCAGTAATCCGCTCGGCGAGCGTTTCGAACTGCTCACGTTGCAGTGGTTGTGAGTCCCCCGAATCGACGAACTCGATGACGATACGGTGCTCCTGGACGTCGGTGATGCGGAATCGTGTCTCCGACAGCGGCGTGATGAGCGTCGCATCCGCGGCGAGCTCTTCACACTCATCGAGGACCGTCCGCCAGCTCGCGGTAAAGGGCATAGCAGTGCTTGGTTGTATCGAAAGAAAACGTCTCGGTCCATCTCTTCCTTGATTCGTGTCTCTCGTGGCTCTTCGGTAGGTTGAGTGTGTTAACCAACAAAACCACTAGTGGCGTTGAGTGTGTTGGTTAATACATTCCTTGACAGATCTCCTTGCGTCAAAGAGCAAGGATTTATCCATTTCCTTGGTTAACACCCAGGTATGAGCGACGCTACTCTCAAACGTACACGTGATGAACAGGGGCGGTTCCAGGCTAGTACGTCACCCGACGACGTCTACGAAGCCATGGAGCCGCTGGAACCCTACAGCACGAACGAGATCGCTGACGAACTCGGACTTCCACACCGAACAGCACTACATTATTTTAACCAGCTAGCCCAAAACAACCGAATTCGCAAGAAGAAAACGGGTAAACGAACCGTGATCTGGATTCGGATGGAGGAACGATGATCTGCTCGTGTCACTTGGACTTAGATAGCGTTATAAATCCGTTGTGTGTGAATTTCAACACACAACAGCTAGCGAACATATCGATACTCAGGGATACCCATGGAAATTGATCCAACTTCTCTCCAAGGACACGACAAAGAAGACATCATCAGTGTCTTCATCGAACATGTCGTCAAAACCGAGGAGGAAGTTGAGGAAAAGGAAACCCGGGGTGGCAAAACCACGGACCTCAAACTCTATCTACTCGATAATCAAGGGTTTGAATTTGGAACGATAGAAACAACGGTCGAACATCTTGCCACCAGCGACGACACCGATCGGAACACCAAAAATTGGATTGCCGACCATGTCGTCGACGAACAATCCATTGATGACGACCTTTCGTTCCTCCAGATCTCAACTCCTGATGCAGGGCGAACAGACGATTTCCTCGTTGTCCGAAGTAATGGCTACTTCTGGATTCTGACCACCGAACGAAAGGAGTGGTGCAGAAAGACAGTCGAAAAGCTCATTCAGTATCTCCCGGGCGTTGAGCGTCTTTACCTGTCTTCAGACGATTTAGAGGATATCGTTGAGGGATTGCAAGATGCCTATGTCTCTGGATTCACCGCCAAATACCACGCTCCGTATCGGAAACGAGACGCGACGCTCGTTTTCCACGGCGCTGAAGAGAACGACCTTGACAAGGCCGAAGAGGCGTTCGATGCCACACCAAGCAGAATTGAGTGGGATCAAACCAACAGCCCCGCTGCTGCGATCCAGGGAGCAAACACTAACGACGGCCACTTATCTGTCGAAAATGTCAGAGAAGGCTCCGAAGCAAAAGCGGTCAACACTATCCT
>Ga0208772_100095_pt1 | contig 23732 bp, 20 predicted proteins | sample AntDeeMetVIREN14_FD_184782 | JGI IMG/M metagenome (GOLD analysis project Ga0208772, IMG submission 184782) | Saline lake microbial communities from Deep Lake, Antarctica, in enrichment culture - Antarctic Deep Lake Metagenome VIREN14 (SPAdes)... ... | reverse complement strand
TTGCCCGTGAGATCTTTGCCTTCACGCAACTGCTTTAAGGCGGCATCCATGTCGAAATTGGTTTTGGTCATATGTCATCTCTTTTTTGCTTAGTTTAACGAAATGACACAGAATTCTGAACACTACCATTACTTCCGAGAAATGGCGATACCTACCTTTGGGAATTTAAAAACACTCGTAATAATTGCTGGTACCAGTGTCGTGATCGCTTAATTCAATGGCATGATGGACGACAGGTTCGGTTAGAAGTGGCGGCGGATATTACCGACCGCAAACAGGTAGAAGTAGAACTGCAGCAAGCCCAGGAAGAATTAAAAATTCTCGCAGAAATCGATAGTTTGACTCAACTGTATAACCGTCGTGCATTCTTTATGTATGCTGACAAGTTACGGAAAAATCTTTCTAAATCCTCCAATTTGGGGTTAATGATTCTCGACTTAGACTACTTTAAAGACATCAATGACAGCTACGGGCACGAAGCGGGTGACACGTTGCTTGCGGCTATTGGTCAAAAACTCAACTTGCTAGCCGACAGCAGTATCGCAATAGGGCGTATAGGTGGTGAAGAGTTTGCCATTGTTTTTCATGAAACGGAAAAGCGACAAAAACTGGATTTCGCAAACCAGGTCTATAAAGCAGTTAGCAGCGTAAAAGCGCTCTATTTTAACGATACTCTACATTGTACCACCAGCATTGGCGTATCATCACAGCCAGCGAGTACATCACTCAGAGATATCATGCGCGAGGCAGACAATGCTTTGTATAAAGCAAAATCTGCCGGGCGTTCTCAGGTTAACGTAGCTTAAGGCAGCCAAATATCCCCAATAGGCGTTTCAGCTGAAAAGTGGTGAGCAACTTGTGCTTGCAAGAGCTCACCGCAGGCAAGAGCGTCAGTCATAGCATCGTGCGGCGCATAGAAGGGCAGGTTATAGCGATCTCTGCTATCACTTAAACGAATAGATACCGGCTTTTTACCGGTTAACTTGTCCCATAAACTGCGTTTTTGTCGATGAAAGTGTGCTTCAATTTCCATTGTGTCGATAACCGGGAAATGAATGCTTTCTTTTAGACGCTCTTTAAAGGCACCTTGTAGAAACGGGCGCTCAATACCGTTGTAATGCACCACCCAGATTTTTCCGGCTACGGCTTCTAATAAGGGCTCGATAACTTCGGAAAAGTCGGGAGCTCGTTCAATGGCACTGTGCGTTATACCGTGAATGGTAATTGACTCACTGGTTAGTAACCGCCGTGGTTTCACAATCCATTGCTTTGCCTGACTCATGTGGATTCGGTCAAGCGTCATGGGTATAACAGCAATGCTAATAATGCCATGTTTATCGGGGTTCATACCGGTGGTCTCAAAGTCGACTGCGACCATAGGGACATGGCTAATAGGAGAGCTGCTACTAGCTATGCCCGCCTCATAGTATTTTTTCAGGGCAGGGTATTTGGCTGTTTTGGCCAGCTCCTGAAAACGTTTTGGCCAGTCAATGGTGCTTTTCTGTTGTTTATTCTCAGCATCCGGCGGCAGATACAACATTATCAGCCCCCGGAATATTTATAACGCAGGTATTTCTGCGCGTTACTAAGAATTTGAAAAGCATCCTTTAAGTTTTTACGCTCAAAATCTGATAAATCTTCTGGCGCGACATTGTTATCGGGGGGATCTCCGGCTTCTAATGCTAAAGCCTGGTGACGAATTCGCACCATAGAAATGAGTTCAAGCGCGTCGCGTAAATCAGGGCCGCGACCTTTCGGCAGAACGTTGGCCTCAATTATTTCCTCTAATCGTGCAAAGGAATTCTGTCGTTGCGCACCAATGGCCAGAGCATGTACCCGAATTAAGTCAGCAACCGGACCAGTGCCACGGCGCTTCGTATTAATACTGTCCCGGTGCTTGCCGTCTTTTTCCATCACAAAGTCTTTAAAAAAGCCTAACGGCGGTGTTCGATTCAATGCATTACGAGCCATAGAGCCAAGGAACCGTTTGTTTTTTGGTGCTTTCTTGCGAATAAGTTGATTCAGCTCTTTAGCAAAACGGGTTTCACCACCCACACCGTCCAGGTCAAAAAATATGGAGGACTGCAGTAACTTTTCGGGCGAAGGGTTATCTATCCAGTCGCTAAAGTAATGCTTCCATTTAGCGAGAGGCTGTCGCCAGTTTGGGTTTGTTGCCATAATATCGCCAGTGCAGTAGGTGTAACCGCAGGCGTTCAGACCATCGGAAACAAACTGCGCGATATTAAGAAAATATTCATCGTGTAGTTTGGGATCAAAACTGTCATCCAGCACCATGGCATTGTCCTGATCTGTCACAACGGTTTGTTCGTCGCGAGCCATGGAACCCAGCGCCAGAAAGCAGTAGGGAACCGGCGGCGGTCCGTATTTTTCTTCGGCTAACTCTAATAGGCGCTGTTTGAAGCTGCGTCCAATAGTAGCCATGGCCGAGCCGATAATGCGTGAGTTGGCGTCTTCTTCGACCATACGCACAAAGCTCTTATGCACGTCAGGCACCAGCTGTGAGAGCTCCTCAATGCTGGTTTGTTTAAAAATGCTGGACACAACGTATAAGCTACTTTGCGATTCATGTCTTGCTACGTCAGACAAAGCAATAACACCGACCACTTTCTGCTGACGTAGCACCGGTAAATGGTGCAGGTTCGTGCGCAGCATGGTTAGAAAGGCTTCAAAAACCCGGTTATTGTGCTGAATGAAAATCAAGTTTTCAGACATAATGTCAGAGACCGGACTGGAGGCATCTCTGTCGACAGCAAGTACCCGTTTACGTAAGTCTTTGTCGGTAATTATGCCAACAGGTTTGTCTTGTTTTTCGCCGTCGTAAATAAGCAGTGACGATACTTTTTCATCGGTCATTAACCCCGCTGCTTCGCGTATTGATGCGTTTTTGTCGATGGCGACAGGCTCGCGCGTAATTAACGTTTCGACGCGGGCCGATAATGTGCGATTGCGGTTCTCGTGTTCTTTTACCGCATGGCTAACACGGCGTTGCTCTTCAACTTCTACCGCATCGGCAAAGGAGTCGTATTCGTCATAAAAGCGATTAAAGAGCTCGCCCGGGATGTAGTAAAGCAAAGTGTCTTCAATAGTTTTAACCGGGAAGCGGACACGGCCTTTACGAAGTAAACCTGCTTCACCGAAAAAACCACCTTCGTCCAACCGGTTAAACAGCGAACCGTCTTTGTGGTAGGTCTCGATTGAGCCACTTCTGACCACATGTAGGGAGTCAATATGCTGATTAAACTCCAGTATTTGAGTCTTTGCTTTGAAGTAAGCTACTGACGTATTCTTAGCGGCTAATTGAAGCTCTTCTTCCGGTAATTCATTAAATGGAGAATATTTGCGTAAGAAGTTCAGTATTTCGACGTGCTCAGCTTCCATATAAGCACCTTAGAAAGTGAGCGACACCCAAAGGTGTCGCTCGTGGTAGGTTATTTTGTGGTTTTACCAACTCTTGGTTCAGAGCGCAAGCCCTGAATGACTGCGACACACGCCGCGAGTAGAACAAGAGTGAAAGGTAAGCCCGCCGAAACGGCCATTGCTTGAAGCGCAACTAAACCACCGCCCAGTATCAGGGCAATTGCGACTAACCCCTCAAAGGTACACCAGAAGATACGCTGTGGTACTGGTGCTTCGACTTTACCGCCGGCACTGATGGTATCGATAACCAGTGAACCGGAATCAGAGGAGGTAATGAAGAAGACCATAACAAGAATAATACCCACGAATGAGGTAATACCTGTCCATGGCAGGCCTTCCAGCATAACGAATAACTGTAACGGAAGGTCTTCGCTGGCAATTTTTTCTGCACCACCGATAAATTGCTCAATGGCAGCTGTACCGAATACTGTCATCCAGAATACGCAAGCCAATGAAGGTATAAGCAACACTGAAATTAAGAATTCACGTACGGTACGACCGCGTGATACCCGCGCAATGAACATACCAACAAAAGGTGACCAGGCAATCCACCACGCCCAGTAGAAGGATGTCCAGCCTTGTGAATAGTTTAAGTCTTCACGGCCAACCGGGTTGGATAAAGCAGGGAGGTTAACAACGTAATTGTACAGGTTGTCAACAAAGCCAGTCAGAATGGCCATTGTAGGGCCAACAATAATCACAAACAGCATTAGAAGTGCTGCAAGTGACATGTTCACTTGCGACAGCCGCTGCACTCCGGCTTCAAGCCCCGCCAGCACAGAGACTAAGGCGATAGCGGTTATGCCGATAACCAGAAGAACTTCAGTGGTGTCGCCTTCAGCCCAACCGAATAGGAAGTTTAGTCCCGCTGCAGCCTGGGAAGCACCTAAGCCAAGAGACGTTGCTAAGCCAAACAAGGTTGCCAGTATGGCTATAATATCGATGATATGACCAGGCCAGCCCCATACACGCTCACCCAAAATAGGGTAAAAAATTGAGCGAATAGTAAGCGGTAAACCTTTGTTAAATGAAAATAAGGCTAAGCCCAGCGCTAATACCGCATAGATTGCCCATGGGTGCAGTGCCCAGTGGAAAATCGTAGCGGCCATACCTAGCTTCATAGCTGCGGCTTCATCGCCACCAGCACCAGCAAGAGGTGCCCAGTCGGTGCGTATACCGTCGGCATTTGTTTCTGTACCACCCAAAGCGGTACTGAAGTGGGTTATTGGTTCAGAAACCCCATAGAACATGAGTCCGATACCCATACCGGCAGCGAATAGCATTGAAAACCAACCTAAATAAGAAAAATCGGGGCTGGCCTCGGTTCCCCCCAGACGGACATTACCGAGTGGAGAAAAGATGAGAAACAAACATAGGATTACAAATATATTGGCCGCTCCAATAAAGAACCAGTCGAGATTGGCTGTCAGCCAGTCTTTGGTGCTTGTAAATACAGGTTCAGCCTGATTTTGAAACATTAAGGTTATGAAGACAAAGGCAACAATTGCCAGTCCTGAAATGGCAAATACGCGATTATGAAAATCGAGACCAAAAGGCCCGAATTTCATCACAACGTTGTCTTGTCCAACTTGATAATCGGTATTGATTGGATTGACTTCACCATCAGGAATCATTGGGTCGTTAGCTTTACGCTCACGCTCGAGATCTTTATCTCCGCGGAGCACTTCTTCTTCTTTTTTGGTCATTAGCTCTCCCCTATATAGAAGTAGGCATTTTACCGCCTTGAATTTAAACGTTTATTCTAAATTCATTACTAGAGTATAGAGAGCTACGCAGATTTCTCAAAGTTAGATCGGTTTTTTGCTGTAAAAATAATAGATTAGATAAATAAATTTAATTTGGAAGGCTACTGACGTGCGCTATAAAGAGCCGCACGCCAGTGTTTATGGACCAATCTTAGTATTAAAAACTGTACCGAACTGTTGCTGCGACAGTATCAATGTCCTGGTCAATTTCATCGAGGTCGTAGAGTTTGTAGCCAACCCCAAGAGACAGGTTTTCAGTTAAATGAAAGAATGCTGAAGCATCGTAACGAATGGCATTTTCATCATCAATGTCCAGGTAATCAGCTTTTACTGACAACTCAAAAAAATCAGTGACCATCGAGCGAATGCCTAATCCGGCACCATAACCGGACTCATCAAATGATTCAGAGCCGATGTCGTCAACAGAACCTACAAGCTCAAGTTTTTCGTAGGTGACGGTTGCAAAAATATCGGTGGATTCCGTAAGGCCATGGTTGAAGCCGATGCCGGCGTTAAGCGAGTCTAAATCGACATCGCCGAATTCTGATTCGTCTCCGACAGAATCGAAGTTAGCTAAGATAAAAATGGACTCATTCAGCGATAGTGAACCCGATACGGCATAGCCGTCCATAGAGATATCTTCGTCAATGGGCGTTTCGATATCTGTTTCTATGTACGACGCCTGGAGTTTATTCCAGTTAGGAGAGTCCGCTAATGCGCTAGTTGAAGTTCCAATCAATGCAATTGCAATTAATGTTTTCTTCATAATACTTCCTTTGTTGTGAGTCGCTAAGCAAAGATAACCAAATGGCTATCCTGCGTTAAAACCTAGCTACACTAAGGCGAATCAGCAATGACCTTTACGAAACCTTTAATCTAGGCGGTTCACAAGGGAAATAAGAGCAGCCTCAGCAACTCTTTTTATGTTATTACGATCTTCACTGTCACTGACTTCATAGGTGACAGCATGAGCGGCGAATTCGTCGGCTACAAATTGTTTAAAAACGCCGCTCTCAGGGTGGTCCCCTGGCTGATATTCAATTTCTACTGAATCGACCATTTCGGCTATTTCTTCAATCCAGTCGTAAACCCGCTGAGGATTTCTTAAAGGAACACCACTTGGCGACTCGTAGTCTTTAGGCATAGTGTAAAAGACATTACGGTGAGTGGAGTGAAAGTCTATTGCGAACGCTATTTGCCCTCCGCTTTCTACGAGCTTTTCAAGATAATTAGTTAACGCCTGGGTTTCTGGTAGCGTCTGGTTATTCCAGTCACGGTTCATGTCTATGCCGGCTGCCGTTAACCTCCAGTTGCCATGATAGACACCGTCTGGGTTCATATTAGGGACTAACAAAATATTGTATTTTTGACGAAACTTAACCACGTAAGCTTCGTCGCTAAATAACAGCTCGCCAAAATGGAGCAGGGCAAGGGCTCCGGTAACCTCAGGAGGGTGTTGGCGGCCAATAAGTATTATCCATTTGTCACTGGATGTCACTTTGTGTTCTAAGGCTGCTAAGTTACGCCCTTCACTAGAAACCCCCAGAGAAATAACTTCTGATTGTTGTGGCTCTTTGATTAAGCTACTAAGCCACTCAATGTAATGGACGTTATCGATGATCTCCTGCCCGGCAATAAGCTCTTTTGTTTGCGCTGATAGTGTCAGTTCGAACTGAAGCCAGCCATCACCTTCGGAAAAAGGGATGGGGTGCCACATATCGTCACCTTCACTGCGTTTAGGCTTATAACGAGATACCCCTTCACTGGCGACCAGCGTGATATCGATGGTTTGACTTTCTTCTGTTAAGTTCTCTACTGCAAAGGCATACCATGGGCTGGGATTAATTTTTTCTCTTTCCGGTTCAAGGTACAGATTATATTGATTGTCACCGGTCTTTTCACAATGGTGCAAACGACCCACAGCGAAGTTGGTTGTAAAATTGACTTTCTCAAAAGAGCAGTCCCTCGGCTCTCTGTCTACTTCCTCAGGTTGTTCAAGCGAAAACTGACTAAATAACGCGACACTGGCCAGTGAAAGCATCTGTTCTCCTAAAATGCCCAGGATAGGGTTGCGTATGTGTAACGCCCACGGTTCGAATGAACATCGGAAAAATAACCAAAGCTTTCATCCGCAATTGGTGGCTTTTTATTTGCAAGGTTACGCGCGCCTAGCCGAAGGCTTAAGCCATCAAGTGACTTTTGACTAAAGTGGTAATCAAGATAGATATCCGTTGTTGTCCAGCTATCAATTGGCATCATTTCACCTGACGATGTTGTTACGCTTGTTTCATAAAAGTCATCAATATAGTTGACCCGAATGCCCGCGCCCCAGTTCCCTAAGTCCCAGTTTAGCTGAGCAAAGGAACGCCATTTGGGGTTGCCGTTCATCTGTCTTAAGTCACCGGCGCCAACAACCGGAATGTCAATAGGGACAGCAGGGTTACCGTTTTCTTGAGCTTCCAGCACAATGGCACTTATTGGGCCAGGTGTTTGCATAAATTTACGCAAATGAGCAGCATTTACAGACAAGTTAAACCGTCCAGCCGCTTCCGTATTCACTTCGTAATTAATACTAATATCTGTTCCTGAAATTTCACGAACTTCCAGATTATCGTATTGGTTATTGACGTAAACCACTTCTAAGTCGTCATTGCGTATGACTGCAGGGTTAGATTCTCCTTGAGAGCGTAAAAGAGAATCGTAAAGTAGGTGAGTCTGGCTATTTAAAATTCCAACAACGCCTTCTTGCTCAATTGTCCAGCGATCAATAGTAATAAGAAAGTTATCGAAAGGTGTAATAGCAATACCAAAGTTATAAATCTCATCGTCTTCAGGAGTAAGTTTACTATTACCACCGCGAACCTCGGTTATGCCATAACGGTCATCGATAACCGGATCGGTTCGTGTGTTGGTACGGGACACGCTTTCTTCGACTACCTGAGGCAGGTTAGGTGCGCGGAAACCTCCTGAATAGGACGCACGCAGTTGCAGCCACTCAGCGGGTAACCAGCTCAACGCAATTTTCGGTTTGGTCACACTTCCGACATCAGAAAACTGCTCATAACGAAATGCTAATTGCATATCGAAGGTTTGATGCAAGGGAACCAAGAGTTCGGCGTAGGCCGAAAAAACATTGCGACTTCCTTCGGCATCCGGCGTTGAGCTACTACCCAGCACGTCCGAGTTTGTCATAAGCTCGCCGGTAATTTGATCGTAAAATGGGTTAGACCCATCGAGCAGGGGGTGACGATCGTCGGCGTAAGATTCGTAACGATACTCAACACCGGTGGCAATACCAATGTCTCCAGCATACCAGTTTAACAAGGCGGGGTTTGAAAGTTTGAAGTCCCAGAGAGCCAGTTCGGTAGAGCTATCGCGAGTAATGTCTTCTGTCAATCCTGCTATCACCTCTGGTGAATTATAGGCTGAGGTTCCGCTATTTAAATTATTTGGGTCCCCACCTATAAAGGGATTATAGGCTTCATCGATATTGGTTGAGTTTATTGCTTGTTGCAGTGCACTAACCCGAATTCGGTTGTATCCGGTATCCAGAGTGTCAGCCCGGGAGTAAAGCAAAGCTGACTCCCATTCCCACTGGTTTGAGTAACCTTTTAATCCCCCCAGCACGCGGTAACTGGAGTCTTCGACTTCAATCCTTCTGGGGCCTACATCCATAGGTCGGATGTTACGCAGAGTAACGGTCTCACCAAATGGATTGTAGGCGGCATCTTCGCTTATGGTAAAACGTTGCGCGGTTAAGTTAGCGTTTTGTTCCCGCCGACGCTTTGAGATTGCTTCGTAGTATAAGGCTTCGCCAAAAAACTCCAGACCCGGTGAAAGTTTGTGGGTAAAGTAAGCAAATAAATTTGCCCGGTCGATTGCAGAGGTCATGCTTTGATCCTGAAGAGCAGAGTCATAACGCATGTCTCTTGGGATAGAGCCTTCGGCGGCACACACTCCGTCGGATAAACTCTGGAAACATTCTCCCATAGATTCCGGGCGTATATGAAAGCGACCAATGTTTTCACCATCAAAAATAGCCCAGGGGCTGGATAATGAACGATTATCCAATTGTGTATCACCTATAAACTCTTCCGGTATTCTGTCATTAAAGCGACGATCTTCGCTGGCTGAATAGGAACGTTCGTTAGCACCTATCTCGTCGCGGGTGTAGTAAGCGAAAGAGAGACTTAAGTGGCTTTTATCTTCATTGAAAAACAAACCCGTTGAGCCGCTAACCAGGTATTGCTGCATTGAGGTACCAGCGGCATTTCCTGCGTTGAGTTTCAACTGGCTTTGAGTGGTGTCCTTTTTCAAAACATAATTTACGACACCGGCCACAGCGTCAGTGCCGTAAAGGGCGGAAGCGCCGTCTCTAAGTACTTCCAGCCGCCTTAAACCCGACACCGGCAAGGTGTTTGAATTGACGGTCGTGACAGGGACAAAGTTCTCAGTCTGAGTGCCAGGGTGCAAAACCAATCGACGTCCGTTCAGTAAGGTCAGTGTATTACCGGTTCCTATACCTCTTAAGTTAATTGAGGCAACATCGCCACGAGCGTCGTTGACTCCACCAATTGCTCGCTCATTATTAAAGCTAATGTCACCAACTTGAGGAATAGAGCGAAGAAGTTCGTCTCCGGTTACCGCGCCGGTATTGCTTATGTCGTCCGCATTCAGCGTAGTAACAGGAAGCCTTCCGGCTACCTGAGCTCCACTGATATTGCTACCAATAACGGTAATTTTTTCCATAGATTCTTCGTCTGTTTCATTTTCGTTCTGCTGAAGGGGAGTAGCAGATACTTGCGCGGAAAATACAAAAGACGTTAAGGCGCTGCACAAGCAGAGTGTTAAGTAGCTTTGTTTGTATTTAATCATGATAAAACCCACACCGTATTAACAAATGACTCTGTAATAGGTATATATGTGATTTTTCGTTTTTACCTTAATCTTTAACCTTTCTTAACACTTTTCAAATTATTATTATCGTCAAAGCTGACTATTCGATTAGCTCAATCTATTTTTCGAATCTATCTGAGCCCCCCAAAACACCGCGTTTAGTCTATATTAATAGCGCACTTACTGTGTCTAACAAAAAGGGTAATTAATCATGTTTAATAAAACAGTACCTTTACTTTCTGCTGTAGCAATTGCGATATCGTTTTCAGTAGGATCAGGTGTTGCCAGTGCCCAGGACAATTCTTCTTACGAGATGAACTCTTCTGAACCTAAGTCGAACGAGTTTTGGTGGCCAAACAAGCTCAATTTAGAGCCTTTACGGCAACATAGCCCGGAGTCAGACCCTTATGGCGATGATTTTGATTATGCTAAGGCATTCAGTCAGCTTGACCTTGAGCAAGTCAAAAAAGACATTGAAGAACTAATGACATCGGATCAGGATTGGTGGCCAGCTGACTACGGTCATTATGGTCCTTTCTTTATTCGTATGGCCTGGCACGGAGCCGGAACTTATCGAGTTCAGGACGGCCGTGGTGGTGCTGCAGGCGCTCAGCAACGTTTTGAACCTTTAAACAGCTGGCCGGATAATGTCAGTCTGGATAAAGCGCGTCGCTTGCTTTGGCCGGTTAAGCAGAAGTATGGAAAAAATATTTCCTGGGCTGATTTAATGGTGTTAACCGGTAACGTTGCGCTTGAATCTATGGGCTTTGAAACCTTCGGTTTTGCCGGTGGACGTGAAGATGCATGGGAGCCCGACATTGTTTACTGGGGGCCTGAAAAAGAATGGTTAGCCGGTGACGAACGTTACTCAGGTGATCGTGAACTTGAAAACCCTCTGGCGGCTGTTCAGATGGGCTTAATTTACGTTAACCCTGAAGGACCAAACGGTAAACCTGACCCGTTATTGGCAGCAAAAGATATACGCGACACCTTTGGCCGTATGGCAATGAACGACGAAGAAACGGTCGCCTTAATTGCCGGTGGTCACACTTTTGGTAAGGCACACGGCGCGCACAAGCCAGAAGACTGCTTAGATGCTGAACCTGCAGCTGCGGGTGTGGAAGAGCAGGGCCTGGGCTGGAAAAATAAGTGTGGCAAAGGTAACGCTGAAGATACGATTACCAGTGGTTTAGAAGGTGCCTGGTCAGTTAATCCAACGGCCTGGACAACTCAATACCTGGATAACTTGTTTGGTTTTGAGTGGGAACAAACAAAGAGTCCTGCAGGCGCTATTCAGTGGATCCCTGTTGACGGTCAGGCGTCAGAACTGGTGCCGGACGCGCACGTTGAAGGCAAACGCCATGCGCCTATTATGTTTACGACCGACCTTTCGCTAAAAGAAGACCCAGAGTATCGTAAAGTCGCTAAGCGCTTTCACGAAGACCCTAAAGAATTTGAATTGGCCTTTGCCAAAGCCTGGTTCAAGCTAACGCACCGTGATATGGGTCCTAAGCAGCGTTATCTTGGCGATATGGCTCCGCAGGAAGATCTTCTATGGCAAGATCCTATCCCAGAAGTGGACTTTGAGCTGATTAATGATGGTGAAATTGAGCAGCTTAAAGCGGTAATTCTGGAGTCTGGTCTTTCTGTCCCTCAGTTAGTACGTACTGCCTGGGCATCGGCATCAAGCTTCCGCGGTACTGACATGCGTGGTGGTGCTAATGGCGCTCGTATTGCATTAGAGCCTCAGGTGAGTTGGGAAGCGAATAACCCAACTGAGCTTAAGAAAGCGCTAAATACATTGAAGGGTGTTCAGGAAGACTTTAATGATGAGCTATCAGGCGACAAGCAAGTGTCGTTAGCTGACGTTATTGTTCTTGGTGGTGCAGCGGCTATTGAAAAAGCAGCGAAAGACGCTGGCTATGATGTGACTGTTCCGTTTGAGCCGGGCCGCACTGACGCGTCTCAGGAAATGACCGACGTTAATTCGTTTTCTTTCCTTGAACCTAAAGCCGATGCCTTCCGCAACTATTATGCTGAAGGTAACCGAGTGCCGCCGGCTCAGCACATGGTCGATAAAGCAGACCAGTTAACCTTAACCGTACCGGAAATGACTGTATTAGTCGGTGGTTTGCGTACTTTAGACGCTAACTACGATGGCAGTGATCACGGTGTGTTCACCGATAAGCCGGGTACATTAAGTAATGACTTTTTCGTTAACCTGCTAAGCATGGATAACGAATGGAAGCAGTCATCGGACAATGAAGCTATCTACGAAGGTTACGATCGTAAAACCGGAGAGCAGAAATATACAGCAACGCCGGTTGACCTGATTTTTGGTTCGAACTCTGAATTGCGTGCTGTTGCAGAAGTTTATGCAATGAGCGATGCAGACCAGAAGTTTGTCGGTGACTTTGTTCAGGCATGGACTAAAGTCATGCAGTTAGATCGTTTTGATCTGAAATAAAATCTGAGCTCAGAAAAGTAGAAGTGAAAACGGTGGCGGTAAAATGCCACCGTTTTTTTATTTATTCTCTGAATTATTTAAAGCAGTTTTGCGCGAAATTTCTTACCCTTTATTTTATTGTTACTAATAAGACCTAAAGCGTGTTTTGCCAAACGAGAATGTACGGCAACAAAACCAAACGTACTTTCCAGCTTTATTTTCCCAATATCGTCTGCACTCAGAACATCGTCTCTGGTTAGTGCTCCGACAATGTCACCTGGTCTTAACTTATCTTTCTTTCCGCCACTTATTTGCAGTGTTGTCATAGTCGCTCTCAGAGGTTTAATGCCAGATAGGTTTGGTGCAGGCTGTACCTGAATAGGCTCGGCGAAAGTGTCTTCAAGCAGTCGCATTTTATAGTCGTCCTGGGCGGCAACTAAGATTATTGCCAGACCTTCTTTTCCGGCACGGCCGGTACGGCCTATACGGTGGGTATGGGTATCTAAGTCGTGTGCCATATGAACGTTAATAACTAAGTCGAGCTCAGCAATATCTAATCCGCGGGAAGCGACATCAGTTGCCACCAATACCCGCACACTGCCGTTACTGAATTGTATAATTGCCTGATCACGGTCTTTTTGTTCAAGCTCTCCATGCAAAGCTAACACGCTGAATTTATTTGCCTGCAGCGTACTGAGTATGTCTTTAACTTCGTTTTTTGTGTTGCAAAAAATAAGACAGCTTTCTGGCTGGTGCTCAGTTAATAGGCTCATAATCAGTTGTGCGCTGTCTTCGTTGTTCATTTCATAAAAGCGTTGCTCAATTCTGGGTTTAGCTTCTTCCTGAACCGCATTAATAGTGGTAGCTTTTGTCGTTACCTGCTCAGCCAGAGCGGCAATATTTTGGGGATAAGTCGCACTGAATAACAGGGTCTGTCGCGCTTTAGGAATGTACTTAACAATAGCGCTCAGGCTCTCCTGAAACCCCATCTCGAGCATACGGTCGGCCTCGTCCAGAACAAAGGTGTTCACCGCGGACAAATCAACATTTCGTTGCTCAAGGTGGTCAAGTACACGCCCGGGAGTCCCAACCAGTACATGAGCGCCATGCTCTAGGGAACTCGTCTGGATTCGGCTTGGTTCTCCACCGCATAAGGTTAATACTTTAATGTTCGTCATAGATTTCGCTAAATTACGAACTTCTTCAGCAACTTGGTGGGCTAATTCGCGTGTCGGGCAAAGCACTAACGCTTGTGGGGCAAAGCTTTTAGTATTCAACTTGGACAGCAGGGTCAGAGCAAAAGCCGTTGTTTTTCCCGAACCGGTATTTGCGCGAACAACAGCGTCGGTATTATCGAGAATAACAGGCAAGCTCAGTGACTGAACTGGAGTCATTTGTTCATAACCAATTTCATCCAGTCTGGAAATTAAGGCTGGCGCTAAGTTGAGCTGATTAAATTGGGTCATTTCGGCTGTGTTTTCTGGAGTCTGGTCAGGCATTAAGAGGCTACTTTCGGTTTAAGTTTCTTGGCGTATTGTAACAGGCTTTGGAAAAAAGGGAGTGCGATAATCCGTTTAGTCAGCCGACTCTTTACTGGAGTAAACACCCAAAGCAGTAACAGTGACAAGAATAAGCAGCATGCCTAATACTTGTGAGTAAGCCAGTATTTCACCTAAAACAATTACGCCGAAAAGCGAAGCCGTGACGGGCTCTATGGTTGCCACAATAGAGGCTAAGGCCGGTGGTGTTCTTCGTAAACCAATAAGATACAAAATAAAGGATGCACCGCCGCCAAGCACCCCAATAATGGCAAATAGGGGCCAGTCGACCGAACCTGGTACCTGAGCTGCTTCTGCCGGATCTATCAGAACACCCAGCACCACGACAAGGGTTAAAAAAGCAATGGTAAGAATGGCCTGCGGGCTGCCGTGCGGAGTGGCGTACTTAAAACCGAAGATAAAAAGAGCCAGGGACAGTCCTGAGAGTAATCCCGTTGCCACACCCAGCAGGGTAATGCTGTTTCCTTCTATTTGGTAAACACGGGTCAGCAGCACAACACCCACCATAACTAACGCAATTGCTGCCCACTTTGCCAGTGTTGGGCTTTCCAGCTTAAGTGCAAAAGAAATAAGGTAAACAAATATGGGCGCGCAATACATAAGGGTTGCCGCAACCGCAACGTTGCTTTCGGAAATACTAAAGAAGTAAAAACCGAAGTTACCGGCGACACCCAGCCCTGCAATGACGGCCCATAACCATAATCTACTATTAGCCAGACCGCTGTATCGAGGCCTCAGTGTCAGCCAAATAAGCACAAAAACCAATCCAATTGCGCCGCGGTAGAAAGAGATTAATAGGGCATCCCAGTCATTGTTGATGAGAATACCGGCAATTCCACCCGACAACCCCCAGGACAGCGCCGCTGACGCTACCAGTATGATGCCTGAATTAGTCATGCGTTGGCCAACTTCTATGTGAAAATTTTAACGTGCTGAAAGTATTGAATTTAGAAGACTTGAGAGGGATTTTCAAATGGTGCGTCCGAGTAGACTCGAACTACCGACCTCTGCCATGTCAAGGCAGCGCTCTAACCAACTGAGCTACGGACGCACATTTAGAAGTGTCGTTAAGACGGGCGGTATATTAGTGATTTGCGCTAACAGGTGCAAGTGATTTTTTATGAAACCCATTTGTTTGTCGAAATTCTATTCAATGCAACGCCCGCTCGTGTTCATTGTATCCTGCGCAATTTGCTCAAATTTGTATTTTCGGCTTCAATACAGAGGAGAAGAGCAACTAAACGGCGAAGACTCAGGAGGTTTCATGTTAAATTTTTTACGAGTGATACGGGCGTTTGCCGGGCTTCTTTTTCTTGCCGGAATAGTGGGTATTGTTGTGCAGCTTGGGTTTAATATTTTGCATGTTGATATTCTGATGCGTTCATCGGTTATCGTTATTATGGTAGGTACCTTGTTTGCGGCCTTCTGGCTCTGGGTATTTCTTGGTTTGCGCTATGTTATTAACGAAATTCATGAAAAGGAGCAGGGAAGGCCACATCCAAGTTTGACTAAGAAATGGCATCTGTAAACGTAAAATAGCCGCAAGTAAGTTGAGCCAGGCACGGGCATGTGAAAAGACTTATTCTACTGAAGCTCTAATCAAGGCCCGGTGTAAAGTCACACGCACTGTAAAATTTTTGCCATGGGCGTACAAAATGCACTGATGCATCAGTGAGTTTTTTACTGAGTTTACCCAGCTCCGCAATGTAGGCTTTTAACTCAGGCTGAGGTGCTATGCCTTCGAGACTCTCCAGAGTCATTAATAAACGCTGGTGTTGTTCAATCAACTCAGCAATATCTCCTTGCATTTCTTGAATGTAAATGGCGTTAAAAGCTTTTTTCAGCTCCAGAGCATTATTTGGTACTTGGCCATTTTGGCAGTAAACCGATTGCGGAACTTCAGGCAGAAGCTCGGTCATTTTCTCCAGTTTATAAGAATAATCCAACATAGTGCGGAAGAGGTCGGGAAGGTAATTACTGCGCTCTAAACGGCCAAGCATTTTTATTAACTCTGCCGGATCATCAGCTTTTTTTGTGTAGCTCCAGCGTTCTAGTATGCGAGTAAAACGCTCAAGTGCATTTATAGCGTAGTTGTATTCCGTTACGTGTATTTTGGGTAACGAATTATTTCCTACTGACAGAGCTTTTCTGAGCCCATCGTCGCGGGCAAAGGCATTCGCCAGGCTGTTTTTAAGTTGCGACTCCTTATGCGCCAGAGCTTCTTGAAGTTTTTCTTTTACGCTGGCTGATTCAGGGTGCTCAATACACTTATTCAGTGCTTCAATCATTGTCAGGTCGGCATGGTAGCGGCTGAATCCATTTTTTAGCTTGCCCAGCGAGCTGTTGTTTTCGGCAATCAACTGACCTAACTGGCAATGATTAAGCTGCAGACTGTCCAGTAATCCCATGCTGGTACGTTCAATATTATGGGTTAAGTCGCGTTTAGCCGGGTATTGCAGTTGAGGCTTAGGAGCCTGTATCGATTGAGTTGGTAGGTTGAGTGTACTGTGAACTTGGTTATGCAGCTTGTCAGCGTACTCCGTTAACCCGGGATCATCTGAGCAGGCAGATAATCCTAAGACCACTAACACATAGCCAAAAGGCCTGAAAATCAGTACACTTCGCTTCATTGTTTTATTCCTTGCAACAAGGTTTTATCGATGTTTACCGGTATTGTCCAAACCCAAGCTACGATATTTTCAGTCTCTGACCAAGGATCTTTTCGACACTTGGTCATTAAAACTGAACCTCAATTTCTACAAAATCTAGCCATTGGTGCAAGTATTGCGATAAATGGTTGCTGTTTAACTGTGGTTGAGTTTAGTGATACCCAGGTGCACTTTGACGTTATTGATGAAACCTTGCGGTTAACGAACTTGGGTTTGTTAGGCGAGGGGGACACTGTGAATCTGGAGCGGTCGCTTAAAGTAGGTGATGAAATTGGCGGGCATGCGGTTTCAGGCCATATTCATTGTCAGGGCAAAGTGACTAAAATTGATACGTCCGACAATAATGTCGCTATGTGGATAAAACTACCAGAGCAATACACGCCATATTTGTTTGCCAAAGGGTTCATTGCGGTTAATGGTGCAAGTTTGACGGTAGGTCAGGTGGAGGCAAATTGCTTTAGTCTGCATTTAATTCCGGAAACCTTGCGCTTAACTAATTTAGAATCAACACGAGTGGGTGACAGTCTGAATATTGAACTTGATCAGCAAACCATCACTATTGTTGAAACCGTTGAACGGGTACTGGCTAAACGTCAGTAAAATTGTTCATCGTTACCGTCTACTTTAACACGAGCCTGCTGGTTTACTTCATCAACTTGTAGCTGAACATGAATGAGGTCACCGCAGGCGGAACATTCTTCCTGATAGTCCTGATTTCCTTCCGATGCATCAATATCCAAAAAGGTATTGTGCCCACAGTGCGGACATTTCACTGGCACACTTTGTAAGTTTTCTTCGTTCATTGGTAACTCCTTTGCCGGGATGTCTGGCAAAACTCTGGCTGAGAAATCACGGGTATGAAACAGACACGCTACGAGCCCGTCCATGGACGCTTAACTCAGGCCATCCATGGCCTTCGATAGTCTGTTTCATACCCGGTGATTTCTTTAGACGCCAGAATTTACCCACGAATCCTCAACGAAATAAGGTTCTACGTCTTACTATAGAAATAAAATGCTGATTCCGCCCAGTGAGATTAAAGCTCCGGCTATAGAACGCGGTGTAATGCTTTGTTTTTTAAGTAAAGATATTGGTATTAAAAAAAGTGGTGCGGTAGATAGCAAGGTTTGGGTAAGACCCGGGTTGATATTGGCGATTGAAATTTGCTGTAGCCAAATAGCCAGAAAAGTACCAAATACAATGGCACCCAGTAACGGCAACGGGTTGATAGAGCGAACTTGTTTTATGATTGCGTTGTACGCGCCTCGCTTTGAAAGTCCGACAACTATGGCAAGTAACAAAGACCCTGCGGCAAGGCGCACAAATGCCGCATCAATAGCGTTAACATTCGACTGCATTAGTACCGCAAAAGCCATGACTAACCCGGTGGCCTGACAGAGCGCCGCGCCGCAACCCAAAAAGATACCGGATAAAGAAAGCGCAGGTTGTTTGTCAGGGGCTTTTTCTGTAACGACCCACAGAACGCCGCTTAAGGTTATGACTGCACCGGTAATTTCAATGGTGGATAAACCGTCATTTAAAAATAACCAGGCCATGAATGCAGCCAGTGGCGGTGCCAGGTACTCCAGTAACATAGCATGCCAGGGGCCTAAACGGCGTAGAGCGGCAAAATGACAACTGTCGCCAATGGTAATACCGATAATGCCGCTTAGGGCAAGCAACCAAAGGCCGGAATTAAGTTCCAGCGAGTTACCTAGCAACAGGCTCACAGTTAAAAGCAGGGGAGTTGCAATAACGCCTTTAACCAAATTCATTTGTAAGGGCGAGAAATGGCTACCGGCTCGGTGATACAGCAGCGTGGCGACAGCCCAAAAACTGGCGGCCAATAACGCGGCAAGTTGTCCGGTTAATTCTCCAGCAATGTCTGATGTCAAAACGGGCTCGGCGGTTGCTCAAATGTAAGCGGTCGATTATAGTAGCGTCTCGCGTTCGATGGTACCGAACGCAAAAAATTTCGTAGGTTTTTTCTATAGAACAGTTAAAACCCAAAATAGAGCACGTGGCACTTGGTAGGTGTCACCACTGGTGGAAAGGAAGTTTCATGCCTGTAATTACTCTCCCTGACGGAAGTCAACGCGAATTCGATAAACCCGTAAGCATTATGGAAGTGGCTGCCGATATTGGCGCTGGTCTTGCTAAAGCAACGGTCGCTGGCCGTATTGATGGTGAACTGGTTGATGCCTGTGAACTCATTAAACATGACGCTCGCATTGAAATTGTGACACCAAAAGATGACGACGGCGTACACATTATTCGTCACTCTTGTGCTCACTTAATGGGGCACGCGGTAAAACAGCTGTGGCCAGATGCTAAAATGGCTATTGGCCCGGTCATCGATAATGGCTTTTACTACGACATCGACGTTGATCACACTTTCACTCAGGAAGACCTGGAAAAGCTTGAAAAGCGGATGAAAGAACTGGCTAAAACGGAATATGCCGTTATTAAGAAAAAGGTCAGCTGGAAAGAAGCCCGTGAAACTTTCGTAGAACGCCATGAACCTTATAAAATAGAGATTCTGGACGAAGACATCCCAACCGATGCCAACCCAGGGCTTTATCATCACGAAGAATACGTCGACATGTGTCGTGGCCCTCATGTGCCAAACATGAAATTTTGCCAACATTTTAAAATTATGAAAATGGCCGGCGCATACTGGCGTGGTGACTCTGACAACAAAATGCTACAGCGTATATATGGTACGGCCTGGGCAGATAAGAAACAGTTAAAAGCCTATTTACAGCGTTTAGAAGAAGCTGAAAAGCGCGATCACCGAAAAATTGCTAAAGCTCAGGACTTATTTCACTGGCAGGAAGAAGCACCGGGTATGGTGTTCTGGCACCACAATGGCTGGACCATTTTCCGTGAGTTAGAAACTTACATTCGCGAGAAGATGCGAGAGTATGACTATCAGGAAGTCAAAGGTCCTATGATGATGGACCGGGTATTGTGGGAAAAATCGGGTCACTGGGAAAAGTTCTCTGAGCTGATGTTTACTACTTCATCGGAAAACCGCGAGTACGCCGTTAAGCCAATGAATTGTCCGGGACACGTTCAAATCTTTAACCAGGGCTTAAAGTCTTACCGTGATTTGCCATTACGCATGGCCGAGTTTGGTAGTTGTCACCGTAATGAACCTTCAGGCGCATTGCACGGTCTGATGCGTGTTCGTGGTTTCACACAAGATGATGCGCACATTTTCTGTACTGAAGAGCAGGTTCAGGAAGAAGTCGCGGGTTGCATCAGAATGGTTTATGAAACCTACAAGACCTTTGGTTTTGAGAACATTGATGTGAAGCTTTCAACGCGCCCTGAAAAACGCTTAGGCGACGATGCTACGTGGGATCGTTCTGAGACAGCATTGGCTCAGGCTCTGAAGAATAATGACATCGATTTCTCTTATTTACCGGGTGAAGGGGCCTTTTATGGTCCGAAAATAGAATTTACTTTGTTCGATTGTCTGGGCAGAGCTTGGCAATGTGGTACAATACAGCTCGATTTTGCGTTACCAGGACGTTTAGGAGCCACTTACGTGGGCGAAGATAACGAGCGACACACGCCAGTTATGATTCACCGCGCTATTTTGGGCTCACTTGAACGTTTCATGGGTATTCTCATTGAAGAGTACGCAGGCCACTTCCCGTTGTGGTTGTCGCCAACGCAAGTTGTGTTAATGAATATCACGGATAATCAAAGCGATTATGTGCGAAAAGTTGTCAAAACCCTGAACGAAAAGGGAATTCGTGCATCAGCCGACTTGAGAAATGAGAAGATAGGCTTTAAAATCCGTGAACACACATTAAAACGTGTTCCATATTTACTGGTTGTCGGCGACAAAGAAGTCGAAGCTGGTGAGGTTGCGGTACGTACACGTAGTGGTGAAGACTTGGGCAAATTCCCGTTAGAAGACTTCATTACTCGTGTAGAGGACGAAGTCCGTACTCGCAAAATTGATTAATTGTTTGGAGGAATAAACCATTAAAGGCGGAAAAAGAACTCAGAAAGCTGCAGATAAAAACCGTATCAACGAACAAATTACAGGCGTTGATGAAGTTCGCTTAATCGGAACCGATGGTGAACAAGCTGGTGTCGTCAGTATTAACGAGGCTCTTGATTCAGCAGCAGAAGCTGGTGTTGATTTGGTGGAGATGAGCCCTAACGCAGAACCACCAGTCTGCCGTCTGATGGATTACGGTAAGTTCCTCTTTGAAAAGAGTAAAGAACAGAAAGAGCAGAAGAAAAAGCAGAAACAGATTCAGGTCAAGGAAGTTAAGTTCCGACCTGGTACTGATGAGGGCGACTACCAGGTAAAACTGCGCAACCTGCGTCGTTTCCTCGAGGGAGGTGACAAAACCAAAGTCACTATCCGTTTCCGTGGCCGGGAAATGGCACACCAAGAGTTGGGTATTGAATTGCTGAATCGCGTTAAAAACGATTTAGAAGAAATCTCAATTGTTGAGTCGTTCCCAAGACGTGCCGAAGGGCGCCAGATGATTATGGTCTTGGCACCCAACAAGAAGTGATCGTGGTTTACAAGTAGTCTGATTGTCAGGCTCACCCTTTCACACTTTTATCAACAATGCGGAGTTTAATTTCATGCCAAAAATGAAATCGAACAAAGGCGCTTCCAAGCGCTTTAAGAAGACTGCTTCTGGTGGTTTTAAGTGCAAGCAATCTCACTTGCGTCACATTCTGACTAAGAAGAGCCCTAAGCGTAAGCGTCAGCTTCGCGCAAAGAACATGGTCCATGAGGCCGACGTTCAATTAGTCGCTCGCATGTTACCGTACGCATAAGGGGAGATAGCAAATGGCACGAGTAAAACGTGGTGTAATCGCGAGAGCGCGTCACAAAAAAGTCCTGAAGCAGGCGAAAGGTTATTATGGTGCCCGTAGTCGCGTTTATCGCGTAGCGGTCCAGGCAGTAACTAAAGCAGGTCAATACGCATACCGTGACCGTCGCAACAAGAAACGTCAATTCCGTCAATTATGGATTGTTCGTATCAATGCTGCGGCTCGTCAAAACGGTCTGTCTTACAGCCGCTTTATCAATGGTCTGAAAAAAGCATCTATTGAAATCGATCGTAAAATCTTAGCCGATATCGCTGTTCATGATCAAAACGGTTTTGCCGCTTTGGTTGAGAAAGCAAAAGGCGCACTGTAATTATTCAAAACCTTTAGGGGTTCGAATAAACAGATTCAGAAGGGAGCCAATTGGCTCCCTTTTTCATTGAAAATTCGCTATCATAGCGCCTTTATTATTTATCTTGTGTTGTTGAGGGATACGATGCAGCTAGAGCAAATTGTTGAGCAGGCTGAATCGGCCATTGCGGCCGCAGATTCACCGACTGCGTTAGACGAAGTCCGCGTCGAGTATATGGGTAAAAAAGGGCAGCTTACCGAGCTTTTGAAAGGCTTGGGTAAGTTGGATCCGTCTGAACGTCGGGAAGCCGGGCAGAAAATTAACGAAGCCAAACAGCAAGTTCAGACGAGTATCAATGCCCGTAAAGAGCTATTGAAAGCTGCTGAGTTAGCGCAGAAGCTGGAAGCGGAACGTATAGACGTTACTCTGCCCGGGCGGGATTCAGCGGTAGGCGGTGTACATCCTGTCACTCAGACTATTCGCCGTATTGAACAGTTTTTCGGCGATTTAGGCTTTAGCGTTAAAGAAGGTCCGGAAGTAGAAGACGGTTTTCATAACTTCGATGCATTGAATATTCCGGCGAATCATCCAGCACGTGCGGATCACGATACGTTTTATTTTACTCCCTCAACAATGCTGCGTACACAGACCTCTGGTGTGCAAATTCGTACTATGGAGAATGAAAAGCCTCCATTGCGCATCATTTCTCCAGGCCGTGTGTACCGGAACGATTACGATCAGACCCATACCCCAATGTTTCATCAGGTAGAAGGGTTAATGATTGATACCGACGTCAGCTTTACGCAATTAAAAGGTATTTTAGAAGACTTTCTGAATCACTTTTTTGAAGAATCGCTGACTGTACGTTTCAGACCATCTTACTTTCCGTTTACCGAACCTTCAGCAGAGGTTGATGTGATGGGTAAAGACGGTAAATGGCTAGAGGTTTTAGGTTGCGGCATGGTGCACCCAAACGTATTGAAGGCGGTAGGCATTGATTCGGAAAAGTACACCGGCTTTGCGTTTGGTATGGGCGTTGAGCGTCTTACCATGTTGCGCTACGGCGTGAATGACTTACGTGCGTTCTTCGAGAACGATCTGCGTTTCCTCAAACAATTCAACTAACGGGCAGTAAGCAATGAAATTCAGTGAACAATGGTTAAGGGAATGGGTTAACCCCGACATCAGCAGTCATGAATTGAGTGAACAGCTCAGCATGGCAGGTCTTGAAGTAGATGCTGTTGAGCCGGTTGCCGATGAATTCCATACTGTGGTCGTTGGTGAAGTGATTGAATGTGGTCCTCACCCTGACGCAGATAAACTGCAAGTTACCAAAGTTAACGTTGGTGACGGCGAGCCCGTTGATATTGTTTGTGGTGCATCGAACTGCCGCCAGGGAATTAAAGTTGCCGTAGCTAAAGTTGGTGCGGTTTTACCGGGTGACTTTAAAATTAAAAAGGCAAAACTGCGTGGTCAGCCATCAAACGGAATGCTGTGCTCGTTTAAAGAGTTAGGCCTGATTGATGAACATGAAGGCATTATCGAGTTACCAACAGATGCTCCGGTAGGCGAAGATTATCGTAAGTACCTGCAGCTTGATGACAACAGTATCGATATTGACTTAACACCTAACCGTGGTGACTGCCTGAGTATTAGAGGCATAGCGCGTGAAGTGGGTGTGTTGAATCGCTTGGATGTTACAGCACCACAAAGCAGTGAAGTGAAAGCGACTATTGATGACGTACTAAGTATTACTTTGTCAGCTGCAGAGCAATGTCCGCGTTATTTAGGGCGGGT
>Ga0208772_100091_pt1 | contig 26090 bp, 19 predicted proteins | sample AntDeeMetVIREN14_FD_184782 | JGI IMG/M metagenome (GOLD analysis project Ga0208772, IMG submission 184782) | Saline lake microbial communities from Deep Lake, Antarctica, in enrichment culture - Antarctic Deep Lake Metagenome VIREN14 (SPAdes)... ... | reverse complement strand
CGACAGTATACGCCAGCGCTGGAATATCCAGCACTGGGTTACGTCTCACACTCCACATTAATGCCCGCTTTCTCTGGCCTGCTGCATTTCATCTTCCAGACGAGCAGACTCGTCGGCACGAGGTTTGGTAAACCGGGCTAACCAAAGGTAAAGGACCGGAGTCAGGTACAACGTAAACAATGTCGCCAAACCTAAGCCGCCAAAGACCACCCAACCAATAGAGTTACGGGCTTCCGCGCCGGCACCAGAAGACAGAATTAACGGTAGTCCGCCAAGTATGGTCGACACCAGCGTCATCATAATGGGCCGCAGACGAATCAGTGACGCTTCTTCTATCGCTTCGCGGACGTTCAGACCGCGATCCCGTAATTGGTCAGCAAACTCAACCAGTAAGACCGAGTTCTTCGCCAGCAAGCCTATTAGCATGACCAAACCAATCTGCGAATAGATGTTCATTGATGTGCCGGTCAGGAACAAGGCATAAATAGCTGCAGCAATACCAAACGGAACCGTCAGCATAACCACTACCGCACTGTTTACAGACTCAAACTGCGCAGCCAGAACCAAAAGCACAATCAGAAACGCCAGAATATAAGTCATAGCCACTTCTTGTGAGGTATCCTCGAAAGTGGCGGCCTCGCCTAAAAAGACCAGTCCCATGCCGTCCGGCAGTACATCCTGAGCTACCATGCGCAGCTGCTCTACGGCTTCCGACATCGGCAGCTCTTCGGGCAAGTCACCGTCAATTTCAATCGCACGCCGTTGTGCTTGTCGCTCCAGTTCTGCCGATACACCCTCTTCGACAATCTCAGAAACGCTGGAGATTGGTACTAAACCACCATCGCTGGACGACACATAAAGGTTCTGCATGTCCTGAGGCGACTGAATAATATTATTACGAGTACGCAGCATTAGCGGAATTTGTTGGTCCCCCACGTTTAAATCGGCGACATCGTCACCGTCAATCGCGGCTCGTAGCGTGGCAGAAATATCGCTTAAAGACACACCAAGTTCGGCCGCACGACGACGGTCGATTTTCACACGTAGCTGAGGCTGAGTTGGCTGGTACGACACATTTAAGTTACCCATTTCCGGAATCTGTCGTTCAATTTCGGCGGTAAATTCGCGCGCAACTTTAAAAATCTCGTCGTAATTCTCACCGGTAACAGCCATTTCAATGCCGCCGCCCTGACCACGTAAATTCAAACTGTTGTCGCCAAACGCACGCCCCGGCGCCCCGGGCACCTGACTTAGCGGTTCACGTAAGTCTTCAATAATTTCCTGTTGGCTAATGTCGCGCTCTTCCCACGGTTTCAGGTTAGCACTGATAAAGACAATGTTCGGGTCCCATTGACCAACGACGGTATATATCGACTCTATGTCGCCGGTTTCTTTATATTGCAGCAATATCTCTTCAAGCTTATACGCTTGTCTATCCATAAACTTAACGCCAACACCATCCGGTCCTCGCGCAAAGACTCTAACTGCACCACGGTCTTCGTCGGGCATGAGTTCGCTGTTAATTTGATCAAATAGCACAACACCGCCGCCGGCAGCCAGTAATGACACAACACCTACTACCCAGCTCGCATTCAGCGCTTTGCGGAGTGTTCGCTGGTAAAAACCTTTAAATTTATGACCAATGCCGGCGAAAACATTACTTTTTCCTGCCGACTTTGGTAATCGTGCCGTAAATGCAGGCACTAAAGACAACGCCACAAATGAAGAAATCACGACGGCTGCAGCAAGCACCCCGCCAAATTCACGGAACAAACGGCCGGCCGTCGACGGTAAAAATGCAATAGGTACAAATACAGCGACCAGAACTGCGGTTGTCGCCACCACCGCAAAAAATACCTCACGCGTTGCCAAGACTGCCGCTGCACGACTTCCCAGCCCCATATTACGACGTCGCTGAATATTCTCTGTCACAACAATAGCGTCATCAACAATAAGACCGGTGGCCAGAACCAACGCCAGCAAAGTCAATATATTGACCGAGAAACCCATCAGCCATATCGCCGCAACGGCACCAAATAACGCCACTGGTATCGACAACGCCGGAATAATGGTCGCTCTGAAAGAGCCTATGAATACCCACAAAGTACCAACAACCAATACAACAGTTATCGCTAACGTCGTAACCACTTCAGCAACCGACTTACGAATAAACTGCGCGTCGTCATTGGTAATGGTCATTTCCATATCGGGGAAACGGTCTCGCAAACGGTCCAGTACCTGAATGGCTCGGTCCGAAATTTCAATGGTATTCGAGCCTGCCTGACGAATAACGCCTAAACCAACGACAGGCTTGCCGTCTAAACGCACAAAGCTGCTGGCATCAGACGGCGCAAAATACGCTTGCGCCACGTCACCAACACGAATGTCTCCCTGAATAATGATATTTTCAATCTGTTCTTCATTTATTGCGGTAGCGTCAGCCCGAATGATCAAACGCTGATCGGTCGACTTCAAGCTGCCTGCCGGCACATCAAATGGCGCCTGACGCAATGCATCCGCGACATCCGTCACCGAAATCCCGAAACTCACCAGTTTCAACGGATCTAAGTCGACTCGCATGACTCGTTCACGGTTCCCGTTCAAGCGCACATCAGCCACACCATTTATGGCCAAGAATTCTGGCGACAAATCGGTTTCTAAACGACGGGTTAGTTCGGCAAAACTTAGCGTCTCACTGCTAACGGCAATATCCAGTACGGAACGTGCGTCGTTATCAGCTTTACGGACGTTGATTTGTTCAACATCATCCGGTAATTCACGACGCACCTGATTGACGGCTTCACGCACTTCGGCCGCAACCACATCTAAGTCAACTCCGGGACTAAATTCAACAGAGATACGCGCACTGTTCTCTTCGCTCTGCGAGTTAATGTTTTCAACACCGGAGACACGCGCGGCGGCACCTTCCAGAATACTGGTCACTTCAGCGTCAACGGTTTCTGGTGCGCCACCGGGCAAGGTTGCACTTACACCCACCACAGGTCGGTCGACGTCGGGCAGTTCACGAACTTCAACGCCCATCAGTGCTGCTATACCGGCAATTGCAATCAGAATATTGAGAACAACAATAAGTACCGGCCGGCGAATAGACACCGAAGGTAAGTCGTTTGCGTCGGTATGCGTGTCGAGCTGCTTGTCTGACATTATTCGCTAAGCTCCCCGCCGTCATCTAACGTCGTGCGGTCAAACTTAATCGGCTGTCCGTCACGTAAACTTTGTACACCCTCAACAATCAGCAAGTCGTCTCGCTGAATATTACCTGAAACCAATACCCGACCCGCTAAGCGCTGCTCAATTTGAACTTCCACGCGCTTCGCATTTTTGCCTTCAACCACCCAAACAAAGGGGCTGTTCACGCCCCATGACAACGCGGCCTCTGGAATGGACGCAAATTCTTGTCCTGCAAGAGAAATAGAGGTACGGAAGCTCGTTCCCGGCAGGAAACCATCATTTTCATTATTAATACGCGCTCTGGCCCGATACATACGAGTTTGCGGATTAATACGCGAGTCCAGTTCGACAATTTCCGCCGTAACCGGCTGACCGGAGTAGCGCCACGGCTGGACTTTCAACTCAGCACCCGCGCCAAGTAAAGATACCGCCGCTTCAGGAATTTTAAAATCAATTAACAAGGACGAGCGGTCATCCAGCGTCGCAATAGCCGTTTGCTGGTCAATGCGGTCCCCAACTTCAACATCCGTAATTCCTATGACCCCTTCAAAAGGCGCGCGAATGAAACGGTCTTCCAACTCAATTTTGGCATTATCGAGCTCCACACGAGCCAAATCTCTCAATAAAATAGCGTTATCAAGCTCAGACTGCGGTACGGCTCCTCGCTCAAAACTTGAACGTAAGCGATCAACCGTACGTTGAGCGTCCCGTAAATTGATTTGCGCTTGCTCAACCGCCACTTTTTGTCTTCTGGCATCGAGCTCAACCAGAAGCTCACCTTCTTCCACTACTTCGCCCGGCTCGAAATGTACCGCGACCACCCGGTCACCTACCGCCGGATAAATAGTAATAGAACGTGCCGCCTCTGCTGTTCCCACCGCTTCTACTCGGTTTTTCTCCCGTTCAAACTGAACAGGCTCAACAATAACCAAAGCTTCACGAGGACCAAATTGTTGCGCGTGCGCAGGGGCTGTGCTTAAAACTGAAGCCAAACACAAACCGAAAACTGCTATCGACAAAAAATATTTCATAAACTTTGGTTATCTCCAAAAAAACTGCAGCCCAATGGCTGCAGCTGTATCATCCCATTGTATCGGGTATTCTGCTATTAAGAGTTACTTAATAGAGAATGTACCTTGCATAATGGCTGAATGACCCGGGAAGGTGCAGTAGAATTTATAATCAGTGTCTGCACTCATACCTTCAGTAGAAAAAGTCACTGAGGTTTCTTCACCACCGCCAATCACATCGGTTGCCGCAATAACGGCATCTGAGTCCGGTACATACTGGCTTTCCATACCAGCTGACATGCCTTGCTGAACAACTGATTGCATATCGCCAGCCTCACTCAGAACCCAATTATGACCCATGACCTTCTTATCCAGCTTACCTGAGTGAGTCAAAGTGACTGTCACTTCGTCACAGCTCGCTGGTACGGACATCTCTTTTGTATCAAACCTCATGTTGTCATTGCTATCTATAGTGAGTTCACATTCGTTAGCTTGTGCGGCGTTTGCGACAAACAACATCGAACCCAGTAGTGCGGAAATTATGTAACGCATTGCAATACCTCTTCGGTTAGTATGAAATGATTCCTTCCTTTATACGTGATATCTCGCATTGAGATTACTTTAACGAGAATTTATATGACGAAACATCCATTTTCGCCACAATCGCTCCTTGCTCAGGGAGGTACCCACTCTGACAATGAGAATGGCGTAATTATCCCTCCAGTATACACATCAACGACTTACCTGCGTGATGAGGATAATCAATATCGTACTGGTCGTGTGTACTCGCGAGCTGACAACCCCACTTACCGTCCAGCAGAAAAACTATTAGCCGAGCTGGAAAATGCGGCCGATGCGCGTTTATTTGCCTCCGGTATGGCTGCTGCAACCACGGTTTTTCAAGCGTTAAAGCCCGGAGACTCAGTCATCGCTCCTAAAGTCATGTACTGGGCGTTGCGCAAGTGGCTGCAGACCTTTGGGGTTGATAGCGGACTGGACGTTCGTTTTGTCGACACTTCTAACCTGGACGAGTTGCGCCATGCCATTTCAGAAAAGGCCCCCACGCTCATTTGGCTGGAAACTCCAGGCAACCCTTTGTGGACGGTTACCGACATTGCTGCAGTGGCTGATATGGCACGCAACTGCGGTGCTCTGTTGGCGGTAGACTCTACGGTAGCAACACCTTTGCTAACTAAGCCGCTCGATCTCGGTGCCGATGTTGTCATGCATTCCGCTACAAAATACCTCAACGGTCACTCCGACGTTATTTCGGGTGCTCTGGCTACCCGCGAAGATAACGACTTCTGGAAACGTCTAGTGGCTATTCGTGCGCAATACGGTGCGGTTCCGGGCCCACAAGATGCAGCACAGCTCTTACGGGGCATGCGAACTTTGTTTTTACGAGTACGCGAAAGCTGCCAAAATGCGTTGTACATTGCTGAACAGTTAGAACAGCACCCAAACGTCACTGACGTGCTGTATCCGGGCTTAAAAAGCTTTGCCGGCCATGATATTGCGGTTAAGCAAATGCAGGGCGGATTTGGCGGTATGTTATCTATTCGTCTGGCAGGTGGTGAGAAAGCCGCTATTGCTGTTGCCGCAAAAACTCAGCTATGGCACCGGGCGACATCATTAGGTGGCGTAGAAAGCCTTATTGAACACCGCGCCAGTATTGAAGGGCCGGACACACCGGTACCCTTAGACTTATTGCGTTTATCGGTAGGAATTGAAAACGCCGACGACCTGCTCGCAGATTTGCAGCAGGCCATCGACAGCGCGCACGCTTAAATGCTGACGCGTTTATAGAACCGGTATTCCGGCTTCCAGAAATTGTTGTCGATGCGCTCACGCAGCGTATCGTCATCAATTTCCAGCGCCAGACCTTCCTGCTGAGCCACTTTACCCACCGCGAATGCAATATCTTTACTTAGCTGCGTTAAGTCATTGAAAGCCGGCAGCAGAGCCTCGCCTTTCCCATTAGCGCTCGGCGATGCCGCCGCCAATGTTTTACTGGCAACACGCAGCATCTCATCGCTCACCCGCGTTGACTTCACCGACAACACACCCAGCCCAATACCCGGGAAAATATAACTGTTGTTACACTGAGCAATTGGGTAAATTCTTCCATCATATTCCACCTCACCGAATGGACTGCCGGTAGCCACAATCGCTTTACCCTCTGTCCACTTCAGAACATCCCCCGGATGCGCTTCCACGTGCTTAGACGGATTGCTCAGTGGGAAAATAATAGGCCGTTCAACATTTCTTGCCATAGTCGATATAACTTGCTCAGTAAACAAGCCCGCCTTACCCGAAACTCCAATTAAAATATCCGGTTCAGCGCAGTGCATAACATCCAGCAACGACGGATAATCGCCACTGTATTCCCAGTCACCTAAATCACTGGTTTTCTGCGCCAGCGCCTGCTGGAAGTCGCGCAAGCCGTCCATAGTGTCCATCACCAGACCGAAGCGGTCGACCATAAATATCTGTTTCTTCGCCTGCTCCTCGGTTAAACCCTCGGCGGTCATCTGAATCATGACCTGCTCGGCAATACCACAACCTGCTGAACCAGCTCCCACAAACACGACTTTTTGTTCGCTGAGCTTTTTGCCTTTTTGACGACACGCCGCCAGTAAGGTGCCCACAGTCACAGAAGCAGTGCCCTGAATGTCATCATTAAAACAGCAGACTTCATCGCGATAACGACGCAGCAACGGCATAGCATTAGGCTGAGCAAAGTCCTCGAACTGCAGCATCACGCCAGGCCAACGCTTGGTAACCGCTTTTATGAATTTATCGAGAAACTCGTCGTACTCTTCCTGACCAATACGCTTATGCCGGGCACCCATGTACATTGGGTCTTCCAGCAGTTTTTCATTATTGGTACCGACATCCAGCATAACCGGCAGCGTATACGCCGGGCTAATACCGCCACAGGCGGTGTACAGCGACAGCTTACCAATTGGGATACCCATGCCTCCAATGCCCTGATCGCCTAAGCCCAGAATGCGTTCGCCGTCGGTGACGACAATCACTTTCACCTTCTGCTTAGTGGCATTGCGCAAAATATCGTCCAGCTGGTCACGCTCTGAATACGAAATGAACAAGCCGCGCGAGCTGCGGTAAATGTCTGAGAATTTCTCACAGGCATCACCCACGGTCGGGGTATAGATGATCGGCATCATCTCTTCCAGATGATCGGTCAGCAGGCGGTAGAACAAGGTTTCATTATTGTCCTGAATAGCCCGCAGGTAAATATGCTTGTTAATGGGCGTTTCGAAGCTTCGGTACTGCATGTACGCCCGCTCGGCCTGCTCTTCAATGCTCTCATAGCGAGGCGGCAACAACCCTGTCAGGTTAAACGCGGCACGCTCTTCCTTACTGAACGCACTGCCCTTATTCAGTAGCGGGGTTTCCAACAAATTAGGGCCAGAATAGGGAATATAAAGCGGACGCTGCGTCTGCGGCATAAGTACAAACTCCTGAAAGCCAAAGTAATACCTAGTTTAACGTAGCCTGACATTCATGTCAGGTGAGATATCGAGGAAGCGGCTGTTAAGTCGCATGTTTCGCTGGAGCGTTAAGGGCCGTTATGCCAGAGACGCTGCAAGTTCATCCATGAACGCTTGACGAAGGCCATCCATGGCCTTCGACACTCTGGCATAACGGCCCTCAACACTCGTAACGCTTACATGCGCCTTAACAACCGTTCATCGATCTTTATTCAAGCTTCCACTCTATCCAGTTCGTAATCCATAACCAGACATTCCAGCGGTATGTGTAACCCGCTATGAAGGCGTCGAATCATAGGAAGTGTTAAGCGCCGTTTTCGATTTAAAACCTCACTAACCCGACTCCTCTGACCTAAAAATGGCACCAAGTCAGAATCTTTCAGGCCCTCCTGATCCATCCTGAATTTGATCGCTTCCACAGGGTCGGGCGCATCGATTTTATACTTAGATTCTTCGTACGCTTCGACCAAAGTCACCAGAATATCGAGTTCATCAGCCGCTTCTGTGTTGGGTTCAGCATCCCACAGCTCATCAATACGAGTCAGTGCACGCTGATGATCCTCAGCTGTTTTTATGGGCTTTATATTCATACCCTTACCTCTAAACTGTTTCTGCATTAATTGCATCGTACTGCGCATGCGTACCAACGAAGCGAATGTAAACCATTGAGAACTCATACTTCACCGCGACAATAAGTCGGTACTTGTTTCCGTGTATATTAAACACAACCCTACTGTTAGCTATAAAGCTCGCATGCCGGTATTGCTCTTTTATATCCTGGGGCTTTTCCCCATGACGCATATCGAGCTTCATCGAACCATGCTTTCAAAGGTTGCTCTGCATCCCTGTAGCTAGGCTTTTCCCAAAACTCCCGAAGAGTAGTCCTCGATACAATTCTCATGAATTTACTTATCCCCACTCTCATTTCCCATTATGGGAAAATATTAGAGTTTGTCAATAAAATTCCCAATCCGGGAAATTAACCTTTTTATCTATTGAGAATAGCTACATTTCAGAAGGAGAAAATAAGAGAAGGATTAAAGAGGCATAAGAATTAAAGGACTAAGAGGCGTAGAGTGATGCTATTGCATTATAGGAAGCGCGGAATAGCGAGTGCTTCAACGGTTATCAGTGGTGCTTTGGAGGTGTGCAGCGCCATGGATGGCGCTGCTCAAGCCCTACAGGGACGTACTCGCGGGCGTCCTCCAAAGCACCACTGGTAACCTCAGCACTCGCGTTGTTCCCCATATCTCACCTGATGCAATAGCATCAGGCTACAGCTTCAGGCCCCAGCGGGTGGCGGTACGCTTGACGGCGTCGACGTTTTCGGTGGCGATGATGTGCAGCGGTGTACTTTCAAACTGGGCGCTTAAGTCCAGGTGCTGCTTTAACCAGGACAGCATGGCTTCGCCGGAATGGATAGTTTTGGCGCCGCTGAAATAAGCCGAAATGCTCTCGGCTATAAGCGGAAAGTGCGTACAGCCCAGCAGCACTACATCGGGCTTTTCAAGCTTACTGAAATAATGCTTAAAGGTTTCCTGCAGTATGGGTCCGTCGTAAAGCTCTTCTTCGACAATGGGCACAAACAACGGCGTGGGCATGGCGTCGACTTTATTGTAACCCAACGTGTGAATTTGCTGCTGGTAGGCACCCGAGTTTATGGTGGAGCGCGTAGCAATGACCAGTACCCGGGCACTGGTATCAATACCCTGCAGTTGCTGCAGTGCCATAACACCTGGCTCCAACACCCCGTAAACTGGCTTGTTAGAGAACTTTTGCATTTGCTCTAATGCAGTCACACTCACAGTGTTACAGGCCACCACCAGGCAGTCTACATCGGCGCCGTTAAAAAACTCCACCGCTTCGAGCGCGTAGCGCGTTACCGTATTGCTGTCTTTGCTGCCATAAGGCACCCGGGCGGTATCACCGTAGTACAGTAATTCACTGAAACAACCACTTTGCTGCAGTGAGCGCGCTACGGTTAAACCACCTACACCGCTGTCAAAAACTCCAACTTTCATGTTTACTATTTCTCCAGGCTCACCGTTTTAAGACGCAGCGCGTTGGTTATGACAAAGACACTGGACAACGCCATAGCACCTGCCGCTAGCATAGGCGACAGCAAAATCCCGAAAAACGGATACAGCACGCCCGCTGCGACAGGAATCAGTGCGGTATTATAAGCAAACGCCCAGAACAAGTTCTGACGAATATTACGCATGGTTGCTTCCGACAAGGCAAAGGACTGCTGCACCACGGTCAGGTTGTCTGACATCAGTACCACATCGGCAGATTCAATCGCCACGTCGGTGCCGGTTCCAATAGCAAAGCCAACGTCCGCAGAGGCCAGTGCCGGCGCATCATTAATACCGTCGCCTACAAATATGACCTGACCCCACTCCTTCTTAAGGCGCTTTACGGCATCCACTTTGCCATCGGGTTTTACGTTAGCCACCACTTCGTCAATGCCCAGTTCTTTCGCAATCCGTTTTGCAGTGGACTCGGCATCTCCTGTGACCATTGCCGTTTTCAGGCCGTCATCATGCAAGCGCTTAATCAGCTCTTTGGCGCTGGATTTAATCGGATCATCCTGAGTGAATACCGCTGCCAGTTTGCCACCCACGGCCACATAAATGGGTGTGCGGCCGCTTTCAGACCAGCTTTTCGCGTCATCGGGTTCGTTATCCAGCGAAATATTGTTGTCCTGCATTAACTCGCTGGTACCAATGTAAAGCGTTTTGCCATCGACTTTACCCGTAGCACCCAGACCTGAGATGGCTTCAAAGCTGTCGGGTTCGCTGACATTAACGCCCTCATCTTTGGCATAGTTGACCAGAGCTTCTGCAGTGGGGTGTTCTGACTTAGCTTCAACCGAGGCGGCTAATGTCAGCACTTCTTTTTCATCAAAGTCACTCAGGGTAAGCCAGTCGGTAATGGTCGGCTTGCCTTCTGTCAGCGTACCGGTTTTATCAAAAATAACGCCTTTAGATTGCTGCAACGCCTGCAACGCACTGCCCTGACGGAACAATACGCCCATTTCAGCACCACGCCCGGTACCCACCATAATAGAGGTAGGCGTTGCCAACCCCATAGCGCAGGGGCAGGCAATAATTAACACAGCTACCGCGTTTACCAAAGCGAATGTGAGTGCTGACTCACTCGCCGCAAAGTACCACACCACAAAGGTCAGCACTGCCACCAGCATGACCGCCGGTACAAACCATAATGTAATGCGGTTCACGGTATCCTGAATCGGCAATTTACTGCCCTGAGCCTGCTCGACCATACGAATGATCTGCGCCAGCACAGTGCCCTCACCCGTCGCCGTTACTTTAAAGCGCAGCGTGCCTTTTTCATTAAGCGTACCGCCGACTACTTTGTCGTCTTTTTCTTTATGCACCGGCTCAGGCTCACCGGTTATCATGGCTTCGTTCACATAGCTGTCGCCGGAAGACACTTCACCATCTAAGGCAATACGCTCGCCCGGGCGCACTTCAATTTCATCGCCTTTGCCCAGTTCATCAATAGCTACTTCAGTGACTTCACCATCCCGCACCACACGTGCGGTTTTGCTTTGCAGGCTCATCAGTCGCTGAATGGCATCTGAGGTATGGCTTTTGGCACGCGCTTCCATAAAGCGCCCGGCCAGAATAAGCGTAACAATAACTGCCGAAGCTTCGAAGTAAACGTTCACTGACTCGCTCGGCAGCCACGATGGAAACACCGTTGCCACGACCGAGTAACCCCAGGCTGCAGTAGCGCCCAGTGCCACCAATGAATTCATGTCCGGTGCCCCGCGCAATAACGCAGGAATACCTAATTTATAAAAGCGTGCACCAGGAACCGCCAGTACGACGGTAGTAAGCACTAACTGTATCCACCAGCTGGTTTGCAAGCCCAGTGAATTATGCACCCACTCGGAAAATACCGGTACCATATGGTTGCCCATAGCCAGTATAAACACTGGCAGCGTCAGCAAAGTAGACAGCCACAGCTGACCTTTTAACGTACGCATTTCCTTTGCCTGCTGCTCACGCTGTTCGCGCATTTGCTTGTCTCGATCGACCACTTCATGGGCATCGTAGCCCGCGCTTTTTACTGCCTTAATCAGATCATCAACAGAAACCTTGTCAGAGTATTTTATTTCTGCGCTGTCCGACGCCAGGTTAACCGAGGCATCTTCAACACCATCCAGGCCATTAAGTGCTTTGTCGACACGCCCAACACAGGACGCACAGCTCATGCCTTCAATACTTAAACGAACGGAATTACTCATCACTACCTCCGTCGGCCTCTTCAGGCTTTAACCACAGCAACAGCCAGAACACCACCAGTTGCGCCAGTTCAACATAACGCTGCATGGCACCGCGTACCTCTGCCAGCTCTGGATTAATCATCAGCACAAAACCTAAAGCAATAATTGCCGAAAGAAGAACAAAAGCACAGCGTACCGGCCAGGTGGTTCTTGGTGTAAAAGTTAGCAGCAAAGTACCCAGCGCGAAGCCAAAGTAACTGACTATGCTAATAATATTGTGTAACGCCTGTGAGCTGGAACCGTCCGTTGGACAACCCAGATCGCAGGGAGCTATAGCCGCACCGAGATAAGCAACCGGATAGAAAAATAGTAACGCCCAGCCTAAATGACTAATGCCTTGCACCCGCAAATGCGGCCGGGCTGTTAACAAAACGCCGAAGGAGATCATCGCCAGAGGAATAAACCCCACCCAGCCAAAAGCACCCGCCGCAGTACTGCCGGTGGCATTAATTTCACTGATGTACTGGCTGACATGTGAAAAGTCGTCTTTTACCCAGGTTGCCACCAATTGCAGGCCAACCCAAAACAAGGTCAGAATAATTAATTGCGGCATTACTGGAGAGCTTTTCGTGGGTGCGTTTTGCATGTAGCCTCCTCGGCTGTATTAATGTGATAATCTTTCACTACAGTGTAAACCAAGATGGGAACAGATTGTGAATATTAAAGTGCTTGGCTGCAGCGGCGGACTCAGCGGCGACAACAAAGGCGGTTCAACCTGTATTCAGCTCAATCATAACATTGTGATTGACGCCGGCACCGCTCTGAATCAACTCAGCCTGGCACAAATGCACCAGGTTCGGCATGTGTTTTTAACCCATTCACACATGGACCACATTGCCGCCCTGCCCACTTTTTTAAGTAACCAGTACGGAAGTGAGCACTTACCCGTAACGGTTTACGCACAGCCGCATACTCTGGAAAAGCTGAAAAACAATATTTTTAACGGCGATATCTGGCCTGAACTCAGAAGCATGACAGAAGGCCCGGAAGCGATATTAAAATTTCAAGAAATTCACCCGGGTGAGTGCATAGAGCTTGAAGGCATGAAAGTTAGAGCTTTTGCCGTCGAGCATAGCGTGCCCACAGTGGGTTACAGCGTAAAAAGTCAGGGCAAACACTTTGTTTTCCCTGCCGATACCATAGCCGGCACGCAACTGACCGAACAGCTTAACCGCCTGGGTCATATTGATACCTTAATGCTGGAGTGTGCCTTTCCCGATGAATTGCTGGCGGTTGCTGAAAAAACCAAGCACATGACCCCGGGTTTGCTCGAAGGTGCTTTGAAAAGCTTAGAGCAGCAACCTGTTGAGCTTTGGATTACTCACCTGAAACCCAGCTACGAAATTGCCCTGCGCAAAACCTTACAAGCCAACCCACCGCATAAAAATACGGTAGTGTTGTAACCTGATCTACGCGATTTTGTAGCCTGACATTCATGTCAGGTGAGATACCATGAATAGCGAGCGCCCCAACGGTTGCAGGGACCATTGAGGAGGTGTGCAGCGCGAGCTGCAAAAGGCACTAAACCCGTGGGGTAGCCGAATTGCAGTTCGCGCCGCCCAGCTAACCGAGGTGCTTACGGGCGTTGCGGAACATACGCATCCACGGGCTGTCTTCGCCCCATTCATCCGGGTGCCAGCTATTGGCTACCGTACGGAACACACGCTCAGGGTGTGGCATCATTGCGGTCACACGGCCATCGTCACTGGTTACCGCAGTAATACCTTTCGGTGAACCATTCGGGTTAGCCGGGTACTGCTCTGCCACTTCGCCCCAGTTATCAATGTAACGCAACGCAACCTGACCACTTTGCTCTAACTGCGACTGTTGCTGAGGGTTAGCAAATTCAGCGCGGCCTTCACCATGAGACACAGCAATTGGCATCCGTGAACCAGCCATATCACCTAAGAAAACCGACTGAGACTCCTGCACTTCCACCAGGCTAAAACGCGCTTCAAAGCGTTCGCTGCGGTTAGTCACAAAACGTGGCCAGTGCTCAGTTCCCGGAATGAGCTGCTTCAGCGTGGATAACATCTGACAGCCGTTACAAACACCCAGTGCCAACGTGTCATTACGTTTAAAGAAAGCTTCAAACTGCTCGCGGGCACGGTCGTTAAATAAAATAGACTTAGCCCAGCCCTCACCGGCGCCTAATACGTCACCGTATGAGAAGCCGCCGCAAGCAGCCAATGCCTGCATATCTTCTAACGACACACGACCGGCTAAAATATCGCTCATGTGAACATCAACCGCTTCAAAACCAGCACGGTCAAACGCAGCTGCCATTTCGTAGTGCGAGTTCACACCCTGCTCACGCAGAATTGCCACTTTAGGCGCCACACCTTTGGCAATATAAGACGCTGCTATGTCTTCAGATGGGTCAAAGGTTAAGTCTGCCTGTAAACCCGGGTTGTCGGCACGTTGCTTCAGACGAAACTCTTCGTCAGCGCACACTGGGTTGTCACGTAAACGTTGCATGTGATGCGTGGTTTCGGCCCATACCGTACGCCAGTGCGTGCGGCTCTGTGCCAGAACATCATTTCCATTACGGGTAAAGACTATGGCGTCTTCATGTGTTGGCTCACCAATGCGCTTAACACAGTCACCCAAACCAGCGGCTTTATAGGCGTCCATCACTTTCTGGTACTGCTCATCGCTGACCTGAATAACAGCACCGAGCTCTTCGTTGAACAGAGCCGCTAAATTGTCTTCGCCTAACTCATCCAGTGCTACTTTCGCACCGCAGTTTCCGGCAAACGCCATTTCCGCTACGGTGGTGAACAAGCCGCCGTCTGAACGGTCATGGTAGGCCAGTAAACGCCCTTCAGTGACCAACTGCTGAGTGGTATTAAAAAAGGCTTTAAAGGCTTCGATGTCGTCTAAGTCTGGTGTGTGTTGTCCCAGTTGCTGATACACCTGCGCCAGAGCTGAACCACCTAAGCGGTTCTGACCTTTACCTAAATCAATTAACACCAAATGAGACTGACCTTTGTCGGCACGCAATTGCGGCGTTAAGGTCGCACGAATGTCATTCACCCGGCCAAACGCCGTAATAACCAGACTCATTGGCGCAGTCACGGCTTTGTCTTCGCCGTCTTCCTGCCACTGAGTTTTCATCGACATGGAATCTTTGCCCACCGGAATGGTAATACCCAGTTCCGGACACAGCTCTTCGCCTACGGCTTTAACGGCCTCGTACAAACCGGCGTCTTCGCCCGGGTGACCGGCTGCACACATCCAGTTTGCGGATAATTTAATGCGTTTTAAATCACCAATATCTGCCGCAGCAATGTTGGTCAGAGATTCTGCCACCGCCATACGGGCCGAAGCACCAAAGTTCAACAATGCCAGTGGCGTACGCTCGCCCATGGCCATCGCTTCACCGTGGTAGCTGTCATAACTGGCCGCGGTTACCGCAACATCAGCCACCGGTATCTGCCATGGGCCAACCATCTGGTCACGGGCAACCAGGCCAGTAACACTGCGGTCACCAATGGTAATCAAGAAGGTTTTCTCAGCAATAGCCGGTAAGCGCAATAAGCGATCAGCGGCGTCATTCAAGTCAGCCGCTTCCAGATGCAATGGCGTACCTTCGGCCTGCAAGCGGGCTACGTCGCGGTGCATCTTCGGGGGCTTGCCTAACAATACGTCCAGCGACAAATCTATTGGCTGGTTCGAGAATTTGGCGTCATTCAGTAAAATAGTGAGCTCTTCAGTCGCTTCACCAATAACCGCGTACTCTGCACGCTCGCGCTCACACAAAGCTTCAAAACGCGCCATGTTCTCCGGTGCAATAGCAATAACGTAACGTTCCTGCGACTCGTTGCACCAAATTTCCAGCGGTGTCATGCCAGGCTCATCGTTCGGTATCTCTCGCAGTTCAAAGCGGCCACCACGACCACCATCACTGACCAGTTCCGGCATCGCATTCGACAAGCCACCAGCGCCCACGTCGTGAATAAAGGCAATGGGGTTATCGGAGCCCAACTGCCAGCAGCGGTCAATGACTTCCTGACAGCGGCGTTCCATTTCCGGGTTTTCACGCTGTACTGAGGCAAAATCTAAATCTTCCGTCGACTCACCCGACGCCATAGAAGACGCCGCGCCGCCACCTAAACCAATATTCATAGCCGGGCCACCTAGTACAACGAGTTTAGCGCCAACCGGAATATCGCCTTTTTGTACATGAGCTTCGCGAATATTACCCAAACCGCCGGCAATCATAATTGGCTTATGGTAACCGCGGGTTTCGCGCCCATTGTGGCTGTCGACCGTTTGCTCGTAGGTACGGAAGTAGCCGGTCAGGGCCGGACGACCAAATTCATTATTAAAGGCTGCGCCGCCTAATGGGCCTTCCAGCATAATATCCAGCGCCGAAACAATACGCGCTGGTTTGCCGTAGTTTTCTTCCCACGGCTGCTTAAAACCTGGAATGTTCAGGTTAGACACACTGAAACCCACCAAACCGGCTTTGGGTTTAGAACCTACACCAGTAGCGCCTTCGTCGCGAATTTCACCGCCCGAACCGGTAGCAGCACCCGGGTAAGGAGAAATAGCCGTTGGGTGGTTATGCGTTTCCACCTTCATCAGAATATGCACCGGCTCGTGGCTGTAACCATAGCTCATGCTGTCCGGCTGCGGGTAGAAACGCCCGGCTTCATGGCCTTCCATAACAGCTGCGTTGTCTTTGTAGGCCGACAACACATAATCCGGTGTGGTTTCAAAGGTGTTTTTAATCATTTTGAACAGCGACTTAGGCTGTTCCGCGCCATCTATGGTCCAGTCGGCGTTAAAAATCTTGTGGCGACAGTGCTCAGAGTTTGCCTGGGCAAACATATAAAGCTCAATGTCGTTAGGGTTACGATCCAGCTTGCGGAAGTTTTCTACCAGATAATCAATTTCGTCATCGGCCAACGCCAGACCCAGACTGATATTGGCCTGTGCCAGTGCTTCGCGGCCGCCGGCCAGAATATCCACCGAAGACAAAGGCTGCGGTTCCTGCGAGCGGAATAGCTGCTGTGCGTCGTTCATATCGTACAAAACACTTTCGGTCATACGATCATGCAACAGTAACGCCGCTTGCTTCAGTTCTTCTGCCGACAAATCACCCTGTAGATAGAAAGCCACACCACGCTCAACCCGGTGAATACTTTTCAAGCCACAGTTGTGTGCAATGTCAGTGGCCTTTGAAGCCCAGGGAGAAATAGTACCAATGCGGGGAGTGACCAATACCAGAGCACCTTGAGGCTCGTGTGCCGGCATTTCAGGGCCGTACTTCAGTAACTGAACCAGTACGGAACGGTGTTCGTCGCTAAGTTCATTATGCAAATCAACAAAGTGCTGATATTCGGCATAAAGCTCTTTGACAGGAATTCCTGCCTGTTTCAGTTGTTCAAGTTGCTTCGTTGTTTTGAAGGCTGATAAGGCAGGTGCACCGCGGTAGATTTCCACAAGCAAGGTCTCCAAAGCTGGGCGATTTTTGCTGGCAGATTATACAGTAGCCTGACATTTATGTCAGGTGGAATATCGAACCTGACGTAAACGTAGGGCTACTCGATTTTTGCGGTGCCTTCACGGTTAACCAGGCGGAACCACTTTTCGCGGCGCTCGATGATGCGTTGTCTGCGCTTACGGATGACAGCGCGGCGGCGGGAATTATTCTCACGTCTGAGGCGGTTGGCTCGCATAGACTTTGGCCTTTATTGCGTTGAAAGACCTGTTCAGCTTACCTTGCCGCCTCAGTTTTATGCAATGATTTTATGCAGGCTTATCTTTAATGACTAAGGTTTTAGCAAAAATATCGTGCAAACCCTGTTTCTTCTCGGTAAAGGCAATCATGATAAAACCAATTAACAGAATCAGCGCAGAAACAATCTTAGACCAGTAACGAATGTTTGCCTGGCCAAAACCAATTTGCTGACCTTCCATATCCGTCACTTTCAGGCCAAGAACTTTCTTACCTGGTGTAGCCTGCCAGCCTGAAATTTCAAAAATGGTAAAGTACAACCACTGCCCGATAAGGCCAATCGCATAACCTACACCGCCGGCAACCATTTCAATACTCTGCATTGACGAACCGCCCGCGCTCATAAAAATACCAATAAAAATACCCAGAATGGCACCAATAAGCATCAACCCAACCTGAGTAATAATCGCATCTATAATTGCGGCGACAAAACGCAACCAAAAACCACCGTGACGAAATTCCATTTTAATTTCTGATAAGACAGGCTCTGTCAATTGGCTTATCGTGTTAATTTGCGTAACTCAACTGAATGTGGAAAGATCATCCGCCTATCAGCAAAAGGACCTGTTATGAATGAACTCCAACCCGACGTTTGGTACATAGTAAGAACCAAGCCAAAACAGGAAGAGCGCGCCATTTTAAACTTAGAGAATCAGGGGTTTGAGGTGTTTGCGCCGGAGTTAACGGTGAAAAAAGTGCGCAGAGGTGTGCGTACATCAGTGGTTGAACGTATGTTTCCGGGCTATGTGTTTGTGAAACCCGATGACATTATCGAGCAATTTTACAAACTTCGCAGTACCTATGGTGTCGCCGGAGTATTGCGTTTTGGCGACAACATTCCTAAAGTCCCTCAAAGCTGGATAGACCAAATGCGGGGAGTTGATCGGCTGACCGACGAGCAAGCCCCTCAGGTGGGCGATACGGTTGAAATTCAGCAAGGCCCCTTCCGTGGGTTCCTTGCCAAAATTGTCAAACTGGATGGTGAATCACGCTGCTTTGTTATGCTGGAATGGATGCAAAAAGAAGTTGAAGCTAACTTCAGTTACAAAGAGCTGCAATTCCAATAATATCAGGCTACGCGTTTGCGTAGCCCCAGAGCGATAAGCCCCAATAAAACCAACCAGCCGGCGTGTCCGCCACTACTACTTTCTGACGGTGCTGCACTTACCGTGAAGTTAACGCTGTCACTCTCGCTGTTACCTTCAGTGTCGCTTGCACTCAGTCGATATTGATATTGACCGGCAGACAAGCTTCCAACAGACGCAGTAACCGTATCGCCGGATAGGCTGACATTAGAAACTTCGGTTTCGCTGCCATCGCTGTTTACCCGGACAATCTCAATGCTGGATGCGTCCAGATTCTCATCCGCGTCAGTCACAGTAGCGGTTAACGTAACAGTTTGACCTTCTACAGTATTGCTGGCCCGGAAACCGCTAATATCCGGAGCAATCGCTCTTGGCTCAACAGTCAACGAGACCATTATACTTTCGCTGCCATCACTAAAGTCGACACGCAGTGGCACCGATAACGCTTCGTCTACCATCGGAGTATCGCCCGACAGTTGAATTCGACGCTCACCTTCAACTTCAGGGTCAACTTCCGTAGCGCTAAAGTTTGAAATGAAGCCTTCCGGTTCTTCTACGCTAATAACAACGTCATTAGAGACATTGTAAACACTCACCGCAGAATTCACGGCTAACAGTTCGCCAATGCTTTCTCCCTGACTAATAAATACCTGTGCAGCACCACCTACCTTGCTGGACGGGTCTATCCAGACCCCACTTGAAACAGAGAAGTCAGGTGCATCGGTATTCACCACTTTTAAAGGCAGGTGATACGGGTTGTGTACATTATCTTTGTCTAACCCTGCGCTAATGTCAGCAAGTGACTGTTTTAAAGTGATGGTCATAATTCGGACGCTACTGTCGCCAATGACTTCCCAACTGAACCACTCAGCCGCATTGTCGATACCGATTTGTTGACTAACGTCTGTGCCGCTTGCTGTCACCGGAAGAGCCAGCTGAATTGACTCATTAGAGGTTTCTGGATCAGATAGGTTAACGGCGATAACAGCTTCATCACCTGCCTCTGCAAGGCTTAAGACATTTTCATCAATCAATAAATAATCAGCCGCTGCATCCGTATAGTTGCCACTAAAGCTGGCATTACTCACAAAGCGCCAACGTGCCGCATTAGCATTAACCTCGTCAACGGCAATGACACAAATGCTGTCAGGAAGAGAGCTCGCCGCGTAGCTCGCGGTATTATCGGAAACACCAGCATCACCTAACAAAGCTTGTTGTGATATACCGGTATACCCTTCACAAGCTCCGGCACCAATAACATACTTATCAGCCTCTTCAACCCGCGGCCATTTAAACGTCAGGGCATCATCCCCGATGCGCTCAACTTGCATACTGTCAATGTTCGTTCTCGAACTGTTATTAGCCCAAATAATACTGCTGCGCTGAGCCGCCAGGCTGGCATCGGCTGCATCAATTTCAGAAGCTGCTTTACCCAGTGGCACACCATAGTTTCCATCAACTAAGTCCGGGCTTGAGTATGCAGCCTCACTAACACACTCGCCTTCACTGAATTCGCTGCGACACACAGAACCATACGACATGGTGGTATAAAAACGTCCCTGAGCATCAATAAAGCCATAAGGAATATGGAAGTCTTCCTGCTCGCCTTCTCCGCCACTGGCGTTATCATCCAATGTGTAACGATCGTGACGCAGGCCAAAGTTATGGCCTACTTCGTGCGCAACAGTACCCGTTCCCATGCAGCTTAATGCCGTGTAGCCTGCATTGGCGCCACCGCTGACAAAGCTCACCTGATTATTTTCGGTACTAAAATCCGAAGCTCTAAACGCAATGCCACATACGTCTGGATTGTCAGCCCCGATAAAATGCACCACATCGGCTTGATAACGGTCAATTAAACGGACCATTCTCTGGTCGTCGATAAGCTCATCCAATAAGGGATCAGGGTTTTCATTGGGGAAATCGGTGGTGCTTTCAGGACGAAACGGCTCCATTCCGGCAACAGTCATGGTTACTGGGACACTGGAGCGTTGAAATATACTATTGCTGGTGTCTACCGCACTTTGAATAGCCAGTTCCAAATCGTAATCGTTCTCTTCGGCATAACTGACTAAACGGTCGTCATACACAAACAACACATCGAGCGAGTCATCAAATTCTTGTACATCCTCTGGCGGTGCAGGTGAAAGAGCAACAGAGTACGATTTTTGGGGTACAGATAGCGCCCGGGCATTGATGTTTAGCGCAGCCTGAGGCTCCGTGAACCGGCGCTTAGGCTCAGCCGGCGGCAGGCTCGTGTTCTCTGTAACGGTTTTACCATTCACTCGACGAATACTGACAGAGCCGAGCTGCGGATGGGTAATTGAGATAAGCTGATTGTCACCACGTTGATGCAAAAAGCCTAAATGCTGAGTGTCGCCCGAGGCAGTCTCAAACGTCAGCCGGTAACTGTTAGCGGAAGACAAACGCTCGGCAAGCGTCGCTTCTATAACCTCGTTCTCTACGGACAGTTCAATACTGTCACCCAAACTTTGAGCTGCGGTAAACATCGGCGTGAGTGCCACTACTGCCGCAGCTATTGTCTTCTTGTTCATGTATGTTCCTATGCGTTTACTGCTTTCCTGACGTGAGGATCTCACCTGACATGAATGTCAGGCTACATCACAGGGCATCAGGCTACAGCCGTCCTTGCTCATCGAGATATTTTAATGTGTCGTAAAAACGACGAATGTTTCCAACATAAGTTACCGGCTCATCTCCGCGCGCAAAGCCATAGCGGGTATGACGGTAAAACTGTTTTTGCCGAAGCAGAGGTAAACGCTTCTTCACATCCACCCAGCGGTCGGGGTTGCCGCCCTGACGCTCCGTTATTATCCGCGCATCCTCTAAATGACCGAAGCCTATATTATACGCTGCTAAGGCAAACCAGGTTCTGTCCGGTTGCGGAATTCTTGCCGGCACCCGGTTCAACATGCGCTCCAAATAACGGGCACCACCGCGAATACTCTGCTCTGCATTCAAGCGGCTCTTAACCCCCATAGCCTTCGCTGTAGGCAGGGTTAACATCATCATGCCCCTAACGCCGGTGGGCGATACGGCACGCGGGTTCCACAATGACTCCTGATAAGAAATTGCCGCCAGCAGGCGCCAGTCAAGCGAACCGGAGTGTTCTTTAAAGGTTTCCTGATAAACCGGTAATATTTTATCTACAGCCTCAATAAATAAGCTGGTGGTCACATAATTAAATTGTTTTACGTGACCAAAGTGCTGCTCTTTAATATGAGCCAGCCGACCGCTTGCACGAATTTCACCAAAATATTCCACCACGGCGGAAAACAACGAATCATCGTCGCCCTGCGGCAAAGCCCAGGCAATATCCTGATCATGCTTAACGGTAAAAGCCACGCTTAAATCCGGGTGGAAACGCCGCTGAATATCCAGCGCCGTACTGTCGGTTATGGTGTAGTCAATTTCTTCGTTGATCACCATTTGCAGCAACTCTACCGCATCATGGTCACGAGTTGCGCGCCAGTTCAGGGTAGGAATGCTGTCGCCTAAACTTTTCAGAAACTCATGGTGCGAACTTCCTTCCACCACCACAATTTCGCCATCGGTAATTTGCTGCAAGTCACGTGGACGCTGCCGCGAGCCCTGCTTAAAAACCACTTTCTGGCTAATCACATCGTAAGGAGGGCCAAAACGAAACAGACGCGCCCGTGTTGAGGTGCGGTCAATCCCGGCAGCGACAATATCAATTTCGCCCCGGCGCAGCATAGTGAAGAGATCATTCACATCAAACCGCGGCACCATTTCCAGCTCAACGCCTAAGCGATCAGCAAAGCGTTTCGCTAAGTCGTATTCAAAACCTTGCTCACGGTCATGGTCAAAATAATAACTGGTGGGGTTCATTAAGGTTCCCACCCGCAATACCTGACGTTCTTTAACAACGGTCATGGCATCGGGCCGGGTTTGAGGGCTGCAGGCCGTTATTAAGCTAACGGCAAGCAGCAAAAAAGCGAACAGCGATACTGCAGACTTCGGCATATTAGAGTGATTCCAGTGCCCAATTCACATAAAGTTCAGTACCCGTTTTCAGCGCGTCTTCGTCGGCATAGAAGTGCGGCGAATGGTTACTGGGCTCGTTGGCCATATCACGCTCCGGAGGCGTAACACCTAAGAATACAAACATGCCGGGTACTTCCAGTGCATAATAAGAGAAGTCTTCCGCGCCGGTTACTAACGGCACTTCCTGCACTTTATCGGCACCGGCAACCGCTTTAGTCACTGGCAGCATTTGCTCAACTAAGTCTGCATCGTTGCTGGTTACCGGGTAACCCAGGTTTACATGTACGTGAGCTTCAGCACCATTCGCTTCTGCGGTTTTTTCTGCAGTCAGCTTCAGCTTATCGTGAATATCCGAACGAATATCCATGTCAAAGTTGCGGATAGTACCAATTAAGGTGACTTCATCGGGAATGATGTTATTGCGAACACCGCCTTCAACAATACCAAAGGACAATACCGCCGGTGCCTTAGTAATATTGGTCTGGCGGCTGATGATGGTTTGTGCGTTATTAATAATCTGCGCAGAAGTCACAATAGGATCCACACCCGCCCAAGGGGTTGAGCCATGCGCCTGCTTACCTTTTACCTTAATTTCAAACTGATCAGAAGAAGCCATCAACGGGCCTTTACGATAACCTACATGCCCTGTCGGGAAGCCTGCCCAAACATGAATACCAAAAACCTTCTCGGGCTTGTTGTCCGCAAACAGACCTTCTTCCAACATCAGTTCAGCCCCGCCCTCTTCACCTTCAGGCGCGCCTTCTTCAGCCGGCTGGAAAATAAACATCACGTTACCGGCTAACTCGTCTTTCATTTCAGCCAACTTTTCAGCCGCGCCCATTAACATAGCTACGTGGGTATCGTGTCCGCAGGCGTGCATAACACCCACTTCATTGCCACGATACTCAGACTTTACCGTCGACTTAAAAGGTACGTCGGTTTGTTCAGTGACCGGCAGTGCATCCATATCGGCGCGCAGCGCAATGGTAGGACCGGGCTTACCGCCTTTAAGCATGCCCACAACACCGGTATGCGCAACACCGGTTTCCACTTCCATGCCCAGAGAACGTAAATGCTCAGCCACCATTTTTGCGGTTTCGAACTCACGGTTACTCAGTTCAGGGTTCGCATGAATATGACGGCGCCACTCAATAACCTGAGCTTCTAAGTCACTGCTGACTTTTACCGGCGACTGTTGCGCCGCCGCTTGTGCGCTGAAACCAAAGCTACTGGCCAGCATTAAGCTAATAACGAGCTTTTTCATTGTTCTCTCCTGCATAAGTGCGGATTGTTGTTCTGGTGCTGGGTAATATCCTGCGCTAAAATCGCCGTCATGACAACCGATGAAATCTACATGCAGCGAGCATTAGAGCTTGCTGAAAAAGCGCAAAATGCAGACGAAGTGCCCGTTGGCGCGGTGTTGGTCATGGATGGAAAAATTGTTGGCGAAGGTTACAATCAGGTAATTTCTTTGTCCGACCCTTCTGCCCATGCCGAAGCTCAGGCTATTCGCGCAGCAGGCCTGACTATCGATAACTATCGGTTGGTCAACTCTACGCTGTACGTCACATTAGAGCCCTGCGCCATGTGTGCCGGTCTGATAACCCATGCCCGTGTTAAGCGTTTAGTCTTTGGCGCCACCGACCCTCGTACCGGCGCTACCGGCACCGCTATTGATGTCATTAATCACGCCTCGATGAACCACAAAGTTGAAGTTCAAAGCGGCGTACTGGCAGAAGAATGCGGCGATATTCTACGACGCTTTTTCCGTGCCCGCCGCAAGTCTGCCAAGGTTAACGCTAAATAAGCATACCCGTTATTGCATAAGCCACGGTTGCACCTAACCCGGCCAGCAACGCATACGGCAACTGCGTGCGAACATGATCAATATGCTCAACGCCCGACGCCATAGACGCAATAATGGTGGTATCTGAAATGGGAGACGCATGGTCACCAAAAATGCCGCCGGAAATTGCCGCCGCAATAAAAGGTGCAGCCGGTAAGCCCAGCGTCATTGCCAGCGGAATAGCCAGTGGCAGCATGATGGCAAAGGTGCCCCAGCTGGAGCCTATTGAAAAGCCAGTAATAGCGGACAACACAAAAATCAGCGGTAACAACATCCAAAGTTGCACTGAGCCGTCCAGCGCAGCAGCCAGGAACTCACCGGTACCTAAGTCACGAGTTAAACCACCCAGCGCAATCGACAACCACAAAATAACCGCCAACGGCAGAATATTCCACGCCCCTTTTAACAGGTAGCGCCCAACGTCCATCAGGTTTACCGGTTGCGTCATTAACGTACCAGCCACCGCAAGGCCCAAGGCCACATATATAGCAATGAACACGCTTAAAGTGCCGTTGCCGTCCACCAAAACACCGTTTCCGGTTATCAGCAGCATAACAGGTACCATCACCACTAAAGATATCAGACTGGTCATCACCACCGCAGTGCCTTTACCAAAGCTGGCTTCTTCATCCGGTCCGTCACCCCAGGTATTTTGGGACACCTGATCAGGCACCGCATTTTTTTCAAACGCTTTCATTGGGCCAATGTTCCAGTCGAACAAAGCCACAAACAACGCCAGCAATACCGCAAAAATGGCATAAAAGTTAAAGGCAATAGACTGAATAAACACCAGTAGCGGCTGGTCAACACCCTGGTTAGAAATTAGCGTTAAATTAAACGCACCCCAGGCATTTAAAGGGATCAGGATACAAATGGCCGCACAGGTTGAATCCACAATATACGCCAGCTTTTCTCGCGCGATGCCCAGGCGGTCATAAATAGGTCGTGAAGTTGTGCCCGAAATCATAATGGTGACGTTAGACTCAATAAACACAATAACGCCCAGAATCCAGGTCATTAAGCGGGCCCGACGTTTGCTTTCAATCCACTGTTTACGCTCTAGCTTTAATACGAACTGTTTGAAGGTGCCGCCGTTCTCCAGCACTCCAAATAAAGCACCAATACCCAGAGTAAAAAACCACACCAACATATTACTGGGGTCAACAAGGGTGTCCCAGGTGCTGTTCAGCGTACCGTAGGCGATATTTCCCGGAGCCGGCCAGAACAGCAGAATATTGGCCAGAATAATACCGCCAATAAGCGCCAGCAGAACTTTTCGGGTAACAATGGCAAATACAATTGCCAGCAAGGAAGGTAAAAGACTGGTCCAGCTCAGTTCCATTGGGTCAGCTAAT
>Ga0208772_100082_pt1 | contig 31532 bp, 39 predicted proteins | sample AntDeeMetVIREN14_FD_184782 | JGI IMG/M metagenome (GOLD analysis project Ga0208772, IMG submission 184782) | Saline lake microbial communities from Deep Lake, Antarctica, in enrichment culture - Antarctic Deep Lake Metagenome VIREN14 (SPAdes)... ... | reverse complement strand
TTTTTAGCTAACGACACCGCCTTGCTCGTGAAGCGGGAGATCTTCGACATAGGCATCGACAGTCTCCCGCTTCAACTCCTTTGAACTGACGACCTATCCCGACGCAGTGTGGCGATTCACCAGAGCCGTTGAGATCAAGTTCTTGGTTTGTGCTCTCATCCTAACAGTATCGTCAAAATTCAGCTATATAATTAATACGTAACAAGACGATCAACGAGAGACGTTAAAATCCTTGGTCACACCTTTTTGATGTCGTTTTTGCATTAAACTGGTCGACTATCTACCATTAGTCAGAACGTCTAAAGTGTACCTTCTGTAGTCGCGGGGTGCTCTTAGTGCAGGTTGTCGACCACGACTCCCAGAAGTGCGTCGTCGTACTGAACACAGTCGACGCTTGAACAGTATCACAGTCACCCAGGTACATCCGGGGAGTACCATTAACAGGATACAGTGAAGAGCCGACAGTATGCAATCAGAAACTGAAATTATAGATGAAATGGAGACAGTCGAGGAGGGAAGTGAAGTACTCTGGAACGGGCGTAAACATACCCAGACCGTTGTCGACGTCGCTGAGAATTCGTTCGAGGTGGAAGGCAACCGAGGCGGCCACTATCGATTTGTTCCAACGGGCACTGATGGCCCATATCTCACGAACCTCAATAGCGGCAGAGACTATGATGTGGATGAATTCCACTTCATTCGGTGACCAGTGTCTCGGGAATCGACGCACCCTCGAATAGTCACTGGGCTCCGTCGACGATCTCAGGTCGGCGTGTTACTCGACTGGTGCAGACTACCTCCAGCAGCGCAACGAGGCGATCATCGGCCTCATGTACGACACCGGGCTCCGGGTCGGCGAACTGGTGGCCGTCGACGTGGATATGCTCAGAGAGGCCAACAGCGTACTGTATGTTCCGACTGAAATCCAGAAAGACTACCCGAACGACAACGAGCCCGCACCGGCGACGTTAGAGCTGGCCTCAGACGTTACACGGCTGCTGTCGTCGTACCTGAATAGTAGGTGGAAGGAATCGCCGGCGTTGTTCCCCTCACGGTCGAGCGACCGGATCACTACCCAGGGCGTACGGAACGCGATCTCGAAGGTTACTAAGGAGGCCGATGTCGAGCCGTATCTGGTCGACGGAACCCGTGGTGATCCGGGTGACGTGACGCCGCACGCGCTTCGTCACAGTGTCGCCTACCGGATGATGAACGCCGAAGAGGGTAACACGTTATACGACGTGCGGAACCGACTGCGGCACCGAAGCATCCAAACGACCGAGCAAGTCTACGACCATATTATTCGAGTATGAGTGACGACGATGATGTCGCCCCGAGAACCCACGTCCCGAGGGTCATTATCCCGGTTTCAAGACAACAAATGGCACTATGTCCCCGACGAACTTGTACAGACGATATCGCTGGGCCCTGGAGGTGATGGTGAGGACGGTCAGGACTGGGTGCTAACGTCCACGCCGAAGAAACGAGACCCAGACGACCGGGAGAAGGTACTCGTTCGGTTGACGCCCCGTGTGCTCCACGAGTTCTACATCGAAGTGAAAGACCTTGATGTTGGGACCCGGCAGATGGGCCACCGTGCCAAGTGTGATCTCTGCGGTAAGATGTGGTTTGGGAACGTCTGTGACGCAGTCGACGTAGAGTAAGACTACCGTGCCTCGACAGTTCTTTGTTCTGTATTACTGAATAGGTTATATAATTGAACAGTAGGTCTCAATATCACAGTGGTACGTTCATAGTTCAAATTATGTTGTTTACAATGAACTTATGACTGTAGTCTATGACAGAGAAAAACGACCCTAGACGCAGAGACGCAACGCGACGAGACATCGAGCGACTGGGGGTCGTGGGGACAACAGTCCGAGACCGTCTTCATGGGCGGCACACAGTGGGAGACCCACGATGGAAACATGGATGTGATTTATTCCTAAGGAGTTCCTCGATGAGACTACAGAACTGCACGTCGACTATCCCACCTTCACCAACCCTACATCAATGACTTCCCTTCCGTTTTTGTCGACAGACCAGCAGTCGACGGCGATCGCCCTTGTCATCGGCGTCAGCTACCTTCTTATACTGTACTTTCTTGCTCGCCGTGGCGGCTACGAACTCGCCGCAGACACCCCCCAGCAACGACTGCTATATCTCGTCTGGATCGGCTTCGGTCACCTACTCTTGGCTGCTGTGCCTGCTTATTTGCTCGTTGAATATAGCTTTGTTCTGCCGAGTGGTATCTTCGTTATGATCGCTGGCTACGCAGTCTCCGTAGAACTCGCTGGCAGTGCCGACAGCTCGCTTTCGATCTATGGTATGTTCTGGCTTGCCCCAATGGTCATTGTACTCATCGCTGCTGGAATCGAATATGTGCTCCGGTCGATTGTTCTCTCATACTAGGTGCATTCTTGTGTTTGACACACAATCGAGAAGCGACAACAGAGGGTCATCAATCGACTAAGTGTCGACAGAAACGTGGATCTATTCATATTCTAGATATGCTCTATTTTGAGGATACAAACATTGACGATAGAACCTGTATCATTTTCACCATGTCGCATATATTCTGTAGCACTACTGAGTAGTACGCCAAGATATGTTCTCTATTTATTAGTCTATTGTCAACATACCAATTATTTTGTGCAAATATTTACCCCGTTAACACGATGGTTAACAACGATTTGCAAACGACAAGACGACGGCTTCTTGCTGGAAGTAGTATCGGATTGGGTGCCACACTAGCAGGCTGTCTCGGCGGCAATGAGGATCGTAATAGTAGTTCCAATGGTGGTGGGGGTCAGGAGTACGAAGTAGGATACGACGACTCTCAGACGACCGTCAGTGCGTCGCAGTTCCCAACGGACGAACAGTTGTATATCTATTGTGTGCAGTCCGGCTGGATGAACTGGCCGTCGGTGATGGAAGCATTCAATCAACAGTACAATGTCGAAATCAACGACAACGATCGATCTTCGGGAGAAGCTCTCCAGGATGCCCGATCGAACGCACAGAATCCGACCCATTCAGCGTTCAACGGTGGCTACAGTTATGCCCTCCAAGCGATGAACGACGGGCTTACCCAATCGTACAAACCGGCGAACTGGGACAAAGTCCCTGACGATGCTAAAACAGAGAATGGCCACTGTACCGGGACGCGGAAAGTCACGACTGCCCTCACATACCGTCAAGACCTGTTCGATGAACGGGGGATCGACAAACCCGAAACGTGGGAGGATCTGCTCCACCCTGACATTATGCAGGACCTGGCGCTTCAGACCCCACAGGCTGCAGTCGGTCTCGCCGCGGCGCTGTCGATCAATAACGCTCGCGGTGGCTCCTTAGACAACGTCCAGCCAGTGGTCGACTATTACACCGAAATTCAGGAAGGTGGTGCAGAGTTCACTGACAACTTCCTCGCACAGTTCACCCGTGGCGAGTACGGATCGTTTATCCGCTACGACTACTCGGGGCTTGATTTGAAATACAATAACGATGATTTCGCTGAGGAGGATGTCGGTGTCGCTCTCTTGGGGGGCGAAAACGGCAATCAGGGCGCGTTCAATGCGCTGTACGGCTACGCCCTACTCGCAAACGCCCGAAACCCCGAGGCGGCGAAGCTGTTCATGGACTACGTCCTCTCCATAGAGGGCCAGCAGCATTTCACCGACGCCTACGTGCGACCGATCCGGGCTTCCGAGATGGAACTGCCCGACGAATTCCCCGACCAGAGCCGCTACGACGAGACGGAGTTCACTATCGACCAACAGACACTCGTCGAACAGCAAGAAGACGTTATCCAAGAGATCACGCGTGGCGCTGGCCTGTGAGCAATGAGCGTTGATGTAGACTCCGTTATGGGGCCCTTGGGTCGGCTGCCGAGTACAGCCAAGAACATCGTGTGGCCGCAATCGGAGCGGCAACGGGAGCGCCGTCGTATCGTTGGGCTCTGTCTGCCCTTTTTGATCCTGCTAGTATTTTCAGGAATTGTCCCGCTGACCGAGATGTTTCGGATCAGTTTTTCCGAGGCCCGGCTCGTCACCGAGGGGTTTACTGTCCAGTATTACGAGCAGCTCATCTTAGACCCTTACTACCGAACAATCGCGTTCAACACGCTCTGGTTCGGATTGGCAACAACAATCACGTCGATTGCGATTGCTGTCCCAGTGGCACATGCCCTCGCAAAGTACGACCTTCCAGGAGAGTCGGTTATACTCACGATTCTCTCGTTTCCAAACAGTCTACCCGGTATTGTTGCGGCGTTCATGATCATCGTCCTGTTCGGAAATACAGGATTGATTACCAACATTATCGCCGGGTTCTCGGGACAGTCACCGATCAACTTGGCCATCGCAACGAGCGTCGGCGGGCTGTTTTTGGCTTACCTCTACTCAATGATTCCGCGGGCGCTGCTCTTGCTCCGGGGGACGTACGCGGAGGTCAATACCGACGCAGAGGAGGCAGCCCGAAGCCTCGGTGCAACACCGTTCGAAACGTTTCGGTACGTCACGCTCCCACAGATCAAACCAGGTCTGATCGGAGCGTTCGTCCTCGTGTTTCGGACTGCACTGGCGATCTTCGGGACAATCCTCATCTTAAAAAGTCTCCTTGTCTGGACGCTCCAGATCGACCGGGAGATCGCGCAGGGATTTAATATCGCCCAGGCCTCGGCAATGGCAACAGTCTGGTTCGTCTTCGTCTTTGTGTTCACGCTGATCGCGTTGCGCTATACGAGTGCGGAGGTGAGTCTCTGATGGCTTCATCGATCCCGCGAAGTAGCCTCTCGGCGCGATTCGGACGGACATTCATCAAAATCGTCTTAGTTACCACGCTCGTCTTTCTCTCGCTGCCAGTTGTCCTGACGTTCATTAGTTCCTTCGCCGCCGAATGGATCGGCCCACTGCCGAGTGGGTTCCTGACATTCGGTAATTGGAACGATGTTATCACCGGCACCGATGTCGGTGCAGATGTCTCAGTTGGCTCCTCGCTGTTGTACAGTGCGGGGCTCGCCTTAGGCGGCGTCATCATCAATATCTGTGTCGGCGTGCCAATCGCATATGCGATTGCACGCTACGATTTCTGGGGGCGAGACTGGGTCAACGTGTTCGCCATTCTCCCGCTGGCACCGGGAATTATTCTGGGAATCGCGTTCCTGCGGACGTATCCCGATCTGTCGACCTCCGGTATCGCGCTCGTGATCGGCTACTCGCTTTTAAAATCGCCGTATATGGTGATGGCCGTCCAGTCAAGCTTTCAGTCGATGGATCTCCAACAGATCGAGGAGAGTTCTCGCTCGCTGGGGGCCTCCTGGATTCGGACGTTCCTGACAGTGATCGTTCCGAACGCGAAGGAGGGCATTATCGCCGGATCGATTATCAGTTGGACGCTCGCGGCGGCGGAGTTCAACTTCTCGTATATCGTCTACTCTCGCGGGACGCCGCCGCTGTCGATCTTCCTCTACAACAACATCACGAACGCCTCGTTTCTGAACGCCGCCGCAGCCGTCTCGGTGTTCTTCCTGCTGATCGCGCTCGTGACTATCGCTCTGCAGATCGTCGGCAATCAAGCCGCAATACGGAGGCTGTAACTCATGGCAACAATCACGCTCGATACAATCACGAAACGGTTCGACTCGACGACCGCCGTCGACGACGTATCGCTAACCATTGAAGACGGTGAAGTACTGGGAATCGTCGGCCCCTCGGGTTGTGGAAAGACGACCACACTCCGCCTCATTGCTGGTTTCGAGACCGCAACCGAGGGGGCGATCCGGTACGACGACGAGGATGTCACTCACGTGCCACCCGAAAACCGAAACGTCGGACTGGTCTTCCAGGGGTACGCGCTGTTCAACAACATGACCGTTCGGCAGAACGTGACCTTCGGGCCGAAAATGCACGGTGTCGGCAAACAGGAACGCCGCGAGCGAGCCAATGAATTGCTCGAACTGCTCGATATTAGGGAGTTGGCTGATCGAGCACCTAGAACGCTTTCCGGTGGTCAACAGCAGCGTGTTGGGCTCGCACGGGCACTCGCTATCGAACCGCGGATTCTCCTGTTGGACGAGCCGATGACGGGTCTCGATGCGAAGTTGAAACAGACCTTACGCCAAGAACTCGGCGAACTGTTGGATGAACTCGGTGTGACAACATTGTATGTCACACACGACCAGGAGCAGGCGATGGCGATGTGTGACCGAATCGCCGTAATGAACGAGGGCCGCATTGAGCAGGTCAGCTCGCCAGCCGAAATCTACGAATCGCCCGCCAATGAGTTCGTCGCTAACTTCATCGGCACATCGAACATCGTTCCTGCAACCGTGTTTGATGGCGTCGTCGACTTCGAGTTCGGCAAGACGGGCGCGGCTGGATTGCCGAACAACGGTGAGACACGGCTTGCGATCCGACCCAATGACTTTCAGGTCGGCTCCGGGCCCATCAACGCGGAGATCACGAACCTGTTTTATCTCGGTGAGCGAGTCCAAGCCATTGTTGACACCGAGGCGGGAACCGAACTCACCGTCCAGTGTGATCGACACGCGGTGACTGATCTCGCGGTAGGCGACCAAATCGCCATGGATGTCGACACGAGTCGAATCCACGCCGTTAGTTCGAATCATGACACCGAGACTCCCAATGAAAACCCGAGCCACGACGGGACTTCGAGTAGTGATTGGAGGGAGCAACAACATTGATGCAACAGCAGCCACCGAGTGACTGTCGGTCGGAATCATCGCCAACAGTACTCGATATACAGTCACCGACGCCGACACGCCTCGCGGTGATCGCCGACCCGCATCTCGCTACCGACGCCTCCGGAACGTGGAAATGTTACCACCGAACCGAGGCGTTCTTAGAACGGGCTGTCGACGAGGTTCGATCACGAGAGCCAGACGGCATCGTCGTCGCCGGTGATCTGACGAAAGACGGGGAACCCCACAACTTCCGACGATACGACGAACTTGTCGACCCACTCGGATCTGTCGTGACGATTCCTGGCAACCACGACGTGCCGAAGTCGTACATTGATCACGAGGTGCCATCCATCGAGTCGTTTGCGGCACGGTACACGGAAACCGGATACCCGTTCCATAGACGATTCGGCGATGTCGACCTGCTTTGTTTGAATAGCGCGACGATGCCGGACGGCTCGCTTCGGGACACTTGGGGTGGATGCCTCTCAGAATCGCAACTCGACTGGCTTGCCTCGACTCTCCCAGAGACAACAACGCCTATCGTCGTCCTCCATCACAATCTGTTTGCACAGCCAGAACACGACGATGAGTTCGGCGAGAACTTCCACCTGTCGAACAGCGAGCAACTGCTGGATATCCTCTCGGAGAATGCTCCTGTACTCGTTATTAGTGGCCATCACCACATTCCATCATGTCACCACGAACGGGGAGTTACGGAGCTAATAGCCCCGGCGCTGTGTTCGTATCCCTCATCGTTTTTGGAGATCGAAATCGGTCCCAACGGAACTACAGTCAGCCGATTCCCAATTGCGACACCGGCGGAGAAAACCGAACTCTACACGCTGGGGACGACAGGATCACAACTCGGTAGGAAGGTCGTAGAGGTCGCCGCCGAGCGACTCCGTGTCGACCCGTTTCAGTGAACCGACGCCATTTTCTCACTGGTATCGTATAACTCGATTACGAGTATCCTTGATCAGTCGAAAACAATTGACGAACCTTGACGCTATCCGTCATATCAATAGAGAATATTTTTGGGCGATAGATTCTGTAAGGTTGATATTACGTGGGAACGACGGGTGCAGTGTCTGAAGAGGTAGTTGAGCGGTCTATCGAGGAGACGGAACACTAGGCCGAGTGTCGGACTTCAGCCCTGACCCCGATGGGTCGGGGAACGCGCCCTTGCTGGTTTTATAACCATGGCTCTTAGCAAATTGCGATGGATCACATGACTGGTATTTTGATTAGCTCCACGTAGAAAGAGCATTCACAGTAGATTCTTACAAAAATGTGATCCAGTGAACAACGATCATCAAGACCGACTCAAACGAGGAGCTGAATGTCGGCCTCAACCATCTCTTGAAACGCCGAGGCTGCGCCGACGCCGGTGGTGACGCCATCGTAGAAGTCCTCCTCGTCGTAGCCCAGCAGATCGATCGTCATCTGGCAGGCTTGGAGGTCGACGCCACTCTCTAGAGAGACGTCGATCAGCTCCTCGACCGAGGCGACCTCGTTGTCGGCGATCTTGTTCCGCATCATCCGCGTGGTCACCCGGTCCATTCCCGGCAGGGCGGCGATGGCGTTCGGCACCGGCATGTTCGGGTTGCCGACCGAACTGAGCTGGAGGTTCTTCGAATTCTTTTCGTGGAGGATTTCGAGCCCCCAGAACGTGTGGAACACCGTCACGTCGTAGCCGAAGGCCGCGGCCGTCGACGCGAGGATTAGTGGCGGGTAGGCCATATCCAGCGTTCCCTTGGTGGCGATGATCACCATCTTCTTTGGGCCGGTTTCGACATCGCTGCGCAGGTCGGCGAGCTCGGTTTCGAGCGCCTCGACCTGGGCCTGCAGTTCGGCGAGGTCGTCCGTCGAGGGATCGGCGTCCGATCCGGCAGTGGCGTCGGTGCTCATTTCACTCGACCTTTTTGATGTAGTGTTTGTAGACGTCCTCGCCGCCCTCGGTCGTCTCCTGCTGGTCGAGGAGTTCGGCGTCGGCCGTCGACTCCGCCCACCCCTTGATGTCGCTGAGGCTGCCGGAGTCGGTGGCGACGACTTCGAGCGTCTCTCCTGCAGACACGTCGTCGAAGGCTCCTTTCGTCTTGATAACCGGCATCGGGCAGTTCTGTCCTTTCACGTCGACCGTCTTGGCTGCTGTTTCGGTACTCATTGGTGGATGTCCCTGTATTGGGGCTGATATACAATATTGGCTCGACTAATATAAGTGTGTTCATTATTGTGTCTGGGATGCATAACTGAAACTCGGCCAACCGCGTGAACACGCTCTACTAACGTATACAATCAACGTGTACCGACCAGCGAACAAGTTATATTGTGCGATTTTAGAATTACTATGCAAACCCTTAAGTCGAGCAAGCCGGTATGGGAGAGTGAACATGGACGCAGATGCAATGGACTTCCCGACGCCGGAGTCGGACGTCGACTCGATCGCTCCCGAATCGCTCAAAGCCCAAATCGACGGCGGCGAGTCGGTGACGATCCTCGATGCCCGCATGGCCAGCGACTACGAGGAGTGGCGCGTCGACGGCGAGACCGTCGAGAGCATCAACATCCCCTACTTCGAGTTCCTCGACGAGGAGATCGACGACGATGTCCTCGCCCGAATCCCCGACGACGAGCACGTCACCGTGCTCTGTGCGAAGGGTGGCGCAAGCGAGTACGTCGCCGGCGCACTCGCCGACCGCGGCTACGACGTCGACCACCTCGAAGACGGGATGAACGGCTGGGCATCGATCTACGAAGCCCACGAAGTCACCGAGTACGACGGTGCGGGCACGCTCATCCAGTACCAGCGGCCCTCCTCGGGCTGTCTGGGCTACCTGGTCTACGACGACGACGAGGCCGCCATCATCGACCCGCTCCGGGCCTTCACCGACCGCTATCTCGACGACGCCGCCGAGCTGGGCGTCGACCTGACATACGCCTTCGATACCCACATCCACGCCGACCACATCAGCGGGCTCCGCGAGCTGGCCGACGAAGGCGTCGAGGGCGTGATCCCCGAGGCCGCAGTCGACCGCGGAGTCACCTACGGCGACGAGATGACGCTGACCAACGACGGCGATTCCTTCGCCGTCGGCGAGGCGACCGTCGAGACCGTCTTCACGCCGGGCCACACGACGGGTATGACCTCCTATCTGGTCGGCGACTCGCTGCTTGCGACGGGCGACGGCCTGTTCATCGAGAGCGTCGCCCGCCCCGATCTCGAAGAGGGCGACGAGGGCGCGCCCGAGGCTGCTGCGATGCTCTACGAATCGCTCCAGGAGAAGGTCCTGCCGCTGGCCGACGAGACGCTGATCGGCGGCGCACACTTCAGCGATGCTGCCGAGCCCGCCGCCGACGGTACCTACACCGCGCCGATCGGCGATCTCGTCGAACGGATGGACGCCCTGACGATGGACGAGGCGGACTTCATCGAGACCGTGTTGGCGGATATGCCGCCGCGTCCGGCCAACTACATCGATATCATCGAGACCAACCTCGGCCAGCAGGTGGCTGACGACGAGGAGGCCTTTACCCTCGAACTCGGGCCGAACAACTGCGCGGCCAGCCAGGACGCACTCACGAGTGACGACTAACGTTGCTGACTACACCGACAGGATTCACAACCAATGATCACTGATCTCCTCGGTTCGGGGGCCATCGAGACGCTGTTCCCCAACGGAATCTCCCGGTATGCGATCGGGGGACTCCTTGTTGGCTTGGGAACAGTCGTCATCTACCTCGGGACCGGGATCACGGCGGGGGCAAGCACGTTCCTGGAGTCGACGCTGTCGTACGTCTCGGATCGCTCGCGGTTCGCGCAGTACCGCGCCTCCCGGGACTGGCGTGTCGTCTTCACACTCAGTATCATCGCTGGCGCAGGCGTCTACGCCATCATCTATCAGGGCGATCCGTGGGCACTCGCGGGTAGCGCCTGGATCACCGAGGTCGCGCCGTGGCGGCTGTTCCTCGGTGGGATTCTCGTCGGGATCGGCACCCGGATCGGGAAGGGCTGTACCTCCGGGCATGGAATCTGTGGGGTCGGCTCAGTATCGCGGACCTCGCTCGTGGGCGTGGCGACGTTCCTCGTCGTTGCGATCATCACCGCGAACATCGTCGCCGCCTTCGGGGTGACACCATGAGCCGCCACCCGTTGTTCCTGCCGCTGGTAGTGGTCGGCGGGCTGATATTCGGCTTCGGGCTCGGCTTCAGCCACATGGCCCGACCGGAGGTCGTCATCGACTTCCTCACCTTCGAGGATTTCGGCCTGCTGTTCGTCATGTTCGGCGGCTCGATCGTCGCCGGGCTGGCCTTTTGGACGCTGTCGTCGACCGGCGGGTCGGCCCCACTTACGGGACGGCCCTACGCGCGCCGGCTCAAATCCTTCGACAAGAACGTCCTGATCGGCGGCTCGGTCTTCGGCGTCGGCTGGGGGCTGTCGGGCATCTGTCCGGGCGCAGCCTACGCCAGCCTCGGGGTCGGTAACTGGCCGATCATCTATGCGCTGGCGGGGATGTTCGTCGGCGCATACCTCCAGGGAGTCTGGCGAAGCGAACCCGCCGCCGACGCGGCAGCGGTCCCGAGCGACGACTAACCACCCCACTGCGGCACCCCACTCATGACTCATTCAGAGGCATCCCACACGACCGACCGGCTCGTCGACATCGCAAGCGATCTCCTGGCGGTCGACACACAGAACCCACCCGGCGACACACGGGCGCTCGCCGCGTGGATCGAGACGTTTTTTGAAGAGCTTGGCATCCGGACCGAGCGCGTCGCCACAGATCCGGCCAAGCCGAACCTCATGGCGACGATCCCGGGACAGAGCGACCGAACCCTGCTGTTCAATGGCCATATGGATACGGTCCCGTTCGACCCCGACGGATGGACATACGATCCACTCGGCGAGCGCGTCGACAACCGGCTCTACGGCCGCGGAGCAACCGATATGAAGGGACCGCTGGCGGCGATCCTCTATACTGCCGAACGGTTCGCCGAGCGAAACCAGAAACCGCCGGTAACCCTCGCCTTTGCGGTGGTCAGCGACGAGGAGACCGGCGGAGCGGCGGGCGTCTCGACGCTCGTCGACAGCGCGCTCGACAACCTTGATCCCGACGCCTGCGTGATCGGCGAGACGACCTGCTCGGCGGGCAACCACTCGGTTACGGTCGCCGACCGGGGAAGCATCTGGCTGACGCTCGAAGCCGAGGGGACCGCAGCCCATGGCTCCCGGCCGATAGAAGGGAAGAACGCGATCGACCGTCTGTGGGCGGCCATCGAGTTCCTCCGGCGGCGGCTCTCGCTTCGGGAGTTGCCGGTCGACGATGAGATGATGCCGATCATCGAGGAGTCGGCGGCCTACTACGAGCCGACACTGGGCCAGTCAGCCGCCGAGAGCCTCTTTGTCTATCCAACGATCAACCTCGGCACTATCGAGGGCGGCGAGGCCGTCAACACGGTTCCGGGGTCGGCACGGGCCGAACTCGACATCCGGCTCACCGCGGGCGTCGACACCGCGACCGTGCTGGCCGACATTCGGGACTGTCTCGACGACCATCCGGCGGTTTCGATCGCCGACGTGCGCTGGTCGGTCGGCAGCTACGAGCCGGTCGACAGCCCGCTGGTGCAGGCGGTCACCGAAACGGCGAGCGAGGTGGCCGACGACAGGATCTACCGGCGGTCAGCGACCGGCGGCGGCGACGCCAAGAAGTTCCGTCACGCTGGGATTCCGACCGTCGAGTTCGCCTTCGGGACCGATACGGTCCACGCTGTCGACGAGTACACGACCCTGCAGGCCCTCAACTGGAATGCCGCCGTCTACGAACGTCTCCCCGCAATTTTCGCGGAGCATAGCCAGTGATCGAGTTCTGGCTGCCGTTCGGGGCTGCCCTGCTGGCCAGCGCGTTCATGGCGTGGGCGATCGGTGCGGGATCGAGCGGGGCGACACCATTCGCCCCCGCGGTCGGTGCGAACGCCATCTCGGTGATGCGGGCGGCGTTCATCGTCGGAATTCTCGGCTTTTTGGGAGCCGCCCTCCAGGGAGCGAGCGTCTCCGAGGCTGTCGGCAGCGACCTCGTCGTCGGGCTTACCCTGCCGACCGCCGCGGTGATCGTGGTGCTGGTGACCGCCGCCGGGCTGATGGCGATCGGCATCGTTACTGGATATCCGATTGCGACCGCCTTCACCGTCACCGGGACGGTTATCGGTGCGGGGCTCGCGCTCGGCGGCGATCCCGCGTGGGCGAAGTACACCGAGATCGGAACGATGTGGCTCTTGACGCCCTTTGTCGGTAGTGGCGTCGCCTACGGGATCGCCAGCATCTTGCCCCGAGAATCAGTCGACGAACGCGATAGCGTCCCGATCCTTGCCGCGGCTGTCGGCGCGATCGTCGTCAACATCGAATTCGCGCTGCTCGCCTCGGGCGACCGGTTGGCCTCACTGTCGACCGTCGTCGCCGAGCGATTCGTTCCCGGTCTCGCGGGCGAACTCGGCGTCTCGCTTGTCGCCGCGGTTGTCGTCGGACTGGCTGTCCGGGTCGACATCGCTCGGAACGGATTGGGCGGCCTCCGGCGCTTTTTGCTCGTTCTCGGCGGGCTGGTCGCCTTCTCGGCGGGCGCGAGTCAGGTCGGGCTGGCGGTCGGGCCGCTAGTACCGCTGGTCGAGGAGACGATGATCACCGTCTCGGCGCTGGCGGCCGGCGGCGGCGTGGGCCTGCTGGTCGGCTCCTGGACCGGGGCCTCTCAGATGATCAAGGCCGTCTCACAGGACTACGCTTCGCTGGGCCCGCGGCGGTCGATCGCCGCGCTGTTCCCCTCGTTCGTGCTCGCCCAGATCGCTGTCCTCTACGGGATTCCGGTCTCGTTCAACCAGATCATGGTCAGCGCGATCGTCGGCGCAGGTGCGGCCGTCGGGGGAAGCGACGCGATCAGTCGACGGAAAATAGGCCTGACTTTCGGCGCGTGGATCGGCTCGTTCGCCCTCGCGTTCGCCTTGGGTTACGGCGTGATGAGCCTCGTACCGTAATCGACCGCGACTACACTACATGGTCGACCCTAGTCGTATTAACGTTAGATATTTTATAATATGGGACTCAGTTGTGGGTATCGATGGACTCGTCGACCCTACGGTACGGTAGTTTGGTAGCGATTCCCGGTGGGTACGCGGCGATTCTCGGCTACGGTTCAGTGACCGGAACTGCCACAGCTGCTCTCACGGACCTCTACTTGGGAACTGTCTTGCTGGGTGTAGTGACTGCCGGATATATTCGAAACGGGACGCTGGAAGCGGGGGTGCCCGAAATGGGAGCGTTCGTCGTCGCTGGCATCGCTATGGCGTATGAAGGTGTTTCGAGATTTTCGGACATCCCGCCGATCGAATACATATATACTATCGGCGAGATCGCATTACTTGTCGCTGGCTCTCTCCTGTTGTATCGGGTGGTTGCCGCCTCCCGCCGGTCTGCTGTCGTCGACTGAGACGTGGCTCCCGATCAAAATCGTGCGCGTGCTTCAGAACAGGTGCTGATAGAGAAACGGTTCTATGTGCGTTTGCAGGTGTCGACGCCGAACAGCCGGTAGGCCAGACACTGCTGGGTGAGGCCGGTTCCGAACACGATCGCGCCGACAAGCGCGAGTCCAGCACCGACTGTCGACCCCAGCGGAAGAAGGCCAGCCAACGAGACGATCCCAACGAGAGCCACGAGTAGTCCGCCGACGAGGCGTGCGGTTCGGTCGAGACCACCGACATTCGGTTCCATACCTATGTATTAACGGCTGAACGCAAAAGGGTTTGTATAGATATGTGTCTTAAATACATTACTGGTGTACGACTTTTCTTCCAATAGCGATGTAATAAACCCTCAGACACATCCAGTATCTGTTTTACGGCTGTAGTTCGATAGATGAATCACATCTGCTCTCAGAATATTGGAAATAGCATACAATATTAAACCGTTGGGGTACGAACGGCTAACTGTACTCATGACACAACAGAATATTGAGCCAACGAAGACAGTCGACGCACGCGGGGCAGCCTGTCCAGGACCGCTGATGGATCTCATCGGCGCGATTCGAGATGTCGACCCCGGCGACGTGGTCCTGCTGTTGAGCGATAGCGACCGCTCGCTCACGGATGTGCCTGAATGGGTCGAGGAGGCAGGCAACGACCTTGTCGCGGTCGAAGAGGGTGATGATCATCACGAACTCTACGTGGAGAAAGTATGACTGAAGAGATCGTTATCATTGGCGGCGGCACCGGCGGCTCAGTACTGGCGAACGACCTCGCCGAGCGGCTCGACGAGGAGATCGACAGCGGCGATGTAGCGGTGACGCTCATCAACGACGGGCCCGACCACGTCTACAAGCCGGTGTGGCTCTACGTCCCCTTCGGCAAGCGGGAGCCCGAGGACGGCCGCCGACCCCTGCGGGAGCTGGTCGACAACCGGATCGAGATCCGCCAGGACCGGGTCACCGAGATCGACACCGACGCCCAGCAGCTCTCGACAGCCGAGCGTGTCTCGCCGACCCACTACGACCACCTCGTGGTGGCGACCGGGTCGACGCTCGCCCCCGACGAGGTCCCCGGCCTTGCCGAGGGCGGTCACGACTACTACAGCGAAGCGGGCTCGTTGGCACTCCGCGATGAGCTCCTAGAGTTCACCGAGGGCCACTTGGTCCTCAGTGTGATCGGAAGCCCGCATATGTGCCCGGCCGCGCCGCTGGAGTTCGTCTTCATGGCCGACGACTGGTTCCGCAAGCGTGGCCTCCGCGAGGATATCGAGATCACCTACACCTACCCAATCGGCCGCGTCCACGGCAACCCACACATCGCCGACTGGGCCAAGCCGCTGATGGACGAACGGGAGATCAACGTCGAGACGTTCTTCAACGGCGAAGCGGTCGACCCCGAAGCCGGGACCCTCACGTCGATGGAGGGCTCCGAGGTCGACTACGACCTACTGGTGTCGATTCCACCCCACCGCGGGGTCGAGATGATCGAGGAAGCGGGCCTCGGCGACCGCGGCTGGGTCGAAGTCGACAAACACACTCTCGAAGCCGAGTACGCCGAGAACGTCTACGCGCTGGGTGATGCCGCCGCGACCGGCGTCCCGAAGGCCGGCAGCGTCGCCCACTATCAGGCTGCAACCGTGGGCCAGCGGCTCGCCAGCGAGGTCCGCGGGCAGGTGCCGACCGCCGCCTACGATGGCAAGACCATCTGCTTCATCGAGACGGGGATGGATTCGGCGTCGTTCGTCGAGTTCGACTACCAGAATCCACCGTCGCCGGTCACCCCCTCCGAAAAGATCCACTGGTCGAAACTGGCCTACAACGAATCGTACTGGCTCACCGCGCGGGGGTTGATCTGAGATGGCCGACTCACAGCAGGAAGTCGACGGTGAGGCTGTCGAGGCCACGGACCTCGAAGCCGCCATCGCGGAGAACCCCGAGGCAGTCGCCGACTTCATCGAACGGCTGGACGCAGTCAACGAACTGCTCGACGTGGTCGATCTCGGCACGTCGGCGATGACCGACGAGATGGTCGTCGAACTCTCCGGAACTGCCGAGACGTTGGCGGCCTCGGCCGACGGCATTGCGACCGACGAGACGGTCGGCCTCGCCGAATCGGTCGGCGAGAACGGTGGGGAGCTCCAGGAGGCTCTCGACACGCTGGTCGACCTCCAGCGGAGCGGGACGCTCGACGAACTCGCCGAGTTGGGCGACGTGGTCTCGCTGGGCACGTCGGCGATGACCGACGAGATGGTCCGGTCGCTCGCGGGTACTGGCTCCTCGCTCGGGGAGTTGGCTGATACGGCGGCCCAAGACGACACCCGAGACGGGCTGACAGCTATGCTCAACAGTGTCTCTGCGGCCGAACAGGCCGAGACGGTTGCGATCGGGCCGGTCGGCCTGATGAAGGCGGTTCGGGACCCCGAGATCCAACACGGACTCGGCTACCTGCTTGCGATCGCCAAGGCGCTCGGCCAACAGCAGTCGACCGACGACTGATTCTTTTTTAAGTAGACGCTGACTACTCGGTGCAGGCAGCCATACCGGCTACGGAGTTTTTAAATAGCAGCTGACTACTCGGTCCGAACCGCGACGACAACGAACGTTTCGACTCTGGACTGTTCGGTTTCGATCTCGAAGCCAGCCTTCTCAAGAGCTGCGGCTGCTTCGCTCGCGCTGTAGCGTTCGTCGACCGGCGGCCCGCTTTCGCCCTCGCCCTCGGCCGACCAGTCGGCGACGACGAGTCGACCACCCAGTCGGAGCACGCGAGCGAGCTCCGCCAGCGAATCGTCGCTGGCGAACTCGTGGTAGGTCATCGTGGAGACGGCTCCGTTGAGTTCGTCGTCGTCGAACGGTAGTTCTTCGATACTGCTCGTGACGAGTTCGACGTTCTCGGGAACTCCCTTCTCCCGGTAGAACTCGTGCATCTCGGGTTGGATGTCGATCGCATACACCCGCTCAGCGTAGGGGGCGACATCGTCGGTATAAAAGCCCGTCCCGCTGCCGAGATCGGCGACCGTCTCGCTGCCGGTGGGTTCGAGCGCGCCGAGCAGCTCCTCCCGTGAGACCGATCGGTAGCGTTTGGCTGCGTCTTCGAGTCGACCTGCTTTCTCCGCGTCAAATGTGTGAAATCCCATTTATATGCTGTATCGTACTGTATCGGTTAGTCGGTAGTTTATAAGCTGTCGTCGGGGTCATGTTGGTCGGCCATCGCCGTTGCTTCGCGGGCGTACTGCTCGCGGAGCTCGGGGTCCTCGACAGTGCCGAGGTTGTCGGGATCGGCAGCGAGGCTGACCTGCGTCTCGCGGTGGTCGCCGAAGCTCGTCAGCGCCCGCTCCTTACGGAGATCTCGCTGGCCGTCGGGCGTGGCGTAGGTCAGGATGATTAGGTTCTGTTCGTCGTCCGAGTAGGTGCGTTCGACGAGCCAGACGCGGACCGAGTCGGCCATTATTTGCTCCCTACGAGTTCGATCACGGAATCGATTTCGGCTTCGGTCGACACCGCATGCACCGAGATCCGAACCGCCTCGGGGTGTGGGAGGGACCGAATAACGATACCCTCCTCCGCGAACCGCTCGACAGTCGACTCGGGATCGTCGACCGCGATCGTCACCAGTCCCGACTCGTAGCCCTGCGGGCTCAGCAGTTGCTCGTCGTCGACCCCGGCTTTCAGTCGGTCGGTGAGCGATTCGATTCGGGAGACAACTGCGTCGACGCCGACCTCTTCGATGGCGTCGATCGCCTCGATCAGTCCAACATGCGGCGCGGGCGACGCCGAGCCGACCTCGAAGCGCCGGGCTCCCGATTTATAAACGTACTCCGTGGCGGTCGGCGTTTCGACGCTCCGGTAGCCGACTGCCCGTGGTTCGAGTTCCTCGGCGACGTCGTGGTCGACGTAGAGGAACCCCGCGCCCCACGGCCCAAGCAGCCATTTGTGGCCCGCCGCGGCAACCGCGTCCGCGCCCCATTCGTGGACGTCCATCGGCAGCTGACCCGGTACCTGCACCGCATCGACCAGCGTGAACGCCCCTGCGTCGCTGGCGATGTCGACCAACTCGCTCACCGGGAGCCGCGTTCCGTGGGTCCACGTCACGGCGCTGAAACAGACGAGGCGGGCGTCCGCGACCGCCTCGGCGAAGGCCTCACGGTCGACTCGCCCGGCTTGGGTCTCGACGACTCGGACCTCGATGCCCTCGCGTTCGAGTCGCTGCCATGGTAGGACGCCTGCGGGATGTTCGAGATCGGTCCGGACGACCACGTCACCGGGGTTCCAGTCGATCGCGCTCGCGATTCGGTTGATCCCGTCGGTTGTGCTCTCGGTGAGTGCGACCTCGTCGGCGTCGGCCCCGATGAGACCGGCGATCCGCTCGCGGCCCCGGTCGTAGGCATCGAAGGCGGTCGCGTAGGGGTCAGCCATTCCGGCTCCGTACTCGTGGTCGGCGAGGAACGACGAGGCAGCCTCGATGACGTACCGCGGACTCGGGCCGTGGGCCCCGAAGTTGAGATAGGTAGACTCCTCGAAGGCGGGCACGTCCGCACGGAGTTCCCGCGGCGTCACTGCGACCACGCTTCACTGTGGCATCGGCAGTCGGGAATCGGGACGGTGTACTGGGTCACGGCGGTTCACTCGGTGTAGCCCGCGATGGTCTGCGAAAGCGCGTCGCCGGTCTGTGCGCCGACCATTCGCTCGGCAAGCTCGCCGTCGGCGAAGACGAGCAGGGTCGGAATCCCTTGGACCTCGTACTGGCCCGCGAGCGCCTGGAACTGATCTACGTCGACTTTCAGGACCGCAGCGTCAGTATCTGCGGCGAGTGCCCCGATCGTCGGCTCCATCATCTTACATGGCCCACACCAGTCGGCATAGAAGTCGACGAGCACGACGTCGTAGTTGTCGACGACATCGTCGAACTCGTCGGGGTTACCAAGCTGGATCGGTTCGGCTGGAGCTGCGTTCGTGTTTGAACTCATCGCTACCTCCTACGGCCCCCGCTGGGATAACAGTTATGGGTGAAAAATACAATATTACACAAACACTCTCTGAAAGAGCTACCGCTACCGGACGGGCGGAACCAGCAGGACGTTCCCGGCGGCTTCGGCGACGACCTGTTCGGAGACGCTGCCGAGCAAGAGCCGACGGAGGCGGCTCTTTCCGCGAGAGCCCAACAGGATCGTCGTCGGCTCGTGTTCGGCCCCGGCCTCGAGGATCTGGGTAGCTGGATCGCCGTCCCGGACGTCGATCTCCGTCTCTATCCCCCAGTCTTCGAGGGTGCCAGCGAGCTCGTCGAGCTTCGATTGGACCTCGGGCGACGGCTCGTCGAGCTCTTGGCCTTTGGGTTTCCGGACGTGGACCAGCGTCGCCTCTTGGGTCGCGTGCCGGAGGTGGGAAAACTCTTTAAAAGCGCGCTCGGCGTTCTCCGAGAAGTCGGTAGCGTACAGCATTCGCTGGAAGAGGTGGCTCTGGAGCGGATCGGGGTCGTCGGTTGCCCGCTCGATCCGATTGACCAACAGTGGAACGCTCGCGGTTCGGGCGAGGTTCCGTACCGTCGACCCGATCAGCCGATTCTCTAAGGGGCTTTTCCCGCGGGAGCCGACCAGAATCATGTCGGCGTGAATCGTCTCGGCGATCCCGGTAACCCGCCGGTGTGGTGTGCCGCGAACCACGTGGGATTCAACGTCGAACCCGGCTTCGAGGAGGACGTCCTCGTAGTTCGAGAGCGCCTCACGGCGGCGCTTTTCGAAGTCAACGCCCGGCATTCCCGCGTGGACGTTCGACGGGACGACCGTCAGGAGATGCATCTCGTCGACGCCGATCCGGCCCAGACACTCCAGACAGGTCTGGTCTTTGATCGCGGCCTCGCTGGCTGCCGAGAGGTCTGTGGCAAATAGAACTCGCATACGCAGTATTGTATGGTTGTAGATATCTTCTTTGCGACCCAGCTCGACCGACGAACCGGTGAACCGGTCGATCGGTTTCGGATTACGCCGCTACCAACTGCAGTTGATCGACAGTTCAGCGCGGGAGTGACCTACAATTCCAATGTTCGACCGCAATCCTGCAGCCGACCGCAAAACCCATACATAACGTATGGATGGTTGGTGAGGAGTTACGTGAATATAGTATTGTGCAGTACTTCCACAACCGTTATATCATCGGCACTGGTAGGAGGTAGTGAGCAGAAATGTACAACAGGCGAAATACTGTGGCGGATGAACGGAGCATCGAACGATGGCTGGATTAGAAGTACCCACCTGGGACCCACAGACGGCGATGCTGATCGGCGCGATCCTCTTCGAGGCGATCATCCTCTACGTGGGGTATGGAGGACTCGAAAAACTGGTTGGACCGCGGCTGATGGAGCTGCTGGTCGGGGGTGAGTCCGGTGTTAGTCAGTAGCCTCGACATCTTCGGTAGCTCGCCGGAGATGATGGCCTTGTTCGTCGGCTTCGGGCTCGTCGTCGGTATCCTCTTCGGCTTCTTCGGGATGGGCGGCTCATTCCTCGTCACGCCCGCGCTGTTGATGCTGGGGTACGACGCCTCGGTCGCGGTCGGCTCGGGGATGGCGTTCGTCTTCGGGACCGCCGTGATTGCCAGCCTGAAACACCACGATCTGGGGCAGGTCGACTACAAACTCGGTGGGATCATGATCGCCGGCACCACCGTCGGGATCGAGGTCGGGCGGGCGAGCGTCTACTACCTCGAATCCCTCGGACTGGCCGGTGGCGTCATCAGCGTCGCCTACGTCCTGCTGCTCGGCGGCATCGGGGCCATGGTGACCCGCGAGGCAATGAAGGGCGATGGCGGCGGTGGTGTCGACCACGAGGCTGCCGACAAGGATCTCAGCGAGTACGAAATCCCTGAGGTGGCAAAGAGGATTCAGCGGACCGTTCGGATCCCGCCGATGGTGACCCTCCGCGGTGACGTGCGGGTCTCGGCATGGGTGATCACCGCGGTCGCCTTCTCGACCGGCGTGCTCTCGGGTTTCCTCGGGGTCGGTGGCGGCTTCATTAGGATGCCCGCGATGATCTACGCCATCGGCGTCCCCGTCCCGGTCGCTGTCGGGACTGATCTGTTCGAGATCGTCTTCTCCGGCGGCATCGGCAGCTACCTCTACGGTCAGGGCGGCGGCGTCGACCTCGCTATCGTCGCGCCACTCCTCTTCGGGAGCGCGCTGGGTGCACGGATCGGTTCGGCCGCGACGGCGATCGTCGACAGCGACGGCATCAAGATCTACTTTGGCGGCATGCTGCTTGCGGGGGCGGTGGCGGTCGGTATCGGCGAGGTCGGCTCCTACCTCGGTAACGAACTACTCGAAACCGTCGGCCTCGTGTTGGTCATCGGCGCGGCCGTCGTCGTCGCCGGTGCGATCGTCTACACCACCGTCTCCTCGCTGCGAGCTACCCGGCGTCAACAGACACCCGCGGTCGACTAGCCCCGTTTCGGGCTGGTCTCGGCTATCCGATCTCCGGTTCGGTGGGAGCAGTATTGTACACATCATACAAACACTTTTACCGCGCGCTCCCGTACGGATATGTACAATGGCAGACTCGATGAGCGAGTATCTCAAACAGGACATGGAGTGTGAGGGGCTGTTGGAGTGTATCCACGGGCTGAAAAACCTCGACAAGGAGATCTTCGCGGTCCTCACCGAACAGGCCGAACCGCTGACGGTCGACGAGATCGCCGCGGAGGTAGACCGTGAGCGGTCGACGGCCTACCGGTCGGTCCAGCGACTGATCAACAGCGGCTTCGTCCAAAAAGAGCAAGTGAACTACGAGCAAGGCGGCTACTATCACGTCTTCCGGCCGACCGACCCCGACGAGATCGCCGACGATATGCAGCGTATGCTCAACGACTGGTATGCCAAGATGGGCCAGCTCATCGGCGAGTTCCGCACGAAGTACGACAGTCCACAGGACCAGACCGTCGCCGCCGAGAACTGACAACCTCCGGTCGCTGCCCCTCTCTCCGATTTTCGTCCCCCTCGTCTTCCGGTTCCGGTAGTCGACCGTCGTGAAGTATCTTCAGAGAGTCTGGTGGTAATTTTCAACAACCCTACACAACCATTCTCATAAAATAATAATCGCGATAAACTATATACGGCATTGTCCGGTATCTGAAAGGAGAGAACGGCAGAATATGATTCCAATACCTGACCCCGTTTTTGGCAGTGTGGTACAGTTCACACAAACTAGTATACTGTTATCACCCGAACTGGCCAGTCGCGCCCAGTTCGGCTGGACGATCTCGGTTCACATCCTGTTTGCGGCGCTGTCGATCGGACTCGCGCCGTTTATTGTCTACTTTACCTGGAAAGACGTCACGAGCGACGAGGAGTCCTACACCCGGCTCCGTGAGTTCTGGATCAAGGTGTTCGCCGTCGGCTTCGTGATGGGGACAGTGACGGGAATCCCGATGAGTTTCCAGTTCGGGACGAACTTCCCGCAGTTTGCCGAGGCTGCCGGGGAGATGATCGGCGGACCGCTGGCCTTTGAGGCGAAAATGGCGTTCTTCTTGGAGGCGGTCTTCCTCGGTGTGCTGCTGTTCGGCCGCGAACGCGTCTCGGATCGGACCTACATCCTCTCGTCGGTGTTGACCGGCGCGGGCGCGTGGCTCTCGGGCTTTTGGATTCTGGTCGTCAACGCCTGGATGCAGACGCCACGGGGATTCGAGCTGGTTCAGCGCAACGGGATGGAGATAGCCAAGCTCACCGATCCAATGGCCGCATTCTTCACCCCTCGGATGCCGTGGATGTACGTTCACATGATGAACGCCTCAGTGATCGCGGTGACGCTAGCGGTCGCCGGGATCGCCGCCTACATGATCTGGCGGAACCGCGAGTCGAAAGCCTGGAACACCGCCCTCCGAATGGCGGTCGTCCTTCTCCTGATTTCCGCGCCACTGCAAGCGATCCACGGCGACGCCTACGGTCGACACGTCGCCGAGACCCAAGAACAGAAGTTCGCCGCCATGGAGGCCCACTACGACAGTGGGCAAGCCGATCTGCATCTAATTGCGATCCCCAAGAGTTTCGATGCGCTGACCGACCCCCGAACGGATAATCTCTTTACGATCAGTATCCCTGCACTGGGGTCGTTCCTTGCCAGCGGGGGTGATTTCTCCGCCGAAGTCACGGGCTTACACGAGTACGACGACAACCCACCCGTGGCGCTCGTCTTCTGGTCGTTCCGCGCGATGGTCGGGCTGGGCTTCCTGTTCATCGGGCTCGCGCTGTGGGGCGGCAACCTCCTGCGACAGGGGAAACTCCGTGAGAGCACGCGCTACTTACAGACGATGATGCTCGCGAGTCCGCTGGGGTTCGTTGCGCTGCTCACTGGCTGGTATGTCACCGAGATCGGTCGCCAACCGTGGGTGATCCAGGACGTGCTCAAAACGAACGACGCGGTGTCGACGACCCTCACCGGGGCCGAAGCCACCGGCACGCTCGTGGCGTTTGTCGTCCTCTACATCGCGCTGTTGACCGCCTTCGGTTTCGTCCTCAAATGGATGATCGAGGGCGAACTCGAACGAATGGGAGTCAGGGAGAAAGATCGGTCGGGTCGACCGCGGATGCCATGGGTGAAAGGCGATGACTAATCCCCTGCTGATTCCGGTCGACGCCTACCTCGTCGAGTCGCTGCCGACCGTCTGGTTCGGAGTCGTCATGTTCACGCTGGCGATGTACGTCGCCCTCGACGGGATGGACTTCGGGATCGGGATGCTGTATGCCACTCGCGACGACCACGACCGGGAGACGCTCCTGTCTGCGTTCGGCCCGATCTGGGACGCCAACGAGGTCTGGATCGTCGCCTTCGGGACCACCTTGCTGGCGGCGTTTCCCGCGGTCTACTCCCGGCTGTTGAGTGAACACTACCTGCTGGCGATCGCCATCGTGATGGCGCTGCTCATGCGGGGTGTTGCACCCGAGCTCCGCGAACAGCGCGACGATCCCGAGTGGCACCGTCGCTGCGACCAGCTGTTCGTCTTCGGCAGCACGGTGACGCCGCTGCTGTTGGGGATGCTCGTCGGCAGCTGGATCTTCGGCACAGCCGTGTTTAGCCTCCCGAGCCTGCTGACCGGCATCGGGCTGGTAGCGCTGTGTGTGACCAGCGGCGCGGCGTTCCTCGCCGCCAAGACCAGCGGCCCGCTGGCCGACGACATGGTTCGATACGGGATGGCATCGACGGCGACCTATCTTGGCGGTGTGGTCGTTCTCTTAGCTGTCGTCTACTGGCTCAACCCCGTGAACGTGCGAGCACTCTTGATGACACTGCCCGCAGCCGTAGTCGTTCTCGCCAGTGTCATCTTTGGTGGCGGTGGCATTGTTGCCGCCCGACAGGGCCGACACAAGCTTTGGTTCGGGGCCACCTTCGGACTCTCGTTCATGCTCGTCGGGCTCATCGCCACGCTGCTATATCCGACGATCTACCCCGCCAGTGGGCTGACGATCGACGCAGTCGTCGTCTCGCCGCTCGCTCTTAACCTCACTACTATCCTCGGGCTGCCGGTGTTGCTGCTTGTACTCTGGTATTTCAAGTTCCTGTATAGTACGTTCGCTGGCCCAGTCGACGGTGGGGGATACAGCACCTAAGGCGACTTATCACCGTTCAGCCGGGTGACATCCTCCCCGTCGTAAACGACGGGGCTTCCCACACGGTGGGAATGCCAGTTAGTCGTCGCTGGCAGTGGATTTCGACTCTTGGAATGTTGTGAGTGTCATCTGCGAGGATGTCTCGCTCTGCTCACAGTGAGTCGTGGCCGTGTCACAACGGCTCCCGTCCTGTGGCGAGTCATCGTCCACCTGTTTCACTGGTAGACTCTCTCCCCACGGGTCTACGCGACGTGCGATGTTCGCACTCGCGTTGATGTCGGCTTGAAACGTCGATACGTGGCACTCCGGGTTTCTGCACTTGAACTCGGCTTGCCGAGGCCGATACCCGATGTGCTTGCACAAGTGGCACGTCTTGCTGGTGTACTGCGGGTGGACGTACCGCACCGGAATACCCGCGTCTCGGGCTTTGTCCTCAATACGCCCCTGCAACCGAGCAAAAGCCCACGAATGCAACCGTCGATTCATGTACTTCCCGTAGTCCAGCGACTCACGGATGTATGCCAAGTCCTCCATCACGATGACGGGATTCTCGAACTGGCGAGCATACTCCACAGACTCACGAGACGCCTTCTCGATGATGTCTGTGAGTCGATTCTGGTAGTACGAGAATCGTTCCTCGGTACGCCAGTCCGAAGCGTCTCGCTCTTGGAGTCGTTTGAGCGTTGTGTGCATCTCTTTTCGGATTCGCTTGGCTTCTTTCCCGTTGATTAACAGTGGTTTCGTGGGAGTGTCGTGTTGGAGGGCACAGCCCGTGACCAACATTGACTCGCCAATATCGAATCCAACCCGAGTCGGATTCTCGGGGTGTTCGGAAGTATCCTCGATCTCGTATTCGACGGTGACGTGGAGCGTCCACGTCTTTCGGTGTTTCTGCAAGCGAAGCTCGCCCACGTTCGTACTCGATTCCTCATCGAGTAGATCGTCCCACAACTCTTGCTGGTTTGGATTTAATCGAAGAGGAATCCAGAAGTTAGTTCCGCGACCGGGTTGCGGAACGTTCCAGCAGATTTCGTACTCACGCGAGGAGTCGCGGTCGAACTTCCCGGCTCGGTTCACGAATCGGAGCGGGTGTTCGTCATCCACTTCCTGAGCGTTGTACGTCTTGTGGAGTTTCGGGACGTATGATTTGAGGGCGTCTTTTGCTTGGTACGGCAGGTTGTACGGTGTCACCACGTCGTTCGTGGCACTCATCGTCGTACAGTTTTGCTCGAAGGCGTCATGTAGTGCCTCACGGTATTCGGACAGCGTTTGCTGGAGGCGTTGCTCTTTGCACCGTGTGGGCGGTACGAGCGTGGCTTCCAGTGTTTTATTCGCTGTCTGAGTCGTTGACATCGTAGCCTTCGGATTCGAGTCCTTTGCGGAGGAGTTCGGGGTACGCTCGTGAGTGTCGTATCCCGTGATCGCGGGCATAGTCCTTCACAGCCTCGTGAAGTGGCCCGCCACGCTCCATATCGAAATCGGCTCTCATCCGACAAAACGTAAGGACCAACGTAAGTTAAAGATGACGGTCGGCATTCAGACCGAGCATCTGAGCGTGGTTAGTTCAGCAGTTGTCGGATTCCCTCCCGGTCGCCAGACTGCGTCTGGCGGGCAACCAGAACGCCGCGCGTTCTGGTGACGGCCTGAAGGCCGGGATTCCCTCCTTGTAGGAAGATGGTCGAAAAACAGCGAAATCTGGCTCTTCGAGGTTCGGGGAAAGAATACCAAAGGTGGTGGTCGGAAGCTCCGTGATGCATGGATGCCCGAAAGCGTAGCTGACGACATCCACAAGTATACTCGTGAACGCAGTCTCTCTGAGTCAGATACGTGGATCGAGGCCTCGACCCCGTCAATCCGACGCTGGGTGAAAGAAGCAACACAGGCAATTGCTGACGAAACGGGTAACGATCGGTGGGTGTCTGTCTCCTCGCATGATCTCCGGCGTAGTTGGGCCACCTACCACCTCGTCGAACGCCAAGTCGACGTCCGGACAATGTGTCTATCGGAGGTTGGAGTGATTATTCTGCTATTGAGCCATATCTTACTGAACCGACTGAAAGGCGGATTGGCGAAGCGATGCGGTCTAACTGAGGTAGAGGCCTTGTTTTCCTTCTCGTCAAGGATAGGCTAACTTGGAATTGGCTATCTACCGTTATTGTCGAACAACACAAGCAGCACCTTGTTGCGTAACTACGAAGTTATTTATATTTAGTTCGTACAAATGCAACACTGTGTACACTGAGGCAGAACTCCGAGTGCTTGCAACTCTCAAGAGCGACTCATCCATCTCGGAACTCGCTGACGATCTCGATCGGAGTGTGAACTACACCTCCGAGCTGGTGGAGCGAGTGGAATCAAAAGGCCTCGTCAATACCCACCGGTCTGGGAAGACGAAGCGAATACAACGGTCAGAAGCGAAAGCTGTCGAACTGTTCGATACGTTCGTCCAGCAGTATTCACACATTCCGTTTCCCGAACTACTCGATGGTACGACGCTTCGTGTCCTCTACTATCTCGACTCTCCCAGAGCCGCGACTGACCTCGCTGATTTAGTTGATGTGCATCGGAGTACGGTTCATAGAGTGCTGTCGCCGCTACAGGATCGCGGGATCGTCTACAAATCCGACGGACGGTACGTGATCAACGACGAATTCGAAGGGCTAGTCGGGCTGGCACAGGAGTTTGCCCACCTTCGGAACCGCACTCGTGTGGCAGATCACGTCGACTCATACACGATCCTGTGGGAGTCACCTGACGAGTTCCTTATCCAGACCGACGAGGTGATCGAGTCGGACGCATTCGTTACCACGGGGCCAGAACGGTTCCAGACGTTCGGCCTCCCCCTGCTGGCACGGCAACGGCGGTACTACCTGTATTCGCTGTCGAAAGATGACATTTCAGCAGCCGAACTGTGTTGTCATATGCTCATTATCGACGACGGAACCCGAACCCGGTCGTACTGCCTGTTATTGCTGAAAAGCGAGGGCGTGGATCGAGATGATGTACTAGAGCTCGCCGAAACCTACAGCGTCAGCACAGTTGTCTCCGATCTACTCTCGTACCTCGACACCGAGGGGGAGGAACGAGCCGGCCGGTTACCCACTTGGAGTGAGTTCTGTGAACTTGCAGATGAATACGAGGTGACGGTATGAGAGCACGATTCGACAGCGAGTACATCGAAGCGGAGCTAGAACGGATCGGGACACAGATCGAGACGCCGCTGACAGTCTATCTGATTGGTGGCGGTGCGATGACGTTTCGAGATCTCAAGAACACCACGAAGGACATCGATCTCATTGTCACAGGTGGGGGCGATCTCCAACAGCTCCAGATAGCCCTCTTGGAGAACGGCTACAAAATCGTGGCTCTGTTGAAATCCTATTGGTTCGACACTTCTCCCACTGAAACAGCCGATGATTAGAACTGGTGATCCTCGCCGGTTCCGAGTTGGGATTACGCAGAAGAACTAGTCCGTAGTTGTACATTATTAGAGCATGTAAAGAGGTGGTATAAACGGTTTCTCTACCTGCAGGATCGCATTGTAGCTCTGTGTCTGCTTCTCTATGACCCGAGGCTTACGTTGCAAGCGTTCTTACACCTACTAAGCGTGACCGAACGATACTATATTCATACGAACGAATTAGGGTCAAGGGACAGGTCGAAAGTAGTACAAGAATTTGTCAGAGGTGTCTTGAGATCAACAGACCGAAGTCCAGAATCTATTCAGCTTACGGGCATTAAAGATCTACTTGAAGAATACGTCAATCAAGAGGCTGTCAATCAACTCTGTAAAAACGATACCCTGCAAACAACTGATGGCGTGCTCGAAGGACAGGTTAAAGCAACTACCGAGAACGTCGACAACGCAATCGACCTGATTTCTGATCCTCTCATCGAACTGCTCATCTATGATCAGAATCAGAACCTGATCTTTGCGAGGTATGACACCGATCAGAATGAAATCCATCTCTCTGAGAGCGAATTCGAAAAACTACGTTCACGTCTTAGTAGTCGGAACATGAAACTAGTCGAACAAATTCCTTCTGAGCCCTAATTGTTGAGCAAACCTGCAACATCTAACGTTCAGAGTGTCTTGTCGATGTTGTGAGTGAGACAGCCGACAACGAGTTCACGGAGCTGCTTCCACCAGTGTCGTGAGCGGACGAACGGGCCGTATTTCCGTTTCAGGCGAGAGTTCACCGTTTCGTTCTGACTACGTTGACCGTAGAGATCGGCGTCCAGCCGGGCATTCCACGCCCGATGAAGTGATGAGAACTCCCGGTGCTTGACCAGCGGACGGATATTCTCCTCACGAGCTAACGCCCGAAACTTCTGGTCGTCATATCCCTTGTCACCGAGGAGAATCGCCACTTCGGTAGTGTTCCGCTTGATGAGCGACGGCGCGATTTGCGAGTCGTGTTTTCGTGTCGTCGTCACGTGTACGTCGATGGTGACATCCTCCCCGTCGTAAACGACGGGGCTTCCCGTACCGCAGGTGGGATATTTGCCGGTCTACGACACGACCTGTTCTCGCGGGGCGAACGCTCCACTTTCTGAATCGAACAAGTGTGTCGATGGCTGTGCCACACAGCCGTTACTCCTATCCTCACCGTGAGGACTCGGAGTTATCTTCTGTCGCATGTTCTCCGCCCCGTTACAATCCGCGTTGGCTACCAATTCGCACGACGAGCAGACATACAGGCCACGATACTTACGGTTCGATTTCGTGTCATCACCACACTGTGAACACGTCTTCGAGGTGTTCCACTCGTTCTCTTTCAACACCTCGACGCCACTGATCTCTCCTTTGTATTCGAGGTACTGGTAGATGCGGTCGAACGCCCACGAGTGCAATTTCTTGTTGCCGGTCTTCCCCCAGTCTGACTCTCGCACGTCTTCGGGCCAACTCACCGCGAGCGTTCCAACACCGCGTTTGACACACTCGGTGATGATGGTGTCCGTCAACGTGTGGTAGAAGTGCGTCTCGCGGTCAGCGAGTTTTCCGCGTGCCCACATCGATTTCTCGGACGGTCCGTTATCACCCTCTGTGTCGTACTCGGCACGTTTGAAGTAGTGCTTGTCTTGTTTGAGCGAGTTACCGGGGTACAGGACGTACTCGTCAGGGAACGCGACTGTGGCGATATTCTTGATACCAAGGTCGATTCCCGCCACACCATCGCCTACTGAATCGTTTGTTTTGAGATTGATCTTGCAGACGAAGTGTAGTTCCCATTCATCACCATTCCAGACGGCTCGAACGTTCTGCACCTTATTGACTTCCGAGAGGTCAACGTCGGGACGAGTCTGGTACTCGCAGAGAATGAAGTCCGAGAAGTGTTCTTTGAGGTTCGACCCTTTGCTGAGTCGAACGCGGTTGTTTTCGGGGTCGTGTTTGAAGCCGTCTGCTTTAAACGTGACTGTGGAACGAGGTCGTTCATCACCGTGTTTGCGGTAGCCGGGCGAATTCGCCGTCTCGTCTTTGTGTCGTAGGGCGAACCATGACTGGAAAGCGTCAGAAAGTTCTTCGATGACTTTCTGACTGGATTGCGCGTTCAGGTCTTTCCAGCACGACTGGTTCTTCATATACGATTTCAACACGTCCTCGTCAGGGATTTCGCCGGTCTCATCCCAGATTCGGTCGGCTGTCCAACGTGCGACGTTCCAGATTTTCGAGGCGGAATCCCCGAGCGAATCCAGACCATCAGACACCTGCCGATGGTTCTGGATAGAACCAACGTAGGTGCGCGTGACGGTGAGATTCGCCATACATAGCCTATGTAGAACCAGTTACTTAATAGTTGTGGATTACCGTGGAATATCCGGCCAGAGTGTCATCGGTGGACTGGTCAGCAAGTGTCGGATTCACGCCCGCCGTAAACGGCGGGATTCTCTCCTTGTGAAAAGATAGTCAAGCCCCCATGTGAAAGGCGCATCCGCATCTTGAGATACTGAGTACCCATCACTCGGATCAAGAGTGATAGTTTTGCTATTTGAATTGCTATCTAAGGACACGGACGAAGAACCGCTCGACAAAGTAGCTCCTGAATCAATAGTCGTCTCGCCCGTTACTTTCACATCGTTGTTGTCTCGTATATATCCATTATCACCTTTGCCGTATGCTCCTACTGCTTCGAGTGTAGCCGTGACTGAGCCGCCGGGGTTCGGATTATCTATCTCGCCGGTAAATGTCGGACTTTGCGTGTTGTATTCTGTACCTCCAAATCTTTGACCGTCGATATATAATATGAGATCGTATGTCAGGTCAGCATTTAGCGTATCAACCTCTACTTTTGTTATCACATCGCTGTCTGGTAAATTGAATTCATCAAATTCCCAAGTAGGAGAAAAACTAGGCCAATTTGAGGTTGCAGTTCCACCGTTCACCGTGCTTATTTCTTTATCATCAAAATCAACTGATATTTGTGCCTCTGTAGGTTGATTACCAGACACAGGATTTGACGCGGCCCCGGTTCCCGAATCGCTCACAGTTTGAGTATTCGAGAGGCCCGTCAAATTGATCGACGGATCGTCGACATCCTCGGTCGAGCCGAGCTCATACTGATACTCAGTTCCGTCGCCAGCCTCGGCGCCGGACAGCGTCACCTCTCCGTCGAACGTGACCGTGTTGGTACTGAACCCGCGGACGAAGAACGCCGCCTGTCCACCGCGCACCTCGATCGGCGCTGCGTACTTGCCGTTCTCCTCGTGCTCGATGTACGCCGCGTCCGGAACCTCACCG
>Ga0208772_100077_pt1 | contig 34825 bp, 31 predicted proteins | sample AntDeeMetVIREN14_FD_184782 | JGI IMG/M metagenome (GOLD analysis project Ga0208772, IMG submission 184782) | Saline lake microbial communities from Deep Lake, Antarctica, in enrichment culture - Antarctic Deep Lake Metagenome VIREN14 (SPAdes)... ... | reverse complement strand
TTGCCCGTGAGATCTTTGCCTTCACGCAACTGCTTTAAGGCGGCATCCATGTCGAAATTGGTTTTGGTCATATGTCATCTCTTTTTTGCTTAGTTTAACGAAATGACACAGAATTCTGAACACTACCTTAGTCAACGCTTACCCTAACCTTCCTAATGTCATTACTACCGGTCCTGCCAGCATAAACCCGGATACCGGAAAGCCATACGGTTTGGACTTTCCGGTAGTCACCATACGCGACTTCGTGAATGTGCAAAAAGCGCTACTGGAAGACTTAGGCGTTAAAAAGCTGCACGCGGTGGTTGGCGCTTCTATGGGTTCATTGCAGGCTATCGAATGGGCGGCGGCTTACCCGGACTGGGTTGAACGTATGGTCTCTGTTATTGGTGCCGGCTCGTTAGACGCCTGGACTATAATGGGTCTGGAGCAATGGGCAAAAGCGATTAAGCTAGACCCTAACTGGAACGGTGGTGACTACTATGACGGCGACGCGCCTTTAGAGGGTGTCACTATGGCACAGGCAATTATCACCCATGGTGCTATGCATCCGCAATACATTAATCAGGCCGTACCTAAACAGGAAACCTTGCCTGAAAAAGGAATGCAGTCCGTGACTAATGAGCTGCCTGCCGTAGAATGGTTATATGGTGCCAGCCGTGCGCGTGCGCCACTGGCGGATGCGAACCATATTCTTTACCTGGTGCGTGCAAACCAGTTGTTTGTTGCCGGTCATCAAAAAACGCTGGAAGACGGCTTAAAAAACATTTCTGCAAAAACCTTGTTTCTACCATCCAGTAACGACTTGCTGTTAATGCCGTATATGGCAGAAAACACTGCTGAGCAACTTAGAGAAATGGGTAAAGAGGTTCAGTACGAAGAAATTAATGGTCCCTGGGGACACTTAAACGGACTGTTTTCTATTCAACAAAAAGCAGAGTTACTCAGCGAGTTTTTAACCACTGAGTAATTCTTTTTTAAGCTTAAGAGCCGCCGAAAATGCGGCCCTTAAGCTTATCTTTAAGACTGTCTTCAATTTTTGCCTTAAGTAACGCTTCGAGCTGCTCACTCTTATCACCTGATTCGTTATCCCACTGAGTCAGGTTTTCCAGCAAACCTTGCTGACCTCCCAATTGATCAGAGACTTTTGCGGTCAAATCGGCCTTAATTTTCGCCAGTTTCTCATCGGCCTCACCCATTGCACTTTGTGTCAGTAAGTCACCTAACTGGTTATCCAAGTCCGACTCAAAATTCAGCGAGGGGCTTTGAATGTTACCACCGATATTGGTGGTAATATCCAGCCGTTGTAACTGTTTCAAAGCACCGGCAATAGCTGATGTCAGTTTGCTACTGCCCTCGGCTTCCAGGTCAAGGTTCAGCATGCGGACCATAGCTTTGCCATCAAGCTTATTCTCACGAACCAGAACCGTTCCGTCGCTATCCAGCAAAGAAGACAAGATACGAGCACTCAACTCACTGCTGTCGCTAAGGCCCAGGTTTTGTAATTGAGCGCCTTTTAACTGCCACTGCTGTCTTGCATCTATGCCCAAGTTGGTCAACGACATCTCACCATTAAGGTTAAACGCGCTCCACAAATCGCTGTTGTCTGCTCTGGCCTGGTAAGTTGTCGGTTGCCCCAGTAAATTGTGCTGATGCGTTATGTTCTGCCAGTCGACATCAATAACGGTACCGCCCACCATAAATTCCGTACGAGCTTTTTTAATTAAAAACTCAGGCGGCGCGTTGTCATCAGCGAATGAGATTCTCTGGCCTTCACCGCGAACCGGTTCTACTGTTGCTGAATTATCGGAGCGCGCCAGCATTGGGCCCAGCTGCTCATACGCCAGAAGTACATACTTACTCCACTCTCGGGCCTTATCTCCCAAAAGCAAACCGGTTACGTTCTGTAAGCCACTGCCGTCCATACTGAAAAAGGACTTAATGCGGTCAATATCATTACCGGGCGCATTTTTTAACTCACTAATTTGCTGTTGCACCACGTCTTTCGCTTGTTTGACTTCATCACGAAAGTTGCTTACCGCCTCTTTATCGGCTCTTATCGACTCTTTCAATTCGTCTAAAGCCTTTTTTCTGGCGGCAATATCACCCAGACCTTCTACTTTACCTTCGGTTATTTGCTTAATTTTTTGCTCATATTCCTTTATTTTTTCCTCGCTGGGCAGTGCTTCCTGCGCAGCTTTTACTTCCTGCTCTTGTTGCTCATAAGCCGTTTTGGCTTCCTCAATCACTTTTTCAGTACGCAAATCAACCTGACTGACAATCTCATCCACAGAAGGCAGAGACATGGTCAGCTTATCCCATGACTGGTTCGCCCACCCCTGCATATCTTCTTTGTCCGGTAATACGTAAACCTCGCCTTCACTCTCTCTGGGCTGGTTTACACGCACGCCAGTCATAGTGAGCTGTTCAATTAAGGTTCTGCCAAGTACCAGCTCCGTTGGGCTGATATCGGCAGACGCTTCACCAATTTGTACCCGGTTATTCTGAGGGGCGTTAGGGTCAGTCACCTGAACTCCGGCTACCGTTAAAGACAACGGTACCCAACGATGCTCTACTCGCTCGATATTCACTTCAGCACCATTTAACCGACCCATAGTATGTTCCAGGGTCACTTTTATAATGGTGTCCAGAAAGAGCCAGGAAATAGCGACTAATAACAGCACAAATCCGGCAAATACGGCCAGTCCCGGCCAGCGAATGATGCTACGTTTCATGCTCACCCCCTTAAGTCCGTATAAATTTGCCAGAAACGGCTGCCACGAATGACCTGTACGACACGAAGTTTCATTATTTTCGCCTGAATGCGTTTACGGTAATTGGCAATAACCCAGTAGCTTATGGCTGCCACTATTGGCGTAGCGATAAGAGCGATAACAAAGCTACCCATGGTAATGGTGTGGTTAAACATGGAAAGGCGACCTAACGCAGTAGCGTACATGGCTTCGTAAATTCCCTGCCAACCTGAAGCTTCCAGCAAGCTCAGTCCTAAGCTGTGAAACCAGGGGTCAAGCAGGTAGGCGATACCCGAGAACACGCCAAAAGATACGATAAATAAACTGAGGTTAACGCGGAAGATCAACGCCGCCAGAATTATAATTAAGTTATGGATCCGCCACAGTGGCGTTATTCCGATGAACATCCCTAATACGACAGCTAAGGCCAGGGCCCACGCACTAGTTTCAGAATTCAAAGCCTTTAACAACTTTGCCAGAATTGTCAGCATTCACCTGACTCCTTTGAAAAAGATAAAACAGCAAATCTGCTTGTTATCCGTTGTCTTTCTAATATAGTGTCAGTTGCATTTATTACGCAAATAATAAGCAAATAACTTACATCTTTTTAGCGACTTTCGAGTACTTTACGACATGCAGCAACACGTTCACCTTATCATAGATAATGCCGCCGACTGGCAGCCTTATTACCCAAGTCAAAGCTTACTCACCGCAAGTGAATACTTACAATCAGCGCATTTGCAAAGTCGTTATCACGTCTTAAATTTGTGCAATGACTTATCTTATTTATCCACCGGCTATTACGTCAGTCTACTCGCAGAAGCCCGTGGTCAAAGAGTCATGCCTTCTGTCGCTACCATTAACGACCTGACTAACTTCTCTCATTATCAATTACTGATTAATACCGCTGACCGATCACTCACGAAGTATTTGCAGAGTTATGATAAGAAGTCGTTATCCTTGCTAATTTGCTTTGGTTTGTGCGAACAGCCAGAACTGGCGTCTTTTGCACGGCAAATTTTTGAGCGCTATCCGTGTCCTATTTTAAAAGTTGAGCTGGAGCTTAGTGGCCGCTGGCACATCAACAAGCTCACCTCCGGCGCGCTTAATGAGCTGAGTGACGAGCAACAAAGTTTTTTTGGTAACTCACTGGACCATTTCAGTAAACGAGTGTGGAGAAAGGCGCGCACCCGTAAAGAGTACCGTTTTGACTTAGCCATTCTGTATAATCCGGACGAAGCTATTCCAACCAGCGACAAAAAGGCGCTGGCACAGTTTATTAAGGCAGCAAAAGAAGCGGATATTGAAGCTGAGCTAATTACGGCAAACGACTTTAACCGTTTACTGGAGTTTGATGCGCTTTTCATACGGGAAACTACCCGTATTAACCACTACACCTACCACTTTGCTAAAAAAGCTGAGGCTAATGGCATGGTGGTTATTGACCACCCCGACTCCATTGTGAAGTGTGCCAATAAGGTGTTCTTAACTGAACTGTTGGATAAGCATAAAGTTGCAACGCCAAAAACAGAACTGCTGCTGAGCCAGTCAGAAATTGATTACCAAGCCATAGGCGAGCGCCTGGGTTATCCGGTCGTACTGAAAATTCCTGACGGTTCATTTTCTATCGGTGTGGAAAAAGCAGAAAGCCTTGAGCAATTTAAACAAGTGGCAGTGGAGCTTTTCAAACAGTCCACTATTTTGCTGGCACAAGAGTTTATGAAAACCGAATACGACTGGCGTATCGGTGTGCTGAATAACCGCCCCATTTACGCCTGTCAGTATTTTATGGCCCGTAACCATTGGCAAATTTATAATCATAGCGAGTCGTCTTCGCGGGGTAAGAGTGGGTCTTTTGCAACTTTAGGCGTGCATCAGGCCCCGAAAGACGTGGTCAGGCTGGCACTACAGGCAACGCGCTTAATTGGCGACGGCCTGTACGGTGTTGATATCAAGCAAACACCTAAAGGCCCGGTGGTTATTGAAATTAACGATAACCCGTCAATTGAGTCAGGTGTTGAAGATAAACATTTAGGATATGAACTCTATCGGCTGATAATGGCTGACTTTGGACGACGTCTGGATGAATACTGAGTTTAGGGTTGAGCCTGCAAAGCTCACCGATGTTGATCAATTAGTTACACTGGAGCGGGCGACATTTAATTACAGCTGTATTAGTCGCCGCAGCTTCCGGCAGGTTATTCAGTCTGATCATAATTATTGCTGGGTGGCGCGTTCAGAAAACCAGTTAGCCGGGTATGCCATTGCTTTTACCCGACGTAACAGTAAAGTATGGCGCCTGTACTCTATTGCTGTATCACTAAACTTTCGTGGCTTTGGTGTTGGCAATTTACTCATGAATCACGTACTGGAAACAGCCAAACGGCAAGGCGCTGAAGCTATGTCTCTGGAAGTAAAGAGTGATAATAAAACCGCCATTCATTGGTATCAAAACTGTGGCTTCGAAACCATCGATATTCTGCCCGACTATTATGATGACGGCAGTGACGGCTTTAAAATGCGGTTCACTTTTTATCCGGAAAGTCTGTGAATACTCCCTCAACTCCAGCCTGCCTCAACCACTGTCGTAGCTGACTATGAGACTTAACGCCTTCGGGCAGGTCGTCGGCTCGCAAGGTATAAACATGAACATCCAAACCTTTTTCTTCCGCAGAGTCTAAAACGTCACTCCATTGCGGCTCGCCGTTTTCGGAGACGCCTTCCAATACATGATCCAACCACAGCCCGACCCCTTCTGCGTAGCTCTTAACCGATTCTAAACCGGCACTGGACCGCATGGCGCTGTAGTCAATATCTGTCGCACCCCACTCGTTATCGCCAACCAGCTGAATGAGGGGCGCGTCCCAGTTAAATTCCCGTTTTAAGCGCCGCAAGACTTCTGGATCAAAAGACTGTAAATAAATGGGGGTAGGCCGTTTGTCAGAATAGCCATTTCGTGCAAGTACCGACATAGCAGCTGAAGTAATGTCGTACCCTTGTTGCTGATACCAACGTGAAGATTTCAGCTCCACATAGATGCCGGTGGGCATCTCTCGCACCCGGTTCAGTTCATGAATCAACTTAATGTGTTCATCCAGGGTTTGAATTGGGAAGCGTACATCAGGTTGAGCAAAGCGTTTAGGGTAGACCAGCTCATAGTCTTTATGCCTGGCAACAACCGTTAAACGCTTTAATTCATCTAAGGAAAAGTCGACCACATAATATTTACCATCAGGCCGATGCTTCTCCGGGAATACTTCAGACACGTTGGTAACATGATCCAGCTTCTCATCGTGCAAAACCACCGGCACACCGTCACGAGTCAGCTGTATGTCCTGTTCAATAAAATCCGCACCTAACGCGTGCGCCATAACTGTGCTGGCTTGCGTATGCTCAGGCAAATAACCCGATGCGCCGCGATGCGCAATGTCCAGAAACTCAGGTACTTTTAAATCATGAAACGGCGCATCAGGCAAGGTATCCTGTGCTCTTGGTGCAGCAACTGCCAAACCTGATAACAAAGTGCAAATGATGAATCTATTCATTATTCCAGTTAACCTCTAGCACTTTATCGCCAAGCTCGCGGTAACGTTTTATCAGTGCGTCAATGGGTTCCGGTTCAGGGTTTAAGTTACGCCCTCGTAAATACTCCGGGTTATACAATTTACTGACCGAACGCTCACCTAAATCACAGGAAAACGTCACGATACGTTGCCCCGGCCCCTTTCGCAAAGCAGCAGCCAAGGCGCCGGCAACATTAAGCGCAGAGCTGCTACCCAGCACGATACCGTCGTTGTCTCTCACGTAGCGCGACAGGGTGACTAAATCCTGGTCGGGCATATTAACGGCATGATCAATACGTGCCTGACGAAAGTTATCCACTAACCGCATAATCCCAATGCCTTCTGTCATGGAGCCGCCAGTCGAAACATACTCGCCACTGCGAAGAAACTCATAAATACCCGAGCCATCCGGGTCCACAACCCAGACATCAACGTTTGGGTTCTTCTCTTTCAAAAAACGCGAGTTACCGCCAATGGTACCGCCGGTGCCTGCCACAGAAACCAGAACATCAACTTTACCGCCGGTTTGTTCCCAAATTTCGGGGGCCGTATGAAGGTAATGCGCTCGGGCGTTGCTGGTATTTTCAAACTGATTAGCCCACCAACAATCATCACGCTCTTCAGCTAAGCGACGCGCTGTGTGATAAAAGTGGTTTTCGTTTTTAAAAGGGACCGGGTCAACGGCCATTAACTCACCGCCATGCAGGCGTATCATCCGCTCTTTTTCCGGCGTCTGGTCATTCGGCATAACCGCCAGCATATTCAGCCCATAGGACTTAGCAACAACCGCGAGGCCAATGCCAGTATTGCCAGCAGTACCTTCCACTACGGTCATGCCCGGCTTTAGTTCGCCGCGCTGCATAGCGTCATCAATAAGTTGTTTAGCGGCACGATCTTTTATTGAGCCCCCCGGGTTCTGAAACTCGCACTTAATAAAGATATCGCACCCGGTTAAATCAGACAGCGACGGTATCCGTAACAGATCTGTCTCACCAATAAGGTCGCTCTGCCGTGCTCCAAGTTTCATACTACTGCACCTTTAATCCTGCATTACTGTAGGTAAATAGTATCTCCCCTGTAAGGTCTGGGTTCAATAGCACTTTTGGTGCAGTGCACAGAGTTTACGCACATTTTTTGTGCAGAGCTTTAATCGAAATTCTATTTATCCATAAATATCAACAGATTAATCTTTGGCACATTTCCTGAATTAGAAGGTTGCTTAACAATCTTTTAATTAAGGAAGCCTCATGAAAATGCTCGTTGCGTTAATCAAACCTTTCAAGCTGGAGGATGTAAAGCAGGCTTTGTTTGAAATTGGCTGCTCCGGCTTAACCGTCACCGAAGTTCGTGGTGTTGGCCGACAAAAAGGCCATACCGAACTGTATCGAGGCGCCGAATACTAGGTCGACTTTCTTCCCAAAATGAAAATAGAACTGGCTCTTCCCGATGAAACCCTTGAGCGGGCGCTGGAAGTTGTTAGCGCAGCGGCTCATACCGGCAATATTGGAGACGGAAAGATATTTGTTATGCCACTTGAGCACTGCGTTCGCATACGTACCGGTGAAACTGACAAAGACGCTCTTTAAGGAGTCCACCATGGAAGCACAAGACTTACAGCAATTAACTTTTGCCCTCGACACTTTTTATCTGCTTATTTGCGGCGCGCTGGTCATGTGGATGGCAGCCGGGTTTTCAATGTTAGAAGCGGGCCTGGTAAGAGCCAAAAACACCACCGAAATTCTGACCAAAAACATTGCTCTCTACTCCATTGCCTGTATGACTTATTTAGCCATTGGTTATAAAGTCATGTATCCGGATCCTTCCCCTGCTTACGCCGCCGATGCAAACTTCTTCTTTCAGGTTGTGTTTGTTGCAACCGCTATGTCCATTGTTTCCGGTGCCGTAGCAGAGCGAATGAAGCTCATGAGTTTTTTAGTTTTTTGTGTCGTACTCAGCGCATTTATTTACCCGGTTCAGGGCTTGTGGAGCTGGGGTGGCGGCATGATATCAAACTGGGGTTTTGTCGACTTTGCCGGCTCCAGTATTGTCCACTTAACCGGCGCGTCAGCTGCATTAGCGGCAGGAACAATAGCGGCACTGCTGTTTACCAAGTTACTCTGGAAAAAAGCCGACCTGACTATGATTCTGAACGGTGCTTTGGCCGGCTTAGTCGCCATAACTGCACAGCCCGTTACTCCCGAACCCTGGCTGGCAAGTGTTTTTGGCTTTGCCGCCGGACTCATGGTTGTGTTGTCGATTATTGCTCTGGATAAGCTGCACATTGACGACCCGGTGGGGGCTATTTCAGTACATGGTGTCGTGGGTATATTCGGTACCCTGGTAGTACCGATAAGTGACCCTGCCGCCAGCTTCATGATTCAGTTGGCCGGCGTTGCCACAATTTTCGGCTGGGTGTTTGCCTGTAGTTTTATTATCTGGACTATACTCAAGCTGACCGTAGGTATTCGCGTGACTAAAGAACAGGAATACGTAGGCTTAGATCAGGTTGACTGTGGCGTTGAGGCTTATCCGGAGTTTACTTCGCAGAAGTAGCAATACCGACGTCATATTGCCAGGCCCGCCTGTTCTTGATACGGTTTTATGCCATCAATTTCATGAATGGGCGGACAATCATGTCGACATCACGAGAGTATGTTGAAGAACTTTTAGCTCAGGCAGATATTCGCATTAACGGCAGTCGCGCCTGGGACATGCAAGTACACGATGAAACCGTTTTTGATCAGGCTTTGTCGCGTGGCAACCTGGGTCTTGGCGAGTCCTATATGGCTCGCTTATGGGATGCCGAGTCTCTTGATCAGTTTTTTTTCAAGCTTTTGCGATCGGGCATTCAAGACAAAGTAAACCCCGCACGCCTTATTTTCCACTCCCTGAAAAGCCGCATTTTCAATCTACAAAGCCAGTCGAAAGCCTGGGAAGTTGGACAACACCATTACGATATGGGCAATGACCTGTACTCAGCTATGCTTGACGAACGCATGGTTTATACCTGTGCTTATTGGGAAAAAGCGAAAGATGTCGATGAAGCGCAACGACACAAACTTGAACTTTGCTGTCAGAAGCTTGGCCTTAAACCTGGCATGCGCTTGTTGGATATCGGCTGTGGATGGGGCAGTTTCATGCAATACGCTGCTGAAAATTACGGTGTTGAATGCGTTGGCGTTACTATATCTAAAGAACAAGTTGCATTGGGTGAAGAGCGCTGTAAAGGCCTGCCTGTCGAGTTCCGGTTACAAGACTACCGTGAGCTTGATGAGCAGTTTGATCGGGTTATCAGCCTGGGCATGTTTGAGCACGTTGGTCAGAAAAACTATGACGACTATATGGATGTAGCCCTACGCTGCACTAAAGAAGACGGTCTGTTTTTACTTCACACTATAGGCAAAAATGTCAGCGACACAGCAGCTGATCCTTGGATCAGCAAATACATTTTCCCTAATGGCGAAGTGCCTTCTATTTCACAAATTAGCACCGCGCTGGAAGAAAAGTTTGTCTGTGAAGATTTACACAACTTTGGGGCCGATTACGATAAAACCCTAATGGCCTGGTTTGAGAATTTTGATAAGGCCTGGCCGGAACTTAAACCGCAATTTGATGATGAGTTTTACCGCATGTGGAAATACTACTTACTATCGTGTGCCGGAGCCTTCCGCGCCCGTGATATCCAACTCTGGCAGTGGGTATTATCACCTAAAGGGCGCGTTGGCGGGTATTCACGGCATCAGCTTTAAGAGTCCGCGTTAAATTCCGTCATAAAGATATCCCAGAATACCAGGAACAGGGCTGCAACAAGCGGCCCTAATACAAAGCCGGTAATTCCGAATAGAGACAAACCACCCAGAGTTGAGAACAACACTAAGTAGTCCGGCAGTTTTGTATCGCGGCCAACCAAAACTGGGCGTAATACGTTATCGGCCAGACCAATAACAATTGCACCGTAAGCAACCAGTATGGTCGCGGCTATCCAGCTTCCTGTAGCGTATAAATAAATAGAGACAGGTAACCAGACCAGACTGGCACCAACTGCAGGAATGAGTGACAAAAACGCCATTACAACCCCCCAGAGTAAAGCACCGGGAATGCCAAGCAACGCAAAGATAATACCGCCTAAGGCCCCCTGAACTATCGCAACCACCAAGTTCCCTTTGACCGTTGCCCGCGTTACTTCTGCAAACTTAGTAAATAGCTTACGTTCCCGTTCATCTCCCAGAGGTAACGCCTGAACCATCAAATTAATTAAACGGTGTCCGTCTCTTAGCAGAAAGAAAGTGAGGTAGATCATTAAAGCCAGACTAATAAGAAAAGAAAACGTGTTTTGACCAATACTCAGTGCTTCTTCCGCTAAGAACTTGCTGCCGCTGACCGCTGTTGAGGATATTTTATCTCGCACATCGCTGGCTTTAATATCAAACTGAGCAAGTAGGTCATTAATGACCGGGAAAGCGGTCTGAATTTCATCAAAAAGTTTTCCTGGATTAATTTTGCCTTCATCCAGTCGCTGGTAAAAACTAACACCCTCTTGCACGAATGAATACGAAATGCCCAGTACCGGTATAACAACAATAACAAGTGCAATTAGCAGCGTAACAAGCGCTGCCCGGTTAGGCTTGTCTCCAAACTTGTTCTTCAACCGTTGCTGCAACGGCGAGAAAATTACCGTAACGACACAAGCCCAAAAAATAGCAGCCCAAAAAGGTATAAGTACCCAGGCAAAGGCAACGCTGACAAGTGCCAGTGTCAGTAAAAATGAACGTCTTTCTAATGATTCCCGCATACTTGCTTCCTTGGCATTAGTAATTCTTTGCGTAAAGACTTGACAGACTTCCCGTTAGATAACAACCTCAACATAGCTAACTGCTTAATTTATCACAACTGATAAGAATAAATGCCTAAATCGGACGATCCATACAGCTTTGCCACTTGGTGCAAAGAAAGTTTGATTAACTTTACAAAAATGAACGCCGAAAAGCAGGTGTTTATTGGCTTTGTATTGGCGATATTTATTGCTGCTTTTATCCGGGTTATTGAAATGACAGGTGGGCTTCCAAGCCTGTTCGAGCATTTGCTCTATTTCCCTTTAGTATTAACCGGCCTACTACTTGGCCCGCGTATTGGCGCACTGGCCGGGTTCATGTGCGGTGTTTTACTGAGCCCATTTTCCTTTTCTGATTCATTAATCAGCAGTAACGAAATTGCCGGCGGCTGGCTGCTTCGCTTAGTGGCTTTCACTTTCATTGCCACTATCGCTGGCATTATTGCAAGGGTCGTAAAAGAGCTTAATGGCGCTGAGAAAAATGCCAAATTCAAGTACCACGGCACAGACCTGCCGAACATTAATGCTTTACTCGAGCAGTTAAAAAGCATTGGACACAGCAAAGACGGTGCTCCAGATGACCTCATAGATATCTTTAATTTTCGCCTGCAGAATATGGAGAAAATTCAGCAGCAAGTAGGCACTGAAAAAGCCAATGAACTTGTAAAACAAATGGCAATACAATTGAAAAAGCTACTTGGCGACCAGGTTCACGTGGGGCAGACGTCGAAAAATGAGCTAGTCGGTGTCAGCGCTGATGCAGAAGAAAATACCAAAGAACTGCAGGATAAAATTGAGAACTTTTTAGAAAAACCGATAGTGGTTGATGGTGTGTCTTACCAGATGGACAGTGCGGCTGGTGTACTTCGGGTAAAAAAAGAGCAGCTCAAAGAGGATCCTCAAAGAATTTTTGACGAAGCCCAGTCTCATGCATATAACGCCTTTCAGCAAAAACAGCAGTTTTCCTTTCTGGAACAGAGTGATGCTATCGACCAAATTGAAGAGATGTCTTTTTCTCGTCAATTTAGCGAGGCTATGAAAAATAATGACGTTCAGCTTTACTATCAACCTCGCCTGAATACCAACACGGGTTATTTCTCAGTACTGGAAGTAACCGCAAAATGGGTTCCTCCTAAGCGTAAAAATATGTCATTAGATGAGTTCAAGCCGATGATAGAAGAGGCCTCGTTAACTCAGCAGTTTACCTCCTGGATGATTCAACGCACGTTTAAAGACCTGAAAGTATGGCAGAAGCAAAAAGTCACGGTGCGAATCTCAATTAATATTACGATTAATGACATTGTTGACCCTATTGTTCTGAACGTATTGGCTCATGAGCTGCAGGAAACCAAATTTCCGGCCCGAAATATTAATATAGAAGTTAGTGAACGCGCATTAATGTCACTTTCAGACAAATCAAAGCGTTATCTAGAAAGGTTACGTAGTATAGGTTGTAATGTTATTGCCTCCCATTTTGGAGAGGGTCGTTCGACCATTCAGTCACTTTTTGTACTACCCGTAGATGCCGTAAAACTCTCTGAAGAGTTGGTACAAAAAGCAACGTCGCACAGTGACCAAAAACGCGAGTTGGCGTCTATGGTTAAAATGGCGAGAGCCCGAGGCTTAACGACCATAGCCACGGGCATTAATGATCGCGCAAAACTTCTGCTGTTAAAACAAATAGGATGTGAGGAACTACAAGGAGCGATTCTAAGTAAGTCACTGAAAAAGGCCGATATACCCTGGGCCCGGATAAGGTAATGAAAGAAAAAATGATGTTAACAACACAACAAAAATGGCGCAGACCGCTTTTAAAGCGGCCGGAAGTTATCCTTGTGCTTGGTTATATCCTTGCAGCTATTGTCTGGGAACTTGGAGTCACTGCCTTAATTAGACGTTTACCTTTCGAAGCCGGTACTAAGAATTTTCTCATTCAGTGGGAAGCTTGGGCCTTTGTTGCTTTATCTGTGCTTTTTCTCTTCTTTTTTACTCGTATCTGGGCATTAAGACTGAAAAAGTCTCGCGAGCTACTTTATAACTACCTGGGAAACAGCCCGACCATTCATTACGAACTGCGTTCACTGGATTCAGGCATCCGTATTGACTGGGTCAGTCCAAACTGTGAACGTATCATGGGCTACTCACCCGAAGAAGTTAAAGCGCCGGGCTGGTGGTTACGTAACATTCATCCGAATGATACACAATTGGCGAAAAAAACCATTTTGCGAAGTCTTGAGGAAGATCAGTTCGTTTACGAGTACCGGTTTCGCCATAAACAAGGACATTATGTTTGGGTAAGAGACGAATTGCGCCGCACCAGCAAACGTCCTCTGAGTTTTCAGGGATCATGGACGAATATATCCGCCGATTACTCTGATAATTCAAACGGAAATGCGGCCGATACGTCAGAACACGGCGTTCTATCCGGTATCGCACTGCTCAATAAAAATCGCAAAGTTATTAACGTCGATGCTCCGTTTACTGAAATATCCGGACTCAACAGGTTTCAGTGTGTTAACTCAAAATTAGAAGAGTTATTAACTGCTACGGACGTGGATGATCTCGACAACCAATTTCCTTGTAGCCAAAACATTTTGATCGTTGGCCGTAACGCAGAGAAAAAACGTTATTCCGCTATTCTGACCATTCGGGAAGCCGTGTCGGGCTTTTCTGAAGAAGCGGCTTATATCGCTACGTTAAGCGATGTAACCCGACTAAAGCAGCAACAGCGACAACTACAAAGACTCGCTTTTTTTGATGATTTGACCGGTTTGCCGAACGGCAATTCACTGGCATTAGACTTGTCCAAATTACTGGATGAACTGCCCAGTGACCGCCTGGCCGCTGTGTTAGTGATGAACGTTGACCACTTTCATCAGGTAAACGACAAATACGGTCATCATATTGGCGATAAAATCTTGCAGCGTCTAACCCAGAGACTAAAAGAAGTGACGCCTTTTGGCACTAAGCTCTATAATCTGGGAGGCGATGAGTTTGCCATCGTCCTTAACCATGTCGTCGAATATATCGATATACAGAATATAATCTTACAGGTGCAAAAAGCTTACGAACGTCCTTTTGTACTCGACAGTGATGACCAGCAGCTAAGGCTAACCGCCAGCATTGGCGCCAGCGTCTACCCTCTAGACGGCCACGACGCCGGAAAATTGCTGGCTCAGGCTAATTTGGCAATGAACTCAGCCAAAGATCAAAGCAATGACAACCAAACTTATTTTAAACAAGAGCTAGACAGCCGTTCTTATGACGAAATTCAGCTAGAAGAAGACGTTCATAGTGTGCTCCAGAGTGAGCAAATGCAGTTGGTCTATCAGCCCGTGCTCGACATGAATAAGCAGGTGGTTGGCGTTGAGGCTCTGCTGCGTTGGGTGCATCCAGATCTTGGTACCTTGCAGCCGGAGCAATTCTTACCCCAGTTTGACGCTAATGGCATGTTAGACACTTTGGGCATATGGGTCATTGAAAATGTCATTACCCAAGTGGGCATATGGCAGCAGCACAATATTGCGCCGGGTAAAATAGCCATCAATTTGGCCACTGAACAAATATCACAACGGCTCTATCAAGCCATGAGCCGGTTAGATAAAGAAAACCCAGAGCTTTTAACTAAAATTGAATTTGATTTAAGTGAGAGCAGCTTAAATGAGCCGCTGCCGGACACGCTGGAGATTATTAACCAATTGCATGAATTGGGAATTACCCTGGTCATCGATCGTTTTGGTAAGGGTATAGGCAGTATGTTGCATTTGAAAACCATGGCAGTCAGAAAAATTAAAATTGAACGTGAGTTTATTCGCGACCTTGATACCAACGAGCGCTCACGGAATCTGGTCAAAGCCCTTATTCACATGACAACGGAGTTGGGCTTAGAAGTTCAGGCCGTTGGCGTAGAAAACCAGGCACAGCTCGATAAACTCAAAGAGTTTGGGTGCCATTACTGGCAAGGGCAGCTTTATAAGCTACCTCAGGCCGCTGATGATGTTTTTAGCAGTGACTGATTTAGTCTTCTACTAATGCTTCATAAACCTGAGTAATGTGTGGATCATTCACACCCAATTGCTGTAGCGCCAGTTGCAGCTTTACCAGGTACTCGGCATTGGGGCCACTGGGTCCCGATGCACGGGCAATATGCTGAGCTATGTCAGATTCAGGGGCAGCACCAAGAAAGGCTTCATTTTCTTCTGTGGCAATGTAAACCAGACCTTCGTGCTGAGAGCCATCGCGGAACGTCATTGCGGTGGTAAAACGCAGGTAACCGTTTTTCTCCCGGTGATCCAAGTGCTCAAACACATCCGGCGATACTTTATAGGCCATACCAGTACAAACTTCGCCTGGCGTTTCAATTAAGGTGAGCACTCTACCCGGAGCTTCCGGCGTACCTCGATGGTCGTGAGAGCCTTGCCAGAAACGTCGCGACCAGCCTTCAATAGAGGCGGGCGCCCTTTCCAGATAAGGAAAATCAACTTTGTAAATGAGTGACCCATAGCCAAATAGCCAGACAGCTTCCAGCCCACTTAAATCCTGACGTTCTCTATTTATCGCAATCGTATCGTGTGACATACAACTTAGCCTTGGCGTAGCCTGACGTTTACGTCAGGAACAATATCCTATCTGACAGGGCTATCCCAATATCTCACCTGACATGAATGTCAGGCTACCTATCTACAAAGGTTTGTAGCCGATACGGAAACCTCCCCAATGCTTTCCATTCACATAGACAGGTACCGATAAATCGTGCATAACCTCGCCCGTGTCGCGTTTGTACGTCTGTAACAATAACGCTTGTGTATGGGCTCCGCAACGCGCACCGGTTTTATCATTAAACAATCGGCGTGAACGGTTACCTACCAAGTCCTTGTTTGGGTCCCCGGTTAGAGGCTTATTAAAAGCATCATTGTGTCGCGCAACGTATCCATTCGGATCAGTCGCAATAGCATAGACAATATTCTCATGACGCTTGAGGATCGGCTCCTGAATAGCAGGCAATATATTGTCAAAATTTTCTGTGTAAGCGGTTCTGTATTTTACCGGATCTGTCCCCGGAACGGGTTGATAGTTTCTTGAGAACAACTCAGAGGATGTCAGTTCACCCTGCTCGAGCGCCTGCTCTAAACGCTGTTCAATTTGCTTTGCCGCATCCGTCGCGGCTTTGTAAATGACCCTATGCTCTGCGTCAGCGTCATTCTCAACCAAGTGCGCAAATAACTGCTCCGACTGCATTTCCAGTTGCTCTGCCTGACCACTAACATCATCAAGTTGCTGATATTGTTCCGACAGGTCCGAATTAACCGAGTGCAGCAGCTCGCCGTTTCGGGAAAGATCCTGAGCATTTTCTCCCATTAATGCCGTTATTTTCTGCAGTTGTTGCTCGACGGTTTCTGCTTGCTCAACAATGCTAGCCAGCTGCTCAACAATGCCCGCGGTGGTCTCAGACTGCTGCTCAATGTGCTTTGACAAATGCTCGATATTTTTGACAGCAGCAGTAGTTTCGGTATGAATCGCCTCTACCAGATTACTGACTTCTACGGTAGCATCCGAGGTTCTTCCTGCCAGCGTTCGCACTTCATCAGCAACCACCGCAAAGCCTCTGCCATGCTCGCCTGCACGAGCCGACTCTATTGACGCATTAAGCGCCAGCAAGTTGGTTTGTTCGGCAATGCTGTCAATAACCTGGGTCACTTTGCGAATGTCACTGGCTTTCTCCTGCAGGCCCTTAACTGCTTCCGCACTTCCCCGGCTGTCTGATACGACTAAATCAATTTCGTGGGTCAGCTGTTTTATTCGTTCTCTGCCTTCATGACTTATCTGCTTAGTTTGCTCAGCAGCAACCGCTACTTCCGACGAGAAAGTCTCTATTCCCTGAGCCCTCTCACTCACCCGGGACGAGTTATCAACGCTCTCTTCCAGGCGCTCTACAATATCGGCCAGTACAGTCTTAAAACGGGTAATAGCAAAGCTGAGTTCGGCCGTTGCAATAGCATTCTTTCCGGAGTTTTCAGCAAGGTGGTCGGTGCTGTCGTCGGTATCTTCAGGCTCATCAAAAGGAGCCTGGGCTCGCCGCAAGTAGCTAATATAAAAAACGCTTAAACCAATGAACAATAAAGACTGCAGGCAGAGTTGAAGCCAAAGCCAGGGGACAAAAGAGGTAACGATTAAACTGGCAACTATCGCTAAAACCGTTATTAGTAAAGGTGGTTTCACATCAACTGTGGACATTTTTTCGCTTCCATAAGGCGTAAACAACGCAACAAACCATGTATATTTATCGAACAGTTTCTATGAAACTTTATGGCGGTGCACTACGACCTTGGTAGCAAAGCCAGGCGAGCATAAACTCGCCTGACCATTTAATTGATTAGAATCAACGCTCCTTTTCTGCGTCTTCGTTTGAGCTCAGCTCTTCTTGCTGTCGTAAATAACCCGCCGCTTCTTCGTCCGAAGCCTGCGGTTTGTTTTGCTGCAACTTTTCCTGACTTGCAGGAATTGCACGTGTCTGCTCATTTAGCTGATGTATCTGGGAGGCATTACCTAAGTCTCTGTTGCTGGTAATAGAAGCAATAGACTCACGATCTTTAAGGAAGTCGATGACATCGTTGCGAATTGAGGCCATTTCATCGTCCGATTTATGCATTTCCAGAATGTGTCGAGGGTGTTCCAGGTTTTTCATTCCTGTGGCGGCAAAAGTTGTCGACACAAGACGAGAGACAATGACCCAAGGTGTAATACTGCTGCGTACTAAAGTATTTTCTGAACGGGTACTGTCGTGAATACCCGCACCAGTTGATATTTTAGATTCGGTGAAAGTACCTTCGCACTTAAAATAGATAAGCATCGATTCAAACTGAATTTCAGCATAGAACAAATGCGCAATATTTGCCGCTAACCGCGCAAAGGCACGTAACACATAACCGATAAGCAAGAAGTGAACAGCCGTCATGGCAACCCCCGCCAGAGCCATTAAGTCAGCGTAAGGCGTATTCTCTGATAACCGGTAGTTCATGCTATCCAGAAGTTTCACCACATCAACCGTGGCATAAGCTAAAAAGAAAGTGAAAAGCACACCAACAATGAACAGGCTGTTACCCAACAACAAACTCACGAAACGGGATTTTTCAAATAAAGCCCCCAGCCCCATAGGTTTAACTCGTGGCTGCACTTCCTGAATCATCTCACCGCTGAACGCACCTTTACCGTCTACTTGTTCCTGCAAGTTGGGATCAAGCTCGCGATAAACCCGGTTAGGTACTTCACGATAACGACGGTTCGCCATTACCAGGTTATCCAAATTAATAAAGATTTCTTTAGGGTGTACTGACTCCTGCCAGTTTTCGCGTAGCTCTGAAACTTCTGAAACCGGGTTCGCATCGGCTAACCGTTTTTTCAACAGCACCACGGTTACTAACGTACAAACAATAGCACCGACAAAAATGCTCAATAGATACCAACCGGCATGAAAGTTTGGTAACGCCGCAAACTGTTGCTCAATTGCAGCCGCTGTTAAATTCGCGGCGTTCATCCACCAACCAACAACCAGGCCTACAACAACCGGTAGAAGCAGCGCAAAGGCTATAGTTTTAACCAAGTCGCCACTACCCATTGAATCAATAGACTGCTCTGCTCCGCGCGATATAGCCTGGCCTGCAGCCTTCCATACATGCATGATATACAGCGTTAACAATACGGTATAAACCGGGAACGCAAGCACCCCGGCGTCACCGGCAAACCCAGCCAGAGAAACAAAGGCAGCAAAACCAAAGGCAACCATTGCAGTCAGAGTACGCACCCAGGCGCCTAACAAACGCTGCGCCATGTTTCGAATGGGGTAAGGCATAAACAGCAACTTGGGGAATACTGTGTGAGCAATGCGCGCCAACAAGCCTTTTGGCTCTATAAAGGTACTGTTCTTACGACCCATCAGCATTTCTTCCAATGCTTGGTCGTTATAAGCAACGTAACGCGATTCTTCCTGCGCTGTACTGCGCTCAGACTTACTAAAATTGCGTGCCAGTGATGTTGGATGGTTACGACCAACAAAGTAGCGCAGCATCGCCATAATACCGCCACTCAGCACTTTAATACCGCCAGCCAGCAATAACAGTCCAAAGATAGCTAATACCCAACCTGTAATTGCATCGGGCTTCACGGCTCCGGCACCGGCTATCAGTAAGTAAATGCCAAACAGTGATTGCACCACACCGCGAACACTCGTTACCATGCCTTCGGTTTTAAACGGGTTCTTTAACCCTAGATCAATCGAACCGTAATCAAACGCCACCGAACTTCCCCTATTTAACACCTAATAAAAATCAAGGTCTTAGGTTAGCGGTAAGTTAACGGCTGAGCAATAGAAAGTTAGGTACGGCAAAGGCCGCTTACTTCATTGACATCAAGCCCCACGCGTAGCAATCTAACCTTCTATTTAGACACCAACTGGCAAAACCTATGAAAAGCATCGTTGATCACTTAGCGCAGTATGCGGCTTATCATCGTAATCGTAAGAATGTGGCGACCCACATTGTCGGCATTCCTATGATTGTCGTTGGTATCATTAGCCTCTTGTCTCGACCTGCACTACCTTTGGATTATCTGTTAATCACCCCGGCCAGTCTGGTTGTTTTAGCCGCTGTTATTTTTTACATTCGGCTTGATATTAAGCTTGGGCTCCTCATGACCGTGCTGCTATGGCTGTCTTTAGCCATTGGCCGGGACATTGCAGCTTTACCAACAATGTTGTGGCTTAGCTGGGGCATTGGCCTATTCGTAGTTGGCTGGATCTTCCAATTCATTGGCCATTATTTTGAGGGCAGAAAGCCCGCTTTTGTTGATGACATTATGGGTTTAGCAATTGGTCCCTTATTTGTGGTGGCTGAAGTTGTATTCATTTTAGGCTTTAGAAAGGACTTAAAAGCAGCGGTGGAACAAAAACTATGATGGAACTGGATTACCCTCAGTGGTTTCATGACTGGGCAGCCTCCCAACCCTGGGCTTATACCATTAGTGCCTGTGTTATTCTGGCAATCGCCGTTTGGGTATCTCAGCTCATCACTCAGCAAATCCTACTGCGGGGGGTTTCACGGCTGTTGTCACAAACCGAGTTAGGCAGTGATCCGGGTATTGGTATCCGCGTTATTGTGCACCGCCTGGCTCAGGTTGTTCCTGCACTGGTATTGTCTGCCGGTATTTATCTAGTTCCCGACCTACCTGAAACCGTTACCACAGTCATACGTAACATCAGTATTGCTTACTTAATACTGACTCTGGCGCGTTCATTCAGCGCCGCCATGACTAGTGTGAACGAGATATACAATCGCCAGCCTGATGCACATGAGAAACCCATTAAAGGCTACCTGCAAATAGCGAAAATTGTGGTTTACGTTGTAGCAGCTATTCTCATCATAGCGTCATTACTCGACCGCTCGCCGGTTATACTACTTTCTGGCATTGGTGCTATGGGTGCCGTTGCTATGTTGGTGTTTCAGGACACGATACTGTCACTGGTTGCCAGCATTCAGCTTTCCTCTAACGACATGATTCGGGTTGGCGACTGGATAGAAATGCCACAACTAAATGCCGATGGCGATGTCATTGATATTGCCCTTCATACCGTACGGGTTCAGAACTGGGATAAAACCATCACCAACATCCCGACCAAACGCCTTATCTCTGAGTCTTTTAAAAACTGGCGCGGTATGCAGGAAAGTGGCGGGCGTCGTATAAAGCGCGCCTTGTATATTGACCAGAACAGCATTCACTTTTTGTCCGACGAGCAGAAGAAAAAACTTAAACGTTTCTCGCTGCTAAGCGACTACCTCGAGCAAAAAGAAAAAGATATTTCAGAGTGGAACTCAAGCCTTGAGCAAACCGGGGCTGATCCAATTAATGGCCGACAAGTGACAAATATTGGTACCTTTCGCGCCTACGTGAAGCAGTACCTTAGTAACAGACCAGATGTTCATAAAGGGCTGACATTAATGGTAAGGCAACTGAGCCCTGGCCCTCAGGGCTTACCTATTGAAATCTATTGCTTTAGCAATGACACAGCGTGGGAAACCTACGAAGGCATACAGTCCGATATTTTCGATCATCTTTTTGCCATACTGCCGCAGTTTGATTTGCAAGTGTTTCAGGAAACATCCGGCCAGGATGTACGTATGGCAATTCAACAGTTCAAATTCATCGGTGATGAGCCGTCATAAAGGCGGCTCATCATACTCGGCTTTTCTTTTAACCGGTGGATTCACCCAATATACATCAACTTTGCTCATTCCTCCCATACGAGCTTCACGATTAACCGCATTAACGTAATCGCGATCTGTTTCATACAAGCCAACATCGGAATGCTCGCCTCGACTAGAACATCCCACCAATAACAGAGTAAGAACACTAAGTAGTACAACCGCTAGTATACGCATAAACGCCTCCTGAACTGTTTTCTCAGCTCATTATTAAGTATAGAACTCCGCCTATTTTTTTCCTTAACTAAATATCTTTAGTAATCAATCAAGTATTCTATTGAGACGAAGAAAGAATACTTGTATGGTCTTTTATCTGTTTTATTCCAATACTCTTGTATCGGTGGTATCGCTAAATGAATGCTTTCTCAAAACTAACTGGATATGGCGTACTAATCTGCTTTTTTGTTACTTTTGAAGGCGCAGCAAGCGATACCAAATTAGTGAAACAGGTCACTTTTCAGCAAGTCCGAGAACTTCCGGTAAAAGCGCCTCAAGAGAAATACACTTACGGTCCGCATTCTTCTCAGTATATTAGCTATTGGAGCGCGCCAAAAAAGTCAGACTCTGTCGCTAATATTATTTTTATTCACGGCGGCTGCTGGCTAAAAGACTACGATATCACTCACACCAACCCAGCCAGCAATGCATTAAGAAACGCAGGCTTTAATGTGTGGTCAATTGAGTATCGTCGTTTAGGCGAAGACGGCGGTGACTGGCCCGCCAGCTTAAACGACGTAGAAGCCGCTATCGACTTTATTGGCGAGAAGCTTAATAGCCGACCAAGCGCTGTTATGGGTCACTCTGCAGGCGGTCATCTTGCATTGCTGGCTACTGCAAATGACACTCCTGCATCGACTAACGTGGAAGTTGTGATTGGTCTTGCCGCCATTACAGACATGGTCAGTTACACGCAAACCGGTGGTAGTTGTAACCGCGCAGCTTTAAACTTAATGAAAACCGCCTACGAAAATACAGGTGATTACCAGAAGGCCAGTCCAAAAACCCAAAAACTGCACGATAACACCTGGCTAATTCAGGGAGATGCTGACCGTATTGTGCCACTGAGCCAAACTCACAATATTGACGTAAAAACTGAAATACTGGACGGTGTCGGCCATTTTGACCTAATACACCCACACTCAAGCGCATGGAAAGCCATTATTAAACGCCTGAACAAAGAGCTTAATCCATGAACCTTACCGACATACAAGAGCTTGACAGCATTGACCCTTTCGCAAAACATCGCGAACAATTTCAGTTACCCGAGAATAAAGTCTATTTGGACGGCAATTCTTTAGGAGTAATGACCAAAGCAACGGAAACACGTTTGCAGAACGTTATACAGCAACAATGGTCACAAGATCTAATCAATAGCTGGAACGACCATAACTGGGTGAACTTGCCGCAAACCGTCGGTGAAAAAATTGCGCATTTAATAGGGGCCGAACCAGAGCAAACCATTTGCTGCGACTCAATATCGGTCAATTTATTCAAAGCACTAACCTCCGCACTGACCATAGTTCAGGCGCAGGATTCTGAACGCACTGTTGTGCTGTCGACAAAAGACAACTTCCCTACCGACTTATATATGGTTCAGGGCGTTTCTCAGTTTTTAGGGCAGCATCGCTGCCAATTGAAGCTCGTTGACGAAAGCGAGCTTGAACAGCACATAAATAGCAAAACCGCTCTGGTGCTGGCAACCGAAGTGAATTTTCGGACAGGCCGACGTATTAACGCAAAGCAGTTAGTCGCCAATGCGCACAAAAACGGCGCTCTGGTTATTCTGGATTTAGCGCACAGTGCCGGCGCTATGCCCGTCCATTTGGATGACTGGCAAGTGGATTTTGCCGTCGGCTGCACCTACAAATACCTGAACGGAGGGCCCGGTGCTCCCGCTTTTATCTACGCAGCAAAACGGCACCACAGAACCATGAGCCAACCCTTAAGCGGCTGGTTTGGTCACGCCAGGCCGTTCGACTTTTCACCGGAATACGAGCCGGCTGCGGGTATACAGCAGATGCTTACCGGAACGCCGTCGGTTCTGGCTATGTCTGCCGTGGACGCAGCGCTCGATGTTTTTAAAGGCGTTAGCTTAGAAAAGCTAAGAGAAAAGTCGCTACAACTGTCCGATGTGTTTCATCAGTTATTAAAGACCCATGACCTTGATGATGTACTGCAGCCTATTTTTCCAGAGCAAAGAAGCGAACGAGGCAGCCAACTGTCTTACCACTATGAGCATGCTTATGGTCTCTGCCAGGCTTTAATTCAACGAGGCGTTGTTGCTGACTTCCGTGCACCTAACTACATTCGCTTTGGGTTCACCCCACTGTATAACAGCTTCGAGGACATTTGGCAGGCAGCCGAACAGTTGCGGCAGGTGTTAGCAAAAAATGAGCATCTGGATCCGCGCTGGCAACAGCGTAATACCGTCACCTAAAATAAAAAAGCCTCAACGAAACTCACTGCGTTGAGGCTTTTTCAGACCGGCTTTGGTTTACATCATATTTCCTAACGGAATTTTTTGACCATTGAGCATAGCCTCACCGCCTTCCATTTGGAACTCACTACGGTAGTCGTCTTCAGTTTCCGTAAGTAAGCCCTGCTGTAAATACATATTGATCATCATTGGCGCCTGTTGCTCAGCCATTTTCTGCATCTCGGCCTCATCAGCACCTGGATACTGCATGCGCATGGTTGATAACAGTTGTTGTTCAGCAAGCCACTTTAATAGAGGCTTATCAACAGCCAGCGACGCATCGGCAATCAAACTAGAAAGCCAGAACCGAATATCATCCAAATTATCAGGTATCTGGGCCACACCAACCAATTTGGCTGATAAGTGGCCTTCAAAATTTCCCGGCTCCATTTCACCGCTAAACTCACGAACAACAAACTCAGGCTCGGCCTTCAGTAGTTGCGGTAAACTGTTTTTTACTAATTTCTCAGTTGCCGCCTCCATTTCGTCCGGCCCCTGGTCATAAATAGTTTGCATGGCCTGGTTGTAGGCCCGCAAAAACTCGGCATCCAGATTATTAAATGCCATGTTTAAAACAAGATTATCAAGATGAGTGTCGCCAAACATAAATGACTTCATAGAATAGTTCATATCCACATTCATGTGCTTTTTATCATCGCTAAATGCACTGATAGCCTCGATATCAAGCTCTTCTAAATTGAAAAAATCGACATCATCAGGCGAGCGCGCAGTAACCTTTTCAAGCTGCACAGACATTTCGCTTTCATAAAGTCCACCCTGCATAATACTGAGCAAATCGCCTTTAGCTTCCGTACGGACTTTCATCTCACCAACGCTGACAGCCTGAACTTCCATAAGCACTTCAGCACCGTCTAATACGCCCTCATAGCTGAAGCTGTCTGACGAAACCTCGCCAATGCCTTCATAGCGGGACACTGAAATCTGCTGGCTAGCGCCATTTGGTACTAAGGTAAATGAAGAAATGGAGTCGCTGTAGCTAAAGTTGCCGGAAAAGCCGACAGAGCCAACCATATGATAAAAAGGCGTTTCATCTTCCCAATCTAAAACTTCACGCAAGCCTTCGTCTTTGGTGCTGGCTTCAAGTGAGGCCAAGCCAAGACCCGGAGAAAACTGAGTGAGCACAGGACCATGCTGAACATCAATAACCACCTCAAAAGAAAGCTCTTCGGATTGTTCTGTTTCGGGAAACGCACCGCTGAAATCAACGCCCAGTTCAACGGTTGCAGTTGAGCCAAACCAGCCTCTGTCAAATGACACAACTTGCGCTGTATAGGCAGGCACATTATTTAAAGCTTCGACATGCTGTTTCAATGTGTTTTCAACTTGAGAACCAGCAAAGCGGGGGCCAATTAAAGCAGCAGCGACAACGGCAATACCAACGCCGCCAAGGAGTCCTTTCTTATTCATAGTAGTCCTTTCATTTATAGGGGGAAGTTGTAATTATTATGTTGAAATTATACATAAATTAAAAACCGACGGCAAAAGTTATACCCGCAATAGGCGGGTGTGAACCTTTGTGTTAATTTTCCAGTAGAAGTAACAGGTGTTTTTTAAACAGGTATAGCAATATGGTCAGGATAGTAACGGCAGCAGTGACTGCCCTTCTTCTTTTTGGATGTTCCTCAGGTGACTGGCGAGATGCGTCCAGAGAGCCCGCGGGTATCGCACCTGACCCTGCAATTCAAAAACAAGCCGTCATTGAAGTCTATGCCGCTGATGCCTTTGGCTGGCGTGGCTGGTTTGCCGTTCATACCTGGCTGGCAGTGAAGCCAGAAAATGCCAGTGAGTATACCGTATACGAAGTTGTGGGCTGGGGTGTGGAGCATGGCCGCCCGGCCTTGCGCGTTTACCAGACAGCAACCCCTGACCGTTACTGGTATGGCGCCAAGCCCGACAAAATACTCTCAGTATCGGGAGTTCAGGCCGCCGGCATGATCTCGCGCATTGAAGAAGCAGCTTCCCGTTACCCCTGGGCGGACCAATACGAAGTGCTCCCGGGACCTAACAGCAATACCTTTCCTGCCTGGATAGCCATACAAATTCCTGAACTTGGCCTGCAATTACCTTTCAGTGCTATTGGCAGCGGCTACGCGGATAATGATCAATAAGTAAAAAAATGGGATAATGGCACCTATTGCTCGCTGACAGCAGTCAACTTATCAACCGCGGTGCCCCCTAAATGGAAATCAATGTAAACTTTCTCGACAATATGCGCCTTGAGGCGAAATTCGATGACTTCACGGTTATTTCGGATCAGCCCATTCGATACAAAGGCGAGGGCTCCGCCCCCGGCCCTTTTGACTACTTTCTGGCGTCTTCCGTTATGTGTGCAGCGCATTTTATTCGCCTGTATTGCGACGCCCGCGATATTCCAACCGAGAATATCCGCATTTCACAAAACAACGTTGTCGACCCGGAAGACCGCTACAAGCAACTGTTTAAAATTCAGGTTGAATTACCGGCCGATGTTTCCGAGAAAGACCGCAAAGCCATTATTCGGGCAGCCGAGCGTTGTGCCGTTAAGCGCGTTATCGAAAATGATCTGGAATTTGACGTTGAAGCCGTTGAAAGCATCACTCAAGACGCTCAGGCGTTACTCACGATACGCCCAGACAGCGACAGCAGAACCTTTATTGAAGGTAAAGACTTACCGCTGGAGCAAACCATTGCCAATATGACGGCGATACTGGCGGACTTAGGCATGAAGATAGAAATATCTTCCTGGCGTAATATTGTCCCGCATGTGTGGTCACTGCACATTCGCGATGCCGCCTCTCCTATGTGCTTTACCAACGGCAAAGGCGCCACCAAAGAAAGCGCACTATGCTCCGCGCTGGGTGAGTTTATTGAGCGCTTAAGCTGTAACTTCTTTTATAACGACCAATACTTTGGCGAAGAAATAGCAAACGCCGAGTTCGTACACTACCCTAACGAAAAATGGTTTAAATCCGGTGCAAACGACGAGTTGCCCACCGAAATTCTGGACGAATATTGTCGTGAATTTTATGATCCGGAAGGCGAGCTGCGTGGTTCACACTTAATTGATACTAACTCAGGCCGTGCTGACCGCGGTATCGTTTCATTACCGTTCAAGCGTCATTCCGACGGCGAGACGGTCTATTTTCCGTCGAACTTGATTGAGAACCTGTATTTAAGTAACGGCATGAGCGCCGGTAACACACTGCCCGAAGCACAGGTTCAGTGCTTATCAGAAATTTTTGAGCGCGCCGTTAAAAAGCAAATTATTGAAGAAGAAATTGCCCTGCCAGATGTGCCGCTAGAGGTACTTAACAAGTACCCGAATATTCAGGAAGGGATAAAAGCCTTAGAAGAACAAGGCTACCCAGTGTTGGTTAAAGACGCATCATTGGGCGGCCAGTTCCCGGTTGCCTGCGTCACCTTAATGAACCCTCGCACCGGCGGTGTTTTTGCATCGTTTGGTGCGCACCCAAGCTTTGAAGTGGCACTGGAGCGCAGCCTGACCGAATTATTGCAGGGCCGCAGCTTTGAAGGTTTAAACGACCTGCCGGCACCAACCTTTAATTCAATGGCCGTGACCGAACCCAATAACTTTGTTGAACACTTTATTGACTCGTCGGGTGTTGTGTCCTGGCGTTTATTTAGTGCGAAGTCTGACATTGAATTCGTTGAGTGGGACTTCAGCGGCTCTAATCAGGAAGAAGCCGATACGCTGTTTGGTATTTTGCAGGACATGGGCAAAGAAGCTTACATAGCCGTGCATGAAAATTTAGGCGCACCGGTATGCCGCATTCTGGTACCGGGCTATTCTGAAGTTTACCCAGTGGAAGACCTCATTTGGGACAACACCAATATTGCCCTGCAATACCGAGAAGACATACTCAACCTGCACCGCTTAACCGATGAACAGCTAGAGGATTTAGTTGAGCGCCTGGAAGACAGTCAGCTTGATAACTACATGGACATTATCACTCTGATTGGCATTGAGTTTGATGAAAACACGGTTTGGGGTCAGCTCACCATTCTCGAATTGAAGCTGCTCATTTACCTTGCATTGCAACGCCATGACGACGCCTTCGAATATGTGGAAATGTTCCTGCAGTTCAACGACAACACGGTTGAGCGTACGTTGTTTTATCGCGCTGTTGAAGCAGTGCTTGAAATTACTCTGGACGAAGAACTTGAGTTGGACGACTACCGCTACAACTTAGGCCGCATGTACGGCGAAGAGACCATTGAAGCCGTTATAGGCTCTGTTAAAGGCACTACGCGCTTCCACGGTTTGGAGCCAACCAATATGCAACTGGAAGGTCTGGACAGACACTTACGCCTTATTGAGAGCTACAAGAAACTGCATACAGCCAGAGCAAAGTAGACTACTCCTTCTGGCATAGTGTACAAAAGTTCCGGCAAGAGATAAGATCGTTGTTTGTAAATTGTACAATTTTCAGAACGATCTTAAGTAGCAGAGTAAGCATTTGATTCAAAACAGTCTTATTGCCGGAACTGACCCGCTCGATGCCATTGACGAGTTTCAGGCTATTGTTGACGACATCCCGTCCATCGTTTTTAGAACACCCATGTCATCAGACAATGGAGGCCCTGAAACCGCGTTTATTTCTAACGACGTTGAACGGTCCTTGGGCTATCCCAGGGCGACTATAAACAACCTGGAAGATTGGTGGTATAGCAATGTACACCCAGATGATATAAGCATTGCTAATGACCAATTCTCCCGTTGGCAACAGGCCGACTTTAAAGGATTACTACGACGTCAATATCGGTTTAAACACAAAACAGAAGGCTACCTCTGGGTCGAAGACCTAATCAGAAAGCATTCTTCATCGACACACCACGCAGACCAGTTAGTCGGCACCATTACGATTATTGAAGACTTGGTAAAAACCCGGGAGCAACTCCGTCAACTGAGCTACATTCTTCCCGGCGTTTTATACCAGCTGCGATTCGTGAGTCGCTCTGACATTTCGTTTCCTCTAATTAGTGCTCACTCCAAAAAACTGTTTGATATATCACCCAGCGACTTAGCTGATTCTGCCGAGGCCTTTTTTAACAAAGTACACCCAGATGATCTGGAGCCTCTTATTGAAAGCCTGGAAGACGCCAGCAACAAACTCACGCCATGGCAATTTGAGTTTCGCGTTATGGTTGAGCAAAAAGCCGTTTGGATATCGGGCAGGGCTGTGCCGGACAAACAGGTAGAAGATAACCTTATCTGGAATGGCCTGTTTATTGATAATACCGATAAAAAGTCTCTGGAACTTGAGCTAAAGCGGACGAATGATGAGCTGAAACGTGCTCAGCAAGTCGGTCGTGTTGGTCACTGGCAGGCGAATTTGAAATCCCGCGAATTAATTCGCTCTGCAATGGTTAGGGAACTGCTTGGGTTAGAGAAAACGGATTCCAACACCTCGATAGAGCGCTTTAACAGTTTAGTTCACCCAGAGGACCTGGAAGATGTTAAATCGCTAGAAAAACTCACCCCCGACAACAATAAACTTCAAATTCAGCATCGTATGCAACATGCTGACGGCCACTATATTTGGGTTGAGGAATTTGCCGAGCTCCAGGACGACGGCTACACGCTAATTGGTACCTTCAGAGACATTACACAACAGAAAACATTAGAACTGGAGCTGCTGAAAAAGTCATCGACCGACAGCATGACCGGAATATACAACCGGGGCTATTTTACAGAGCAAGTGGACAAAGAGCTGTCACGCGCAAAACGAAACGGCCGCCCTTTAAGCCTTATCATTCTTGATATCGACCACTTTAAAAACTGCAACGACTCATACGGACACCCTTTTGGTGACCAAGTGATCATAAAAATTGCGTCGCTCCTTGAAAATACTATTCGCTCTCACGACACCGCGGCCCGAATTGGCGGCGAAGAATTTGCGGCCCTGCTCCCTGAAACAAACCAGACAGAAGCTGCCTTAGTGGCGGAAAAGCTGCGTACGACCATTTCAGCACATAAATTCTCGAAAAATGGCGACGATATTTTTGTGGCAGTAACATTAGGCGTGGCAGAAGTGCAGCCCGGAGATAACTGGACCAAGCTCTTCAACCGAGCCGATAAGGCGTTGTATAGAGGTAAACAGTCGGGTCGTAATCGGGTCTTTTTGGCGAGTGACCTTTAAATCTTAGAGTTCTGAGTTCGGCCTTATAGAATAAGGTTAAAAAGCGCAAAACTCATAGGAGCTATGCGCTATTGACAAAGTTAATCAGGTACCTCAATTTGCCTTTGAATAAACTCCCGAGTATCTTCAAGCTGGGCCTTTCGTGCTGGCTCATACACATACATCATGTGCCTACCGTGGCGACTCCGTCAGGTTACCACAAATAGAAAAAGCAAGACTATGCAGCATTGCACGGGTCTTCAAGTCATAACTTACTGCTCAGCTAACCCATCAAAACGGTCAGAGACATACCGGCTATGGCAAGCAATGCAGCTATCTGTCATTTCGTTATAAAATTCATATTGTCTTTGAGTGTTTTTGTCTTTCGCCGCCTCAGCCAACCCTGCTGCTAGTCGGTGAAAGTCTTTATCCAGCTTCACAAATCCCTCTGGAACTGCCGACATTAAATCTTTTTTGTCCTGTTCAGTTAAAGACTGCTTCATTATAAAACTGTCGTGTATTTGCTGAGCATTGGTCGCTACCTGCTCATGCTCACCCGTAACCATGGAAACGTGAATTGAGGCCATTGCCGATTGAACTGAACGCATTTCTTGTTGTAGTAACTGACTTAGCCTGTCCGTAAGTTTAGGGGTGACAGGATCAGCCGCTAAAGTACTTAAAGACAAACTAGCAGCTACCAATATCAAAACTACACAGCCCATTTTCTGATAAAGTTTCATGAGGACTCCTTAATAAACCAGCTGTAACTTGTGTGTTTTATTTGCCGGGTTTGCGCGCTAACATCGTTGCAAATTGTAGTTGCGCGCCATTATGCATGGTTCCGACATCTTCGTTGTACTTCAGTAATTCCCATCCCTCATAGGCATCTCGTAACTGCCCAGTTTTAAACGTAAAAGGGAAAGGAACCGGGCATGGGTGATCATTAGTATCCATAGCACAAACAATTAAGTTATAGCCTCCAGGCAGGGTATGCGACTGCATATCTTCAATAACTGCATCAACACGCGTGGAGTTAAGAAACATTAAAGTTACCGTGCAGGCAATCAACCCATAGTCGTCGCTTAGTTCCGCATCATTAATGTCATAGACTCGCGGTTCGACATTATTAATACCTTCTTCACCGACAATTTGTCGCAGCATATTGATAGCATCAGGGTTATTGTCTACCGCAGTAACATTGAAGCCAAGCTGGCTCATATACAAAGCATTGCGGCCATTGGAGCAGCCCATATCTAGGGCGTCACACGTAGCTATAATCTCGCATGCCTCTACAACTTCGCTATGCGCAGGGTTTAGCCCGTAGCGGCTATTTATATCAGCTGACATTATGCCCACCTAGTTTTCAATAACGTTCTGGCATGGTACTACTTTTAGGCCGCTATTAAATAACCATAGCTGGCGACATTGACGATACAGATCAAGATTTGACTTGTTAAACATACCGCCTAAGTGGGTAATGAAAAAAGTTTGTGAGTGTTAATAACAGTGGGAATATCAAGTCTTAATGAAAAATGGTGGCCCCTCCCAGATTTGAACTGGGGACCAACCGATTATGAGAGAGTTTTAGCGTTATATTTCAGTGAACAATAAAGAACAAATAAAAACAAAATAACCTTTAATTTCATTAAGTTATATTACGTTGGATTGTTTACTCTTGTTCACTGCGATCCCATGTAGCACAATCAATTTGCTACATATTTGCTACATGGGAAATTTCAATGGCTATACGAGCCAAGATAACGAACGCTTCAATCAAAAAACTGACACCTGCTGATCAGCGTCTTAACGATTCAGAGATCAGTGGCTTTCACGCTCGTATAACGAATACCGGAAGTGTCTCTTACTACCTCTACTATCGCAAGGATGGAAAGCAGGTAAATTACCGCCTTGGTACTCACGGAAAAATCACACCTGCTGAAGCCAGAGAACTGGCTCGTATAAAAGCAGGTGAAGTGACCAAAGGTACGGACATTCAGGAAGAGAAGAAAAAGCAAAAGGTTGAAGCCGAACGCGAACGGGCTAATCAACTCGAAAAATACCTAAACGAACATTACGAGCCTTGGCTTAATGCAAAGAATGCAAAAACAGCGAAACGCATCATAAAAACCATAAAATCTGGCTTCCCTGAGTTTCTGAAACTCCCCTTATCAGAAATCAAAGCTCATAAAGTAGAACAGTGGCGAAACAAGAAGATTAAGTCCAACGTGACCAAAGCTACGGTTAACCACTACGTAAACTCGTTAAAAGGAGCCATGAGCCGCGCAGTTGAATGGAACCTGATTAGCTCTCACGATCTGAATAAAGTTAAAACGCTAAAGACCGACAACACGCGACTGCGTTACCTTACCAAAGATGAAGAAGCCGCTCTGTTACAAAAACTACGTGAACGCGATGAACAAATCAAAGCCGCCAGAGACAGCGCGAACGAGCACAGAAGAATTCGCGGCTATGAGGAAACCGAGAGTTTACGAGGCCAAATGTTTGCTGACCACTTAGAGCCGATAGTGCTACTTGCTATGAATACAGGAATGCGGCGCGGAGAAATTTTTCAATTGAAGTGGTCCGACATAGACTTTCAAAGTAAAACGCTCGCAGTAAAAGCAAACAATGCGAAATCAGGCAAGTCTCGTATTTTGCCTCTGAATAAAACCGCTATGACTGTTCTACAAGAATGGCAGAAAGTCAGTCAAAGCCAGTTCGTTTTTCATGGCAAAGAGAAAGAACCTTTAACCGACATTAAAAAAGGCTACTTGAAAGTACTTGATGAAGCGGACATCGAAGACTTCAGATTCCACGACCTACGCCACCACTTCGCCAGTAAGCTTGTAATGGCAGGAGTCGACTTAAATACGGTTCGTGAACTCCTAGGCCATGCTGATATTAAAATGACTTTGCGGTATGCTCATTTAGCACCTGAGCACAAAGCGAGGGCAGTGAACCTAATTTAAGACTTACTGGCTCCCATGCAACTTAGTGCTTCACTCGATAACAACAAGTAGTGTATTGAATCTTGATTTTCAAAATATGAAAGGAATAAATATTCTGCGTTAAAGTGATTACTATTCCTTAATCGAACAGCTCTGGGTCATGAAATTTACCACAAATATGTTGCTTCACTTCGTCCGGTATTCCCCAGATATTGTTGAGATTAAAAGGTTTTTCAAAAATGGTGATTTCTATCCCTTCAGCAATGCGTTCTCCTCTATTTTCGGGAGAGATTATTACAGCAAGCATCATTCCCACCAAATAACCTGATGGCAGATTCCAGTGATCTTTGCCAATCTGCATACCACCGTCTCGATTAAAAGTTAACCGTGGATCGAGCTCACCTTCATGAGCTATTGGAGTTCTCCCAAATTTATAAAGTGCCTCCTCAAATGACATTCCATCAAAACTACAATTTTTAAAAACCGAACCGATTCCGACCGCTGTAATTAAAACCTCTTCATCTTTTAGGAAACCTTTAATCCTTTGACCAACACCTGCTCTCGGACGTCGTTTCTTCGCCGTTTTATCAATTGCCGGAAATAGATTGACCAGCGCACCTTCATAATCATTCTCTTGAAGGTGCTTTATGCACTGTCCAATTCTACGGCTGACTCCTGTGGGTTTGCTCATATTTACCTATCATCCGGTTCAGCGACGAGTGAAACAAGTCCGATGCGCCTACTTGTTAAATGCTTTTACATCATTCTCAAGTTTTTTTATCTGAAGATCTAAAAATCTATCTTGTTTAGGTTGAATTTTTGTATGCCAGTGGTGAAAACCATAGAAGGTAAAACCACCACCAAAAACAAAAAAGGATAAGAGGTAAATACCGAGTTCAAAGTTTTTATTAGCCCTATCAATTTTTTCTTTCTGCTCATACAAAAATAACTCAAGCTTTTCATCTTCGTTTAAACTTTCTTTAGCTTTGAGAGTCTCCATTGGTATGAAACGCTCAAATGCCATGGAGTTATAATGCTGATGCCGTAGGAAGAGCATTATTACCGTAGTAAGTAAGATCAATAACCCTAGAAGAGCATAAAACTTGTATATGTTATCTGTTGGCAATGGAATCTTGGATTGCACTCAAACCTCCTAATAACCTAGCAAGTTCAGAAAAAGTTACCTTGCTTTTGGGATGATTGATGTTCGATGACTTTAGTGATCGTTTTCTGAATCTTTAAAGATGTTGGTGTTTTCGTTTGCAAAACATCCATATCAACCAAGAGAATATCATCTTTTCCAAAGCGCTCTGTACCGCTATCGACACGCTTCAAAAATGCTTCATCTGTAATTTCTGCATAAAAACTTGACTGGCCATCACTAAATCTCCACTTATTACCATCTTTAAATGATGGTGATTCAATAACTAACCCTGTTTGGATCGAGTTCTTAAACAACGGCGTTTCTAAATCGATAGGTTTAAAGTAGTCAGACTCATTGGCGGCTGCTTGAGCCTGGAGGTCCATTGAGGATGATTTTAACTTGACCGTTCCAATTCCCTTAGTCAACGGCTCTCGTATAAAACAGTCTAATGAGTTTGCAGCTTTGGAGTCAGCAAGTACATTGAGTGTTTCAATATGGTAAATCGCAGTGTCACCATTCTGGTTCGTTAGAGAGACTGACTTATCGACCGTGTCCTTTGTAACCTCACTCGGTTGCTTTCCCTTCAAGTGAATTGTAATCCCCCCAGAAAATCGGAGCAGTTATTAGTAGAAAATTCCGCTAAACTAAAGCAAAGGAGTTTTCTATGCGTAAATCACGATACACAGATAGTCAGATCCTGGCGATATTGAAGCAGAACGA